>Ga0172376_10008206_pt1 | contig 10953 bp, 8 predicted proteins | sample Lak35m_FD_121114 | JGI IMG/M metagenome (GOLD analysis project Ga0172376, IMG submission 121114) | Freshwater microbial communities from Kabuno Bay, South-Kivu, Congo - kab_092012_35m | ecosystem: Environmental > Aquatic > Freshwater > Lake | place: Democratic Republic of the Congo: South-Kivu... | reverse complement strand
TGGTAGGAACCACGGGTATCGCTGCGGGACTGAGCTCCGGAATCTAAAACCCCGCCCGAAGCATGTCAACACACTGGATTTTCAGGGCCAAACGGCGCGGGCGCATGCTTTCTTCTAGCGGTTCAGGAGCCGGATGTTACGGTATTCGGCCCACATCGGCGCGCCGCCGTGCAGCTGGAGGGCCAGTACGCCCTCGCGGAGCGCCATGGACGGGGCATTGTCGGTGAAATCGAGAGTCAGCCGACCGTTGAGATAGTGCCGGATGCGGTTCCCTTCGGCGATGATCACCACGTCGTTCCAGTCGTCGATCTTCATGAGCTTGGTGAATTCATCCTGGCCGATGAGCGTACCCACCACCTTTTTTCCGTCCGGCTGCCATGTCGCCCGCTCGCCGACCGCGCAGATCCGCTGCCGCCCCCCCGCCCCGTTCCCTTCGTCGTAAATGAACCCGGAGACGTTGGGAAACTTGTTTTCGTTGCGGATTTCGTGCTGGTAGCCGCGCACCACCCACGCATTCGTGGCCGTGGCATCGGTGATCCGCTTCGAACGGTATTGGATGCCGGAGTTGTTGGTGGCATTGCAGCGAAACGAGAGCCGCAGCTCGAAATCGCGGACGACCCCGCCCTGCCAGATGAGAAACGTATTGCCCTTGGCGGCGTTTTCCGCCGTCGTCTCGCCGTGAATCACGCCGTCGCGCACGCTCCAGAGCCGCGAGTCGCCATCCCAGCCGGCGAGATCGCGGCCGTTGAAGAGCACCTGCATGACGTTCGGCTCCGGCGGCACCACGCCCACCATGTCTTCGGCGCGGAGGGAAAGACTCGAGCAGAACACGGCCAGACCGAGGGCGATGCTACGGAAGCGCATGAGGGTTCTCCTTGTGAGCGACAAGGATACCCGACCCTGCTCAGACGAAGGAGTCGGCCGTTTCGGCTGGCGCAGGGCCGTATTTGAGCGGGGCCATCGTGAAGCTCGCCCGGCCCTGGCTCACGCTTCGCACCGCGGCCGAGTAGCCAAACATGCTCGCCAGCGGCGCCTCGGCCGTGAGCACGTTCACGCCGCCGCGGATCTCCGTGGCCGTGATGATCGCCCGCCGCTGCTGGAGATCGTTGATCACGTCGCCCAGATACTCCTCCGGCACGCTCACCTCCACCCGCATCACGGGCTCCAGGAGCACCGTGCCGGCCGCGTCGAGCATCCGGTCGATCGCCTCGGCGGCCGCCATGCGGACCGCCACGTCGCTGGGAAAAGGCTCAGGAATCGGGCTTTCGAGCACCGTGATCCGCACGCCCCACAAGGGGCAGCCCTTGAGCCCGCCCCGCTCGGCGCTTTCGCGGACCGACTCGGTCATCAGAGCGGCCAGCGCGGCCATTGACTCGCTCTCCGGAAACCACCCCTGCTCCACGATCGGCCCGGCCTGGTCGTCGATCGGCTCGGCGCGGAGCGTGACGGTGGCCACGAGATTCTGCCCGCCCACCTGCCGGTTGATCTCCCCCTTCACCGTCACGGCCTTGCCGAGCGTTTCCTTGTAGCTCACCCGCGGCTTGTGGACGCGGCATTTCAGGTTGAAATCCCGTTCGAGGCGGTGGCGGATCACCTCCAGATGCAGTTCGCCCATGCCCGAGATGAGCGTCTGCCCCGTCTCCTCGCTCTCGACGGCGCGGAATGTCGGATCCTGCCGCTTCATCATCTCGAGCGTTTCGGCGAGCTTCTTCCGCTCGAGGCTCGTGTCGGGCTCGATCGCCATCGAGATCACGGTCTCGGGAAACTGGATGCTTTCGAGCAGGATCGGCTCGTTCGCGTCGCAGAGCGTGTCGCCCGTGACGCTCGCCCGCGGGCCGATCACGCCCACGATGTCGCCGGCAAACGCCTCCTCGATCTGCTCGCGGCGGTCGGCCTGCACGTGCCAGAGCTGGGCGATGTTTTCCTTCTTCTGCCGCAGCGGATTCCAGGCCCGGCTGCCAGCCTTGAGCGTGCCCGAATAGACCCGCACAAAATACAAGTCGCCATGTTTCTCGGCGATGATCTTGAAGACGAGGCCGGAAAACGGCGCCTTGGGGTCGGGCTTCCGCACCGCGGGCGCCGGCGGCTTCTTCGAGGGATCGAGGCCCTCCACCGGCGGCACGTCGGCCGGGCTCGGCAGATACCAGGCGATCGCGTCGAGCACCGGCTGCACGCCGATGCAGTCGAGGGCCGATCCGCAGAGCACGGGCACCACCTTCCGCTGGACCGTCGCCTGCCGGATCGCCTTCCGCATGAGGTCGGGCGGGATCGGCGCCTCCTGCATCGCCAGTTCGGCGATCTCGTCGGAGAAGTCGAAGAGCGTGGAGACGAGCTGCTCGCGGTATTCGGCGGCCGTGTCGGCGAGATCGTCGGGAATCGGTGACTTCGTGATCGCGGTCAGTGCGGCCCCGCCGGCGAGGGCCTCGTCCTTGGGCAGAAACGTGAGCAGCTGCATCTCGACGAGATCGACAATCCCGCGGAAGGGATCCTTCACGTGCGGCGGCCCCATGCCGAGCGGCACGTGGAGCACGAGCGGCTTGGCTTTGAGCCGCTTCTCGATCTGGTCCACCGTGCCGAAGAAGTCCGCCCCTTCGCGGTCGAGCTTGTTCACGAGCGCGAGCCGCGGCACGCCATATTTGTCGGCCTGCCGCCAGACCGTCTCGCTCTGGGCCTCGACGCCTTCGCGGGCCGAAAACACGACGACCGCCCCGTCGAGCACGCGGAGGCTCCGCTCCACCTCGGCCGTGAAATCGACGTGGCCGGGCGTGTCGATGAGGTTCACGTTCACATCCCGCCACTGAAACGACACCGCGGCCGAATAGATCGTGATCCCGCGCTCCTGCTCCTCGGGGTCGAAGTCGGTGATCGTGGTGCCGCGATCGACCTCGCCGAGACGGTGGCTGGCCTTCGTGTAGAAGAGCAGCCGCTCGGTGAGCGTGGTCTTGCCGGCGTCGATGTGGGCGACGATGCCGATGTTGCGGATTTTTTCGAGCTGGCGTGCCATATGTGTCTCTGCTGTTCGGAAGACCCGAGATCATTCCCGCCCCCGGCGGCGTTGTCCACCCGGCGGATTCAGGCGGGGAACACGCGGAGCCGGCCGCCCGCGAGACCGAGCGACGCCGCGCGGGCCGAGAGCTCGTCGAGGGCTTTGGCCCCCGTGGGCCCGAGGTCGACCGTCCAGTCGTTCACATAGAGATCGACGTGCTGCATGAGCACGCGGTCGTCGAACTCCTGCGCGTGGGCCCGCATCGTCGGCAGGGGGGCGTCACGGTCGCGGAGGGCCAGCGCCAGCGAGTCGTGGATCACCCGCTGCACCGCACTGATCGTCGCGGCGGGAAGCCGGCGGCTGGCCACGATGCCACCAAGTGGCAACGGACAGCCGGTCTCGGTCTCCCAGCGGGTGCCGAGGTCTTCGACGAGCGCGAGGCCGTGAGACTGCCAGGTGAACCGCCCCTCGTGGATGCAGACGCCGAAGTCGGCCGTGCGCGCTGTGAGCCTCGGCATGATCTCGGAGAAGACGACGTGCTCGACGCGGGAGGTTCGTGGATGGAAGAGGTCGAAGAGGAGAGCCGCCGTCGTATGCCTGCCCGGGCAGAGCGTGAGCTGGCCGGAGTCAGTCGGTCGCGTACCGGGCTCGGCTGCAAGCAAGAGCGGCCCGACGCCGAAGCCGAGGGCTGAGCCGCTTGGCAGCACGACCACGTCATCGGCGGCCAAAAGCGCGGCATGAAAGCTTGCCTTGCAGACATCGAAGTCGCCGGCGAGCAGCCGCTCGTTGAGCGTCTCGACGTCGAGCAGCTCGATCTCGAAGTCGAGCCCCCGCCAGTCCACGGCCCGCGTGAGCAGGCCATGAAATGCGAATGTGTCGTTGGGGCAGGTGGAGATACCCAGTCGGATGCGATTCATCACGACCGGCCTCCGAGGAGCGTCGCGGCGAGTTCCGCGGCTGCGTGGCAGGCGGCCTCGATCTGCCAGCCCGACGTGTCGCGGTCGCCGGCCGTGTTGGAGATGCCGCGGACGATGTCGATCGGCACGCCGGCGAGCCGGCAGGCTGCCGCGACCGCGAAGCCTTCCATGTCTTCGGCCGCCGCATCGGGATGAAGCCGCAGCCGCGTTCGCACGTCGTCCTCCCCGGCCGATGCGGCGCAGGCGGAGAGCAGGAGGCCGGCCTGTGCGGCGGCGGCCGCGTCGGGAAGCCGGCCGCTCGTACAGGGGAGCGAATCACCGATCGCCGCGGTCGCATGCAACGCATCGCCCGGCCACTGTTTCCAGCCCATCGCCTCCGCGGGCATGAAGGCATCGCCGGTGCCCGCACCGATGCCGTGGCAGGCGACCCGCTCGAACGCATAGGCCTGGCCGATCGCGAGCCGGTCGGCAAAGCGGCCGGCGATGCCGACGAGCAACACCCGCTCCGGCCGATGCTCGGCGATCAGCCGCGCGGTGCGGGCGGCCGCGACCACGGGGCCGAAGCCGCAGAGTTCACTTCGGATCGCGGAGCCACATGCGGCGGCCACTGCCGGCGCGATGACGCCGCGTTCCAGTTCGGTGGGCACGAGAAGAAGGTATTGCCGCATGCCGACGGAAACGACTCGGTATGGTCGCTGCTGGGGGAGTTTCATCTCCCAGCATCATAGGCAATCATCACGAGTTCAAATGTCAGGGCGCCGAGACGTCCACAAGCTCCGGCGACGAATGTGGAACCGGTACAGGAAGCCCATCCTCCGCGAGGCCCGCGAGGTGGAACTCGATGGCCTCGTGGATCAGCCTGGTCACTTCCTCACGCGAAGCGCCTGCTGCGATGCAACCGGGCAGATCCGGCACGTAGGCACCGAACCCTGACTCTGACTCCTCGATCACAACGAGATACCTCATCGCTCCTCCTCTTCGGCCCCTCGCTGAGGCGACGGCTTCAATCCAACTTGTTTAAGCACACTGTTGAGCGTACCAATCAGAACATCGGCCGATGACTTACCTGCCACGGTCACGGTGCCGGTCTTCACGGCATACCGAAACTGCCGATGACTGCCTTTCTGCCGCACTTGTATCCAACCGTCTTCCTCCAGCAGCCTGACAAGTTGCCGTATCGAAACGGGCATGGTTCACCGCCGCGCATGGAAACAACTCAGAGTCGTGGCTGCTGGGGGAGTTTCGTCTCCCAGTATCATGGGCATCAGGCACGACTCAGCCGACGCCGACTCACGATCCCTGCGCCGCACGCGAGTCCGGCGAGGGCCATGGCCCAGGTGGAGGGCTCCGGCACGGCGGTGATCGCGACGAAGCTTCCACCCGTGAGATAGTCGCCGGTGAAGTTGGCGAGGCCCGTGGACAACGTACGGTTGTAGTCGATCTGCCATTCCTGGCTGCCCACGAGGAACCAATCGCCATCGGCAAGCGCGTTGCCGTTGTATGTGAAGAGCCCGTTGTTCCACGCCCCCGAATAGCTGATGAGAGCGAACGTCGTCGTATAGTTCACGAACGGGGTCGGCGAGCCGGCGAGATCGGTGAGCGTGAGGATCGCCCCCGCATTGATCGTCAGGTTGCCGTTCACAACCAGCAGGTCGGCGGCGGCAGCCAGCGACGCCGGGTTCGTCGAGTCATACTCGTATTCGAACGTCGAGGAGCCGGAGAACGTGGTCGCGCCAACGGCCAGCGACTGGATGCTGTTTCCGGGGGAAAGCGTGCCGCCCGCGAGGACGTTTACGACACCACCGATCGACCCCGAGCCGCCAACTTCGGCGCCGTTCTGAACCGTGACGGCCGTACTGCCAAGCGCCCCGTTCACGGAGAGCCGGCCGGCCGACACCGTGGTGGCGCCGGAGTAGGTGCTCGAACCGGAGAGAATCAGGTTCCCTCCGCCCAACTTCGTGAACGAACCGCCGCTGCTCGTGAGGTTCGAGCCGAGCGTCACGTTCTGACCGTTGGTGTCGATCGAGTACTGCTGGCTGGCCGCGTTCGAGAACCGGCCCGAGTAGTCGGTCGTGTTGCTCGCCGAATATTGCAGCGTGCCGCCGCCGAACGAGATCGTGCCCGAGGAGCCGAGCGCATTGGCCGAGCCGACGGCCAGCGTGCCCGCATCGACCGCAACGCCGCCGGAAGCGGAGTTGCTGCCCGACAGCGTGAGCGTGCCATTGCCGACCTTCGTCAACAGGCCGCTGCCCGACAGGGTGCCGGAGTAGGTCGTGCTCTGGTTGTTGCCGCCGACGGAGAGCGAGTTGCCGCCGAATGCCAGATTGCGGCCGCCCTGGAGGCCGCCGAGGGCGTAGGTGTTGGTGCCAGGAACGGTGAACTCGACGGTGCCCACGTCGCCGGTGGCCATGTCGAGTGTGGCGCTCTGGAGGGCATTCACGTTGGCGAGCTGCAGCTTTGTGGCACCGCCGCCCGACGAGCCGCTCACGCGGACGGTGCCAGTGCTCGCGCCCGTGCCGGAGAGAACAAACGTCGGCGCGGCCCAGCTGCCCGTGCCGCCGGCCTGCGTGAAGAGCACGTTGCCGGCGCCGGCGAGGCCGCCGGAGAGCCTGATCGTGTCCTCATACCGGGACGAGATCGTGCTCGCGCCCGAGGCCAGCGTGACCTGCCCGGAGAAGGTGTTCGCACCATCCTCCGTGTAGAGCGTGCCGCCCGAGAGCGAGAAGGCATTCGCGATCGTGTGCGAGCTGGACTGACTCAGCCAGTAAGTGACCTGGCCGCCCGAAGCGATCGTCACTGCACCTGTGCCGAGGCCCGCGGCGCTGCCGCCCTCCGATCCGCCGGCCGACACTTCGAGCGCGCCGGCCGTGACGGTCGTGCCGCCGGCGTAGCTGTTGCCGGCTGTGAGGGAGAGCAAACCGCTCTCGACGCTGACCGAGCCGCCCGTGATCGCGCCGCCAAAGGAGAGCGAGCCGGCGCCAGTCTTCGTGAGGTTTTGAGTGAGATTGCTGGTTCCAGGATTCCAGGTGAGCGTCGTGCCCGCCTGGCTCACGTCGATCCCGGCCCGTGTGATCCCCGGGTTGTCGATAAAGAGCGTCTTCGTGGTCGTCGTCGAGCCGCCGGTGTAGCGGAGCGTGCCGGAGTCGCCCGAGGTGGCGTTGAACTCGAGGTGCGAGCTCCCCAGCTGGTTGAAGTCGCTGAACTGCAGCGTGCCGGCATAGAGCGCGGTCCAACTGTTGGAATTCGTCGGGCCCGAGAGGATCACCGTCCCGCCGTAAGTTCCATCGGCGTCGGCCCGATTGACGCGCAGCCCCGAATCGAAGTTGCGAGTGCCGCTGAAGTTCGCGGCACCGCCGCTGGCGGCCTTGAGGTCGTAGTCGGACGGCGAGTTGGTCGCCACGAGGTTGCCCGAGAACGTGACCGTACCCGACGTGTTGACGCCGCCCACGATCCGCTGGCCGCTCGAGCCACCGCGAATCTCGAGCTGCCGGGCGAACGTCGAGCCGGCGGTGTCGAGCCGCAAGGCGGCGTTGGCCGAGCCTGACGTATTGCCGATCACCGGCACACCGCCTGTCATCGTGCCTGCTCCGCTGAACTGGAGCACGCCGTCGTTGACGAACACCGACGCGTCGTTGCCCGATCCGAATGCCAGCGAGCCGGTGACGAGGGCCCGCTTGTTGGCCCCGATGTACATGTCCGGATCCTTGCCGCTCTCCCCCTTGTTCACGTTGCCTGCGAAGGTGACGGTTCGCCGCGTCGAGTCGTTGCCGGTCACAAAGAGAGACCGCTCGATGCCACTGTTCATGTCGATGTACATGTTCGGCGACGAGATGATGAGGTCGCCAGCATTGAGATTGATCTGGCTGTCGGCTCCGTTGCGGAAGGAAAATGCACTGACGCCGATCGTCTGGGTGTTCGCGCTGTTTTGGAAAATCTGTTGCGTCTGTGAGCCGAGATAGGGATTAAAGCCGAAGGCATTGCCGCCGAGCGTGAAGGAGCTGGCGCCACTGGCGAACTCGAGCCGGCCGATGCTCAGGTTCCAGTCGGTGATGTTGTTGTTGGTCGAAGTCCTCGTCGAACCGGAGAAGACGAGCACCGTGTTTCCGCTGTTGGCCGGAACTCCACCCAGCCAATTGCCGCTCGTGTTCCAGTTGCTGTCCGCACCACCGCCCGTCCAGGTGTAGGTCGTCTGGGCGTGCGCCGCTCCTGAGACGGCTGCGAGGATGACGGCTAAGGCGTACGCCAGCGACCGTCGGCTTTGGAATCGGTTGGACGTCATGACCGTTCGACGGTGCTCGGATGCTTGCGTGTTTCGGATCTCTAGCGAACAAAACCGGAGCCGACTACGACCCCGCGAAGACATCGCAAAAAAGTTTTCGATACCCTACCTTAAAGTAGGCATAGACGCCAGAAAACGGCACGAAAACTAGTCCGGCAGGCTCGCGCCGCGGGAAATCGGTCCCGCGAGGGGGGGGGTTACATCCGCTCGGGGACCCGGATTCCCAGAAGTTCGAGCCCCCGGCGGAGCACTTTCCCGGTGAGGTCGCAGAGCGCGAGCCGGGTGGTGCGTTCGGCCCCCGCGGCCTTGAGCACGGGGAGCGCGTCGTAGAACGTCGAATAGGCGCCCGCGACGTCGTAGAGATAGGCCGTGAGGACGTTGGGCCGGTAGTCGGCCTCCACATCTTCAAGCGCCTCGGCAAACCGCAACAGCTTCATCGCCAGCGCCCGCTCGCGGGTGTCTGATAGCACGAGGCCTTCGCATTCCCGGCGCACTGCGGCGCGATCGATGCCCCCCTTCGCGAAGATGCCCTCGACCCGCGCCACGGCATACTGCATGTAGGCCGCGGTGTTGCCGGTGAGCTGCAACATCTTGTCGAAGCTGAAGACATAGTCCGTCGTGCGGTTCTGCGAGAGGTCGGCGTATTTGATCGCGCCGATCCCCACCGCCTCGGCGATCCGCTGCCGCTCCTCCGCCGGCATGCCGGTGCCGCGGTCGGCATCGGCCGCCGTCACCACGCCGAGCGCCCGCGACACGCCCTCGTCGAGCAGGGCCTCGAGGCCGACGGTGTCGCCCGCCCTGGTCTTGAACGGCTTGCCGTCGTCGCCGAGCACCGTGCCGAAGGCCACGTGCACGAGATCCACGCCGCCGATGCCCCAGCGGCCCGCCGTCTCGAACACCTGCTCGAAATGCTGGCTCTGGCGGTGATCGACGACGTAGAGAATCCGATCGGGCTTCCAATGCTCCATCCGCCAGCGGATCGTGGCCAGGTCGGTCGTCGCATAGAGAAACGCGCCGTCGGCCTTGCGGATCAGGAGCGGCGGCTCGTCATCGCCGCCCAGGAAGACGCCGATCGCCCCGCGGCTCTCGCGGGCCAGCCCCTTCGCGACAAGGTCGTCCACCACGCCGCCGAGCAGCGGCTGATAAAAGCTTTCGCCGAGCGTGTGATCGAAAGAGACGTGCAGCCGCGAATAGATCCGGTCGATCTCGCGGCGACACACGGGCATGAACTGCTCCCAGAGCGCCCGGTTCTCGGCATCCCCCTCGTGAAGCTTCGCCGTCTCGAGGAGCACCTCGCGGCCGGCATCGGGATACTTCGCGGCGAGGGCCGCGGCCTCGGGATCGGCGGCCAATTCCTCAGGTTTCTTGTCGGCGACCTTCCGCACGAGCCGGTAGAGCCTGCCGAGCTCGGCCGTGGGGTCGGCGGCGAACGCCGCGTCGTCACGGCAATGCTTCCAGCCCCAGAGGATCATGCCGAACTGGGTGCCCCAGTCGCCGAGGTGGTTGTCGGTGATCACGTGGTGGCCGCGGAACGAAAGGATCTTCGCCAGCGCGTCGCCGATCACGGTCGAGCGGATGTGGCCGACATGCATCGGCTTGGCGACGTTGGGCGACGAATAGTCGAGCACGATCGTCGCGGGCCGCTCGACCGGCACGATCCCCATGCGATCGTCGGCGCAGGCCGCCGCGACCGCCCGGGCGAGCGCGTCGTCGCGCACCCGCAGGTTGATGAACCCGGGGCCGACGGGATCGCCGGGCTTCTCAAAGAGCTCGCCGATATCGAGCCGGTTGATGATCTCCACGGCGAGGTCGCGCGGCTTCCGGCCGGCCTTTTTCGCCAGCGCCATCGCCATCGTGCCGGAGTAGTCGCCGAATTTCGAATCGGCCGTCTCGCGAACCTGCTCCACGAGAGCCGGCATCTCCTCCGGCGCGATCGCCACGACGCCATCGGCGGAGAGCCGCTCGAGCGCCGCGCGAAACATCCCTCGCACCGCGCCCCGGAAATTCGCCTCAGCCATTCTGGGCGGCTCCGACCGCGGGCGGGGCGACGCTCTTGGCGTCCTCCCAGAGATGCTCAAGATCCCAATACTCGCGCGACTCGGCATCGAAGAGATGCACCACGACATCGCCGTAATCGACCACGATCCAGCGCCCCTCCTCGTAGCCCTCCGAGCCGCGTCGCTTGTCGTGCAACTCCGCCTTCACGACCTTCTCGATCTCGTCGGCCATCGCGTGAATCTGGCGGCGGCTCGTGCCCGTCGCGATGACGAAGTAGTCGAAGACCGGCGTGATCGCGCGGAGGTCAAGGATCTTCACGTCGGTGCCGCGGGCCTCGGCGGCCACGCGGGCGGCGGTGAGCGCGAGAAGTTGCGAGCGGCTGGCGGAGGTGTCGGCGGCGGGCACGGGGCGAGGAATCCTGGGGCGAGAAAAAAAGAACAGCGGGATTCTAACCCGAAACCGCCGGCTCGGTAGGACGGGCTTCAGCCTGTCTCCAAGAAGGCTTCAGCCTGTCTCCAAGAAGGCTTCAGCCTGTCTCCAAGAAGGCTTCAGCCTGTCGGTATTCCCGGTAGGACGGGCTTCAGCCTGTCTCCAAGAAGGCTTCAGCCTGTCGTTATTCGTGACAGGCTGAAGCCTGTCCTACCGCCTCACGCAGGCGCGTTCGGCGGCCAGGGCGATGCCGCAGAGCACGAGATCGGGCACGTCAATGGCTGCGGGCAGCGCGGCGCGCACGGCGCCGCGCCAGCCGCCCGTAAGGATCACCTCGGCATCGG
>Ga0172376_10008205_pt1 | contig 10954 bp, 9 predicted proteins | sample Lak35m_FD_121114 | JGI IMG/M metagenome (GOLD analysis project Ga0172376, IMG submission 121114) | Freshwater microbial communities from Kabuno Bay, South-Kivu, Congo - kab_092012_35m | ecosystem: Environmental > Aquatic > Freshwater > Lake | place: Democratic Republic of the Congo: South-Kivu... | reverse complement strand
GAGTCGAGGGCGTCGACGAGACGGCCGATCTGCGCGTCGGTGTGCTCGAGGAAGGCGCCGAACGCCTCCTGCAGGGCGATGGCCAGTCGTCGCTGGTTGTCACCCAGCGAATCCCACGCCTCCACTCCGGGATTGCGCGGCGCCAGTCGGGTACCGGTGGGCACGATGCCCTCGGCGACCTGACGGGCGAACCATCGTTCACGAGCGACGTCCCAGCCCTCGTCGTACCGACCGCGGTGCCGCTCCAGATACTCGGCCGGCGCCTGATGGGGCGCGTGGGTGGCGCCGAAGGCGAGGTACATGAAGAACGGTCGGTCGGGTCGGACCGAGACGGTGTCGTGCACGAACCCGATGGCGTGATCGACAAGATCCTCGGAGAGGTGGTAGCCCTCGGCGGCGGTGGCCGGCGGGTCGATCCGGTGGTTGTCGTAGACGAGATCGGGTGCGAACTGGTCGGTCTCCCCGTCGAGGAACCCGTAGTACCGGTCGAAGCCGCGCTGCAGTGGCCACGCGTCGTAGGGGCCGGCGGCCGACGCCTCGTCCATGGGACACAGGTGCCACTTGCCGAGGGCGAAGGTCGTGTAGCCCCGATCGCGCAGGACCTCGGCCATCGTCGTCGCCTGCTCGGAGATACGACCGGTCATGTGCGGGTAGCCGGAGTTCCAGTTGGCGATGCCGCGCATGCCGACGGTGTGATGGTTGCGTCCGGTGAGCAGCGACGCGCGGGTGGGCGAGCACAGCGGCGTCACATGGAAGTTCGTGTAGCGCAGACCACCGTCGGCGAGCCGATCGATGTTCGGCGTGGGCAGATCCGATCCGAAGCACCCGAAATGGGAGAAGCCGAGATCGTCGAAGAGGATGACCACGACGTTGGGCGCGTCGTCGCCGGGATGCACCGGTTCGGGCCACCACGGCTCCGACTCGGCCTGGGTACGACCGATCCGGCCACCGAATCCGGCCGGCGCGCTCACGCCTCGCCCATCTTCGGCATGGTGGGGGTACGTCCCTCCTCCAGCGAGCGGTTGCGATGCTCCACGCGACGACGCGACACGTCATGGGTGAGGATCCAGAACGATCCGTCGACGATGGCGTCGTGCACGCGATCGGCGACAACGGCAGGATCGAGCGCCGTGGTGCGCATGAAGGCCTCCAGCCCGGCCATGTCGACCGGCGGCGGAGGAGGCAGGCCGAGATGCGACGGGGCGTTGCGCGTCGACTCGAAGATCTTGGTGGCCACCAGTTCGGGGCACAGGCAACTCACGCCCACCCCGGTGCCGGCCAGTTCCATGGCCAGCGCCTCGGACAGACCCACCACGCCGTACTTGGCTGCGTGATAGGCGCCGAGCATCGGTGAGGCGCACAGTCCGGCCTCCGACGCGGTGTTCACGATGTGGCCGTGCCCCTGCTCGACCATGAGCGGGGTGAACTCGCGCACTCCCCACGCCACGCCGAGCAGGTCGACGTTCACCACCCATTCCCACACCGCCGGCGACGTGCGCCACGTGGGTGTTCCGGTTCCACCCACCCCGGCGTTGTTGAACAGCACGTGCACGGCGCCGAACTCGGCCAGCGCGCGGTCCCGCAGCGCGGCCACCTGCGCCACATCGGCCACATCGACACTGCACACGCTCACCGATCCGCCCGCCGAGCGCAGCGCATCTGCCGCGGCATCGAGCGCCGGTTGTTCGATGTCGGCCATCACCACCTGCATGCGCGCCGCCACGAAACGCCGGGCGGTCGCCAACCCGATGCCCGATGCCGCGCCCGTCACCACGGCGACCTTGCCCGTGAGTTCCACGTCCCCTCCCTCGTCCGTCGGCGGATCGCGACGTCGTCGCCACGTCCACGCGGCGCGCACTCGTCGTCCTCCCCGAACCGTCTGTCACACTAACCGGGCAGGAGCCGCAGCCGAGAGGGCGTCGGCACGACGGATGGAGCGCGACATGACTGCTCGACGGATCGCCATCGTGGGCGATGCCCGCCATTACGTCGGACCCGACCTGGCCCGGATGCTGGCCGGCGATGGTCACGATCTCGTGCTCGGCGATCCCTCCGCCGAACTCGTCGCCGAACTGGAAGCGATGGGCGCCACCGTCGTCACCGTCGAGGGCGCATCGTCACTGCATCGAGACACCGCCTCGCCGGCGTTGGTCGACGCCGCCATGGCGCGATTCGGACGCATCGATGCGGCGGTGATCGCCTCGGGTCAGATCATCGGTGGTCGCTTCGTGAACTCGACCATCGAGGACTTCGATCGTCTGGTGGCCGGCTGCATGCACGCGCCCTACTTCTTCCTCAAGGCCGTCGTGCCGGTGATGGTGGCGCAAGAGGGAGGACAGATCCTGGTGATCACCAGTGCGTCGGGAGTGCGGCCCGTGTTCGGGGCGCCGCTCTACTCAGCCACTCGGGCCGGGGCCAACATGATGGTGCGCGCCGTGGCCGAGGAAGTGGCCAAGAAGGGCGTGCAGATCAACGCGGTGGGCACCAACTTCATGGACTTCCCCGAGTTCCTCGCCGCCACCGGTGCCACCGATCCGGAGGTGCGGGCCCGCGTCGAGGAGCAGGTGCCGATGCGTCGACTCGGGCGCATGGACGAGTTCGCCCAGTTCTGTCGGGTGTTCCTCGACGGCCGCAGCACCTTCACCACGGGCCAGTACGTGAGCTACGCCGGCGGCTGGGCCTGAACCACGGCCGATCCGTTCCCGCACCAATGGCAGGTCACCGATTCGATGGTCTCCGACAGCAGTTCGGTGGCCTCGATCTCCAACTGTCCACCCACCGTGTAGTGGTGGAACTCCTTGGTCCGCCGGGTGGAAACGACGTCGAAGCGGGTCAGATTGCCGCAGGCGGTGCAACGGTAGCGGGGGGTCGACACGGCGGCGATGCTAGCGATGCGTGCAGGCGTACACCTGTTCGACCATGATGGGGGGATGCCTTCCCCGGTGCGGTCGTCTCCGCTGACGCGTCAGTTGTCGCTCGACGATCTCGGCACGCCGTTGTCGGAGGTCACGTTCTGCGTGGTGGACCTCGAGACCACCGGATCGCGCGCCGCCGATTGCGGGATCACCGAGATCGGCGCAGTGAAGGTGCGCGCCGGTGAGGTACTCGGCACGTTCCAGACACTGGTGAATCCCGGGTGTGCCATCCCGCCGCAGATCACCGTGCTCACCGGCATCACCCAGTCGATGGTCGTGCCGGCGCCGCGCATCGAGTCCGTGCTCCCGTCGTTGCTGGAGTTCATCGGCGATGCCGTCATCGTCGGCCACAACGTGCGCTTCGACCTGTCGTTCCTGCAGGCCGCCCTGGAGCGTGACGGACGTGACCGTCTCACCAACCGGTCGGTCGACACCGTCGCCCTCGCCCGCCGACTGGTGCGCAGTGAAGTACCGAACTGTCGCCTCGGAACGCTCGCCGAACGACTGCGCCTCGAACACCGTCCGTCGCACCGGGCCCTCGACGACGCGTGGACCACCGTCGACCTGCTCCACCTGTTGATCGAACGGGCTGGCGGTCTCGGTGTCACCGGACTCGACGATCTCATGTCGCTGCCCACCATGGCCGGTCACGCCCAGGCGTCGAAGTTGCGATTGACCGACGATCTCCCCCGCACGGCGGGGGTCTACCTGTTCCGTAACGTCGTCGGCGACGTGCTCTACGTGGGCAAGGCCACCAATCTGCGGGCGCGGGTGCGGTCGTACTTCTCCTCCGACGATCGTCGCAAGATCGGGCCCCTGCTGCGCGAGACGGCGCGGATCGATCACGTGGTGCATCCGCATCCCCTGGCTGCGGCGGTCCACGAGATCCGTCTCATCCACGAACACACACCCGGCTACAACCGTCAGTCGAAGGACTGGGGACGCTACGTGTACGTCAAGCTCACGCTGGGCGAGACCTACCCCCGTCTGTCGATCGTGCGCGAACCCCGCGACGACGGCGCGCTCTACCTCGGACCACTCCCCTCCCGTTCGACTGCGCAGCGCGTCGTCGACGCCGTCCACACGAGCGTCGCCCTCCGACGATGTGCCGGTCGACCCGGACGACGCTCGACCCGGGACGCCACCTGCACCGCCGCGCAATTGGGGGTGTCGATGTGTCCGTGCACCGGCGAACTCGATCCCGCCGCCTACGCCCGTGTGGTGAACGCGCCGTGCGGGGCCTCACCGTGGAACCGGACCTGCTACTCGAACCACTGGCCGAGCGACTGGCCATGCTGGCCGTCGAGGAACGGTTCGAGGAGGCGGCCGATGTGCGCGATCGGGCCGATGCGTTGACCCGCGCCCTGCGTCGACAGCGGCGGTTCGATCAGTTGCGGCGGGCCGGACGAGTGCGGATCGACCTCGACGGCAACGGCGGCGCCATCCTCGACGGTGGTCAGTTGGTGGCGGCGTGGGGCCCCGGCCAGCCGCCGGCCGCGGCCGTGCGCAACGAAGGCGCCGACCGACTCCTCGAACCACCGTCACCCTCGGGCACGCTGCCACCGCTGCCGCGCCATCTGGCCGACGAGTTGGACTGCATCGCCTCATGGCTCGACCGCTCGGCAGGTGCGGTGTCGGTCGAGCACTGCGACGGCGAGTTCACCTCCACATTGCCGGCCCTACCGTCGTTCGCGCCGCGGGGCGGTGTGACCACGGCCCGTGACCGCGAGTCGTCGCCGCGGGCCATGGAGTCGTCGCGCACCTGACGCCCGACGTCTCAGGCCACTTCGAGCAACCGGGTCAGCACCGCCTCCACCGCTCCGGAATCGATGGCGCCGCTGGCCCGAGCCACGCCGTCGCCGAGATCATCGACCACACCAGCCACCACCAGTCCTGCTGCGGCGTTGAGACACACGATGTCGCGGTAGGGCCCTGCCTCACCGGCGAACACCCGACGGGCGATGACGGCGTTCTGCGCCGCATCACCACCGGCGATGGATCCGGGGTCGACCACATCTATCCCGACCTCGGCCGGATCGAAGGTGCACGCCGACACGACACCGTCACGCACATCGTGGATCGTGGTCGGTCCGGTGGTGACGAGTTCATCGGTGCCGTCGTGCGCGGTCACCACCATGGCTCGCGGTGCACCACGATCGGCGAGCACACCGGCCACCAGCGGCGCGAGGCGCTGGTCGCTGACCCCGATCACCTGTCGTCGCACTCCGGCCGGGTTGGACAGCGGGCCGAGAAAGTTGAACACCGTGGGCACACCCAACTGGGTGCGCACCGGACCGGCATGACGCATCGCCGGATGGAACGACCGGGCGAAGCAGAAGGCCAACCCGGCGTGCTCGACACACCGGGCGATGCCCGCACCGTCGAGTTCGAGCGGCACACCGAGCGCCTCGAGCAGATCGAACGAACCCGAGGTGGACGAGGCGCGTCGGTTGCCGTGCTTGACCACGCGTGCGCCGGCACCGGCGGCCACGAAACTGGCCATCGTCGAGACGTTGAGCGCATGGACACGCCGCGACGGCGCGCCCCCGGTGCCCACGATGTCGATGGCCTCGGGACCGGGCGGCAACGTGATCGGTTCGGCGGTGGCCAGCATCACGTCGACCATGGCCGACACCTCGTCGATCGTCTCGCCCTTGGCCCGCAGACCGATCAGCAGTCCGGCGATCTGGGCCTCGGTCGCTTCACCGGCCAGGATCGACCGCAGGGCGTCGGCCGCCTGCGGTGCAGTGAGGTCGTCGCCGGCGATGAGGGTGGTGAGAACAGAAGGCCAGTCCATCGACTCAGTGTGGCCGAAGGCGCGGTCCTGTGTCGGATGCAGTGGCCGACGCGCCGTATGCCGAGGTGCCCGCGTTCAGGCCGAACGCCGACGCTGGCGGATCATGCGCCGACGCTCGCGCTCGGTGGCCCCACCCCAGATGCCGTCCTTCTCCCGCACGATCAGCGCATGCTCGAGACAGGCCTCACGCACCTCGCACACGGCACAGACGAGTTTCGCCGGCCGGGCGTCGGCCTCGTCCTCCGATGCGGGGTAGAAGATCTCCGGATCGATCCCGGCGCAGGCGGCCAGCGAACGCCAAGAGGGAGTTGACGGTGCGGTCTGACTCATGGGTACTGCGTCACTCCTGCCAGAGGTCGGGGACGCCCGAGTATCGCCCTGTCCGCCGCGGCGACACAAACCGACCGACGGTTCTCACCGACGGCCCCCGGATCGCCGATCGGGGGACGCCGGACGTAGGCTCCGGCCGTGCGTCCCTCTGCCTTCGACCGGTCCGTCGCCCTCGACCGACTGGCCTCGGAGACCTTCGACGTCGTGGTGATCGGGGGCGGTATCACCGGCGTCGGATGCGCCCTCGACGCCGCCAGCCGGGGCCTGCGCACGGCTCTGGTGGAGCGGGACGACTTCGCCTCGGGCACCTCGTCGAAGTCGTCGAAGCTGGTGCACGGCGGCATCCGCTACCTGCAGCAGGGCGAGGTCCGACTCGTCTACGAAGCACTGGCCGAGCGTCAGGTCCTGCGCCGCAACGCCCCGCACCTCGTCAAGGTGCTGCCCTTCCTCATCCCCATCCTGTCGTCGAAGGGTGTGATCGATCGCCGGCTGGCCCGGGCCATGGGCAGTGCCATGTGGACCTACGACCTCACCGGCGGGATCCGCATCGGCAAGACCCACCGCCGGGTCAGCGCCGACGAGGCCATGGAGATGTTCCCCACCCTCGACGGCTCTCGACTGCTCCCCTCCTACGTGTACTACGACGCCGAGGCCGATGACGCCCGACTGTGTCTCACCGTGGCCCGTACCGCAGCACTGCACCACGACGCCGTCGTCGTCAATCGCACCGAGGTCACCGGCCTGCGCAAGGACGCCTCCGGACACGTCGACGGTGTCACGGTGCGCGCCGACGGTCGCGAGTTCACCGTCGCCACCCGCGCCGTGGTGAACGCCACCGGGGTGTGGTCGGATGAAGTGCGCGCCCTCGACGAAGCCGACCGTCCGAGTTCGATACGACCGGCCAAGGGTGTGCACATCACGCTGCCGTGGTCGCTGGTGCGCAACACAGTGGCCGCCGTGCTGCCCGTACCCGGCGACAAGCGCTCGGTGTTAGTCGTGCCCTGGGGAGACTTCACCTTCGTGGGCACCACCGACACTGACTACGACGGCCCCATCGACGATCCGACGTGCACGGCTGCTGATGCCGAGTACCTGCTCGGCGCGCTCAACGCCGCCATCGACGGTCGGGTCACCGCCGACGACATCGTCGGGACATGGGCCGGCCTGCGTCCGCTCGTCGCCACTCCCGGCGTCTCGGGTCGCACCGCCGATCTCTCGCGGCGTCATCACGTGCATGGCTCCACAGCCGGTGTGGTCACCATCAACGGCGGCAAGCTCACGACCTACCGACGCATGGCCGAGGACACCATCGACGTCGTGGTCGAGGACGTGCTGGAGCGCGATCTGGTGTGGCGACTCCGCCATCGGTGCCGTACCAAGCGACTCGCGCTGCACGGCGCCAACGGCTATGACGAGGTGATGGCCGACGCCGATCGCCTCTCGTCACTGGGTGGCGACACCGTGCGCCGACTGGCCGACCGCTACGGATCCGACGCCACCACCGTGCTGGCCCTGGCCGAATCCGATCCTGATCTGGCCGCTCCCCTCGTGCCCGGACTCGACATGCTGCGAGCCGAGGCCATCTTCGCCGTGCGCCACGAGATGGCCACCGGTCTCGACGACGTGCTCGACCGACGCACCCGGGCCCGTCTGCAGGCCCTCGACGCCACATGGGACGAGGCCGAGTCGGTGGCCGACCTGATCGGCCCCGAACTCGGATGGGACGAAGCCGAGCGTCAGGCCCGGGTCGAGGCCTACCGAGCCTCGTTGCGACACGAACGCACCGCCCTCGACGTCCCATGACCCATCCGCCCACGGCACCGATCGGACTCGATGCGGCGTCGGCGCGGGCGTGGTGGTCGACACCGGCCGTCACCGTCGACGAGACCACGCTCGACGCACTGCGCGCCACCGGCGCCACCGTCGACGTCACTCACGCGACCCGGGCCGAGGCCAGTCGGGACTGGTGGCCGCTGGTCATGACCCGGGCCGCCCTGGGCGAGGTCGGGCAGCTGGCCAGCGCCGTGGTGCGCCCGACGCACGCGGCCCAGGTCTCGGGTGTGCTCGCCGTGTGCGACCGGGCCCGCGTGCCGGTCACCGCCGCCGGAGGACGCAGCGGCGTCATGGGCGGAGCCATCCCGTTGTTCGGCGGGATCGTGCTCGACCTGACCGACCTGCGTGGCATCCGCTCGGTCGATGCCGAGTCGGGCATCGTCGATGTGGCCTGCGGAACGTTCGGCGACGAGCTCGAAGATGAACTGCGCACCGGACACGGACTGACCATCGGCCACTGGCCCCAGTCCATCGCGTTGGCCACCGTCGGCGGCTGGCTGGCCTGTCGCGGCGCCGGTCAGTTGTCGAACCGGTACGGCACCGTCGGCGAGATCGTCGTCGGTCTCGACGCGGTGCTGGCCGACGGCACCGAACTCACCACCGGCGGGTGGTCGCATCGCTCGACCGGGCCCGATCTGCAGCAGTTGTTGGTGGGCTCGGAGGGCACCCTGGCCGTGCTCACCGGGGCCCGGCTGTTGGCCCGCCCCGCCCCCACCGCCACCTGGCGCGGCGCATGGGCCTTCCCCACCTTCGCCGACGGCGCCGAGGTCTGTCGACGGATCGCCCGACGCGGCCCGTCACCGGCGGCGCTGCGTCTCTACGACGCCGCCGAGGCCGACCGACACTGGCAGACCGGTGATGTCGCCGTGCTGTTGGCCTTCGATGAGGGCGACGAGGCCACCGTGGCGCTGGGTCGTCGACTCACCGAGGAGGAGTGCGGCGCGGCGCAGCGTCTCGACGACGATCTCGTCGACCGCTGGTGGGGTCATCGCAACGACGTGAGTGCCCTCGAAGCGCTGGTGTCGCGCGGCTACATGGTCGACACACTGGAGTTCACAGCCCACTGGCGTGACGTCCCGGCGCTGTATGCGGCGGTGCGCGATGCCATCGCCGCCGTCCCCGGTGTGATCTCGTCGACCTCGCACCTGTCGCACTCCTATCCCGATGCGGCGTGTCTCTACTTCACCTTCGCCGGTCGACCCGCCGACACCGACGATCCCGATGCCGTGGCGCGACTGTCGATCGACGCGTGGAACGCCGGCACCGACGTGGCCCTGGCCGGCGGCGCGTCACTCAGCCATCATCACGGCATCGGCCTTGCCCGGGCCCGGTTCATGGGTCGTGCGCTGGGCGACGGTGCCTTCGACGCGTTGGGGCGCATCAAGCAGGCCCTCGACCCCAACGGCATCCTCAACCCCGGCAAGCTCGGCCTCCCCTCCGCGTTCGGCTCGATCCCGCCCCTGCTCGACGGAGACCATCGATGAACGTGATCGATCGACGAGTGGTGCTGTCCGGTGCGGTTGCCGGACTGTTCTTCGCCCTGCCCGCGGCCGTCCTCCAGCGCACCGTGTTCGCCGATTCGGCGATGGCCGGGGTGATGGTGGGGGTGATCTTCTTCGCCGGTGCCCTCGCCGGGTACGGCGCGGCGCGACCGCAACCACCCAACGCCCTGGCCCACGGCGCGCTGGCCGGCGTGATCACCTTCCTCGGTGCCCAACTCGTCTATCTGCTGGCCACACGCGACCTGTCGAACCCGCTGGGGATCATCCTGTTCGCTCTCGTGTTCGCGTCACTGGGCACGATCGGCGCCATGGTCGCCGTCTACCGACGACCGTCGGACTCATGAGCATCCTCGTCCTCGACATCGGCACGTCGAGCATCCGCGCCGCGATCGTGCGACCCGATGCCACCATCGCCCACGAGCGGCGGGCACCGATGCTGCCCGACACTCCGGCTCCCGGACTGGTCGAGTTCGACGCCACCCGCATGGCCACCCTGGCCCTCGAGCTCGCCCGCGACGTCATCGCCACCGCCGGACCGGTCGCCTCGGTGGGCATCACCAACCAACGGGCCTCGACGATCGTGTGGGACCGCACCACCGGTGTGCCGGTGGCCCCCGGTCAGGGATGGCAGGACCTGCGCACGCTCGGCGACTGTCTCGTGCTGCAGGCCGAGGGTCTGCGCTTCGCCCCGAACCAGTCGGCCACCAAGGCCCGCAACCTGCTCGAAGGTGCGGCCGATCGCGACGGTCTTCTCGTCGGCACCGTCGATTCGTGGATCGCCTGGCATCTCACCGAGGGCGCCGCGCATCTCACCGACCCATCGAATGCCGGTGTGACCGGACTGTTCTCCATCGAGTCCGGTGACTGGTCGCCCGAACTGCTCGACGCGCTGGGTCTGCCCCGCTCGTCGATGCCGACCATCGTCGACTCCTCCGGTGATCTGGCCGCCGCCACTGCCCTGCCCGGGGCGCCGATGATCCGCGGCATCGCCGGCGACCAACAGGCGTCGTTGCTCGGTCAGGCCTGCACGCGACCGGGCGCGGCCAAGATCACCTTCGGTACCGGAGGCATGCTCGACGTCGTCACCGGGCCGGTCACACCGTCGAGCGCAGCGCGAGGCGCCCACGGCACGTTCCCCATCGTGGCCTGGCGCATCGGGAACACCACGACATGGGGCACCGAGGCGATCATGTTGTCGGCCGGCACCAACGTCGAATGGTTGCGGGACGACCTCGGGATCATCGACGACGCCGCGTCCTCTCACGACGTCGCGCAGCAGTGCGCCGACACCGAAGGCGTGGTGTACGTACCGGCGCTGCTCGGACTCGGCACGCCGCACTGGGACTACGGCGCGCGCGGCGCGTTGCTCGGGCTCACCCGCGGATCGGGTCGACCCCAGATCGTGCGGGCGGTGCTCGAAGGAGTGGCCCAGCGCGGCGCAGATCTGCTGGAGGCCACCGAGGCCGACTCCTCGCTCTCCATCGACGCGCTGCGCATCGACGGGGGCATGAGCGCCAACCCGACGTTCGTACAGGCGCTGGCCGACGCCACCGCTCGCCCGGTGGAGGTCTCCCCCG
>Ga0172376_10008204_pt1 | contig 10954 bp, 10 predicted proteins | sample Lak35m_FD_121114 | JGI IMG/M metagenome (GOLD analysis project Ga0172376, IMG submission 121114) | Freshwater microbial communities from Kabuno Bay, South-Kivu, Congo - kab_092012_35m | ecosystem: Environmental > Aquatic > Freshwater > Lake | place: Democratic Republic of the Congo: South-Kivu... | reverse complement strand
GAGAACAAGTACTACCTGGACTGGTTCAACGAAAACGTGCTGGCCCGTGGCGCCCGTGCGCTGGGTACCGGTCTGTGGAAGGGCGGCGATCAGGGCGTGATCGAAGGGGGCGTGGTCAACGCCAGCTGGAAGCTGGTGAACCTGGTGTCGGCGGCGGTGCGCCGCATGCAGTCGGGTGCGCTCTACCACTACGCGCTGATGATGATCGTGGGCGTGATGCTGTTCATGACGTACTTCGTCTGGCTCGCCAAATAAGAAGAGGGAAAACCAAATGGGTTTGTTGAGCCTTGCGATCTGGACGCCGATCTTTTTTGGCGTCGTGCTGCTGGCCCTGGGCCGTGACGAACATGCCAGTGCCGTGCGCTGGATCGCGCTGGTCGGGGCCGTGCTCTCGCTGCTGGTGACCGTTCCGCTGTACACCGGTTTCGAACTGGGGACCGCCTCGATGCAGTTCGCTGAAAAGGCGGTCTGGATCGAGCGTTTCAATATCCATTACCACCTGGCCGTGGACGGCATCTCGCTGTGGCTGGTGCTGCTGACCGCCTTCATCACGGTGATCGTGGTGATCGCCGGCTGGGAGGTGATCACCGAGCGCGTGAACCAGTACATGGGGGCGTTCCTGATCCTCTCGGGCCTGATGATCGGCGTCTTCGCATCCATGGACGCGATGCTGTTCTATGTGTTCTTCGAGGCGACGCTGATCCCGATGTACCTGATCATCGGCATCTGGGGCGGCCCCAACAAGATCTACGCAGCCTTCAAGTTCTTCCTCTACACGCTGCTGGGCTCGCTGCTCATGCTGGTGGCGCTGATTTATCTGTACAGCCAGTCGGGCGGCAGCTTTGATCTGGCCACCTGGCACCGGTTGCCGCTGGGCGGCACCGCGCAGACGCTGCTGTTCTTTGCCTTCTTCGCGGCCTTCGCGGTGAAGGTGCCGATGTGGCCGGTGCACACCTGGCTGCCCGACGTGCACGTGGAAGCCCCGACCGGTGGTTCGGCGGTGCTGGCGGCCATCATGCTCAAGCTCGGCGCCTATGGTTTCCTGCGCTTTTCGCTGCCCATCCTGCCCGACGCTTCGCGCGAGTGGGCCTGGCTGATCATCACGCTGTCGCTGGTGGCCGTGATCTACGTCGGTCTGGTGGCCATGGTGCAAAAGGACATGAAGAAGCTGGTGGCCTATTCGTCCGTGGCGCATATGGGTTTTGTCACCCTGGGCTTCTTTGTCTTCAGCGACCTGGGTGTGTCCGGTGGCATCGTGCAGATGATCGCCCACGGCTTCGTGTCGGCCGCCATGTTCCTGGGCATCGGCGTGCTCTACGACCGCGTGCACTCGCGCAACATCGCCGACTACGGCGGCGTGGTCAACACCATGCCCAAGTTCGCGGCCTTCGCCCTGCTGTTCACCATGGCCAACTGCGGCCTGCCGGGCACCGCCGGTTTCGTCGGCGAGTGGATGGTGATCCTGGCTGCGGTCAAGTTCAATTTCTGGATCGGTCTGCTGGCCGCTTCGGCGCTGATCTTCGGTGCGGCCTACTCGCTGTGGATGTTCAAGCGCGTCTACCTCGGCGAGACCGGCAACGACCATGTGAAGGCCCTGAGCGACATCGGTGCCCGCGAGATGCTGGTCATGTCGCTGCTGGCGATCATGGTGCTGTACATGGGCATCCACCCCAAGCCCTTTACCGACGTGATGGATGCGTCCGTGGCCGAACTCCTGCGCCACGTTGCCGTGTCCAAACTGAACTGAGCCCCGCCCTGAAGAGATAAGCGAGTTTTCACATGATCGACAACGTCAGCTGGGTCGTGGCCTACCCTGAAATCCTTTTGCTGGTGATGGCCTGCGTGATCGCGCTGGTGGATCTGGGCGTGACGAGCCCGCTGCGCTCGCTCACACACTGGCTCACGCTGCTGACCCTGGCAGCGGTGGCCCTGCTCACGGGCGTCTATGCCAGTTCCGGCGCGGTGAACCTGGGATTTGGCGGCATGGTGATCAGCGACCCGATGGGCAACTGGCTCAAGTGCTTTGCCGCCATCGCCATGATGGTGACACTGGTGTACGGCCGGGCCTATGCCGGCGCGCGCGACATGCTGCGCGGTGGCGAGATGTTCACCCTGTCGCTGTTCGCGCTGCTGGGCATGTTCGTCATGATTTCCGGCCACAACCTGCTGGTGATCTACCTGGGGCTGGAGCTGCTCACCCTGTCGAGCTACGCGCTGGTGGCCCTGCGCCGCGACGACGGGCGAGCCACCGAAGCGGCGATGAAGTACTTCGTGCTGGGCGCGCTGGCCTCTGGTTTTCTGCTCTATGGCATGTCGCTGGTCTATGGCGCCACCGGCACGCTCGACCTCGGGCAGGTGGTGCGTGCGATTGCCGGCGGTGAAGAGGCCCTGGCCGGTTCGCCCCGTGTGCTGATGCTGGGCCTGGTGTTCCTGATGGCGGGTCTGGCCTTCAAGCTCGGTGTGGTGCCTTTCCACATGTGGGTGCCTGACGTCTACCACGGTGCACCGACGGCCATCACCCTCATCATTGCCGGCGCCCCCAAGCTGGCCGCCTTTGCCATCGTCATCCGCCTGCTGGTGCAGGGCCTGCTGCCGCTGGTGGTGGACTGGCAGCAGATGCTGGCGGTGCTGGCCGTTGCCTCGCTGCTGATCGGCAACCTGGCGGCCATCGCGCAGACCAATATCAAACGCATGCTGGCGTTCTCCACCATTGCGCAAATGGGTTTCATGCTGCTGGGCTTGATTGCTGGCGTGGCCGGTGGTGAGGGGGCCAACATGGCCAATGCCTATGGCTCGGTGATGTTCTATGTGGTGAGCTACGTGCTGACCACGCTGGGCACGTTCGGTGTGATCCTGCTGCTCTCGCGCAACGGCTTCGAGTCCGAGCAGATCAGCGATCTGGCGGGCCTGAACCAGCGCAGTCCGCTGTATGCGGGCGTCATGGCGATTTGCATGTTCTCGCTCGCGGGCATCCCGCCGCTGGTGGGCTTCTACGCCAAGCTCTCGGTGCTGCAGGCCCTGCTGGCCTCGCCCGAGCCGGTGTACATCGGGCTGGCGGTGTTTGCGGTGGTGATGTCGCTCATCGGTGCCTTCTATTACCTGCGCCTGGTCAAGGTCATGTATTTCGATGCACCGACCCAGACGGCGGCCATCGAGGCTGGCACCGATGTGCGCACCGTGTTGTCGCTCAATGGCGCGCTGGTGCTGGTGCTGGGCATCGTGCCGGGCGGGCTGATGGCCCTGTGCGCCCAGGCAATCAGCGCGCTCATCATCTGAAACAGGACTATCCGGGTCCGTGCGGGGAACGCCTGCGCGCGGCCTGGGTCCTATCGCCACCATGAGCCACAACCTGTCTGTCTGGCTGGTCATCATCGCGGCTGTCGTCGCGGCGAACCTGCCCTTTGTCAACCACCGCTGGCTGGCGGTGATTCCTCGACCAGGGCCCAAAGCCCTCTGGATGCACGCGGCGGAGCTTGTGCTGCTGTACCTGCTGGTCGGTGGCATCGGTCTGGCGCTGGAGCAGTCCGGGGGCCAGATCTATCCGCAAGGGTGGGAGTTCTACGCCACCACGGCGGCGCTTTTTCTCACGCTCGCGTTCCCCGGCTTCGTCTACCGCTACCTGGTGCACCGCCGCGGCTGAGCCCGGTACCGCGGCCCCCGCAGCATGAGCCACACGGACGATCAACTGCGCGAGCAGACCGTCTCCCGAACCGATCTGTTGCAGGGGCATTTTCTGCACGTCGTGCGCGATACCGTGCGCCTGCCGTCCGGCCGTGACGCCACGCGCGAGTACGTGCTGCACCCTGGTGCGGTGATGGTCATCGGTCTGCTGGACGACGGGCAGGTGGTGCTGGAGCGGCAGTATCGCCATCCCATGGGGCAGGTGATGCTGGAGTTCCCGGCCGGCAAGCTCGATGCCGGGGAGGGTAGTCGGGCCTGCGCCGAGCGCGAGTTGCGCGAGGAAACCGGCTACCGGGCCCGCGAGTGGGCCTTTGCCGGCCGCCTCTCGCCCACGGTCGCCTATTCCGACGAGATCATCGACATCTGGTTCGCCCGCGGGCTGACGGCGGGGGATCGGCAACTCGACGAGGGTGAGTTCCTGGACGTGATCAGCGCTACGCCGCAGGCGGTGCTGGAGGCTTGCCGCGACGGTGCGATCATCGACGGCAAGTCGGTCGCCGGTGCCTTGTGGCTGCAGAACGTCCTTTCGGGCGCGTGGACGCTGGACTGGTCGGGGCGCATGCCCGAAGCCGTCGTCCGATAATGGCGGCATGAAGGTCCTGAACCTGCAATGCGCGCACCAGCATGGTTTTGAAGGCTGGTTCGCTTCTGAAGATGATTTTCGCCAGCAGCTCGAACGCGGGCTGCTGAGCTGCCCTGTGTGCGGTGAACCCTCGGTGCAGAAGTTGCCGTCGGCGCCGCGCCTGAACCTGGGTCATGCCCGCGAGCCGCAGGCCCGCCCGGCGACGGCGGCTGCGGCACCAGCATCGGTGGACATGGCCGCAGCGCCGGCGATGCAGGGCCTGATGCTGCGCGCCCTGCGCGAGCTCATGCACAAGACCGAAGACGTGGGCGAGCGTTTCGCCGACGAGGCGCGCGCGATGCACCAGGGCGAGGTCGAGCAGCGCGCGATCCGCGGACGCACCACGCCCGAGGTGGCCCTGGAGCTGATCGAGGAAGGCATCGACGTGCTGCCGCTGCCGGCGCTGCCGTCGATCAAGGAAACCCTGCAGTAGCGGATCTGGCCCGCCAGCAGGGTCCGGAACACCCCCGGAACCGGCTTGGCCGGGCCGCAGGGTGAGCCCCTTTGAGGGGGGACGCTGAAGGCGGCGCGGGGATGTTGACGGTCCTCAGGGATACAGACCGCGCAGATCACGCGCGTGCAGGATGCGCTTGCAGGCCACGATGAAGGTGGCGGTGCGCAGGCTGACCTTGTTCTCTTCGGCCACCTGCCACACGGCACCGAAGGCGCCCTTCATGATGCGCACCAGGCGCTCGTTGATTTCGTCCTCGCTCCAGAAAAAGCTGGAGAAGTCCTGCACCCATTCGAAGTAGCTCACCGTCACGCCACCGGCGTTGGCGATCACGTCGGGCAGCACCAGGATGCCGCGGTCGTGCAGGATGTCGTCGGCCTGCGGCGTGGTCGGGCCGTTGGCGCCCTCGATGATCATCTTCGCCTGGATGCGCCCTGCGTTGGCTTCGGTGATCTGCTGCTCCAGCGCGGCCGGGATCAGGATGTCGCAGGGCACGCCCCAGAACGCGTCGTTGTCGATCACGTCGGCACCGCTGAAGCCGGCTACCGAGCCGACGCGGGCGACGTGGGCCAGCAGGGCGGGCACGTCCAGCCCGGCTTCGCGGTAGATGGAGCCGCCGTGGTCCTGCACCGCGACGACCTTGGCACCGGCTTCGGCAAACAGCTTGCCGGCGATGCCGCCCACATTGCCGAAGCCCTGCACCGCCACGCGGGCGGTGGACACGTCCAGGCCAATGTGTTTGGCGGCTTCCACGCCGACGGTGAAGACACCGCGGCCGGTGGCTTCGCGGCGGCCGAGCGAGCCGCCCAGATCCACCGGCTTGCCGGTGACCACGCCGGTCGCGGTGGAGCCTTCGTTCATCGAGTAGGTGTCCATCATCCAGGCCATCACCTGCTCGTTGGTGTTGACGTCGGGCGCGGGGATGTCCTTGGTCGGGCCGATGATGATGCCGATCTCGCTGGTGTAGCGGCGGGTCACGCGTTCGAGTTCACCCACCGACAGCTGCCGCGGGTCGACGCGGATGCCGCCCTTGGCACCGCCGTAGGGCACGTTCACGGCCGCGTTCTTGATCGACATCCAGGCCGACAGCGCCATCACTTCCGACAGCGTCACGTCCTGGTGGAAACGCACACCGCCCTTGCCGGGGCCGCGGCTGGTGTTGTGCTGCACGCGGTAGCCCTCGAAGTGGGCCACGCTGCCGTCGTCCAGGTGGATCGGCACGTCGACGATCAGGGTGCGTTTGGGGCGCTTGAGGGTATCGACCCAGCGGGCCAGGCTGCCCAGGTAGGGCGTGACGCGGTCGACCTGCTGCAGGTAGATGCCCCAGGGGCCGAGGTTGTTCGGGTCGAGGTAGGAGGGCAGGGCGCTGGTGAAGGCGGCGGGGCTATTGGCCGCGGCGCCAGCCGGATGCGGTGCTTGTGACATGGCGAAAGGTCCTTGTGGGTTGTCTCATCGGCCCGGGGTCGGGTCGATGGGCGCGACTGTACGGACCCGATGCAGGGGCTGTCCAAGGCCGAGTTTCCATCTGGTTATGCGTCGAATGCATAACCACGGGCGCCGGTCAGGTGTGGAACTGCAGCGCCGCCAGCCCGGCATACACCCCGCCCAGGCCCACCAGCTCGGCGTGCGTGCCCTGTTCGACGATGCGGCCATGCTCCAGTACCACGATGCGGTCGGCACGCTGCACCGTGGCCAGCCGGTGCGCGATGACCAGCGTCGTGCGGTCGCGCATGGCCGACTCCAGCGCGGCCTGCACCATGCGTTCGCTCTGCGCATCCAGCGCGCTGGTGGCTTCGTCCAGCAGCAGCAGCGGCGGGTTCTTGAGCATGGCGCGGGCGATGGCGATGCGCTGGCGCTGCCCGCCCGACAGGCGCACGCCGCGTTCGCCCAGGAAGGTGGCGTAGCCCTCGGGCAGGCGGGTGATGAACTCGTCGGCAAAGGCCGCCTTCGCGGCGGCGATCACGTCGGCGTCGCTGGCCTCCGGGCGGCCGTAGCGGATGTTCTCCAGCGCGTTGGCCGAGAAGATCACCGCGTCCTGCGGCACGATGCCGATGCGACTGCGCAGGTCCTGCAGGTTCATCTGCCGGATGGGCGCGCCGTCGAGCACGATCTGCCCGGCGGCCGGGTCGTACCAGCGCAGCAGCAGGCTGAACACGGTGCTCTTGCCGGCGCCGCTGGCCCCGACCAGCGCAACCGTCTGGCCGGGCGCCACGTCGAGCGAAAAGCCTTCCAGCGCGGCCTGTGCCGGGCGCGAGGGGTAACGGAAGTCCACGCCTTCAAAGCGCAGTGCGCTGCCACCCGCCGGCCGTGGCGCCGACACGGGCAGGGCCGGTGACTGCACTGGCGACTGCAGGGCGAGCAGTTCCATCAGCCGTTCGCTGGCGCCGGCGGCGCGCAGCAGGTCGCCATAGACCTCGCCCAGCACCGCGACCGAGCCAGCGAAGATGACCACGTAGACCACGGCCTGGCCCAGCTGGCCGGCGCTGAGCTGCCCGGCCAGCACCGCCTGCGTGCCCTGGTACAGGCCCCACAGGATGAGCGCGGCGTTGGCGATGATGATGAAGGCCACCAGGCCGGCGCGCGCACGGCTGCGCCGCACCGCGGTGGCAAAAGCGTTGTCGGTGGCGGTGGCAAAGCGTTGTGACTCCCGCGCTTCCGCGGTGTAGCTCTGCACGATGGGGATGGCGTTGAGCACCTCGGCCGCGATGGCGCTGGAGTCGGCCACGCGGTCCTGGCTGGCGCGCGATAGCTTGCGCACGCGCCGCCCGAACCACATGGCCGGCAGCACCACCAGCACCACCACGGCGAGCACCTGCACCATCACATAGGGATGGCTGATCACCAGCATGAGCAGGGCGCCCAGGCCCATGACGGCGTTGCGCAGGCCCATGGACAGCGAAGAGCCGACCACGGTCTGCACCAGCGTGGTGTCGGTGGTCAGGCGCGAGAGCACCTCGCCGGTCTGGGTGGTTTCAAAGAACTGCGGGCTCTGGCGCAGCACGTGGCTGTAGACCGCGCTGCGCAGGTCGGCGGTGATGCGCTCGCCCAGCCAGCTGACGAGGTAGAAGCGCGCGGCCGAGAACACGCCCAGGGCCACCGCCACGCCGAAGAGTTCCAGGAAGTGGCCGCGCAGGGCCAGGGTCTGCTCGCTGCGGTCGGCCGGCACCAGGCCACCGTCGATCAGGTGGCGCAGCGCGACAGGGAAAAGCAGGGTGGCCGCTGCGGCGAGCAGCAGGAAGAGGCCAGCCAGTGCCATCTGCGCCCGGTAGGGCCGCATGAAGGGCAGCAGGCCGGTGAGCGAGCCGGGGCTCTGGGCCGGGGGGCGGTCGGTGGCGGTTCGGGCGTTCATGCCCTCGAGTGTGCCGCCTTCGGCTCAGGGCCGGTGCGGCCGGGTGCTTCGCGGCATCAGGCGGTGGTCGGTGCGGCGGTGTGGTGGCGGGGCGGTGTCAGGCGCGCGTGCACCGCTTCGAGCTGCGCCACCAGTTCGTCCATTTCGCGCATGAACTGCTCGCGGCTGGCGGGCGGGCTGCGGGTGATGAGTTCGGCCGACCGTTCGGCCAGGGCGTCTTCGCCAGCCTGACGCGCCCAGCGGCGCACTTCGCAATAGGCCAACAAAGCCAGACGGCTCATGTCCTGGTGGCGCCTGGCGTGGAGCAGATCGCCCAGCAGGTCTTCCAGGCCGAGCTGAAGGGATGCGGGAACGGTTTTCATGTTGCGGCGCAGCATACTGCAATTGGTACCGGTTCGTCCGCGGTTTTTTTAGAGTCGCCGGCCGGTGCCCGACAGACGGTGGGCGGGCGCCTCAGCCGACCCGGCAACGCTCCGGCGGTGCCACCCAGCCCTCGAACAGGTGCAGCAGGTGCTGCAGGCGTTCGTCGGCCACTGCCTGGCAGTGCTGCAGGGCGATCAGGCGGTAGGCGTCGCTGCGCAGCAACCACAGGTCGCGGTGGCTTCTGGCGCTGCGGATGCGGTGCTGCAGTTGTTCGGCCGGCGGGCCGTCACAGTCGTCGATGGCGTGCAGCAGGGCGCGGCGCACCTGCGGCAGTTCGCTGCGCGGCGCGGCGCTGGCGCCGCCGCTTCGGCGCGGGCGCATCGAACGCCAGAGGCGGGTCAGGCATGGGGGCATGGGGAATCTCCGATGGGTGACAGGCCAGGGCCTTGCGGGCCGCTGCCAACAGAGTCTGTATCGTCGCGCCGATGGCGGCGCCCGTGTGGTGTCGGGTCCCCAGGCCCGGGGTGAACTGTGTCACGTGGCTGTGGCGCCGCACCGGTTCGGTTGCGTCATGCCGCACGGGCCACTGGCGTGGCCGGGGCACGGGATCACAGCCGCAGGCGCTGGGCGTAGCCGGTCATTTCCAGGTAGCCGCGGCCGACGCGGCGGCCTTCGGTGTCGCGCAGTTCCGACAGGCCCTCCCAGTACACCGTGCCGCTGCTCTGGCGGCTGTCGAGCTCCTGCGCGTCCAGCAGGGGGTGCACGCTGAACAAGCCGGCCGGGGTGTGCACCTGCCATTGCACCGGGTAGCGCGCCCGGGTGGCGGGGCTGGTCCAGTGGCGCTGGGGCACAAAGCGCACCGCATCCGGGCCGAATACGGCCAGCTGGCCGCTGGCGCTGCGCTGTGAGCCGCCATGCCACAGCGCGCTGCCGTCGGCCCGGCGCAGCTGGAAGGCGGTCAGGCTGCTGCCGTCGTCCAGGTTCATGCCGATCCAGTCCCAGCCCACGGCCTCGGGGTGCATCAGGGCCTCGCTCCATTCATGGTCCAGCCAGGCGCTGCCCTGCACGCGGTAGGTCTGGCCGGCCAGCCGCAGGCGGCCCTGCACCGCCAGCTGTGGGTGGCTGATGTAGAAGCTCGCCTGCGCAGGGTCTGGCCCCTTGCGCGAAAACCCCGCATCGCCCTGCAGCAGCAGCGGCTGGCGCGGGGTGGCCCGCAGGGCGATGCCCAGTGTGTCGCCCTGCACCGTGGTGTCGTAGGCCCCGTCGGGCGTGCGTTGCATGAACCAGTCGCGCAGCACCACATGCAGGTCGTCCTCGCTGGCCCACACGCCGCCTTCGCGCTGCGTGGGCGGTTCGCCGTTCCAGCGTGCCATGCGCTGGTCGTGCAGCAGCTTTTCACCTTGCACGTCGGTGATGGCCGCGTGCGCAAACAGCAGCTGCCGCGCAGCCAGGCGCCCGGTCAGCCGCTGGGCCGGGTCGACGCGGCTGCGGAAGAAGGTGACCTGAAAGCCGAACAGTCTGCCGGTGGCGTCCTGCGCGTGGCCGGTGAGGTACCACCACTCGGTGCGGGTGTCGTTGTGGGTGCCGTGGTCGCGCGGGAACTGCAGTGGGCGCGGGCGCAGCGGCGGCGCGGCGCTGGCCGTCACCGGCGGCGCCCAGGGCAGCGCCAGGCCGGCGGCCAGCCACTGGCGGCGGCGCCACAGGATGTTGTGGTGCATCACCAGTCCTCCTTGACGGCTTGCACCGCGTCGCGGCCGGCAGCGGCACGCCCGGCGAGCCAGGCGGTGAGGGTGCCCGCTGCCACCACCGCGGCACACAGTGCCAGCAGGCGCCCGGCGGGCACGGCCATGTCCATGGTCCAGTGAAAGCTCTGCGGGTTGACCACGTGGACCAGCACCAGGCTCACCGCCAGGCCCAGGGCGAGGCCGGCCAGTGCGCCCAGCACGGTCCAGGCCAGGCCTTCGAGCGCCACCAGGCCCAGCACCTGCCGGCGCGTCAGCCCCAGGTGGGCCAGCAGGCCGAACTCCTTGCGCCGCGCCAGCACCTGGGCGCTGAAGCTGGCCGCCACGCCGAACAGGCCAATGCCGATGGCCACCGCCTGCAGCCAGTAGGTGACGGCGAAACTGCGGTCGAAGATGCGCAGCGAGGTGGCGCGGATCTCGCCGGCCGAGGCGAAATCGACCAGGGCCTCGGCGCCCTGCTGCCGGGCCAGGGCCGTGATGTGCGCGCGCACGCTGTCCTCGTCGGCGCCCTCCTGCAGGTGCAGGGCCAGGTCGCTCACGCGCGGGTCACCGCCCAGACGCAGGTAGTCGCTGCGGTCGATGACCACGCTGCCGTGCTGGCGTGCGTAGTCGCGCCAGACCCCCGCCACAAAGAACTGTGTGCCCGGCGGGGCGGCAAAAGCCTGCGCCAGGGCCGCCAGTGGGGCGCCCGCGCGGGCGCCGTGCAGGTCCACCACGGCTTCGCTCACATAGACCGGCACCACGGT
>Ga0172376_10008198_pt1 | contig 10956 bp, 8 predicted proteins | sample Lak35m_FD_121114 | JGI IMG/M metagenome (GOLD analysis project Ga0172376, IMG submission 121114) | Freshwater microbial communities from Kabuno Bay, South-Kivu, Congo - kab_092012_35m | ecosystem: Environmental > Aquatic > Freshwater > Lake | place: Democratic Republic of the Congo: South-Kivu... | reverse complement strand
TCCATGTCCAATAGAAATGTCAATGGTTTCTCAATTCACAATGGAGTATATGGAGCAATTAGATGTACATCCAGACAATCTCATTGAGGTGTCAATGATAAGAGATCTTGTTGATCAAGAAGTCCAATACCTTAGAAAAACAAAGCTTTTGGCAAAAGAACATTTTGTACAAGAAAACGTAATTGGTATTGATGAAAACGGAATGCCGGTACTTAAAAAAGAATTGCATCTTGCGGTTGAACTTGAAGACAAGCTGCATAAAAGAAGAAAAGACCTAAGAAATCAACTCTTGGCAACAAGAGAAGCAAAAGCCAAAGCCGGCCAAATGCAAATAGACAGCGCCCAAGCAATCTCTGACATTTTATACAAAGTGCAATCTATACAGATAGAAAAAGAAAAGCTACTAAAGCAAAAACTTGGCACATATGAGTTGGATGAATATATCGAATCTCAAATTATTGATACGGACAAAACAGACAATGCGTCTTAGTGACATATATAGTTCAACAACTTTAGGTACATTACAAACACGCCGGCCTCGCCCCGTCAGGGTTAACCGCTACGCAATTAGGGTCAATCTATGGAACTCCTGAAGAATTCATGGAAACATATACCGCTTTTCAAGAGAAATATGTAAAACTGTTGAAAGCTGGAAAAGTTGATTCGTCAAAAGTTGGAAGAGTTAATCTAGATACACTAATTGCCGGGGGAAAAATAGATTTATCTATCCTTGACGATGAAACTATGAAAATGATGAAAGGAGAATATTTAGATAACGTTTTAAAACTTCCAAAATTATTTCCAGAAATTGGACTTCCAAGTCAACAACTTCCAAGCACAAACCTCTATAGGAAAGCAGTTAAATACAACATTGATACAACAAATCCCAATCACGGAATAATTGCGATTTTAAATAGAACAGTATTCAACATAAATTCAAGAGTATCAGGTATAGATGCATTTAATGTGGGTATATCCAATATAATGGGACTTAACACTCTAAAGCAAATAACGGATTATGAAGAAGTTGCACGTTCTCTAAAAAACTCTGGTAAAAAAGTTTATACTTTTGACGTGGAAACATCTGGAGTATTTGAGGGTTCCGAGGTAAGATCATTTGCAATAAGCGAAAACATAGATGGAAATATACGTCTTTTAGATGATTTCAATTTTAGCTATAACAGTAGACAGTTGGGCGGAGTAGCAGTTGCTGGAAAACAATCTTTAACAGATTTTCTTGCTGAAAAAGGAGTCGGGACAAAAATAATTAAGGATTCAAGGGGCGGAAAAGATTTTTTAGATAATTACGCAAAATTCATGGAAAAATTAATGGAAGCCGATCATGTTTCTGGCCATAACGTATTATTTGATATTATGTCAATGACGAACACCGCAAAACAACAAGCGGGTTTTAGCGAACATAAAGCAGCCATGGAAGCTACAGATAAATTTCATAAAAGAATGGCAGACAGTGAAGCAAATTTTATCATTGATACCTTAGAGGTATCAAGAATGTACATGAATAGACAAGTACAATTAAAGATGGAAGGCGAAACTTTTGTTGACGACGCAGCTTATGCAAAAAGATTTGAAGAATTATTATACTCTCCTGAATTTTTAGCACGAGCTAAAATGGGACAATCAGCCGCAACAGCTTCAGTAGAAGCCATAGCAATGAGAACAAATCTTCTTGAGTTAATTGAAAAAGAATCACAACAAGCAGGTGAAACAGGAGAAAGAGCCAGACAACTTTTTCAAAAAATTTATAAGGGAACACACATGGCGGACACGGATGCAATACTACAAAGTTATGTGCAGAAATATATTAATATAGGACTGGAAGAACCAGAAGATCCATTTGCCCTCAGGATCGTAGATCAAAAAGATAGATTAGGATATAGTAAGTTGGTTAGGGGAGCTCAAGCAAAGGTATTTCAATCAGCAGCATTAACTCCAACCACAAACATAGCAGACGTAGCTCATCTTTCTGAAGCCGTAAAGAATACAGTCAAGAATAAATTTATAGATCAAGTGCAGATAACATCCACTTTGGACGAAATAATTGGTGAAGGATTAATTTCAACCGAGGGTCACTCTGTTTTAACAGCAGCTAAAGAAAGGCGGTGTTTTAGGAGAAACACAGGGGATAATTAGTTTTGATAAAAAAACAGGACAATCCGTATTCAGGGTTGGACAAGAAACCTTTGAATTAGATAGGGATTTAACAAAAACACACCTAAGAAGAGTTATAGATGAAAGTATTGATAGTAGATTTGAAGAAACAATCGATGTTCCCCGACCCGCTGGAATGACTGTCGGAGAACCTGTATCAATAAATACCAGGGCTCAGAAAATACTTGATTTAGGAGTAAGCTATAGGGATGCAAGTCAACTTGACGAAGTTGAAAACATAGTAAGAAATTTGAGTAGTTTGAGCGCTCAGGTTGGTGAAACTGTCGCATTAGACGAAGAAAGACTCATTGCGTCAATGGGTAAAACTTACGATTTATTAGGAGGTCAAACTCCATTTTTCAAAGCGGTTAAGGGAGAAGCTCAATTTAATCCCGGCTTAAATAATGCGACTGCAAAAACGGCGTTGGAGTTAGCAAAAGCAGCAATAGATATAGGATCACCTCATGTAAAAATGACCAATGAAGGTAGAATGTTTAGTACGATTGTTTCTCAATCTACTTCTGGAGAACTCACATCAGTAAGAGAAAGGGCAATAGCCGCTTCTTCTGATATGAGTATTCCGGAATCAGCTAGAACAGCCGCTTCGCAAGACGCAGCTTATTTTAGATACGCAAAAAACAAAGACTTAATGTCTGAATATGGAGTTTCTCATTTTAAGGCTGGATCAAAAATTGACTTCGTTCGACCCGGAACGACTTCATCGGAAAAAATAGCTGAAAGAATTTTCGTACCCCTGCAGATAGTGAAGGAAGCTTTGGGTGAAGATGTCCTAAGTAAGGGTGATTTTAGTTTAAGCGTTGCAAGAGTTTCCAAAAAAGACCAATTAAATGTATTTTTTCATTTAGCTGAACAAGAAGGTAAATCCAGTTCTCAAGAAGTAGCAAAAAAATTATACGATTACATAATAAATGACAGATCCGAAATATTGGGTGGAAATAAGGCAACTCAAACAGCATTAACAGAAGAATTAGCTACGGCTCGTCAATCCCTTAGGGCAGTTATTGATACAGCACAATTAGGAGATTCGGAAGAAGCTATAATACAGACAATAGCCGAAAGAATAGATGATGGCGGAATCGGAGTCGCATACGCTGGCGAAAAAGAAACGGAAAGATTTGTAAAATCAGCTAGAGCAGCTAGAATTCAAATTGACAATGACGTTCACATTAGATCCAAAAGGGCACATTACGCAAAAACTAGTGCCGATGAATCTACGCTCGTATTGACCGGATTTGAAAATAAAAAGGTAATTGAAGGAAGTGAAGAAACTGCAAAGGATATGGCCAAAGCAGCAGGGAAAATAAAAGACGGCGTTATGGGAGAGATTAGCGATGCAATATCTGGTACATCAAAATCAACTCAAAGAATCTTAAGAATGAGACAAAGAAGAAGAATGATTGGAATGCAAGCCAATGAGTTTATAGAGAGTCTTATTAAAAATAAAGGTGGATTAAAAGGTATTGGCATAGGTATGACTGCGGCAGCAGTTGGTTACTATATGTATAAAAGAACTCGTGAAAATGACGCTTATAATGAAACAATGGAGGAACAACCCGTACAGCAGTACGCTGGGAGAATGTCTATGGACGAAACAATGGGAGTTCAGCCAATGAATGCAAGAAGAAGAGACCCTCTGGTTACCGCTGGAGTGGTGGGAAACTTAGATAGAAATAGAATAAACCATCATCGAATGGGAAATGATAAATACAACCATCTATATTCGGGAGTGTAATTTAAATGGCTTTAGGTCTTGGTAGAGCAGCGATGATTGGGGCTCTAGGTGTAGCTGGTGCCATGGGAGTGGCCAATAGGGTTGGACCTTCCGTTAGGGAAGGCGCGATGGAAGCCGCGCTTGGGGATCCGAATGCAGATGCAGCATTTTTGGGTAAAAACGTTTCTGCAAGATTTTTAGCAGGTTCAGCAATTGGTGGTTTTGCTGGAGGAGCATTGCAGTATTCGGCTCCACAAGATAAGTTTATGGTTGATCCCGTTAGGGATTTTGGTTTTGCTGCCGGATTAGCCGGAGTTGGTGCTGCAGTTGGTGGCGGACTTGGATACCGGAGCAACTAGTCTTGTGGCGAGAACTCCCAGAAAAACAATTGGAAATGCGGTAGCAGCAATAGGAAGAGAAGGTAAAGCATTTTCTATAGGTGGAGCAAAAACAAGAGCCGCAGGAGCAATACTTGGTGCCGTAACAGGTGCAGCTGCTTTTCCCGCCATGTACGCAAAAGGTCACCTTGAAAGAAATAGACAATTTTATAATCAAAGCCCGTACAATAACGTGTCTTTGAGAAACGCAGAAGCACTAAACGCATCAGGAGATATTGTTCTCGGAATGCATAACTCAAGAGGATAAAAATGCCTTTATCTTACGATGACTACGATCAGTCAATGGGGACATTGAATACCGAGACTCCTTTGGCCCAAAGAATGATAGAGCACATTCCTGGAATAAGCGCATCTATTGGATTTAGTTCGTTTAGAGGTTCAAATACTCTTATACGCGGTGGTTTTATGGACGACACCACGCGCTTTGCAAAATCAAGATCAAAATTTGGAATCTTTCAACAAGGATCACTGTCACCGACTGCAGCAACTGAAAAATCTTTTCTTTTTGGAAAACGCAGAAATATAGCAGGTAAAGATCCGTTTGTAAAACCATCGAGATTAAACAATATAACCATGAGGCCAAGGGCAATGACAAGGATGCACTCTTTGTCGGTATTTACCGCTGGATCACAGGGTTCTGGAATTTACACATTTGCTCAAGGACACAGACTCTTAAATAGATTGGAACAATCTCAAAAATTAAAGATGGGTGGTTTAAGAAGTGCACTTGGAGTCGAAGCTGGAACTCCCTTGTTTGGCGCAGGTATGTTATCGGCTATTGCAGCTGGATCAAAATTAGATAAAATGACTAGAAAAGGAAAATTAACCGGAGCTAGATTAGATCAACTTGGAATGAATCTTCAAAGACTAGCTACAGCTAATAATCCAGCATTATTAGCTCAAAGCATAGCAACACGAACCTCTTTCGTAGATGATGGAATGAAATTAATGAGAGTTGGATCTGCACCTGGAGCATCTGCAGCCGAAAAAGCGGCCGCTAGAGGAGTTGGTGGAAACTTAATGGCCTCAGTTATAGGTGGAGCAGGGACACAGTATATAGCAGGATATTTTAGAGGCGCAAAAGGAATGTACGGACAAGCTGGACTAACTGGCTCGTCTCAAGCAGGCGCTCGTAAAGCTCTTTTAGATCTTAAATCTGCAATAAATAAAACAGGAGTTTTAGGAAAAAATGTTGGAATTGGTACTGCAAAAGAAATAGCTGCGGGTAGCGTTTATAAAAAATTCAAGCTTAGTGGTTTAGCCAAATTAGGAACAACAAAAGCTGGAGCAAAATTCCTTGGAGCCAGGGCCGCAGCATTTGCAATACCAGGTTTGCAGTTTGTTGCGGCCGCTTCTCTAATTTATGATTTAGGTAAACTTGGTGGAGAAATAGTTAAGAGCGGAATCAATCTAGCAAGAGACGCCAACAGATCTCTACAAGGATCGATGGGTAAACCACTTTTTGGAATGGGATATAGAGATAGCGAAGTCGCCGCAACGTCAAGGTCAAGAGGAGTGATGGCAATACAAAATTCTAGATTAAACGCAAGAAATGTTTTGGGATCAGAGGCCTCTATGATGGCAGCACATTTTGGTTAAGTCATGAGTAAAACCAAAAATTTTAGAGAAGCTTTACAAAAACTGTCTAGAGAAGATTTGCTTGAAATAATAAAATCACAAGATATTGAATTGATAAAACAGATCAATCGTATTGAATGGGTTTTTAAAAACAAATTGAGTCATATAACTTGGTCTGATGGAACTCCTGTGTTGGAAAGAAATTTGACCAGCAAAGAACTTTCATACCTTATAGATGAGCCTTTTGAATTAGATAAAGATCTTTTAGATCTGGGAATTGGACCTGATCAACAAAGACAGATTCACATAGCAAAAGATCCTGTAATTTGGGCAAGGCATTTTCTACAAGTTCAACCAAGAGCCTATCAGATCTTAATGCTGAGAGACCCTTCGTTGAGAAAGGTGCTTAGAGCTGGTCGTCGTTTAGGTAAAACCTTTACACTCGCAGTAAACCTACTTCACTATAGCTACACCCACAAAGATGGTCGCTGTTTGGTTGTTGCTCCGATGAAAACTCAAGTAGAACTTATTTATCAAGAAATACTAAGAATAGCTTCTAAAAATGACATAGTGCACAATTCCATAATTCGTAAAGTCACCAGTCCGCAATTTACCATGGAATTTTCAAATGGATCCACAATTAGATTCTTTACTTCAGGAATGAGATCTGGTGGAAAATCAGACGTTGCCCGTGGTCAAGAAGCTCACCTAATTATTTTAGACGAAATGGACTACATGCACTCCGGAGATCTTGATGCACTTTACGCAATGTTACAAAAAACTTCAGAAGACCAACCAGATAAAATTTTGATAGGAGCCTCTACTCCAACTGGTAGAAGAGAAAAATTTTGGGAATGGTGTAACAGTAACAGGTTTAAGGAATTTTGGTTTCCAAGTTATGTAAATCCATTCTTTGCCAAAGAACAAGAAGATGAGTTTAGGGAACAATATTCGGACTTTGGATATAGACATGAAATAGAAGCTGACTGGGGCGAGGACTCTGAGGGTGTTTATCCAAGAAAATTTGTAGATATTTCTTTTATATCTCCCTCGTGGAAATACGAACCTTCCGTGAATTCTGCAAGATCTTTTTACACCATAGGAGTAGACTGGGATAAATATGGAGCAGGTACAAATATAGTGGTTTTAGAAATATGTGGTCACGACTATGAAGAAGAAAGATTCAAAAATAAAGTAAGACTTTGCTATAGAGAGGAAATAGATAAATCGGAATATACATTGACAAAAGCAGTGGATAGAATTGTTGAATTAAATAAAATATTTAACCCCAAACATATTTATGTTGACAGGGGTTTTGGTGAAGTTCAAGTAGAGCTTCTTCATAAAAAGGGAATAGAAGACGAAAGATCCGGATTAAAGAATAAAGTCAAAGGCATTTCATTTGCAGAAACAATAGAAGTAAAAGATCCTTACACACAACTTCCCGTAAAAAAAGAAATGAAACCTTTTATGGTTGATAATTTAAGACAATATTTAGAAAAAGAAATGATTGTTTTTCCAGATTCAGACGAAGAGCTTTATCTACAATTAATATCTTACATAGTCGTTAGAATGACTCAGACTGGTAGACCAGTTTTTGAAGCCGGTGGGTCTGCAATGGACCACGCACACGATGCGTTGATGCTAGCCTTGCTAGCTGTAACTCAAAATTATGGAGATTTGATGAAATCAAATTACGCATCAAAGACGCAAAGTTTTTCAAATACATTTTTTATGCCGAAACAAAATAATGAAGAAGAAAAAGTAGAATCAAAGTATACAACTACGGGAAGAGCGGATATATACAAGGCCGCAAAATTCTCTAGAAAAAAAAGACCAAATTCGATAAAAAGAAAAATATTTTAGGTAAACCATGTCTGTAAATAACTTGGAAAATATAACAAACGCTAGCGATAAATTCTATCGAGCAGAAAAAGCTGATGTTTCATTCTTTGATCAACCTAAATCTCCACAAGAGGTAATAGACGAAAAGTATAAGGGTTTACTGCCAACCTCTTTGGATTATTCCTTGAATCTAGAAATATCTTTGCCTTTGGATTATGTAAAACAAGAAATTTCAAGGGCTCAAGTAGATTTGATGAATTTGAAATCTGACCTAGAATCTCTTTTGTCAATTATTTACATAAAAAGCACAATAAACGAAAATCTTGAAGAAGCTCATAAAAAAATTTGGGAAGATGTCAAAAAACAAAATAATATTTCTGATAATGCTCCCGAATACATTTCTTTCAGCGAATACAAATATGCAGAAAGAACCATGTCAACTAGCTGCAGAAAGCTGCTTGACGAATATCATTTGGCGCTAACAGAGGCGTCATTCGGTTACATTTTTGATCTTAGAAAATTAATAATCTTCATGGAACATGAAGTAATGTGTATAGTAAATATTCTTTTACATAAATTCGGGGAGGATTATGAAGATAGTTCACAAAAACAAACAGCACTTCAATTCGATGCATGGGCAAAGATGGCGTCCCACTTCTCGCAACGCGTTAGGAAGACGCTCACATCATCACCAGGAGAAATCCCAGCTTCCGAATTGGATAAGGTTTCAAAAAAACAAGCAATCGAATTCCAAGCGTTTTTTTCAATTAGACTAAACGTTCTTCATGAAGAATCTCAAAACGTACTCAATTTTTTGAAAAGAGATTACGTAGATAATTGCGACATATTCTATGAAAGATATTTATCTCAATCTATAGAATTCAAAAAAGATATATCATCAACACTTGAGTTTGACTTGTTGACTACGGGCTTTGCATTAGATACGCCGGTTTTAACCCAAGAATTAAATTTAGCTAGAAACGTGATAAATTCAAGTTTCGGAATGATCATGGCAGATTTGATTCAAAGAAATCAAATCATAAGTTCAAATGTAGATAATCTATTTAAATTAATACAATCAAAAAGAAGATATTCAAACTATATATATCAACTTTCTTTTAAGGGCGAAAAAAAACCAATTATAATATCGGCGACAAAAGAAGATAAATACATGGCTTTTTTCAACAATACGATTCTCCCGTACAATACCGAAAGTTATTTAATTTCAAATCACGCGAGTTTAGATAACTTAAACGAAAATCATCATCCTCAATATTTGTTAAGGAATGGCGGAAAAATAATTGGAGACATAGAAGTTCAATCAAATGTTAAAATAGATGGAGTCCATCTTTCTACCCACTCACACAGTGGCGCCGATGGATCAGAAAGAATAAGATCAGTCGATATAGACTATTCGTCTGCAAGAAATAGCAGGGAACAAAAACCAACTAAGCCAACGGCAATAGAAGTTGTTGAATATTTTTCTGATATAGTTGATGGAGGAGTTCCTGTCATAGACGGAATAGTTGATATAGAGATAGATGACAACATGTTAAATGACAGCAACGAAATCATCATAGAGGTAATAGAGATATAAGATTATGTCATGGTTTAGATACTTGCCAAGTGATGCATCTCCCGATCAGGTGACGCAGGACGAAAATTACGTATATCCTTTATTGAGAAGGATTATTGAGGTTCCAGATTTAAAGCAAACGATACCTGCTGGATCCTGGCTTTTTGTGGAAGTAAAAGATTTGAAGATAGATGATTATATCGATGATTCTTTATTGACTCAAAAAGAACAAAATTCGTATTTGGTTGTATACGAATCAAATGCGGTAGATAATTATGTTTTTGTACCGGTTAAATCGCATATTATCAATAATAGGCTTTTTTTTAAAACGGCGGAACAACATCTGGTAAATACAAAGCCCGAAAAACAATATAGCTTATATTATAAAACAGATGATTTGAAATCAATAAAAAAAGTACAAAATGGACAGTTTGAAGATTATATATCCTGCCCTTCAAATGAGGCAGAATTTATTACCACCCCCGATGAAGTTGATCAGACATTCTTTAATGTTTATCCAAATACTAACGAAATATATTCTTTTTCCTTTACTAATATTAACGTAGACTGGAAAAACGGATTATCCCTGTCGCCAGGCGCAAAAGTTGTAGGAACTTTTACTGGTCCTTTTTTTGAATTATATTGTGATAAAGCTCCCGACTATGGAAAATTTAGAATAAAACTTATAGCCCTTTCAAATGAATCAACTCCAACATCTGTTGTGGAGCAGGATTGGATCACCATAGATTTGTTTGATTCGACAACAAAGTTAAATCAACTAGTTTATTCAAAAAACAATTTATATTATAAAAATTATATTTTCGAAATAGTATCAAATTTCGAAAAAAATGATTTGTCCACGAATGGTCAAATAAAGATCGATCACTATTCCTTTGGATACGACGCTAAATGTAAAGTTAAAATAGAGGAAATAAATCCGTATCTTTCAATCAGAAAAATTTTTGGAGGAAACGTAAATGGCTAGAGTTAGAAGAAAAATAGAAAATTTAAAACCACGGTAAGAATTACGTAGTCACGGCAAAAATCAAAAACTCTGATATAAACCAGGAATCAGAAAAAGCCAATGCAATAAGAATCTCAGTTCCCACAGATCAGACTATACCAGATTATCCTTTGAACCTTGATCTTTATGCGTACTTTGAACAGGTTATGTTTGTATTTGATAATGTTTTAGATAAAGACGTTACATCATATGAATATCAACTATATAAAGCAGATCAGGTAACAGGTTCCTTTCCTAATTATACGTTAATAGCTAATCCAACAATTTATTTGACCGGAGAGTCTGGCTCCAATGTATTTGCAGTAGCTGTAGAAAATAGTACTGATGTAGCTAATATAAGATATTATGGAAGAGTAAGAACAAAAGATACCAGCAATAATTACAGTTCCTGGTCGCCATTGGTATTGTCTGATCAAGATACTCCTTTAATAGGAAATCAATTTATAGCTAGTCTCACAGCTGCTAAAATAACCGCCGGTAAAATAGGCGCACATGAAATAATTCTTTCTCAAGCTGGTCCACAAACGAATATCGCTGCACCGTCAAATATGGCAATATTAAGATCATCTGATTACAACGGATCTTATAGTTCAAATACCTGGACAAATGGATCAAGTGGTTGGATCATCGC
>Ga0172376_10008197_pt1 | contig 10957 bp, 7 predicted proteins | sample Lak35m_FD_121114 | JGI IMG/M metagenome (GOLD analysis project Ga0172376, IMG submission 121114) | Freshwater microbial communities from Kabuno Bay, South-Kivu, Congo - kab_092012_35m | ecosystem: Environmental > Aquatic > Freshwater > Lake | place: Democratic Republic of the Congo: South-Kivu... | reverse complement strand
GTTCACTGGATGCTCGAACGGGGCCACACGGAGAACATCGAGCTGTGGACACGGCATCCGGACGTGGCCTTCGCCAACGAGGCCCTGGCCTTTCTCAAGTCGGGCTCGCACAACGCGGAAACGGTCCTCAGCACGGCCCAGATGTACCTGCGGTCGATGCGTAACCGCTCGATGGCGGCCGTCACATCGGCCGACGAATTCCGCATCGACGAGATCTTCCGCAGGCCGGGCGTCGTCTTCATCGAAATTCCCCAGGGGGAAATCGACAAGATTCGCCCCTTCGTGAACATCTTCATGTCCGAACTCTTCCGCGAGGCTGCCGCGTTCGCTTCACGCATGCCGGGCAACCGGCTGCCCGTGCCGCTGCGAATTCACGCCGACGACCTGGTGGCCGCGGCAGGCAAGGTTCAGGGGATGGCCAGCCACCTGAACCTTTCGCGCTCACGCAATATCGGCTTCACGGCCGCCGTGCAGTCGATGGCCCAGATTCAGGAGACCTACGGCGACCAGTATGCCAGCGTGCTGGCCGGGTTCGCTTCCAAGATGTTCCGGGCCCCGGTCGATCCGTTCGACGCCGAATGGGTCTCACGCCAGTGCGGCACGACCACGGTCGAGGTGGTCGAACGCATGGACCGCAAGGACGAGGACGGCCGCATCACACGCACACGCATCAGCCGCTGTGTCGCCCGGCCGCTGCTTCTGCCGGAAGACGTGCGCTATGCCCCGGAACACTTCGCCTATGGCAAGGCCTGGACGGTTCTTCTGCACGACGTCCGCCCGTTCCAGATGTGGATGCGAGCGTCGTACCACCTGCCCGCCATGTCGAGCGTGATCGCCCAGGCCGCGCGCACGGCCCGGAAGCCCACCCTTCGCGAAGAACCGCTGTTCTGGACACCCGGCAAGCCCAAAGCCGGGAAAAAGAGCCCGAAAGCGAATCGAGCCGCGAAGGACGACTTCGTTTCGCACTCGCCCCTTTTGGTCCAATCCCGCATGAGCGAGCTCAACGAGCGGCTCGAATACGACGAGGCCAGCGACGACGCGCGGCTCTGGTGGGATGTGTTTCTCGAGAACAATGCCAAGAATGAACTGATCCGGCTGATGGAGGATCTGGTTTCCCGCAAGGCGACGCTTGAGGAGTTCTACTCCTGCGCCATGCAGTGCGACGGAGACAACGTCACCGAATTCGTGGAGTTCATGATCTTCCGCCGTCTCAAGCGGAAATTCGAGCCGGAGACCGAGTACGACATGGACTACGAATGCGATGAAGTCGAGATCGACGACGACGACGACGACGACGAAGAAGAAGAAGAAGGGGAAATCGACGAGATCGACGAAATTCACGATGACGAGCCGGACTCGAACATCGAGACGCGGAATCCGAAGAAGTGGGACGACGACATTCCCTTCTGATCCGACAATCGAGCCTGGCTGATCCTGATTCGGCCCGATCGTCCTGCAAGCGTCACCGCCCGGGGAAACTTCGAAAGTTTCCGGGCGGTGACTCGCTTGAAGGCATTGAGCATATCGGCACCAACGATTCCGGCCAGAAACGCGGGAATATCGCCGCAAGGCCTTCGGCCATGGGCGGGGGCAATGTCGCCTTGCCCCACCCTGCCGGCAGGCTTTCGTCAAAACTCCACCAGCCCCCGGATCGACTCGACCATCAGCGGGCTCAGGCCGCGAATTGCAATGAGCTGATCCAGCGACTTCACCGGCCGGGCCGCGACGATCTTCTTCGCCAGGGCCGGGCCGACGCCGGGCAGATGTTCGGCGATTTCATTTTCGCTGGCCTTGTTCAAATTCACGCGATTGACGTCGCTCGGTTTCGTGCGTACCGATCTGGCCGATCGGGTCGAGAATGAGCCAGGCGCCGCACCTCGTCCCCCTGCCCCCGCGGCCAGGATCGTCGGGCGGCCGGCTCCGTCCGCCTGCAGCGAACGGTAAGACGCCGCCGTCCGGCTTCCGGTTTCCGGCTCAATGATCGAGAGCCGGAACTGGTGCGTATTGCGGGCACCGTCCAGATCGTCCGGGGCACGTACCGTCGTACGCAGTTGCGGGCTGCTGCGCGACCAGATATTGAACCACTGGCTGGTCACGACGACTTGATTCGCATTGTCGAGCAGCTCCAGAACCGGATAGTTGCCTGTGACGGCTCTTCGGCCGCCGAAGGTCACCGGAATCGGCAAGCCCGCGAAAGCGTCCCCTGGCTGAGGACGGGCCCAGGTCAGCCCGAAATTGCCGTCCTTCGGCGGCGTCGGCTCCCATGAAGGATAAACGCTCTGCGCGGGGATCTCCTTCGGCATGACGATCCGGATCTTGCGCTCGATCTTCGATTGGGACATCGAGCCATCCTCGGCCCGGAAATCGCCCGTGAGTTTCAATGTCCAATCCCCTTCCGGGCGCTTGTTCGAAGCCAGATCGCGCTCGAGGTCGAAATTGCAGAAGAAATGACACGACCAATTGCTCATCAAAAGGGTCCGCGTCGCGAACGATTTGACGCCCATGACCTTGCCGTCCGGGTCAATCAGTTGCAGGCTCATCGAACGGGGCATCGACCGCATTTCCCTGCCGTCGCGGACGACATCACGATACGCCAGCCCCAAGACCGTGAGGTTGCCGTTGCCCCGAAATGCCAGGCCGGCATCGGGATAGGCAAATGACATGACATTGCCGGATGCCACTGTACACGTCCTTTCGAAACGACCTTCGATTCGTTCGTCACGGCCGGGAAGGCCGGGGCGCAGGTTCACGCGACGAAGATCGACTCCACCGAGGCCCGCATGATGCACGAATCGGGCGTTTTGCCGCCCGTCCAGAGTTCGATGCCGATGACGCCCTGATTGACCAGCATGCCCAGGCCGTCGAGCGTGCGCAGGCCCAGGGCGCGCGCATCGCGAATCAGGCGGGTTTTGGGCGGGTTCGGGATGACGTCGCACACGATCGCCTTCGGGCCAAGGGGTTCCAGGCTCACGGGCACATGGGCTTCCACGTCGGGATAAAGCCCGATCGACGTACTGTTGACCAGCAGATCCGTGGCCGGATCGGGCTCGTAAATGCCATTCCAGGGCACAAATTCTGTCTCGGTCTTCGTGACTTCCTTGAGCCGTGTTTCCAGGGCCCTGCCCCGCTCTTCGTTGCGGTTGACGATCGTGACCTTCGCCGCGCCGGCCAGGGCCAGCTCGACGGCGATCGCCCGGGCCGCGCCGCCGGCACCCAGAATGACCACCTTCGTGCCTTCCACCGGTCGGAGGGACCAGACCGATTGCAGAAAGCCCTTGCCGTCGGTATTTTCGCCGATGAGGCGGCCATTGCGAATGACGACGCAATTGACCGCGCCGATCTTTTCGGCGGCCGGCGAGAGTTCGTCCAGGTAGCGGATCACTTCCACCTTGTGGGGAATCGTGCAGTTGAAGCCCTTGAAGCCCATGGCCCGCGCGCCGCGGACGGCGTCGCCCAGGTCCTCGGGGCGGACTTCGACGGTCAGGTACCGCCACGAGAGGCCCATGGCCCGGAAGCCCGGTTCGATCATCGCCTGAGTGGGGTTTTCCGCCACCGGAAAGCCGAAACAGGCCGCCAGGCCGTGCAGAAAGTTCGGTGCGTCGAATGCCATCGTCTTCGAATGTCCTGATGAGTGTGCGGCGGCTTCCCGTCTCGACTCTCCCGAATCTTCAGATGCAGGAATGAGGTGCCGTCATGCGGTCGAACGAATCTTCGGGCTATCTTCGGACAATCCCGCTGGCGATTCAAGGGCCGGACTCTTGCCACGGTCGAGGCACGTCGCGCCTGCGGACGATCGCCGCCTTCTTGCTCGCACTGACGATTTCGGCAATCCGCCCCACCGCAGCCGATGACCTTCGCCACACGAAAGCCACGCCCGCCCGGCCCAATATTCTGTTCATTTACACCGACGATCAGGCACCCTGGACAATCGGGGCCTATGGCAGGCCCGACACCCGCACGCCCGTGCTTGACCGCCTGGCTCGTGAGGGAACCACGTTCGAAGCCGCCTTCACCACCACGCCCGTGTGCTCGCCGTCGCGTGCCGGGCTGATGACGGGGCTGTATTCGACCCAGGTGGGCATTCGTGACTGGCTCAACCCACAGTCGGAACCGAAGGACGGCCTGGCCCCTTCGTTCGTGATCTGGCCCGAGGTGCTCAAGGCCCACGGCTATGCCACGATGCTCGTGGGCAAATGGCATTTGGGGCTCGAGGATCAATTTCATCCGACACGCAACGGCTTCGACGACTTCTTCGGCTTTCGCTCCGGGGGCGTTGCCCCGCGAGACCCGGTGCTCGAATCGGCAGGCGTCTCAGAAAAACGGCCAGGCTTCGCCAGTGATCTGATCACCGACCGGGCATTGCAATTCATCCGTAAGAATGCAAGCGGCACGTGGCTGGCGGCCGTCCATTTCCGTGAGCCGCATGCGCCCTACGCACCGACTTCCGTGGAAGACGCCGCGGCCGTGGCCGATTTGGACATCGCCTTGCCTGACGTGCCAGGGCTGCCGCGTGAGCGTGTTTCGAAACTGCGGCGCGAGTATCTGGCTTCGGTGCGATCGGTCGATCGCAACGTGGGCCGGCTGATGGCCCTGCTGGGCGAATTGAAACTGGACGAAACCACGCTCGTCGTTTTCACCAGCGATCACGGTTACATGATCGGCGAACATGGCCTGCATCACAAGGGCAACGGCAGCTGGATGGTGGCCGGCAAATCAGGCCCGCGGCCGAATATGTTCGACAATTCCGTGCAGGTGCCCCTGATCGTGCGCCAGCCCGGTCGCATGCCGGCGGGCCGCCGCGAGAACCACACGGTCACGCAGCTCGATCATTTCGCCACGATCCTGGCCTGGGTCGGCCTGGGCCTGCCGCCGAATCTGAAGATCGAAGGCCGTAACGCTGCCCCACTGCTGGCTGGCAGCGACGTGCCCGGCTGGGACGATTCGTATTTCGGCCAATATGACATGAAGCACTATCGCGAGGCCCATATGCGGATGATCCGCACGCCCAGGGCCAAGCTCATCCGCCATTTCGAAGATTCTTCGCTGGATGAACTTTACGACCTGGCGGCCGACCCTGACGAGACCAAGAACCTGGCCACTGACCCCGACGCGGCGAAGCTGCGGGCCGATCTGGAGGCCGAACTGCTTCGGCGGATGAAGGCGATCGATGATCCACTGGCGAAGCGGGAATGAAATGACATTCCTACCCGAAACCACGAGCCTTGCGGATGCATATGGAAACGATGACCGAATACCCGGCATGTTGTGATTTTTGGAGGCCGCTGGTACGCTTTGGGTCCTGACGAACGCGGGCTTCCGTAAACCGGCCGGAGCTGACCGAGCGCATGAAGGTTCTTCTGTTGTTGCCCTACGCATGGGACACCGTGCCGGGGCAGCGCTATCGCATCGAACAGTGGGTTCCGCATCTTGAGCGTCTGGGAGTGACATTCGAGCGTGACATGCTGCTGGAGCGCGACGAAGTCCGCCGCATGTATTTGGGCGAATCGCCCCTGGCCAAGGCCTTCATGATTTCGAAAGCCATTCTCAAGCGGGAATGGCGATTGCGGTCGCTCAAGGGCGTCGATTGCATCTGGCTGTATCGTACTTCGTGGCTGGTCGGTCCAGCCTGGTCGGAAAAAAGGCTGGCCCGCAGCGGAATTCCGGTCATACTCGATTTCGACGATGCCATCTGGATCGTCCAGACTTCGAAATCGAACCAGCGCTGGTCATGGATGAAATTCTCCGACAAGACGGCCGATAATTGCAGGATCGCAAGCCATGTCATTGTCGGCAACGATTTCCTGGCCGAATTCGCCCGGAAATACAACCCGAACGTGACGGTCGTGCCGCCCACGGTCGCACTGAACGCCTATGACCTCGCCGCCGTCGACCGGCCGGACCGCTATGCCCTGCAGGAAGACCGGCCCTTCGTGATCGGCTGGACGGGCAGCCACACGACTTCTCAGTATTTGAAGATCGTCGAACCAGCCCTGCGGATTCTGGCCCGGCGGCATCGCATTCTGCTGCGCGTGATCGGCGACCCGGCCTACCAGGCCGATGGGATTCCTCTCGAACTCGTCGACTGGAACGCCGCCACGGAAGTGCGTGATCTCGCCGCGATCGACACCGGCATCATGCCCTTGCCGGACGACCAGTGGTCACGCGGCAAATGCGGCATGAAGGCCATTCAGTACATGGCTCTGGGCATTCCGACCGTGGTTTCGCCGGTCGGTTTCAATACCGAACTGATCCGGCACGACGAAAACGGCCTGCTGGCTGACTCGGTCGACGACTGGGTGACGAGCCTGGAACGGCTGATCACGGACGCGAATCTGCGCCGCAGGCTCGGCGAGGCGGGCCGCCGCACGGTCGAAGCCGGTTATTGCGCCACGGCGCAGGTGCCCCGGGTTTTCGAAGTGATCAGGGCCGTGTGCGAAAGCCGGCAGGTGATTTGAAGATGCCGTGCCAGCGGCCGGCTCTGTCGCATTTCGAAACCGGGCGAAATGACCCGCCCGGCGTTCGCTCTGTCACTTCACCAGGCCGCGCTCAGCGAGTTGATTGGTCGCCTGATCGACACGGTCCTCGGCCTGTTGACGCGCGGCCCATTCGAGCAATTCGGGGATGCCCTGTTCCAGCGTGACCTTGGGGTCGTAACCCAGCAAGGTCCGGGCGCGGGTGATGTCGGAATAGCAATGGCGGATATCGCCGGACCGGTATTTGTTGACGATCTGCAGTGTGGTGTCGCGGCCCAGCCCGGCGGCGAGCATTTCCGCGAGTTGCCTGATGGATGTCGAGCGGCCCGTGCCGAGGTTGATGGCGTGGCCCGGTGCCTTCGGGGCATCCATGGCCAGGACGAGCCCCTGGACGATATCGGACACGTGAATGAAATCGCGTGATTGCTGGCCGTCTTCGAAAATCACGGGTGGCTGGTCGTTGAGAATGCGCGAGGCGAAAATCGCCGCGGCGCCGGTGTAGGGGTTCGAAAGCGCCTGACCGGAGCCATAGACGTTGAAAAAACGCAACGCCACGGTGGGAATTTCATACGCGCGGCCGACCACCAGGCAGAGCTGTTCCTGATCCTGCTTGGAGACGGCGTAGACGCTCGTCGGGTCGAGCGGCTTGGATTCGGACGTTCCCACCGGTTTGAGCGTTTCGCCGGTCGCGGGGTCGTGCAGTTCCCAGTCGTGGCGGGCCATCTGGGCATCGGTGCGGGTTGGCGGGGTGACGATCTGGCCACGGGCGTTGACGTAGGCCCCTTCGCCGTAGATGGACATGCTCGACGCCACCACCAGGCGGCGGATCGCGTCGCGGCGTGCGACGACGGCTTCGAGAAACGTGGCCGTTTCACGGGTGTTATGGTCGACGTAACGTGTCATTTCGTACATCGACTGACCGACGCCGACTTCAGCCGCCAGGTGGTAGACGACATCCACGCCGGCCAGGGCCTTGTCCAGCAGCGAAGCATCGCCGGCGTGGCCTTCGATGAATTCGACATCTTTCGGCAGTTGGGGCGGCTGGCCGTTATGGACTTGCGGAACCATGCAGTCGAGAACGCGAACGTCCGCGCCTGTTTCCAGCAATTTCGCGATGAGATGGCGACCGATGAAGCCTGCACCGCCTGTGACGAGAATCTTGGCCAACGGATTGCCTTTCGCTATCTCACTTCGCATGACGCAGGGGTTTCGCAACCAAGTCCCCCTGGACTTGGGCAGGACTGTTTATAACCCTTTGCCGTACAGCTTTTCAAGTGATACGGGCGACCCGTTCCGATCAGGCACGGTCCTTCGCGACTTTGCGGAGAATTTCGAGTACACGCGGCGCCTGCGATGTCGCCGAGTATTCGGTTTCGCACGTTTGCCGCCCTGCCCTGCCGAGCCGTTCCCGAAGTTCGGGGGATTCGATCAGCCGGGTGATGGTCTCTACCCATTCCTCTTCGGTCGTTGCCCAGAGGCCATTTTCGCCGTTGCGGATGATCTCGGCGTTGACGCCCACCGGGGACAGGATCGCGGGAATCCCCATGCCCATGTATTGCAGGGCTTTCAGCCCGCATTTGCCCTTGGACCATTCGTCGTCGGTCAGGGGCATCAGGCCGATGTCGAACGTCGCCAGGTCGGCCTGCTCGCTCGCCGAACTCCAGTCTTTGGCTTCCACGGGGACGCCGTCCAGGCGGAAATTGCGGTCGCCGACGACTTTCAGCACGATGTCGTGGGATTTCGCGATGCGCTGCAGGGCCCCGGCGATCGGCTTGAGATAGGCCGATGTGGTGATGCTGCCGCTCCAGCCGACGACGACACGGCCGCTCTGGGCGTAATCGGACCTGGGCCGATACGATCCGGTGTCGATCGTCGTCGGGACGATCTCGACGTTTTTGGCGAATTGGGACGCGAACTCGGCCAGATAGGCGTTGCCGACGACCACGGTATCGCTGAGCCGGCAGATATCCTGCGTCTTGTCGGCATATTTCAGCCAGCCGAACATGCGGTTGGCCTTCGTGGTCTCGGTTTTCCAGATCGCGTCGTCGAATTCGTAGATCATGGGCACGCCGCAGCGGGCCAGGCGGCGTTCCATCCATGGCGGGCCGATGACGGCCATGGTCCGGTGCAGCCAGATCACGTCGGCGGCCTTGATCGATGCTGCCAGGCGGGAACGGCGCCGCAAGGTCGTTTCCAGAATCATGCGGGCCTTGTGCACGGCGGAAACGCCTGAATGGAGCATCTTCTGCTGTTGCGGCGTCATCAGTTCGTCGACTTCGAACGTGACCCCCTGCTCTTTCAGGAGCGGGACCCATTGTTCGATCCGGAACCGCTGACCCGGCACGGTGTCCCAGGCATAGGGAAGCAGAAGCAGGACATTCATAAGCGGATCCCGGGATTCGTTTCGATGCGGATTCAGTGGTGGCGGTCAAAAGATGGCGATTGGGCGGATGGCAAGAATCTAACCGATCGATGCGATCGATTTCAATCGAACATGACTTCGGCGTCTCCGGGGTGGTGGTGGTCATTCGCGACGATGGCTTGTTCCCGTGTGGCTTTTGCCGGAGAATCCGAATCCCGACAGCCGCCGGTCGTCTTCCGCCAGGAACGGCCCGGTCGTGACAGGGATCAGAACGAATGACCGCAACTTGTATCCCGATCTTGGGATGAGATAGAATTCCGTCTTCAAGTCCCTGACTTTCTCCGGTTCCATCGATCCGGCTTACCGGTGTCAGGGAAATCATGATGCACCACAACCGAGTTCTGGCGATCCCTCGACACTCATGAACGAACCTGATTTTCCGAAGTATGCGCGCAACTGGATCGAAACGATCACCCACAAGGATGCCCTGACTGTCCATCGCTTCGAAAATGCCGATCCGGGTTCCGGGAACATCGACCCCGAAGTCGTCGATTCTTTCGGTCATGAGTGGGAACGGTTCAGCAAGTTCGATCCTGAAGAAATCGACATGCTGGGCAGCCAGTACTTCGATATCGTTGGGGCACAGGTCCTGAGCCCTTCGGCGCGATGCCTGTACGTCGGCTGCGGTTCGGGCCGATGGACGTCGTTCGTGGCGCCGCGTGTCGGAAGCGTCGATGCCGTGGACCCGAGTTCGGCCGTATTCGTGGCCGCAAGAGCCTGCGCCGGACTTTCGAACGTGCGCGTGGCGATGGCGTCCGCCGATGCGCTGCCGTTCGACGACGAATCCTTCGATTTCATCTTCAGCCTGGGCGTGCTGCATCACGTGCCCGATACGGCGAAGGCCCTGAACGCCGTGGTGCGAAAAGCGAAACCCGGCGGTCATGTGCTGATCTATTTGTATTATGCACTCGACGGACGGCCCGCCTGGTATCGCATGCTGTTCGCGATGGCGAACCTCCTGCGGAAATGGATTTCGAAACTGCCGGCGAAATCGAAACAGGTCGTCTGTGACCTGATCGCCGCGACCGTCTACTATCCGTTCGCCCGCACGGCCGCGATCCTGAGTGCCGTCGGCGTGCCGGAACGGCTCGTCAACCGGCTGCCGCTCTCGTATTACCGCAACTGTTCCTTCTTCGTGATGCGCAACGACAGCCTGGACCGCTTCGGAACGACACCCGAACAGCGCTTCACCTGGGTCCAGATCATCGAAATGATGAACGCCGCGGGCTTGCGGGATGTCGTCGTTTCCGAAGGCGAGCCTTACTGGCACACGATCGGCCGGAAGATCTGACCGGCACGCGCCCTGTCATCGGTTCACGAACGCCCCGCGCCAGCACGCGGTTTCATTTGCCGTATTTGTCCATCAGCGGCTTTTCGAAGAAGTGCCAGCTGCCGGCCGCGAACAGGCCCGTCAACAGCAGCGTCACCGCCAGGAATCGCTCAGGCGCGTTCGGCAGGGCCGTCTTTTTCAGCGAATCGATCACGGGCAAATGCCATAAATACAACCCGTAGCTGATCGTGCCCAGATACCGCAGCGGCGCCGCCCAGCGGGCGATCCGCCCGGAACCCAGACCGCACGCCGCGGCGATGATCAGCACCCAGACCAGGGCCATCGCGCTGCGCCAGAACACGACCATGCCCGGAATGCCCCAGTAACTGGCATTGGGCCAGTAAATCCGCATGGCGGGCCAGGCCACCAGCGCCGCCGCGCCGGCCGGCAGCCACCAGCGGTCGAGCCACCGGCGCCGGAACGAACCGTCGCGGTCATTGGCCACCAGCAGAGCCAGAGCCCCGCCCACGCCGAAGAAGTCGAGCATGCCGAAGACCTGCGAGGTGTAAACCCACGTCAGGTTCGCACCGAAGGCGATCTTGTCGTGAAACAGGAAAAAGGCCCCTGCCCGCCAGGCCCAGGCGATGCCCAGGCACGTGCCGACCAGAACCACGGGGCGCACCTTCGTCAGCCAGCCCGCGGCCAGCATGACGATCAGGTAAAATTGCATTTCTACGCCCAGCGACCAGTTCAAGCCGTTGATCGACCCCTGTGTCGCCGGGTGCCAGTTGT
>Ga0172376_10008196_pt1 | contig 10959 bp, 12 predicted proteins | sample Lak35m_FD_121114 | JGI IMG/M metagenome (GOLD analysis project Ga0172376, IMG submission 121114) | Freshwater microbial communities from Kabuno Bay, South-Kivu, Congo - kab_092012_35m | ecosystem: Environmental > Aquatic > Freshwater > Lake | place: Democratic Republic of the Congo: South-Kivu... | reverse complement strand
GACAACATGGAGAACCACTACTCAAAAGTGCGCCTTACCATGAGATTGCTCCCCATTTGGTGTGAATGGTATTTTTACATCGGGTGGTAAATGGTGGTGGTACGTTAGAACAGGAATATGCTATTGGTTCTGGGAGAATGGATATTTGTTTACGCTATGGCAAGGTACTGATGGGTATGGAAATTAAGGTGTGGCGTGAGAGACAATCAGATCCTTTAATCAAGGGTTTGACCCAACTGGATAAATACCTAGATGGGTTAGGATTAAATAGTGGTTGGTTAGTGATTTTCGATCGCCGTCCCGGTTTACCCCCCATGGGGGAGAGAATTAGTACGGAGGAGGTTCTTAGTCCCACTGGGCGCACTATTACCCTAATTCGCAGTTAGAAAAGTGCCAAACCCTCAGTAATCCCGAGCTAAGGAGATTGGACATTTCTAAATTAATAGTAATGTTAATTTATCTAATTTAGTTATTAACTAATCCATGTTTGCTGCTTCTCATCAATTATTATGGTCTATGATTGGCTTGCTGTTGACCATTGGCGGCACCTTTTTAGAAGCATACGGTACCAGCTTACCCTGGAGCTGGAGTCAACAGGGAATTAAAACCTTCCCTCTAGGTACTAGCTATCAAATTGCTGCTGTACTGTTTGTTGGTTGTTTAGGGGGTAAAAGTGCTGGTGCCCTTTCCCAAATTGCTTATTTAGTGATGGGCTTGACCTTATTACCGGTATTTACCCAGGGAGGAGGTATAGTATATCTTAAATTTTCTCAATTTGGTTACTTACTGGGGTTTATTCCAGGAGCATGGATTTGTGGACATTTTGCCTTTAAAGCCAGACCCCGATTAGAAACTTTAGGTTTTAGTTGTCTGTGCGGATTGTTAACTATTCACATTTGCGGTATTTGTTATTTGGTAACCAGTTATCTTTTCTCCTGGGGGGACAATCAAAATTTGTCCTTAATGGAGGGTATTCTTAAATATTCCTGGTTTTCTCTCCCTGGACAATTGGCCGTGCTTTGTGCTGTTACTGTCATAGCTTACCTCCTACGACACATTATGTTTTATTAATGTCTCATTAGTAATTTTTGCGTCTCACATAATTAATGCTAGAATTGTCATGGGTTTAAAAAATCGCCTGTTTTGGATTGCTGCTGTAATAGCTTTTGCTCTGGACCAACTGACAAAGTTGTCCGTGGTTAAAAGCTTTGATTTACACCAAACCTTGCCCTTACTACCAGGAGTCTTTCATCTGACATACGTAACTAACACAGGTGCAGCTTTTAGTCTTTTTAGTGGTAAGGTTGAGTGGTTACGTTGGTTATCCCTAGTCGTAAGTTTACTTTTAGTGGCGATCGCTCTTTGGGGGCCATTATTAAGTATATGGGAACAATTGGGTTATGGTTTAATTTTAGGGGGAGCTATAGGTAATGGTATTGATAGATTCATATTGGGCTATGTGGTAGATTTTCTGGACTTTCGTCTATTCAACTTCCCAGTCTTCAATTTAGCGGACTCATTTATTAGTATAGGTATTGTTTGTCTACTAATTGGTTCCCAGAAAAAAGCCTAAGCACAAAACTCCCAATTAATTTTGATATAAATTAACTTTACCCAATCCTAGACCATGAGTTCCCAACAACCACCCCAAAAACCCCAAACCTTTCTTGGTCACATCACTCAAGCTGTAAATACCATTCAAGCTAGAGTAGACTTTTCTAAACTAGCTTTGAAACCCAATGCCAAAGTACCGGAACTCTGGGTGCAAAACGGGGAAGAAAGCCAAACATATCCCCTATTGGGAGAACGTTACATTTTAGGTCGCAGTTCCAGATCCTGTGATATCATCGTTCCTAACCCAGTAGTTAGCCAGGTTCACCTTTCCCTCACCAGGGACTCCAGCCAAAACAGCCCGGTCTTTACTATCAAAGACGAAAATTCCACTAACGGTATTTACTTAGGAAAACGGCGAATCAAATCTCTCAAACTTAGACATGGTGATATTGTTACCCTAGGTCCACCAGAACTAGCTGCTTCAGTAAGTCTTGAGTATCTTGATCCACCCCCTGCCTATGTTAAATTTCTTACTTGGGGAATGTATGGCATCAGTGGTGTTACTGCCTTATTTGCCCTGGCCATCGTTTGGGAATGGACAAAATTTGACGTTAACCCCCTACCCACAGCAACCAGTGGACCGGTAGTAATTTACGCCCGGGATGCCTACACCCCATTGCGAGAACCCCGCAATATCTCTCACGTAGATCTCAAAGAAATAGCAGATTTCGGTCCTTATATACCTGGTGCAGTAGTCGCTTCGGAAGACAGTCGTTATTATTGGCACTTTGGAGTTGACCCCCTGGGAATTTTGCGGGCAGTATTCATTAACACCCAGAGTGGAGATGTGCAACAAGGAGCTAGTACGGTTACCCAACAGCTTGCACGGAGTTTATTTCGTGATTATGTAGGTAGACAGGATTCTTTAGGAAGAAAAATTCGTGAAGCTATCGTCTCTTTAAAATTAGAAACCTTTTATAACAAAGATGAGATCCTGCTTACCTATTTAAACCGAGTATTTTTAGGAGCTGACACTTCTGGTTTTGAAGATGCGGCTAAATATTACTTTGAAAAATCTGCCAAAGAATTAACCCTGTCAGAAGCAGCAACTTTAGTGGGAATATTACCTGCACCCAATGGGTTTGACTTTTGTGGAGATGGACCCAGGAAATTAGCAGCAGCAGATTATCGGAATCGGGTCATTCGACGCATGTTAGATATGGGTACGATTAATTCCACTCAAGCAAATCGAGCTAGAAGATCTCCCGTACAGGTCAGTCCTAAAGTTTGTGAAAGACAAGCTAAAACTATTGCTCCCTATTTTTACAACTACGTTTTTCAAGAGTTAGAATCAATTTTAGGTGCAGGAGCAGCTAGAGAAGGTAACTACATCATTGAAACTAAATTAGACCCAGTAATTCAAGCTAAAGCTGAGTCAGCCTTGCAAAATTCGGTAAATAAAGTTGGTTCCAACTTGCGATTTTCCCAGGGAGCAATTGTCACCCTAGATTCCAAAACCGGGAGCATATTAGCCATGGTCGGGGGGAAAAATTACAAAGAAAGCCAATTTAACCGTGCTGTACAAGCTCAAAGACAACCCGGATCTACTTTTAAAGTTTTTGCCTATGCTGCAGCTATAGAAGCAGGAATACCCACCTATAAGAGCTATTCTTGTAATTCTTTTCCCTGGGGAGGATTTACTTATAGACCCTGTCGCAGTGGGGGTGGTAGCTTAGATGTAGCTACCGGTTTTGCACTGTCAGAAAACCCTATTGCTCTGAGACTTGCACGGGAGGTAGGATTAAATAAGGTAGTAGAAATGGCCCAGAGGTTAGGGATAAAATCCTCCTTGGAATCAGTTCCCGGTTTAGTTCTGGGTCAAAGTGTGGTCAATGTTCTGGAAATGACTGGTGCGTTTGCAGCAATTGGTAATCGAGGAGTATGGAATCCTCCCCACGCTATTACCCGAATTCTAGATAGTAGTGATTGTGAAGATCGGAATAATTTAAAAACCTGTCGGGAGATTTATTCCTTTACTCAAAATCCCAAAGCTAATCAAACAGTGTTAAAAAAGAATGTAGCTAACACTATGACTGACATGATGCAAGCTGTGGTAGCTAAGGGTACTGGTCGTGCTGCTTCCATAGGAATGGGTGAGGAAGCAGGTAAAACCGGAACCACGGATAAAAATGTGGACTTGTGGTTTATTGGTTTTATTCCCAGTCGTCAATTGGTCACTGGTATTTGGCTAGGTAATGATAACAACTCTCCCACCCTTGGTAGTAGTGGTCAAGCAGCACAGTTATGGGGAAATTATATGCGACAAATTAAGTAGCTAAGACGGGGCGATTTATAATGCGTGTTTTACTTTCTGGTTATTATGGCAAGGGTAATGGTGGTGATGAAGCTCTCTTGGCTACTCTTTTACAAATGCTACCACCTCACATCACTCCCGTAGTTCTGTCCGGTAGTCCCCAACTAACCACTACACATTATGGGGTAGAAAGTCATGACCGGATGGCATTTATCCCCTTGATTCGAGCTTTACGCTCTTGTCAAGGATTTATCTGGGGTGGAGGTAGTTTAATGCAGGATGCAACCAGTAGTATTAATCCCCTGTATTATGGGGGATTAATGGCTTTGGCCCAATTTATGGGTCTAAAAACCATAGCCTGGGGCCAGGGTATAGGTCCCCTATCCCTACCACAAAACCGTTGGTTGGCTCAAACAAATTTTGCCGGTTGTTTGGGTGTGAGTGTGCGCGATCGCTCAAGTGCTAGGTTATTATCAAGTTGGCACGTACCACATATCCTAGCACCTGATCCAGTGTGGGGTTTAGCATCTGAGTCAGTACCAGAATTAGCGGGTCTACCAAAACCACGAATTGCAGTTACCTTGAGAAAACATCCCCAGTTGACACAGGATAGATTAGCAAATCTAATCCGTGGATTGGTTGATTTGCAAAAACACACCCAAGCATTTATCCTAATTCTACCATTTCAAAAAACCGAAGATTTAGAAATTGCCCAACAAATTCACTCTCAATTGCCAAATAATAGCCAGGTTTTTTGTTTAGATAAACCACAAATTTTAAAAGGCGCATTTAGAGGTGTGAATATGGTAATAGGAATGCGTCTACATAGTTTAATTATGGCTGCTAGTGAAGGGTGTCGTTGTTTTGCTTTAAGTTATGATCCTAAAATCAACAGGTTGATGGAAGATTTACCCATACCAGGTTGGAATCTTCCAGATTTACCCGATGATCCTAATTTAATTGCCAAAACTTGGTTGGATTTCTATCACAATACCGAGTCTTTGTCAAGAGATAAATTACAGTCTCTGTTGGATGGTTCCCTGTTACACCGCGACTTGTTGTACCGAGTATTTAGTTAGTATGGTAAGGATGTTAGTTTATTTACCTTTAGTTTCTAGATTTTGTACAGCTTGACTAAAACCCAAGACAATTAAAATATTAGCAAGAGTTAAGAATAACTCAGCACTGCCATGAAGCCAGTCTATATTTGCTAGAGCTTCTTGGTAGGCAATCTTGGCGTAAATACCAGCTGGAATGGTAACGCCAACAAATACTAAAGTGCCATAGAATCCATAGAGTGCTAAACGTGGCATTTGTGGACTGCGACTGATAAACCACAAGAAACCCAAATAGGGGAACAAGGAGAGAGCAAATAGAGTTTCTTTTGAGATCATGACGGTCTACTCCTTATTTGAGATGTTAAGAACTCCACTGGCTCGAGTAGAACGCCAAACCCACACTGCTGCTGCCCAAAGAGTAAAATTACCTATTAGCGTGGTAGTAGCCTGGAGGGTAACCAACCATTCTAAGGACTGGGGATTATCGAAATAATGCCAGGTACAAGCAGATAGGGCGCTAATTAAGGCGGGTATCATAGCTAGGGCAAATCCCCTCCAACTATGGTTTTGGGTCAGTTCGCCATATTTCCAGATGAGGGAAATGGCAACTACCCATTCAATGACACTAGAAATATGGATAATCCAGGTGGGAATTGAAAGAGCGTTCATGGGATTATAAATATGGCTTTGGAGAGCTTTGACTATTAAAATCAAGACTGCCCTCATTGCGGACTAACTCATATTTTATATCTACTGTTGGAGGAGCGCCAGTAGAAATTGTTAAACTTTATATTCATGATTTTCAGTTGTCCACTTGAAAAAAATCTCTTGACAAGCCAAAAATTGTCTGTTACGATTACCGTATCATAATTTTTAATAGACCTGGAGAGGTGGCTGAGTGGTCGAAAGCGGCAGATTGCTAATCTGTTGATGGAATCGTAAGGTCCATCCGAGGGTTCGAATCCCTCCTTCTCCATTTAGCTCAACTAAAATTAACTTATTCACTAACTAGTCATGGAAGTTATCCCAGCAATAGATCTATTAGAGGGGCGTTGTGTAAGACTCTATAAGGGTGACTATGCACAATCCCAGGTTTACAGCCATAACCCTGTAGAAACCGCTAAAATGTGGGCAGACCAGGGAGCAACAAGACTACATTTGGTAGATCTAGATGGAGCAAAAGCTGGTAGAGTAGTTAATCTATCTGCTATAGAGGCTATTACCAATGCTGTTTCCATACCTATTGAGGTTGGCGGAGGAATACGCGACAGATCCAGCGTTATACAGTTATTTAGTCTTGGGGTACAGTGGGCAATTCTGGGGACTGTAGCAGTAGAGCAACCAGATTTGGTTCAAGGACTGTGTGAACAATTCCCCCAGCAAATTATAGTTGGCATTGATGCGCGGAATGGTCTAGTTGCTACCAGGGGTTGGTTAGAAACTTCTCAAATTTTGACCGCCCAACTAGCAACCCAAATGCAGGAATTGGGTGCCGCAGCTATTATTTATACTGATATAAATCGTGATGGTACGCTTCAGGGACCAAACTTGCAAGCATTAAGAGAGTTGGTATCTGCTATTTCCATACCCGTAATTGCCTCTGGGGGTGTGGGTTCTGTTACTGACCTATTAACCTTATTATCTTTAGAACATCAGGGGGTTACAGGAGTAATTGTCGGTAAAGCCCTATATACTGGAGATATTAGTTTACCAGAAGCACTGCGGGCTATAGGACCTGGAAGAATTCAGGATATTCCACCCACTTTGGATTTCTCTAGTTTTGCCTGAACTAAAACGCACAAATGTGGAAATATTCGACAAAATTTCTATAAAACAACTATTTGAACTATAATTTAGGCAAATTGTTGTATTGAATACAATAATTCCGTGTTCTCCAATATGTGACCTCAATTTGTGAGGATCATAACTAGTTGGAAACCAAGACCAGTACATTCTTACAAACTTTTGTTATCAATGTATACTACTGAATTGCCTAGATACTCCAACAACTCTATTGAACCAGTTAGTCGCGTTTTAATAGTGGAAGACGAAGAACTGATCCGAGAGATGCTTGTAGTAGCCTTAGAGGGTGAAGGTTATGAAGTTATGACTGCTAAAGATGGTCGTTGTGCTGTGGAACTAATCAGAAATTTAGAGACCCAACCCGGTGAGTTATCATTCGATCTGCTTGTGCTAGACTTGATGTTGCCACAAATTAACGGGTTAGATATTTGTCGTTTATTACGTCACCAAGGTAATTCCATACCGATTTTAATTCTGAGTGCGAAAGGTAGTGAAACTGACCGGGTGCTAGGTTTAGAGGTAGGGGCAGATGACTATCTAACTAAGCCCTTTAGCATGAGAGAAATGGTGGCCAGGTGTCGCGCCTTGTTACGTCGTCAGCGGTTTTCTAATTTGCCCTTAATACCCACTTTAAAACATAAAGATATCAGTTTAAATCCTCAAGAATGTCGGGTGTTAGTGAGAGGAAGAGAGGTGAGCTTGTCACCGAAAGAATTCCGGTTACTAGAATTATTTATGAGTTATGCTCGCAGGGTGTGGTCACGGGAACAGTTATTAGACCAGGTTTGGGGTCCTGATTTTGTCGGTGACAGTAAAACAGTGGATGTTCATATTCGATGGCTGAGGGAAAAATTAGAGTTAGACCCTAGCCATCCAGAATATATTGTCACAGTCAGGGGTTTTGGCTATAGATTTGGTTGATTTCTATATCTGGGCTATTCTGTTTTTGGTTTTCCTATTCCTTTGGGTGGTCGTGGTCTTTTTATTTTAAACCATCCGCTGGATTGGGGTTTTTGGCTCTTCTCACGGGAGTTATCATTTTGGGAGTTGTCATCTTGATTGGACATAAAATTCGGCGTGGATTCAGTTATCTTATCCAGTCTAACCTGTAGCACAGGAATGGTCACAGATACCTAGGCGATCGCATTTTCCAAAAGCAGTCCCTACCGGTTATGATTAATGAGATTACATTAATAATCTAACAATCAAAAAAAGCTGTCCTATAAAGACCATGCTTGCATTCTACCCCTTTAATTCCGGTCAAATAGCACACTTACGATCAAATGTTCTTATTGGGATTTCTTCTGGGTTTGGCAATCGGTTTTGGTTTTTGGCTTTGGCAACAATTTCAACTTAACAGCCATTTAGAGCAGTTAACCCAACCCTCAAACCCCCACGCTGAAAAGATATTATTGCCCCTATTAGCTGGATTACATCGTAAAATATGTACCGTTAGGGATGAACAACAAAACTTACGCTTGTCACTCAAAGCTTATGAACAGTTGCTGAATGCTGCGCCCTTGGGATATTTACAAGTAGATGAAGAAAATCAACTACTATGGTGTAATCAGTGCGCACGGGAAATGCTACATTTACAAAGATGGCAACCGGGTCAAGTACGGTTACTACTGGAATTAGTGAGATCCTATGAACTGGATCAGTTAATTGAACAAACCCGGGATTGGCAAAAACCGCAAATGCAAGAGTGGATTTTTCACCCTTCCCGAGATCATGGTCAGGGTACCTTAGAATTAAAGCCATTGTCTTTAGCAGCTAACAGTTTTCCTCTACCGGGGGGACAGGTGGGTGTGTTTCTAGAAAGTCATCAACAATTTGTAGACATTAATCAGCAACGTGACCGTTCTTTTTCAGACCTGGCCCATGAATTGAGAACACCTCTGACTTCCATTCGTCTGGTTGCAGAAACCCTGCAAACTCGTTTAGATCCTCCTTTGAACCGTTGGGTCATCCGCTTGATGCAAGAAGTTGACAGACTAATTAATTTAGTCCAAAATTGGTTGGATCTGACCCAGATGGAAATAACCTCCTCCATCCAACTGAATTTGGAAATGCTAGAAGTCCGCTCCCTAATTTTTTCAGTCTGGGAGAATTTAGAGCCCCTAGCCGCTAACCAGCATCTTAGCATTTCCTACTCCGGTCCAGAAAAGGTCTATATATGTGCTGATAAGTCCCGAATTTATCAAGTGTTTCTTAATCTGTTAGATAACTGTATTAAATACAGCAACCTCAACGGTACTATTTTTATTGAAATGAATACAGTTTGTGGAGAGAAGTCTATTAATGGAGTTGCTCCAGAGACAGGTACAATATCAAACCAAATATCAAATCAAATTTTAGAAATTAACATTATTGATTCCGGGGTTGGATTTGCTCCCGTGGATCTACCCCATGTCTTTCAAAGATTTTATCGAGGGGACAAAGCTAGACACCGGGAGTCGCGCTCTGAGAATGAAACAGTAGAAATTACTGGTAGTGGTTTAGGTTTATCCATTGTCCGCCAAATAATTATAGCTCATGGTGGCAAAATCAGGGCCATGAACCATCCTGATACCGGTGGTGCTTGGATACAAATTCATCTTCCCCAGGTGGTTCAACATGATAGCGGATATTTCTGAATCAAGACTATAATAGCTAGAAATATATTAAACCCGAGATTAAAAATATGAAAGCTGTTGTGAAATATACAATTTTTGAAAAACCTCAGCCTATACGTGCCATTAAAAGACTGGAACGAGATGTTTTACGTATGGGTGCTTTAGTAGAGCAGTCCTTCCGTCTGAGTCACCAAGCTCTATTTAATCGAGATTTAACAGCAGCTGAGCAAATACGCAGATTAGACAAAAAAATTGATCGCTTCTACAGACAAATAGAAGTCGATTGTGCCACAATTATGAGCAATCAAGCTCCCACAGACCAAGAATCTCGTTGTTTAAGCTCATTCATGCAATTGGTTAGAGACTTGGAACGTATTGGGGACTATGCCAAAGATTTGGCAGAAATAGCAATGAAAATATTTCCCTATCCCCCCCATCCTACTTTGGGAGAGGTTGCCATTATGTCCGATCATGCCCAGTCTATGTTAGCTACCAGCCTGGTAGCTTTAGCGGATTTGGATGAAATTAGTGGTAGAAGGATTAAATTATTAGATGACACAGTAGATGATGCTTACAAAAAACTATATCGTAATTTGGCGCAGCAGAAAGACGTTCCCGGGGTAGTGGAGCCCATTCTACTATTAACATTAGCAATTCAGTGTCTAGAGAGAATGGCAGATCATGCTACCAATATTGGTCAAAGGGTAGCATACATTGTCACAGGTCAAAGGTAAAGTCGGCTGAAAAACGACTGGTTTTGTCTGTAGTGATGTAGGTTGAGTTTAATACGGAAGCTAATCCTTCGGGCGATCGCTAATTACCAAGCTAGATATTGATATACAACTTTGACATTAACCACCATATACTTGGGGCCAAGTTGTCAATAAAAATACTATGACTGCGCTGATAGCTAGGACACCTTGAATCAAGTTTCCCACCAGTGTTCCCACAGTGATTCCGATACCAGCTTTCACCGCAGGCCATAATCTTCTTTGGTAAAGGAACTCACCCACAATTGCTCCTAATAGAGGCCCAAATAGAATACCTAGTAATGGTCCACCAAAAGGTAAAGCAGGTAATAACCCGAAAAATCCCATTAATAAACCCACAAATGCCCCAATTTGTCCCCACTTACTAGCACCCGCTTGTTTTGCACCAATATAACCAGCAAGGAAATCAACTCCTGTACTTAGAAGTAAAACAATGATTGTCACAATCAGAGGAATTTTAATAGCAGCAAAGGAGTTACTCACAATTCCCCAAATGATAATAGATATTAAAATCAAACTACTTCCAGGAATAGCTGGAACTACAGCACCAATAATTCCCAGGAACATTACAGCAACTAAGAGTAGATAGATAACTTGCATAATTATTGCTAGTGGGGACTGCACCCAGTTTAATTAAAAAATGATGGTAACATAAGTGTAATCCATAGAGAAGAGCGAGTGCTTCCAAGCTAACTGCGAATAACGGTAATAGTGCGTCCCCCCGGACTAATAGCTTCCTCCGTACTAATTCTCTCTCCCATGGGTGGTAATCCCAGACGGCGATCAAAAATCACTAACCAACCTGTATCCAATCCTAAACCATCCAGATATTTATCCAATTGGGT
>Ga0172376_10008193_pt1 | contig 10959 bp, 5 predicted proteins | sample Lak35m_FD_121114 | JGI IMG/M metagenome (GOLD analysis project Ga0172376, IMG submission 121114) | Freshwater microbial communities from Kabuno Bay, South-Kivu, Congo - kab_092012_35m | ecosystem: Environmental > Aquatic > Freshwater > Lake | place: Democratic Republic of the Congo: South-Kivu... | reverse complement strand
TCCGTTTTGCGGCTCTTTCCAACACGCAGAACGAATCTTCGCCTCAACTTCGAGGAGCTTTTGACATCCCAGCCTCGCTATTCACACCCCTAACTGACTTTCGAGACACTCACTGGTCTACTGGATTGTTCAGCCAGGCTTCGACAGCCAGTCGCGCCGCGTCCTGAATGGTTGCGGGCTGATCGGTGGCGAAGTGCAGTTCATGAATCTGCACGTCGCGCCCGAAGGATCCGGCGATCGAAGCCAGACGCTGCGGCCGGTCGGAATCGGCGGCCTCTTTCGATTGAGCGGCCAGACGCCCGGCGCGTGTCGCCAGTTCATTGAGCTGAGTGGAGACCTGACCCGTTGCCAGGCTCGAACCTGGCAGACTGATTCGTGCGGTCAGCAGCAAAGTCCGCAGTCCGATTCCGCCCGCAGGCAGCGTCAGAAGTTTCTCCAGCAACTCGGCCGGATACTGGCCATCAGGCGGCAGCGGCATCGCGGAGACCACCCGGCCGAAGTTGGGACTCGACGCATCGTGCAGATCCACGATGACGATTCCCGGCTGGCGGGACAGATGACGAAACGAACGGTGATGCAGGAGCAATGTCGGCGGCTGATCGGGAGTCGCTCCTGGAGCGATCGCGTTGACGGGCATGGCCACACGCACGAATTCATTCAGGACAGGTCGGATCGCGGGATCGCTCAAACCACCGGCCGGTCTTTCCAGCCGATCGGTTTCGGCCAGATCGCGGAAGACCATCAGCAACAGGCGATGCTTCTGAATCGCTTCGTGATAACCCTGCAGGTAGTCCTCATGCCAGGACAGAGTTGCCAGTTCGCGGCGCGGCACATCGCGCAGCACCAGTGAAGTGGTCTCAGGATTCTGTGCTGCTTTCGCCTTCTCGCTGAGCAATGGAGGTTCAGAAGATTCCGGTTTCGCATCAGGCGCGGGGGTAACGGCGATGGTGGAGGGTGTCGATTCCCGCGACAGCCCGGCTGGCTCCGACTGATCGAGTTGCGGAGTCGAGCGCACGGTTTCAGCGGTTTCATTCGTCGGGGATGATTCCGGCCGCGTCTCAATGGTGCGAGGTGTCTCTGTCTCCGGACCGGCCGGTTCAAGACCGGTTGAAGCCAGTGGGTCGGGCAGGTCGATCACGCGCGGCGCCGCTGGACCGGGAAACTCCGGGCGTCCCGGCTCCGGCAGTTCGTGGACCAGGTCGCTGGTCTGCTTCAACTCATCGGCGACAGCAATGACTGAGTCGGAATTCTCCAGGATCTCTGACACCGGGCGGGTTGAGTCGGAAGTCAGTGCCGCGGATGAACCGGCTGGATCTGCATCTTCGAGCGATTCATTTCCCGCTTCAGAACGATCTTCAACCGGCTTCATCGCGGCGGTCAGCGAATCAATGCTCAAGTCACCGAGCAGGTCGAGACTGGCGTCACTCGAGTGAGCGCCGAACCAGAATGTCCCGGCCGCCAGCAGGCCCAGAGCCGTGATGGCCGTGGCCGCTCCGATGGGAAATCGAGTGCGGTGCCTCTGTTCGACAACCGGTTGCCTGATCACATAACCGCAGTGCGGACAGGCTTCAGGCTCTGCCATCAGATGCAGGAAGAGCACGCGGCACGCGGGATTCGGACACAGACAGCTTCGACCGTCCGGATTGCGGCGCTGATAGCCCCAGCACCAGACCAGCCGGTCGATTCCGTCGGTGCCGCGGACGCGGAACAGATAACCTTCGTGATTGCCGATCGGCGGCTGCAGGCGGTTGAAGATCAGCTTTTCGCTGGGACTGACGGGACGCACATCGAACAGAGATTTCTTGAGGCGGTCGTAATCGGCAGCCAGCGGTCCGGCCAGATCGCGATCGGTGGCCAGAGTTGCTTCGGTGATCGTCAGACGCTGTCCGTTCTGATGTGCTCGAAACACGACGCCTTTTTCATCCAGTTCCGGTTCCGCGAGCAGATCGCCGAACCAGCCTCGCAACACCTGCCAGGTGAGACGGCGCGGGTCGAGCATGGGCAGACCCGGGGCCAGGGCCAGCGGTTGAAATTCGGAACCGGCTGCCAGCGGAATGCGGACCAGCACGTCACTCATGAAATCATCCCGGAACGGAGCCTGGGAAACACACCGCGCCCGTTCCGTCGAGCATCAGCCACTGCGGGCCAGCACGTCCTCAATGGATTCAAACACCACATCGCACAACCGCTCGATCAAAGCGGCCGGCATGGCCGGTGCCGGCATCAGCACGATGACATCACCCAGTGGTCGAATCACAACTCCCCGCCGCCGCGCTGCCAGAGTGATCTGATGCCCGATCCTCTTATCGGCTGGAAACGGGGCTTTGGTCACACGGTCACGGACCAGCTCGATACCGACCATAACGCCCTTCTGTCTGATGTCACCGGCATAAGGACACCGCGCGGAGAATCCGGATAAGCGTTCGGCAAGACGTAGCGAGTTTATCCGGACGTTGTCGATCACATTCGTCGTGTCGATTAAACGCAACGACGCCAGCGCCGCCGCGCAGCCCAGCGCGTTCCCCGTGTAGGTATGACCGTGATAGAAGGTTCTGCCGGCCTCCGGAACATCGAGAAAGGCGGCATAGACCGCTTCCGTCGTCAGAGTTGCTGCCAGCGGCAGATAACCTCCAGTCAGTCCTTTCGCCAGACATAGAATGTCCGGAGCAACCGCTTCCTGCTGACAGGCAAACAGACTTCCGGTCCGGCCGAATCCGACGGCGACTTCATCGGCAATGAGCAATGCGCCGATTCTGCGGGTCAGTTCGCGGACGCGCCGCAGATATCCCTGCGGATGAACCAGCAGACCTGCCGCGCCCTGGACCAGCGGTTCGATGACAAACCCCGCGATCCGGTCCGCATGAACCATCAGCACCCGCTCCAGTTCTTCCTCACAGAACCGCAGCCACGATGTCGCGTCGTGCTCTGGTGGATGTCGGTATGCAAACGGCGCCGGCACCGTCAGGCGGTGAAACAGCAGGCCGCGATAGGTGGCATGAAAAGCGTCGATATCGCCCAGGCTCACCGATCCAATCGTGTCGCCGTGATAGGCGCCGGACAGCGACACGAAGAGATCGCGTGCCTCCGGCTGCGGCTTCTGACGGTGAAACTGCCAGGCGATCTTGAGCGCCGCTTCCACCGCTGTCGCGCCGCTGTCGGAATAAAAGACATGCGGCAGCGAGCCGGGAACGCGATCGACCAGTTGTGCCGCCAGTTCGATCGACGGCTCGCCGGCCAGCCCCAGCAGTGTCGAATGCGCGACGCGGTCCAGTTGCTGCCGGATGGCCTCATCAATGGCCGGGACGCGGTGGCCATGCACGTTGCACCACAGCGACGAATGCCCGTCGAGATACCGTCGTCCGTCTGAGTCGATCAGCTCGAAACCGTCGCCGCCGACAATGACCGGCGTTTCTTCTTTGCCATATTCCAGCATGGCAGTGAAGGGGTGCCAGACGTGGGCGCGGTCGAGTTCGCGCAGCCGCTCGGTATCAGACGCAGTCATCAGAAAAGCCAGTTCATCAGGCGGCTTTGTGATCGGGTGACGGTGAGGCTTTGAAGTGGCCGTCTTCACCGACGTCCTCAAACCGCACGGTCAGCCGTTTGGAAACACCGGACTGCTCCATCGTCACGCCATAGATCAGATCGGCGGCAGTCATGGTGCGTTTGCGATGGCTGATCATGATGAACTGCGTCATGTCGCGGAACTCACGGATGACGCCGGCGTAACGTTCCACGTTGCCGTCATCGAGGGCCGCATCGACTTCGTCGAGAATGCAGAACGGGCTGGGCCGGCTGCGGAAGATGGCCAGCAGCAGCGCCACCGCCGTCATGGTTTTCTCACCGCCGCTCAGCAGCGAGATGCTCCGCAGTTCCTTGCCCGGCGGTCGCGCGACGATCTCGATGCCGCAGTCGAGCACGTCATCGGGATCTTCCAGAATGATGTCGCCGTCACCGCCACCGAAGAGCTTGCGGAACAGTTCGCGGAACTCCTTGCGGATCGCTTCAAACGATTCGAGGAAGATGCGCCGGCTTTCGACGTTGACTTTGCGAATGATGTCTTCCAGCGTCGTCTTCGCTTCGGTGAGGTCCATCAACTGCGCATGGAAGTGGTTGTAGCGGCCCTCCAGTTCGTCGAGTTCCGCGAGCGCATCCGTGTTGACGCTGCCAATGGATTTCAAACGCCGACGCTGCCGGTTGACTTCTTCTTCCAGTTCCGCGCGGACGTCTGAGTATCGCAGTCCCGCGAACTCGCGGAGTACCAGCGGAGTCCCGGCTTCCGAAGAACCGCCAGGCTGGCTCTCTTCGCGACTCGCGAAGGCTTCTGCATTCGCATCGACTTCCTGATCCGTCTCTGCCTCTTCCGCGGAAGCGTCCTCTACGAAAGTGTCCTCTGCGATGCCGTCGTCCGCTTTGTCCGCATGGCTTGCAGCGACGGTTTGACTGGCCGAGGCATCCAGCAGGCCGCGCTCAATCAGCAGCGTGCGAAAAGCGGAAGCGCCGGTTGCCAGAACATCCGCCAGCGAAAGACCGTGCTCTTCTTCAATGCGCTGGCTGTTCTGGGCGAGCTGATGCCGGATGTCGCGAACCCGCAGTTCTTCCTCGTGCTGACGATCGCCGATCAGTCGTCGCTGCTGGCGGATGTGATTGTCCTGCTCGACCAGTTCGCCGCGCACGCTGCGGAGCCGGTCCTTTTTCACCGCCAGCACCTGCACCTGCTGGCTCGACTGCTCGGATTGCAGCATCAGCCCGGCAATTGACGCGGTGGCATTGAGGATGATCAGTTCGGTGTCGCGATGGCGCGTTTCCAGAGTTGCGATGCGGCGGCGGTTATCGTCGCTCTGCTTCAACTGCAGACCGGATTCATCGCGCAGTCGGCGGACGGTTGATTGCAGTCCTTCGCGCCGCTGTTCATGCCGCGCGATCTGCAGGCGCGCTTCCGTCTGACGCTCCATCAACAGGCTGCGCTCACGCTCCAGTTCTGCCAGAGCCTCCTCGCGCTGCACGATTTCGTCTTCGGACTGTTCCCGGTCCGCATCAACGCGAGCACCGGCTGATTGAAGCTGAGTGAGTTCCGCTTCCACGAGGAGTTGTTGTGCCTGGCTGTCCAGGATCGTCTGCTCCAGCGTCGTGCGGTCAGACGTCAGCCGGTCCAGAATCCGCTGCTGTCCTTCCAGCGCGGACCGCACCTGAACCAGTTGCTCGCCGGCTTCATCGCGTTGAGTCGCCGCGGCTGCCAGTTCATTCTCGATCCCGGCCAGTTGCTGACTCAGAGATCGAAGCTGCTTCTCCTGCGCATCCACCTGCTGATCCAGCCGAGTGATGTCGTTCCTCAGTCGGCGCAGCTCGCTTCTGCGGGACAGCACTGTGGTCTCGCCGCGCAGCGAACCGGTGTAGAGCGTGCCGTCGGGTTCGAGCAGTTCCCCCTGAAGCGTCACAAAGCGTTGTCCGGGATGATCTGCCGCCAGTCTCCGCGCCGCGCCGACATCTGTCACGATCCAGGTGGTGGACAACAACCGGGCCGCCAGTGACCGATGGATGCAGCGTTCGCAGATCAAAGCGTCCGCGCGGTGGATGACGTCGCGACTGCCGGCGAGCGGGCTGGTGGTTTGAGACGCGACGGCATCGTTTGACCGGTCCGGATCCGAAGAGTCCGGCGGCAGCTCCAGAAAGCCGACGCGGCCATCAATCCGGACGTTTCCCCGGCTGAGGTACTCAATCAGCGGTTCTACATCATCCAGCACGATGAGCTGCGCGCGCGATCCGAGCGCGACTTCCAGCAGCGCCGCATTCTCCAGTTCGACATCCAGCAGATCGGCCACGCTGCCCCGGATGAGATTCCAGGGCGCGTAGTCCGCGGTGCGCGCGCGACTGAGGATCTCTCGCACGCCGATACCGACGCCTTCCTGTCGTTCTTCGAGGTCTTCCAGCACGGTGGCCCGCGCCTGTGACGCGCTGCGTTTCTCGCGCAGTTCCAGAAGCTGCTGCTGAATTTCCTGCTGTTCCTTGAGCAGCCTCTGCTGCCGGCGCCGGATCGAACGCACGACCTCAGACAGCTCTGAAGACTGACTCAGATATTCATTGACCGCCGCCTGTCGCACGCCGAGTTCCACCTGTGCGGCATCCAGCTCCCGCGCGATCTGATCCCGTTTCTGTTCCGCCGCGCGACGGGTGTCCTGCAGAGTTGCGAGCTGTGCGGCCAGGTGGGTTGTCTGCTGCTGCAATCGGGACACTTCTGTCTGAAGTTCCGAACGCCGGCGTCCCGCTGCTTCGATTGCCGAACGCGCCGCAGTCATCCGCTGACTCAGCTCCTGGAGCTGCGACTCCAGAGTCTCCAGCGCATCCTGCTGCGACTGACTGGTTTCATCGAACGTATCCAGACTGTGCTGCGTTTCCGACAGTTCGCGTTGAATCTCCGTGAGTCGGCGGACGGAGCCGGACTGCTGTCTCCGCAACCGGATCAGTTCCGATTCCGTTTCGCGCAGCCGGCCGGTTTCGTGACGCAGAGTCGATTCCTGGCTGACGATCTCTTCGCGGACGCCGCTGGCTTTGCGTTCGGCTTCACGAAGCTGATCGTCAACGGCCGCGATTTCGGTATCGAACGACGTCAGACGTTCTTCGATCTGCCGCTGTTCGGAACTGAGCGCATCGAGTTCTCTTCCGGTGGTGGCCAGGCCGGACTCCAGTCGCTGCAGTTCCGCGGACTGGAAGTGAAAGTCATCGGCCACCAGCCCGAACCAGAGCTGTTTCAGTTCCTCGCTGATCTCGCGGTACTTCGCGGCTTTGGAGGCCTGATTGCGCACCGAGTTCAACTGCGAACCGACCTGGTTCACGATGTCCTGCAGACGCAGCAGGTTCTGCGACACCTTCTCCAGCTTGCGGAGCGCATCGGTTTTGCGCTGTTTGAAGCGACTGATGCCGGCCGCCTCTTCAAAGACGATCCGGCGCGCGGCGGCATTCGCCTGCAGGATCTGCCCGACCCGGCCCTGTTCGATGATGCTGTAAGCGGACGCGCCCGCACCGGTGCCCATGAAGGCTTCGCGGATATCCTTGAGCCGCGCGGTCGCGCCGTTGATCAGATACTCGGAATCGCCGCTGCGCCACAGCCGGCGACCGATGGTCACTTCCTCGGTCTCCACCGGCAGGATGTGCTGACTGTTGTCGAACGTCAGGATGGCTTCGGCAAACGCGCTGGGCTTCCGGCCTTTCGATCCGTTGAAGATCACGTCGAGCATGTCCGAGCCGCGCAGGCTCTTGGGACTTTGATCGCCCAGAATCCACTTCATCGCATCAACGACGTTGCTCTTTCCGCTGCCGTTCGGTCCGACCACGCAGGTGATGCCATGCGGAAAATCGAACCGGGTCCGGTCGGCGAAGCTCTTGAAACCAAAGAGTTCAAGCGACTTCAGCATCGCGGGATGAGGAGTGGGAGTGAAAGGACATGGAACGCGACAAACCGTGAGGGACGCTCACGGTTCGTCGGCTGGAATGTTTCAGGGGTTATTCAGGGATCAGTCGCCGTCGGAGTCACCGCTTCCGGAACCGGGAGGTTTGCTGTCGCCTCGGAACCAGTTCATGGGATTCCAGAGGCTTCGCTTTTCCAGTTCGCGGGATTCCGACCGGGCATCGACCACGGTCGCGAAACCGCGATCGTCTTCGGCGGGTGGTTCTGATTGTTCGAGCGGTTCGGTTCCGTTGTTTTCTGAGCCGCGGGCGCGATCGAAGAGGTTTGGAGTAAACGACGGACGGCTGACTCGCGTTTCGCTGCCGCCCCGGATGAAGACTCGCCCCGCCTGAGGCAGCGCATCGACCTCAAACCGTCCCGGAAGGTTGTTCTGCTGCTGCGCCTGCAGAAGCAGACCCGCCAGATCCGGATACGACGCTCCGAACTCCGCACAGGCGCGGATCACGTCTTCGACGCGCGCGGAGACCAGCTTGCGTTTGTCTTCGCCCGAACGATTGAAGCGAGTGACTGTGATCTGGTTACTGCCCGGTTTTGACGTGACCAGAATCTTGTAGCCGGCTCTCAGCAGCAGCGGCGTTTTGAACTCCTGCTCTTTGCCGAAGAGGACGATTTCGGCGCGCTTGCGATGCGTGATATGAACCATCGGGCTGCCCTTCGTCTCCAGCACATGCAGCCAGAAGTCCTGATTGAACTGGTTGCCTTCAATGAACGGGTCGGCTTTGTCCGGGGTCCACAGAGCGCGGAATGCTCCATACCGGGTTTCCGCGCTGTCGAGCTTCGATCCGGCTCCGTCGTCCTGCACGTTCATCAGGTCGCGCAGAGCCAGATTCGCCTCGGCATCATCAATGATCGACAGGGCGGCGAAGGCAAAGACCCGCAGCGCGGGTTCCTTCGCGGCCGCCTCCTTCAGCACGGCAATGCCGTCGGGAACTTCGAGATACGCCAGAGCCACCGCGGAATGAAACCGGCATTCCAGTTCCGGACTCTTCAATCCGGACTTCAGAATTGAAATGGCGTCGGGGCCGATGGCTTCCAGTTGCAGCGCGGCGTTTTCAGCGGTCTCCGGTTTCTTGAGATCCATCTCCAGACGCTTCATGCGGACGCGCTGCGCGACGGGCGATTCGCGGAAGGCGATGTTCTGCACGACCTGCATGTAGCGCGGGAAGTTGTCGCGATACAGCGGATGGACCTTCAACCGGATGCGCTGATCGGTCTCGGCTTTGGCCAGCGGTTCGCGGATCCCGTGACGGTCATAATCGAAGAACCGCATGCCGATGCGGTCCGTCAATCGCGTGATGTTCCGGTACGTGCGGAAGTCGGTTCGCGTGAAGAGCGCCATATCGCGGTCGATCAGCGACAGTCCGCCGCCGAGTACCAGTCCGCGCTTCAGAACGCCGGCCTGATCCGCTTCATCGCTTTCGGCCGTGGTGATCAGAACCGGTCCACTGGCCCGCGCGACGATGTGGCCCTTCTTCATACCTTCGCCGGGAATGATCGCCGTTTCGGTCAGGATCGTTTCCATCAGCCGGCCACCAGCCAGGCTGATGCCGCCGGTGTCTCCGGGAATCCGGACTTCCACGTCGAAGCGATCGCCTTTGCGGATGAGTGGCGGCAGGTAGGCGCGCACAACAACCAGAGCCGTATGCGGCGACGCGATCAGTTGCTTGTGATCCTTGATATTCCGCCGCAGCAGATCATCAACCAGGGCTTCCCGATAATGACTGGGAGGTGGATCGCCGCCGGTTCCATTCAGTCCCACCACGAGTCCAACGCCTTCCAGTACGACGCGATGCAGTCCGGTGAAGGTCGTGTAGTCGCCGACGATCGGGATATCGAGCTTTGTCGAATACTCGTCATCCTCGTCCTTATCGTCGTCTTTCTCCTTGTCGGGACTCTGCGAACGGGCCAGCGATTTGAAGTTGAACGGCTTCAGGCCGAGTTGCTGGCAACCGCACAACAGCAGGGAGAGCAGCAGCAATCCACAGGCTGGCCGTACAGAAAAGCCTCGCAGAACCTGCGCAGAGTGCTTCAAGGCCATGATCCGGCTTCCGGAAGGAGAATGGAACGTGAGGAGAGGAAGCAGCGAAGAGAGGTGGTCCGCCGGAAGGATGAGCCGAAAGGCATGGCGGACCGGAGTGATGGCGGAAGGATACGAGCCGCTTTTTGAAAGGGTCAAGACGGGATCGAACGGGTCGTCACGAGTCCGCGAGCCAGCGTGAGATCGCGCGCAGCGAGCACGCTCCACCTGCCGTCACGATCCAGCGCCGCTCGTTCGGTCCGGTGATTTCGATGACCACATTCAGCCGGTCGCGCGGCAGCGCTTCGGCCATCCGTTCGGCCCATTCGACAAAGCACACGCCATCGCCGTGCAGGTACTCATCCGCGCCAAGTTCCAGGAACTCATCCAGATCGCGCAGGCGGTACGTGTCAAAGTGATAAACCGGCATTCGTCCGGCGTATTCGTGAATCAGCACGAAGGTCGGACTGTTGACCTCATTGCGCGAGATTCCCAGTCCTTCGGCCGCTGCCTGAACGAAACGGGTTTTGCCCGCGCCCAGGTTGCCGCTCAGAGCAACCACTAAACCCGGCTCAGCGATTTCCCCCAGCCGCCGCGCGCAGCGGAACGATTCCTCTTCCGAGGACAGTGTGAGAACGCGCTGAAAGAACTCATGATCGGACATCGTGATCAGGAAGGGACACCGGGGCGAAAAAAGGAACACCCGGCGCGGGCCGGGTGTGGAATGATGGTGATCGATCCCGGAAATCACAGCATCCGGCAGTGCGATGCCGAGCGGGTCAGGCGCTCTGCGGTCGCATCTCCGGGGATGCCCGGTTTAAGCCGCGCGGCGCCTCTGCTTCGCGTCGGACAGCTTCCAGCAGGTTTCGAACGTCACGTAGTTGATCAGGATCGAGCGGCGTTCCTTGCGGATCGGCTTGTGCTCCAGGCCGTGCCAGGTGTTGTGTCCCGGCGCGAACAGGTAGCCGAGGTTGTTCCGATAGGGAATGGTCTTCACGACGTTGAGCTGATCGTCGTAGATGTCCGTTCCCAGGCTTTCAGATTCGCCGACCATGTTCACATAGATCAGCATCGACATCAGCTTTTCCTTGATGTCCTTGTGCGGCTTGAGCCAGAAGCCGTGACGGTCCGCGATGACTTCCACTCGCAGGTAGGCGTCCTGCAGGTCGCGCTGCAGCATCTCCTCGAAGCAGGCCACCGTTTCCGGATTCATCAGATCGCCGATGAGTTGATCTGCGATCGCCGGAAATTCGCGGGTGTTCTCGCGAGTCACATAACAGCGGAGTTTGCCATCCGTTCCCTGCCCGCCGTTATCGGCGGCGCGGGTTCCGTCATAGGCGCGCCGACCGTCGGGGATCGGCGTGTTGACCACTTCGGCGATGATGTCACTGGTCGCCGGCTTCTCGACGATCCAGTGCCGGTACGGTTCCTCAAACTGAGTGGTTGTATTGCGAAGGGCATGCAGCAGACTCATTCCAGT
>Ga0172376_10008192_pt1 | contig 10960 bp, 10 predicted proteins | sample Lak35m_FD_121114 | JGI IMG/M metagenome (GOLD analysis project Ga0172376, IMG submission 121114) | Freshwater microbial communities from Kabuno Bay, South-Kivu, Congo - kab_092012_35m | ecosystem: Environmental > Aquatic > Freshwater > Lake | place: Democratic Republic of the Congo: South-Kivu... | reverse complement strand
GCATCGACGAACCGCTTGAACTCAGCCACCGTGACTTCCGTGGCGTCCATCCAGAATCCATCCAGTTCGACCTCATGAACCGGCAGTTCGTCCGGAAATCCGTCCGGACTTCCCATGCGGAAAGTTCCTCCGGGGATCCAGACCATCCCGAGCGGCCTGGTCACCGCAGGCTCCTGAACAACCAGTGGCGTTTCCGGCTGACCGTCCTGAACCGGCTGTTCTTCGGGCGCGGCATTCCCAGCCGCCTCGATCCGGATCGATTCAGCCTGCGGAATCTCAGGCGCGACATTCCGCGAAGCATCTTCCCGGCAGCCGCTGAGCACCAGGAACACTGCCAGCGGAATCCAGTTCATCAAATTCATCAAATACTGTCGGGACATCACGGACTCCATCAGGAGCAAATTTCTTCTCGCGGGGACCGGCCGTCACGACCGGACTGATGGCCGGTTTCGACGGCTTCCGCGAATTGTGGCCGTTGTCCGTGGGATTCTCCATGCACCGCGAAACTCGACGCCGGGAACGAGTCGTGGGGCAGTTTGAAATGTCAGGGTGGCTGTGGTGGAGCGAAGCGACCCCACAGCCTGCCGATTCCGAGTGCCGCGCCTGCGGCTTGACCCCGGCCACCCGGAATCGTCGATCAGACTGAGTCCCCGGAACGGGACAGACTGGAACGATCCGGTTATGACGATTGAAGCAGTCGGATCGCGCGTCAGATCCGGACTGCCCACGGAGTGATGATCCCGGCGAAGCGGTTGCACCGGTCCGACAGACAGTGTCGATAGTTCCGGTTGAAAGACCGGTTGACTCTGTCGTCTGGGCAGGGCTTTCGCGACCAGCGAGCCGCACGACAGCCACCTCCGGCCGCATGACGAATACACAGCGGATGAATGGCGTTGCTGCTCACCATTCGTGCCATCTTTGACAGACACGCTGACAGACTCATCAAGGCGGCTTGACGATGTATTTTCCTCGCTGGACGCGACCTCTGCTGCTGGTGCTGAGCGTGCTGGGAACCTGGAGCGGTTCCGTGCCCGCAGCCGAACCGCAGAGCGACATCGAACCGGTTGTCTTCTTCGACAAACCGATGCCGCTCCTGGCTCCAGCTCAGAGCCAGACCGAACTGTCTGAGCTGGACCGAATGGTCGATGAAGCCATCACGGTGACTTCGCGTCGGTATCTCACCGGCGAAGTACATACACCGTGGCAGATCATGCATGCGCTGCTGGCGCTGCGGTCTGACCTCATCATCAAATCCAACGGCGAAAAAGTGCAGGCCCTCAAATGGCTGGGTGAGGGACGGACTTTCAAAGGCATGCCGCTGATTGAGCAGACCGCCTGGGGCGGCCGGTTCCATACTTATGTCGAACCGTACGCTTTCGAAGGGCATCCCAATCAGTTCCTGGCGATGCTGTCGATGTGCGATCTGCCCACCAGTCACACGTTGAATACTCCGAATGGCCAGCCGGTCAGCATCGAGCAGATGCTTCGTCACGCGCAGATGACCGTGAATGACCGCGAGGAAATCACCTGGACTCTGTGGTCGCTGGCCCGTTATCTGCCAGTGGACGCTCAATGGATCAACGCGCAGGGTGAAGCGTGGAGCATCGAACGGCTGGTTCAGATCGAAACGTATGCCGAAGTCACCATGGGAGCCTGCGGCGGCACACACGGTCTGTTCGCGCTCGCTCTGGCCCGGAATTCCTGCCAGGCCAAAGGCCGTCCGCTGCGCGGCATCTGGCTTGAAGCCGATCAAAAAATCCGCCGCTACATCCAGACCGCCCGATCGCTGCAGAACCAGGACGGAACGTTCTCGACGAAAACATTTGCCGGTCCGGGGTTCAGCACCGAGTTCGCGCAGAGAATTCCGAGCCAGGGACATGTGCTGGAATTCCTGATGGTGGCGCTGCAGGACCGCGAACTGAAGGAAGAGTGGTTGCAGAGAGCAGTCAAGGCCCTCGCAACTGACCTGCTTGATAATCGTAAAGCTCCGGCCGATTGCGGCCCCCTGTATCATGCGCTGCATTCGCTGATCCTGTACCGTCAGCGCACGCGCCCGGCGGACTCTGTGCCGTCGCCCGTCGAGTCGCTGGTACAGAACGGTAAGAAGGCTGAAGCCGTGAAGCCAAAAGACACGGCCGAACCCGCAGGGAAACCGGCGGAAACCACGACGGCTGTTGAGGCGAAGCCGGTGGAGCCGGTTCGAGTGGCCTCGAAGCCATCCGATGCGGAACCGAAAGCGGTCGCCGACAAGTCCGCAGTCCGTCCGGACGCCGGTAGTGCCGGCCCCGCCGGATCTCCTGGTCTGGCAGGGCCGAGTGTCGCGGCGACTCCCGCCACTCCGGCTTCTGAAGAGCAGACAGCAGCGGCAGCAGAACGATCCGGCGAGTCGGCAGGTCCACCTGCTGTCAGCGACAGCGATATTCCGCAGCCACCGACAGATGATTGACTCCGGCAGGCCCGGTCCCGGCCAGGCCCGGCCGGACTGACAAACCGCTCCAGATTCAGCCGGGAAGATGCCGCGCGGTTCACCACGTGCTGGAAACGGATTTCCGGACGCTCCTATACTCCGAACCGCCCGATCGCGGCGGCCGGCTCGGCTGCCGGACTGACGATCACCCCGGACTCTCACCGCGTGAATGCGAGCGCGACGGAAGCACGAATGACGCCTGGCTCAAGAAACATGCTGATCGGATCGGTCGCCGTTTCCGGAATCGTCGCCATCCTGGCGGTTCTCGACATTGCCACAGGCAAACCATTCGCCGGGCAGATGGTCATGGACATCATGTTCATTCTGAGTGCCGCGCTGGTGGGCTACATGGGCTTTTCGGCCTTTAAAGAGCTGTCCTGATCCGTGTCCAGTCCGACCTCTTCGTCTGGATTTTCCATCGGACGCATGCTGGCTCTGCTGCGCTGGCCGCTGGCGGTGGCACTGCTGGCATGGTTGTTCGCCGCCAATCGAGATCAGTTCGCGCGACTGCGGCATGAGCCGCCTCGCCTGGAGTTCCTCGGTCCCGCCCTGCTCCTCTGCGGCTCGTCCATCATCCTGACGTTCTACCGCTGGTACCTGCTGGTGGTCGCGCTGGAATTCCCGTTTTCATTCCGGGACGCGCTGCGACTGGGCTTCTGCGGCTACCTCTTCAACTATGTCGCTCCGGGTGCCGTCGGCGGCGATGTCATTAAAGCGGTGCTGATGGCGCGTGAGCAGACCGGCCGGCGGGCGATCGCAGTGGCCACCATCCTGATGGATCGAGTTCTCGGACTGCTGGCCCTGTTCATGGTGGGAGCCGGAGCCAGCCTGCTGGCCAGTCCGGAGATTCAGCACCGCGAGCTGATTCTGACCGCGCTGTGGAGCGTCACGATCACCGGCGTCCTGAGCCTGCTGATTCTGCTGCATCCGGTCGCGGTGCGATCCCGCCCAGTCCGCCGGGCTATGAGTCTCCCCGCGATCGGTCCGCTTACGACTCAGATTGTGGCGGCACTCGCGCTTTACCAGGCGAGGCGGCGCACAGTGCTGCTCGCAGTTCTCATCAGCGTGGCCGGCCATCTGGGAATCATTTCGTCGTTCTACTTCTGCGCGCGAGCAGTCGCCGAACGTGAGGAGATCCCGACCTATGCCGCTCACATGCAGTTGATTCCGCTGGCCGAAGTCGCGGGCGTGATAGTCCCCACGCCTGGCGGACTGGGAGCACTCGAAGGGGCCGTTCAGGAGGCTTATCGCCTGAGCGGAGCCGCCCCCGGTATCGGGCTGCTGGCCGCCGGCGCGTATCGCGTCACCACCATCCTGATCGCCGCCGTCGGTTCGCTGTTCTACTTCAGCGCGAAACGCCAACTCGACCGCCTGATGAGCGAAAACAGCCGCGCCTGAATCCTCACGACGACGAACGGCAGGCACCGTGTTTAACTGACAGCGGCATGGTTCAAGTCAGTCCAGGTCTGCTGCCAGAGTTCAAAGACCAGCAGGTTCCAGAGGCGGTAACTGTGATCGCTCTGTCCGTTGATGTGTTCCATGACCAGTCGCTGCACGCCTTCAGGACGGAACCAGCCGCGGTTCAGCGATCGCGCGTCGAGCAGCACATCGCAAAGCATGGGACGCAGTTCGTTCCGGAACCAGTCGCCCAGCGGCACTCCGAAACCCATCTTGCTCCGCGTTTGAATGGACTCCGGCAGCAGGTCACGGAATGTTTCCACGAGGATGCGTTTGCTCTGGCGACCGAGCAGTTTCATTTCAATCGGCAGGCGCGCGGCCAGTTCGACAACGTGGTGATCCAGGAACGGACAGCGGGCTTCGAGCGCGTAGGTCATGCTGGCGATATCGACCTTGGTCATGATGTCGCAGGGCAGATACGTCAGCAGATCGGCGCAGGTCGTCCGCGTCACGAAGTCGCGCGACGGACATTCGCGATAAGCCGCTTCGATGAAACCCGCTGCGTCGTGCCCGTTGAGGCGCGCGACCAGATCGGGATGCAGCAGTTCTGCGCGGCGCCGACTGTCGAAGATGCTGATCCAGCGCAGATAGCGCCGTTCGGGAGACTGCCCCAGAGCTTCGAGCAAGCGCTTGAGCCGCCGCAGGAACGACCGCTGCTCAACAGACTCCGGCAGCTTCTGCCACAGCGGCGATGTCAGAATCTTCTGAAGAGGTCGCGGCAGCCGGTCGAACCAGCCCCCGATGCGCACCGCGCGATAGCGGTCATAGCCGGCGAAGAGTTCGTCGCCACCATCCCCGGAAAGCGCGACGGTCACATGCTGCCGGGTCATCTCGCTGAGATACATGGTCGGAATGGCCGAGCTGTCCGAGAACGGTTCGTCGTACTGCCAGACGAGCCTCTTCAGGATGCTCAGCGCGGACGGCTCCACAACCTGTTCGTGATGAATCGTGCCCAGATGCCGCGACGCTTCGCGCGCGAAGGATCGTTCGTCGAACTTCGCGATGGGAAAGCCGATCGAAAAGGTATGCACCGGCTGCGACGACAACTGCTGCATCAGACCGGCGATGATCGTGGAATCAATGCCGCCAGAGAGGAAGGCTCCCAGCGGAACATCGCTGCGCAGCCGCAATCGCACGGCTTCCGTCAGCGTCTCGCGCAGCAGCTTCGAGCAGTCTGCCTCATTGAGGTCGATGGGTGACGGCGCCAGCCCGGTTCGTTCGGCGACCGACGGTTCATAAGGCGGCTGCCAGTAGCGTTCGACCGTCAGCCGGCCATCCTCGAACAGCGCGTAATGCGCGGGAGCCAGCTTCGCGCAGCCTTTGAGGATGGACTCCGGATGCGGCACATACTGGTAAGTCAGGTACAGATCGACGGAGACCGGATCGATCTCGCGCGGCGTATCGCAGAGCTGCAGCAGCGCCTTGAGTTCGCTTGCGAAGTCCAGCCGCCCCTTGTGCAGACGGTAAACCAGCGGCTTCTTGCCGATGCGGTCGCGGGCGAGCATCAGCCGCTGAAGGCGCGTGTCGAAGATCGCGAAGGCGAACATCCCGCGCAAGCGCGCGAGCATGTCCGGGCCGAACTCTTCGTAAAGATGCACGAGGCATTCGGTGTCGGTCGCGGTTTGAAACCGGTGGCCGCGCGTTTCGAGATCCTTCCGCAGTTCGAGGAAGTTGTAGATCTCACCATTGAGCACGACCCACACCGTGCCGTCTTCGTTACTCAGCGGCTGCCGGCCGGAGGACAGGTCGATGATCGACAGCCGGCGATGTCCCAGAATCGCGCCGCGCGGGACGGACCACCGCGCCGCCAGCGATTCACTGAGGGACACATTGGCGGCCGGAAGCAGACCGCCTTCTGAATGAAACAGGCCGGCATCATCGGGCCCGCGATGCGCCAGGATGTTGACCATACGGCGGACTTCATCGAGTTCCGGGACTCGACTGCCCGCTGTCCAGACTGTTCCCGCGATACCGCACATGACGCTTCCGAAATTCAGACAGAAAACCGAATCGGGCCTGAACTCAGACCATCACCGTCCATGAATGTTGAACCAGCGCTGGCAGTAGCTGCACTTCACATCGCCGCTCGGCGACACGTCGGCGTTCTGGTCCAGAACCGCGCCGCATTGAGCACATTGATAGCCTTTTGGCGGAGGCGGCGCGGTGCTCGGTGGATCGGTCCCCTGCGACTGCAGACTGCGCGCGACTTCCACCAGATCGCGCAGGTGCTCGGCCGCTCCACCGGACCGCCGGCCGGCCATCGTGAGCCACGTCCAGCCGTGCAGGATAAAGAACCCGGAAACCAGACTGCCGAAGAGCTTGAAGAAGATCGGTGCCGGCAGAGTCCAGACGAAACACAGCGAGAGGAGTCCCACGCTCAGCGGGAACAGACCGATCAGGCGGAACGGTTGCATGCGATGGCCCCCACTGACTGATTCACGATGTTCGTGCCGGCGATTCCGCACGGCCGGTGGAATGTCCAGTGCCGGTGATGACCTGCAGGCCAACGACCGTCAGAAGCAGAAATCCGCAAGCCCAGATCGTGATCAAGGCCACCTGCCGCGCGGCCGGCCGATCTCTCAGGGTCAGCCAGCCGAAAAAGATGATCATCACAATCCAGCCCAGGCCGCTGCCTATGACGATCGGATCGGCCAGCAGATCACGGCTCTCACCGGGATTCTTCGCGCCCAGCAGAATTCCTGCGGCCATTCCGAGCGAGAGAGTCGGCACGGAGAACACCACGGCCCAGCGGTTCCAGCGGGCCAGTCGCGCCAGGCTCGGCAGATGCACTCCTTCCTGCCGCAGTTTCAACCGTCGGTGCTGCAGCAGATACATCAGCGCGAGAATCAGACTGGCCAGCACGCCCACCATGCCGAAGACCAGTGTCGCGGTATGCAGAATGACCCAGCCGCGGCGAGCATCCTCAATTGTCAGCAGCGCATTGGGTTCGAGGCTCACGAACCGGGCGGCCACGACCAGCCCCAGCACGGCCGGCAGCACGAATGCCCCCAGCGGCAGTTCCGCATCGAACATCGACAGGAACAGGAAGCAGACGACAGCCACCCACGCCGCGACCAGCAGCCAGTCGTGACTGGAGGCCATCAAAGGCGGCAGCTCCGCGTTCCGGCTGCGAACCATGAGATACATCGTGTGCGCGACGAAACCCGCGCCGGTCAGCCCCAGCGTCAGCAGACGGTTGCCGGTCGTTGCCTTGCGCAGGCGCAGGAACGAAAAGACGGCCGCCAGCGTGTAGCTCGCCAGAAAGCAGAGGACGCTGACGTTGTCCATGAAGCAATCCCTGAAGACTCGACTCTGCCGATGGTCACCACGCCACAGAAGAACTAACCGCTCCGGCTTTCCGACTCCAGCCCGAATTCTGTGACCTTCTTATGCAGGGTATTGCGATTGATGCCAAGCCGTTCGGCGGCCTTGATCTGCACTCCCTGGCACTGACGGAGCATCTGAATCAGCAACTCCTTTTCTACCAGCGACATGATTCTGTCGTACGGTCGAGCCTCGTCAACGAACTCCGTCAGACCGATCGTGACCAGTTCCTCAGCAGTCTTCTCCGCACCACCGGACCGATGACGGCCGATCCGTACCGGGGCCAGTCCGCGCACGTGCGGCGGCAGCAGGTCCGGAGTGAATTCGCCGTTCTGCAGCAGAATCAAAGCCCGCTCCGCATAGTTCTGCAGTTCGCGGACATTGCCTGGCCACGAATAAGACTCCAGAGCCGCCAGAGTCTCCTTCGCGATCTTCGGCACAGGACGGCGGTTCTGCGCAGCGTATTGAGCCACAAAGTGCTCGATCAGGGCCGCGACATCACCCGACCGGTCGCGCAGCGCCGGCAGATAGATCGGGACAACATTGAGACGGTAATAGAGGTCTTCGCGGAACCGGCCGGCCTCAATTTCGTCCAGCAGATCCCGATTGGTGGCGGCCACAATCCGGCAGTCCACACGGATCGTCTTGGTCTCGCCAACCCGTTCGAACTCCTGTTCCTGCAGCACTCGCAACAGCTTGACCTGCAGCTTCATCGAAACCGAATTGATTTCATCGAGGAAAATGGTTCCCCCGTGAGCCGCCTCAAACCGGCCGGTCCGATTTTCCAGCGCGTTGGTGAACGCGCCGCGAACGTGTCCGAACAGTTCGCTTTCAAGAAGGCTTTCGCTGAGCGCTCCGCAGTTCACTCTCACAAAAGGAGCTGTCGCCCGGCCGCTCAGCTCGTGAATCGCCCGTGCTACCAGCTCCTTGCCGGTGCCGGTCTCCCCGGTCAGCAGGACCGTGGTCGAGGCCGGAGCGACCAGACGGGTCATCCGGTAAACTTCCCGCATCGCCGGACTTGTGCCAATCATTCCGGCAATTGATGCAGGCAAATCGGTCATACTTCGATCATTCATCGCGTACTCACACCGTCTTTATCTCATTCACGCCGGTTTCAGTCGGACAGGACGGGCCAGAATGTCCCGCAAGCAGGCGAATCATGCCTTCTCATCAGGCATCCAGTCAACAATCAGACCATGAATTGTGAAATACGCTCGTGAGACGCGGGTCACAGAGACCGGTCCCACCTTGCGGATCCGGCTGCCCAGCCTCACAATCCGCTGCAACTGGAGAGGTTAGGTTGTCTGGCGCGGTTCTGAGGATTGTCTGAGAGAACCGGAGTGTCTCATGGTGGTGCAGTTCGGACCATGCCGCATTGAACTGGTGCAGGGTGACATCACGATGCAGCAGGTCGATGCCATTGTAAATGCGGCCAACTCCAGCCTGGCCAGCGGAGGCGGAGTGGATGGAGCAATCCATCGGGCGGCGGGACCGACACTTCTGAAAGAAACCAGAATGCTCTATCCCGATGGCTGCCCTACCGGTTCTGCGGTCGCGACCACTGCCGGTCGTCTCCCGGCCCGTTACATCTTTCACGCAGTAGGACCGGTCTGGCGCGGTGGCGGCGAGAATGAAGCGGGACTGCTGGCAGCGGCGCTGCGGTCCTGCCTGGATCTGGCGCGCGAACATTCCTGCCGGAGCATTGCGTTCCCCGCAATCAGCACTGGAGTGTACGGCTTCCCGATGGACCGGGCGGCGGAAGTATCGCTGCGCACGACGCGTGACTGGATCACACAGCATCAGCAGCCGGAACTCGTGCGGTTTGTCCTGTTTGGCGAGGGAGCCGGCGGCGCCTTTGCCCGCGTTCTGGAATCCATGACGGAGTGCCTTCGTGACACCATCCATCGCCAGGTTCGTCACGTCCGACGGCTACGAGCATATCTATCGCCACTGGCGTCCCGAAGCGGAACGCCCCAAAGGCTATCTCGTCGCTCTGCACGGAATTCAGAGCCATTCCGGCTGGTATGAGTACTCTTCGCGAAAGCTGTGCGAAGCCGGCTGGGAGGTCATGTTCGTGGACCGTCGCGGTTCGGGACTGAACCAGAAGGAGCGAGGACACGCCCGGCATGCCGATCGACTGGTCAACGATGTCCTGCAGTTTCTGAGCGAGGTAAGACACCGTCGTAACGCAGCCGCTCCCACCGTTCCCGTCGCTCTGCTGGGACTGAGCTGGGGAGGCAAACTGGCCGCCGTCGCCGCATCGATCAAACCCGAACTGGTGGATGGGCTGATCCTGCAGTACCCCGGCATCTGCCCGCGAATCCGCATGAATCTGTGGCAGCACTTCCAGCTTTCCCTGGCGAAAGCTGCGGAAGTGTTCGACAAGCGGGTTCCAGTTCCGCTCGATGATCCTGCACTCTTTACCGCCAGCAGCGAAGGTCAGCGTTTCATCCGCGAGGACAATCTCGCGCTGCACGATGTCTCCGTGTCCTTTCTACTGGCCAACCGCAAACTGGACCGGCTGGTCGCGAAATGCAACCGGAGCATTCGCTGCCCGGTGCTGCTGATGCTCTCCGGCCGGGACCGCATTATCGACAATGTAGCCGTGAAAGAATGGACGGCCCGGCTGACGACTCCCGAACGACGCGTCATTGAATACCCGGAAGCCAGCCACACTCTGGAATTTGAACCCGACCGCGACCGCATGATTTCCGACCTGACCGGCTGGCTGGATTCACTCTGCCTGACCACATAACTCATTTCCCGCATTCGTGTTCCAGACTCTGGCCGTTCCGACTCAAGCTCCAAACCAGTCAAACAAGGCAAGCTGCGGAGTACTGCGTAACTCTGCCAGTGACACCAGGAATGCTGAAGGAACTGAAGCTGCAGAACCGATCGCCACAAAGAGTGCGGGTTGTAACAGCCGTTGTGGATAAGGGCCTGAATGCGCGGTTCGAAATTTCCGATCTGGCTGGGATTGCACCTTCTCATGGTGTGTTTCACCGGCTGCGCGTTTGAGCGGCAGTGGCAGTCCGCCCGGCAGTTCAACAGCCTGGAATACGAACTGGCCGGCTGCTGGGAAGGAACCTGGCAGAGTGATGTGAGCCGCCGCCAGGGCAGCATCCGAGCCATCATCACTCGACAGGGACAGAACTGCTACCACGCGCACTTCCGGACTTCGTGCGTCAGCGTCATTCCCGTTGAGTTCGAGATGCCACTGTATGTCTCCGACGAGGGAACCGTTTACTCATTTGAAGGTGAACAGGATCTCGGCCGGCTGGCAGGAGGCGTCTTTATCTGCAGCGGTCAGGCCAGTGGCTGCGATCTGTCTGCGGATTATCTCAGTGATCGCGGCGACTCCGGTAAACTGGCTTTAACGCGTGTCTGCGGAGGTGGTGAATGCGGCGGATCAGAAAGTTCTCCACTGGGCAGTCAGCATGCCGCCGCGATCCTTCTGCTGGAAGAAGGCCTGCTCCAGGAAGAAGCAGAGCCTCTGATCCTGCCGACATCCGGAATCCAGCCGGAGTGATTCAGGCGGCTGTACCTTCCAGATCCATAAGCTGCGACAGAAGATCGCCGATGGATTCAACGACCGGGTCGGGTTGCCAGGTGTAGCGGGTGAGATCCTCGCGACTCGTACCGCCGGAGAGAACCAGCACCGTGCGGTAGCCCATTTCCACTCCGCCGAGTATGTCTGTTTCCATGGTGTCG
>Ga0172376_10008191_pt1 | contig 10961 bp, 16 predicted proteins | sample Lak35m_FD_121114 | JGI IMG/M metagenome (GOLD analysis project Ga0172376, IMG submission 121114) | Freshwater microbial communities from Kabuno Bay, South-Kivu, Congo - kab_092012_35m | ecosystem: Environmental > Aquatic > Freshwater > Lake | place: Democratic Republic of the Congo: South-Kivu... | reverse complement strand
GGGCCGAGGCCGCAGACACACAGACACACACACCACACAATCACAACTCCGGCGAAGGCTGCCTGCGCTTGGCGGGGCGGCAGTCCGAGTCCTGCTCCGCCAGGCGGCGCTTGAGCGCGGCGTCGAGGGACCGCTCCACGAGGGTGTCGAGCCGCTTGGCGACAGCGCGCGAGATGCAGGCGTCGGCGTGGGTGTCGAAGGCGGCCTCGACGCACGGCCCCGCCTTCTCGAACATGACGCGCTCCACCGCGGAGGGGAGGCTCTTGTTGAGCGCTGTCGCCAGGGACAGGTCGATGGCGGAGTCCAGCTTGGCCTGCAGCGCGCGCTCGATCGCGGGCTCCACCTTGGCGCGGAGGGCGCGCTCGACGGCGACGGGGAGGCTGGCCTCGAGGACCCTGTCCACCAGGTCGCGCAGGTTCCCCTGCACAGACGTCTCGAGGCTGTCGCGCAGCTCCTCCGCCGACTGCTCCATCTGCTTCACAAAGGCCCCCACGGCCTTGCTCGCGGCCGGCTGAAGGTGCTGCGCCATGCGCTCGTTGACGGCCTCCTCCACCGTGCCATAGACTTTCGGGGCCAGCTTGGTCTCGCAGAAGCGGTCTAGGAGGTCCGTGAGGGCGACCGCGCCCGTCGCCACGTTGGCCTGCACGGCGATGGCCTGCGCAGCGTGGTGCTGGGCCAGGTCGTGGAAGAAGGCCTTCTGATGGTCTTCCATGGACTGCTTCGAGAGCCTGGCGAGCTCGTGGAACAAGGCGTGGTTCTCTCCCTTGACGATCTGGGCGACGTTTGTCTCGACGCGGACGACGCCCTGTGTGATGTGGTCTGCGAGCCTGAGCGCTACGATGCTGAGCTGGGGCTGAGGGTTGGGGTAGGCGGCAGGCGGGGGCGGGACAACAGGGGCGGCAGGCGGGGGCGGGACAACAGGGGCTGCTGCAGGCGGGGCGGCAGCACGGCGGGGGTCAGAGGGGCGGACCTCAGCGCGGCGAGGGTCAGAGGGGCGTTCCTCAGCACGGCGGGGGTCAGCGCGGCGGGCGTCAGACGAGGCGGCAGCGGGGCGGTCCTCAGCACGGCGAGGGTCAGAGGGGCGGTCCTCAGGGCGGCGGGGGTCGGACGCGGCAGCGCGGCGGGCGTCAGACGAGGCGGCAGCGCGGCGGGCGTCAGAGGGGCGGGCGTCAGACGAGGCGTCAGCACGGCGGGGGTCAGAGGGGCGACGAGGAGTGGGTGAAGTGGACTCGTCGTCCGGCCACATCACAACTGAAAAAGCTATAGTGAGATACACTACTTCGGGGAGCACGAAAATGCAAAGTACGAGGCGAAGAGAACGCGCGGCTGCACTCTAACAAGGGCAGAGAACGCAAAATGACACTCTACCAGTATCGGGGAACGCGAATTCACACTCAAAAAGTATCGGGGAACGCGAATTCACACTCGAAAAGTATCGGGGAACACTATTTAACAAACTTACCTCATCGGGGAACGGCAACTAACGCTCTGCATATTCAAATTAACACTTTGCTTACCTGACATGTTATTGCGGCGGGTGGCGAGGTCGTCGGCGATGCGGGCGATGTCATCGGAGGCCACGTCGCTGTTCATGCGGGAGACCACATGGAAGAGCAGGCCGCCGATGTTCTTAGGCTGCCTGAACTCCATGTTGACGCCCGGAGACCACATGTGAGCACCGTGCTGCTGCATGAGCTGAATAGTCTGGTGACTGAAGAAGTTGTCACGGCTGGGCATCATGAAAAATGTGTCTTCCAGCTTTGCCATGAGCGCAGAGCTGATATTCCTGGTTGAAAACATATTTTTCGGAACGAGAATGAGCATGTGCAAACCTATGGCCTTGTCCAGGGCGAGGATGTAGCGCGGGTGAAGCGAGAGGAAGTCGTCGATATTTATTTCTGGGCTCTTCCTGGTGAAGTGGACCATTCCAAAGGTGTCCTGTGCAAGGAAAAGTAAATAAAAATCATAATATAAATAAATGAATGAAAATGAAGCAAGGAGGACGCACGGGAAGCCTCAGATTCGGCAGGCGAGCATCGGTGCTTGTCGAAGACATTTTCGCGGATTTCTGGGTGGTCAAAAAAAGGCACAGTCCAAAAAAAATAATTTTAGGTTCACAGCGCGCCCCAACTGGTCAAATTTTAATTAAATTATAATTCCACAGCCCAACTGGTCAAATATTCTTTGATTATAATTTCACAGCCCGTACGACTTGTCGAAAAATTCGCGCCATGGCAAACCTCGAGTCCCGTCGCAACGCCCTAGCCCTGCGCACTTCATACGGCAGCCTCCGTGACAGGTACACGAATCTCCTCATCGAGAACCAGCGAATTATCGACGCTGCGCTCAGGAAGCGTGCCATGGACGCTGCTAGGATCAAGTGAGTGTATTTTGAAAATGTGTGTTTGATTATTGTCGTGAATTTTTCGTTCCCCGAGCCTAAATTCTTGCGGATAATTCGTTCCCCGAGGCGTACCATGGTTGTATTATATTTTATTCATGTTTTTAACGTTTTGAAATGAGCATTGCACGCCCCGCAGCTCGCTCTCCAACAGCTTGGGAGTCTCCCGCTGCGAGCTCTTCTGGGCCAAGTACAACGGGAAGAGGCTGCAGGAGCTGATGCGCTCCATCAACAAGGCGCGCGGCGACTTCGCGTGCCTCTGCCGTACGTGCGACAGGTTCGCCCTTTGCTTTGCTCTGTCTCATTTTTTACAACTGGCTGACCACCGCGCCGCAGTTGCGACAGGCACCCGAGGGCGTCGCTCGGCTTGCAGGGCGGGCCCTGCTCTTTCTCCGACTACATGACCCGCACCCTCCGCGACGAGATGCAGTTCTCCGTGCGGGTGTGCTCCAGCGTTGAGCCCCTCCACCTCGTCGCCGTCACCGACGTGGGCGACTGCTCCAACCTGGACGCCGACCTCGTGGTCACCATGCATTGGGAGGACGTCTACTACGGCCGCCGCATCCACAACCAACACGACCAAGTCGACGTGTCCCCCATCCGCAAGGTCGTGGAGCTCTTCGACCTCCCCGCGGTCCTCACGGGGATGCCGCCGCTGGTTTGACTTGTTGTGCAGGTCATGCAGGCCGCTGGTTTGAGGCTTCTATTTTGACAGCCGCAGCGCCTCGAGCCGCCTCTCCAGGTTTTCAGTGCTGGCCTCGCTGCTGGACGAGGACGGCATGCTGAGGCCCGCGTCGAAGCCCGCCTCCTGCAGCACGGCGGTCAGGGCCTCCTCCGTCGCCTGGCCCTCGCCCTCGCCCTGGAACGCCTCGTCCACCGCCTCGTTGATCATCTCCTGCTTCGCCCCGGTGGACTCCGTCTGCCTCGCGAACTCTGAGAGCATCCTGTGGGTGGTGGGGAGGTCCATTTGGCAGTTGATCTGCCGGAGCATTAAAGTCGTTCTCGCGAGCATCTCTTGCATCTTCTGCCCCGACTGTATCTCGTTGAGCGATTGCTGCAGGGCAGAGATCCCCTCGCGCGTGGTCGCCAGCCGCTTCCGGTGCGCGCGCAGCCTCACGAGCTCCTTGGCCTTGTCCCTCGCTAGGTCTATGTTCGTCTCCCTGCCCAGTTTTCTCAGCTGCACCATGAGGGCCTTCTCCTGCGCGTCCATCCGCCTGAGCTCCCTGTCCGCCTCGCGCACGTTGCTCCTCACCTGGTCCTTGTAGGCCTTCACCGCCTCCTCCCCCTTGGGGCGCCCGCCGCCGAAGAGGAAGGACATTGTCAAGGGGGGAATCGGCGCGCGGCGTTTTATATTTAACGCTGCCCGGGGAGGGCATGGCAGATACGAGCACGCGATGCTGTTCAAGCTCGGAGACGAGGGGTGGGGGGTGTACCCGGATGGGACGAAGCAGACCTGCGAGAAAATCTTGAGCGCCGTGCTCGAGAACCCCAAGTATCTCGCCGTCTTGCGCAAGGCCGCGCGCAGCAGCGTGGCGGCGAGGCCGTCCCCCACGGGAGGGAGCGGGCTGTTCGCGGTGAAGCCGCTCGCGAAGAAGAGCTACGCGACGGTCCTCTCCGGCGGCACCCTGCACCCCTCCGTGGAGGCCACGGACGAGACCAACACCATGTTCGTGCCCATCCACCTGTACTGTAAGGACCCCAAAACGGACGGCAGGCTCGTCGTGGACGGCACGGCGAGCTTCCGCGAGGAGCTCATCTACAACGTCAACCACAGCTGCAAGCCCAACGCCAGGTTCCTGGACTACTGGGTGGCCGTGCGGGTCGACGGGGAGCTCCACGTGATCTCGGTAGTCGTGGTCGAGGCGCTGCGGCGCATCAAGCCAGGCGAGGAGATCACAGTGAACTACAACAACGACCGCAAGTCCAACCGCACGTGCCCGGGCACCATCCCGTGCCTGTGCGGCCACTGCGACGGCAAGACCCTGCTCCACGAGTGAGGCGCCCCGTCTCCGGGCGGAGAATAAACACTTTTCATTCTGCATCACCCCGACCGCACGCACTTTTTCAGGTTCCTCCACATGAACACTGTATCAGGCTGCGGAAATGGGTCGACGAGGAACCCCCGCTTCGTGTACTCGGCCTGCGCCTCGTAGTTGTGCCTGCCCACCTCCACGCGGATCGTGGGGAACCTCGCCCCCACCAGTGCGCAGGCCTTGACCATGTGCGGCTCCGCCTCGTCTAGGATCTGGTGGGCGACCTGTCGGATAAGAGCGTCAGTCAGGCGAGGATTGACTGAACAATGTCAGGCGAGGATTGACTGAACCATGTCAGGCGAGGATTGACTGAACCATGTCAGGCTAGAATCGACTGATCCATGTTAGGCGAAGATTTAGCCAACCGCGCCAGGCGAGGATTGCGAAACAGGCACCAAAACACATGCCGTTTCAAGAGGATGATCACCTGGTCCGTGAGCGGGCTCGCGTAGCAAACGGTGCCGATCTCCCAGGACTCCTTGTCCCACGCGTAGGCGAAGTGCACGGCAGCGACGGGGCGGCCCCTCGCGTCCTCGGCGACGCACAGCAGGTCGGGGCCCTCGTCTGCGCGGAGGGCCCGGGTGCAGCCAAGCGAGGCGGAGGCGACTGCGTTCGACGCGTCCATAAGGGCTGGGTAGTCGGAGGACTCGCGGAAGGCGTGGCGGACGCGCGCATCTGCCTTTAGCATGCTGGGCTTAGTTTTTGATCCACTTAAATGCGACAGGCGGGTTTAGTCTGCTTTTACTTGGATTTCATCGTCGGGCGCGGGCGGCAGCGTCATGTAGAACGCGCTCAGCAGGTTCAGGAAGGGTACGAAGGCCTGGAGCATTTTAGCGCGAAAACGGTCTAGTCTCATTTAATACATCAAATTCTCAAGCCTACAGCTTCTCGATCGGCACCCGCCAGGCCGCAGCGTCCTTCACGGCGAACTGCTCGTGTGTGCGGTCGTAGGCGTCGAGGAGGTCCTGCTTCACGTGGTTGATGGGGTACTCCTTCTGCAGGCTCGTGAACTGCGCTGTGATGAAGTCCGTGGCCTCCTTCACGTCCTCGCCCATCTTCGTGACGTAGGCCCACACCACCTGCTCGAACTCCGTCATCGCCGTGTCGGACGGGGTGAGGTCGTCGTCGGCCGGGGCAGTAGTCTCGATAGCTGTTTCGTTAGGCTGTGCATAAACAAGAAATATGGAAGATACAATCATAAAAAGTACAAACATTTTGCTCATTTTATGGTGCATCCATGCAAGACTATAAATATGTTTTTGTGTTGTTTAAGATAAACTTTTGTTAAAGTTAAGCTATATGTAACAAAAGCATAGAGTATACTTAGCATAAACACAAAATAAGTATAACATATGAATACAATAAACACAAAGTAATTATAACATATCAATACAATAAACACAAAGTAAGTATAACATATCAATACAATAAACACAAAGTAAGTATAACATATCAATACAATAAAAATATGAAAATTACAAGTTATACTCATCATAAAAACACTATAACCACAACACAACAAAACACTAAAAAAAGTTTGTATCTGTCTAAAACTTAACCAAAAAATAGCATAACTACCAACAAATATGGATAGCGGCTACGAGATCCGCTCGATGATCCTGGCCTCCCTGCCGTACCCGCCGCTCCCCGTGGAAGTCATGACGGTGGAGCCCGACAGCGGAATGCTGGCCACGGAGTCCGTCACGACCTCCCACGCACTCCTCGCCCAGTGCCTGCAGATCGCAGCGGCCAGGGGCGACGACAAGGTCAACGAGGAAAGAAAGCTCAGGCAGGTCGACGTGTTCCGGCGCTTCCTCCACGCCATGGCCGTGGAGGGCTTCGAGATGTCGGGGGGCGAGCTCTACGGGCTCTACAGCGACTACACGCGGCAGCACCTCGAGACCTACTTCCACGACGGGCAAAGGTTCGAGCTTGCCTTCAAGCCCCTCTCCTACATCGCCAAGGGGGACGCGTGCCACACCAGGATGTGCGAGTTCATGGCGGCGCAGTCCATCCTTTTCAAGGACCCCGTCCCGCTCAAGGCCTCCCACTACCACGGCAAGACCTACGCCTGCATGCTCGAGCTCGCGAGGGACAGGATCGGCCACACAATGACGGAGGAGGAGAGGGAGGAGACAGACAGGCGGGAGGCGACGGAAAGCGCAGATTAGCGCAGACTTTATTCACAAAGGGAAAGAAGTCGCGCGCGGCGGCGGCGGAGGAGTGCTCGCCACGGCCGAGACAGCGCAGGCGCCGGCGGCGGAGTGCCCGCCACGGCCGAGACAGCTCAGGCGCCGGCGGCGGAGTCCTCGCCGTCCGCCTTCGCACCGTCCCGCTTCTCGATCTCCGAGAGCACGGCGGCGGCGTTGGCCGGGTCCACCATGACCATCTTGAGCGAGGCGTGAGAACGGGAGGGGAGGATGGGCTTGCCAGAGAAGGTGGTGAGCAAGTTCTGCTTGTCGAGGTCCTCGAAGAGCTTCAGGGACTTGCCCTTCCCCTTGGCCTTCGCAGCGAGCTTGTCGGCCAGGAACTGGTAGCCGTCCTTGAAATTGCTGTCCAACATCTGATCCACCTCGTGGAAATCCTCCGGCGTGAAGTTCTCGAGGGTTTCGTGCACTCCATCGAACGTGTCGGTCATCCCCTTCAACTCGCTGCACGCCTTCGTCGCGTTCGTCTCGAACTGGAGAATCTGGTCGGTCGCGCGCTTCGCCGCCTGCATCTTGCCTCGCAAGTTCTCGTCGGCGGCGGCGGTCTTGTCCTTGACCTTGGCGGCGAAGTAGAAGAGCTGCATCTTGACGCTCTCCGAGGCCTTGAGGATCGAGTCCATCGTCGGGAAGGAGCTCATCGAGTGGTTCACCATCACCTCCGCGACGATGCGCGTGTGCGTGTCGAGTGTGTCCGACATGATCTCCGCCGGCGCGCTGTCCCACTTGAGGCAGCCCTTGGTGTTGATGAGGTCCATGATCTGAAACAAAAATGGGGTGTGAAATGATTTTACAAATGAAAACAAAAAAGCAACAATGCGACTGATTAAAGTGATTAAATGAAAAAAAGCAACAATGCTATTGATTAAAGCGAAAAAGCAACAACACCACTGACCTTCATCACCCTGTGGTACGTGGAGAGGTGCTGCGCAGGCTCGCGCCTCGGCCCCATCACGTGCCCCATGAAGCGGGTCTGCAGCTCCGTGTTCCCGCGGAGGGAGTCGCGGATGGCGGCGAAGGGCTCAGGGAACTCCTTCTGCAGCGCGGCAAACACCATGGCTGACATCACCTGCTGGCCGCGGAAGGCGCTGAGGAGGCACGAGCCCGCCGCGTACGACTGCGCCATGTAGACCACCTCCTTTACCTGGTGGCTTTCAATGCACATCTCGTGTGCGCGGAGATCCATTTCCATGACTTCGATCTGATCCTCCAGGGACTTGATCTTCCGGTCCTTGTCCTCGTCCTTCGAGCTCGTCGCGAGGGAGAAGTTCAGGCGCGAGTTCTCCTGTGGTTCAGAGCGTGTCAGCCCCTCAGGAAAACTGTGTGAGAGGGAAAGGGGAGCGACTTACCGCCTGGAGGTCTTCAATCTGCTTGGCGAGCGCCTGCTGGCCGAGGATTTGCTGTAAATAATGCAAGGTCAGGCGCGGGAGAGGCCAAGCACGAAAAGGAACAGGAAAAGATTACCTTCTTGAGGTCGTCGACCGCGCAGTTGAGCTGCTGCACCTTCTGCGGGTAATCCTTGCACTCCTTCTTCGCGTTCCGCAGCTGGCTCTCGAGCATCTCGATGTCGTCGCGGAGGGCCTTGATCTTCTTGGCCTTCTCCGCGTCCGCCTGCTCCGCCTTGCAGATCCTCGCGTGCAGCGCCGCCTTCTCCGCCTTGAACGCGTCGTCCGCCGCCTTCTTGGCGTCGGGCTTGGCGGACTCCTCCGCCTGGCACGGCCTGGCCGCCTGCTCCTTCAGCCGCGACTGCGCCTCGTAGACCTGCGCCTCCATCGCAGCGAGCTTCGCGTCCTGCTCGTTGAGCAGCTTGGTGCTCTTGAAGAGCTCGTCCTCCTGCGCCCGCTGCTGGAGCCTCGCCGCCCGCGCGTCCGCCACGGCCTCATCGCGCCGCTTCTTGTGCAGCTCCGCCTGCTCCGTCGCGTAGTCGAGCTGCTGCTTGAGCTCCCGCACCCGCGAGAAGTTCCTGTCCTCCTCGAACTGCCTGCGCGCCTCCGCGACGGCCCTCTCCTTCTCCTTCTCCGCCTTGGCGGCGAGGGCGCGCAGCTGCTCCTGCGAGTCCGCGCGGCACTTGGCGGCGGAGTCCTCCGCGTCCTTCAAAATCGAGGCGACCTCCTCCTCCTTCTGCCGGAGCGAGTCCTTGTCGTCGCGCGCCTGCAGCCCGCGGATGGTCGCGTCCTTGAGCGTGCACTGCCGCCTCGACTCGGTGAGCTCGATTTCCGTGGCGTCGAGTTTGGTCTCTGCGGCGGCAAGCTTGGTCTCTGCGGCGGCGAGCTTTGCCTTGGCGGTGGCCAGCTCCTGCTTCTCGTCTGCGAGCTCCTTCTTGGCGCTTTCGAGATCGGCCTTCGCGTCCGTCAAGTAAAACTTCGTGGTGTTTGCCTCGAGCTTGGCGTCTGCGAGGTCGGCCTTTGCTGTCGCGAGCTCAGCTCTGTCCTCCCACGTTTCGTCCGGCTCCCGCGACGCCAGCGCCCGCATCTCCTCCCTGAGCGCCTCGTTCTCGCGTATCGCTGTATGATAGTCTGCCTGCGCGTCCGCGAGCTGCTTCTGCAGATCTGCCGTCGCCTCGTCGAGCTGCTTCTGCAGATCTGCCGTCGCCTCGTCGAGCTGCTTCTGCAGTGCTGCCTTCTCCGCTTCCACAGTATCGAGCCGGTTTGGAAGGTTGCCTGAGAACCTGTGCCGCCTTGCGACCTGCACCTCGTGCCGCAGCCTAGCGTTTTCCGAGTACAAAGCCTGGACGTTGGGCTGCACGACGGACTGCGCGTTGCAGAGGGCCTGCTGGAGCATTGCGTTCTCCTGCGTGAGGCGCTGCACCTCAGCATTGGCATGCATGTAGCCATACTGCATCTGCTGGTTCTGCGCGACGAGCAATTCCAGATTCACCATGGAGCCGGCGGCGGGGCTGTCCTTCCGCGAGGCGAGTGCTAGCTTCTTCTCCAACAGGGAGCACTCACCTTTGGATATGTCGAGCTCAGCCTCGAGCTCTTGGATACGCTGGTCGTTCGTGGCGGCTGACTCGAGCTCTGCGATGCCGGACCTCGCTGCTGCGGAGTCCTGCTGGGCGGCGGACTCGAGCTCTGCGACGCGGGCCTCCAGGTCTTGGCACTGCTTCTTGGACTTGGAGAGCTCGTCGTCCATGTCGAAAAGCTGGTCTCTGCGCTTGAAAAGGCAGATGCGCATGCCAGTGCCCTGTAAAAGAGAGTAGGTCAGTGTGTGGAGGTATCGGGGAACGCAATGAAGCACTGAAAAGGGCTAGGTGAACTCAATAGTGCATTCGAAATGGCTCGGGGAACGCAATTAAACACTCAAAAGGGCTAGGTAAACTGAATATTGCATTCCAAATGGCTCGGGGAACGCAATTATACACTCAAAAGGGCTCGGGGAATGCAATATACTATTCGAAAAGAGAACAATTACAACATGAATCATTGAAATGAATTGAAAAACAGGGGGGAAATGCTAAGTGCTACACACCACCATCTCCATCAGGCGGTCAGCAGCATTCCTCTGCCATACCACAAGGCTCAGTATTGAATATATTGAATATATTCATTAAAAAATAGAATATACTACAAGAATATTCATGGAAACAAGTGAATTTACCGCCTCGTCAAACTGATCAATCAGTTTTTGTGCGTCCTCCTCGAAATTGTCGTCGAATGGATCCAATTCTTCGCAGGTATGGACAAAGGTATCGTCATATTCATTTTCCTGGCATTCGCTGAGGGCGTCGGGGTCCTGGAGCTCGGCTGCAGGGCGTGAACCATTTTCGCTTGTTGCCTCCATGTTCAACTGGATTTTACGGTCTGTGTGGGTCGGGGTTTTAAAAATAAAAAAAATTGAGCTGTACCCCGGAAATTAATTTATTAACTATTTTGGCGCGATTAATTCATGGCGGACGTGGCGGAGAGGCTCTACGCGTATATGGAGGCAAATAAGATGGATGTGATGATGGTTTTCTACCTCAGGCACCCGGAAATAATTAACGAAAATGACTTTTGCAAGAAAATGAAGCTCTTGATGGAAAAAATAGGCGGAAATATATCTAAATTCAATGAGACTGAATTTCGCTATGGATTTTTCAGCTATTTTCGCCTGAAAATGTCGGAAATTCATGCGCCAGGTCCCTGAATATTTTCATATTTATTTTTTTTGAATTATCTATAATGTTTTCATGGTGTTTTCCCGCCAGTATTCGCCCCGAATGACACCCCCGACTTCTACTACGCCATTGGGCAGGGCGCCAAGCAGACCGTGCTCAACCACCTGGCCCAGGACAAGTGGGGGGCGTGCAGCCCGTACTGCTTCCAGACCCGCGGCGCTTCTTCG
>Ga0172376_10008186_pt1 | contig 10967 bp, 8 predicted proteins | sample Lak35m_FD_121114 | JGI IMG/M metagenome (GOLD analysis project Ga0172376, IMG submission 121114) | Freshwater microbial communities from Kabuno Bay, South-Kivu, Congo - kab_092012_35m | ecosystem: Environmental > Aquatic > Freshwater > Lake | place: Democratic Republic of the Congo: South-Kivu... | reverse complement strand
GAATTGCAAGTCCCTTCATGGGAGAATGTATTCTGTCCGGAATTGTATCAGTGGTCATATATGACTGAGATTGCGTGAACATTGCCCTATTCATGGCAATGGTCCATAATCCATTGCCATATTCTATACAAGCTATGCGAAACCCCTTTTCCCAGTATTCCTGAATATATTGAGATGGAAATTGTTTGTGAGTGGTCACAATTTGAGAATACACTCCATTCTCTAGAGACATCACAATATCCCATATCCCGCCATGAGCGGTAATAGATGTCATGCGAAAGCCTAAAGCCAGTTGATCTCGCAATTGTGTGCTTGGAAATGTATCGGATGAAATGATTCTTTGAGGAATCAATCCACCATTCATAATGATGGCATATCCTTTATCACCATGAGATATACTAGCTATATGATACCCTGCTTTCCATTGATTTCGAATATAATCCATCGGCAATGTTGCATCAATCAAATATGATTGAGCAATTGGCATGCGCAATTGTTTCATCAATGCAAAAGACAATTGATCTTTCATTGCTCCATATACATCATGGGATGCAATCACAACAATGATGCATCCCAATAATGAACATATGGATGTGAATTTCTTCAATGTGCAAATAAGGAAAGAATGAATGGCAATAATGCCGTCAAGCCAAGTAATGTCAATAATTCTTTTACAATGGATGTATTATGTTGTTGTGTATCACCCAATGATTTGAACAGAAAGAGCATTCTACCGAAGAGAAATAAACAGAGATTTCCAGTTATGACATGCAAGATCATGAAGTTAATCCCTCATGCAATTGAGCTTCAGACATGTGTGTTTTATACGCTTTCTTTTTGACTCTCTTCTCTTTTATTGATTCAACCATGTGATAAATCACAGGTACCAAGACCAAAGTAAGGAGTAGTGAACTTGTTAATCCACCAATGATGGCCCATGCCAATCCCGTCTTCCATTCAGCTCCCGAGCTCTTGGAGACTGCAATGGGCAACATTCCCAATACCATTGCAACTGTAGTCATGAGGATGGGTCGCAATCTGGTACGACCGGAATCCAATAATGCATCCATGATTGATAGTCCATCCAAGCGATTCTGATTTGCCCTATCCACTAGTAATATCGCATTTTTTGCAACTAATCCAATCATCATGATGATGCCTAAAATTGGAAATATTCCCAATGCTTTCATATTTAATGCCATAGCAAGCAATGCTCCTACAAATGCAACAGGTATGGAGAACAATACCACAAATGGATAGATATATGAATCGTATAATGCAACCATAATCAAGTACACAAATAGAATTGCAGCACCAAGGGCAAGACCAAGACTTATGAATGATTCCTTCATATTCTTTTGATCACCGAGATATGAAATGGAAACTCCCGGAGGTAATTGCTCTTTTTCCATTCCTTTTTGAATATCAGCCACAATATTCCCTGAAGGTCTTCCAAGAGCTTGAGAAAACACTGTAATCGCAGTATTTCGATTTTCTCTCTGCAATTTCGTTGGACCACTAGCGGGGACAATCGAGGCGAATTGTTGTAATTCAACTTGTTGTCCTCTTGCATTGACAAATGGCAAGCGTAGTAATTTCTCGGTTTCCGAACGATCATACTCGTCAAGGAAAATGCGCATATCATATTCAGTATTTCCATCACGGTACTTCGCGGAATTGTCACCAGTTAGAGCAATCTGCAATGAATTCCCTATTTCACCGATGGTCAAACCAAATGCAGCCAATTTATCCCGATCAATCTCAATTCTGGATTCGGGTTTTCCATCATCAACGCTCAATCGGACATCCTGAGCTCCTTTTATGGATCTTGCAACATTCGCAAGTTTTGATGCAGAAGCATAGACTTCCTCAAAACTCGTTCCATTCACCACGATTTGGATTGGCGTTTGATTTGCCGTACCAAAAATACCAATTGGATTCACTCGGACTTTTGCTCCGGGAATGGTGGAGATTTTCTCTTTCATCAACATTCCTATTTCATCGGTCGAACGCTGTCTTTGTTTTGCGGATTTCAATGTAACATTGAATTCTGCGGAATTATTGGAGTTTTGTCCTATAAATCCTTCATTGGAAACTCCAACAGAAGTAAAGATTCGATCTGTCTCAGGAAAGCTTCTCAATAATTCTTCGATGTAAAGAGCAGTATAATTTGTTTCCTCAACGGAATAGTGTGGAGGCATATCTACAGTTACTGCAAATTCACCACGATCTGATTGAGAAATGAACTCAGCACCGATATATCCAAGAGGTACCAGAGCCATGCCACCGATGATTGCCAAGAAAGAACCTATAATGACAATCATTCTACTCAATCGCTTCCTTAAAGCCCATTCAAGTACTTGTTGATATTGACCCGTAATCTTATCAAAGAATCGTTCAAACATCAATGCAAGTCTGCCCATGAGCGAATCAGGCGAAAGATGTTCAAGTTTTGCAAGTCTTGAAGCAAGAGCGGGTGTGATGGTAAATGAAACAAGCAAACTCATGAGAGTGGAGGTGAATACTACCACGGCAAATTCACGCATGATATTACCAACCAAACCACCGACAACCGAGAGTGGAACGAATACCACGACATCCACAAGAGTTATGGACAAAGCAGCAAAACCAATTTCATTTCTACCTTCAATTGAAGCTGTTCTTTTATCCTTCCCCATTTCAAGATGTCTATAAATATTCTCCAAAACAACGATTGAATCATCAACGAGAATGCCAATCACAAGCGACATCGCAAGTAATGTCATCAAATTGAATGAATAATTGAGCATATACATCGCGAATATTGTAGTCAAGAGTGAGGCAGGAATTGCAATCATCACAATGAGTGAATTACGAAGGGAATGTAAAAAGATGAACATCACGGCTGCTACAAGAATGATGGCAATGATAAGATCGAACTTCACTGCATTTGCTGCTTCAATCGTGAATAAAGAACCATCTTGAGCGATAGTGAATGAAAGTTTTGTGTCAGCATATTGTTGTTCCAATGCGGACATTTGCTCTCGTACTTTTTTGCTGACATCCACTGAATTGGCATCACTTTGTTTTTGTATGAGCACTGCAATCGTTGTAATTCCATTCAATCTACTGATTGAAGCAAATTCTTTTCTCCCATCTTCTATTTCAGCGATATCCTTCAATTTGATATCACCACCGGATTTTGATCTTCCGATGATGATCTTCTCAATTTGCTCAATCGTTGAAAACTTTCCTGCCAAACGAACAATGAATTGTCCATCACTATCTTTGATTTTTCCTGTTGGAAAATCCAAATTTGATGCCTTGATCATTCCCGCTATTTGATTAAGACCGAGACCATAAGCACGAACTTTTTCTATATCAACATTTACTTTGATTTCTCTTTCTTCACCACCAAGTAATGTGATATTACCAACACCTTCAACTTTTGACAAAGCAGGCTGAATTTTATCCTTCATGAATTGATAAAACTCACGCGTATTCATCGTACTCGTTGCACCAACACGCAAAACAGGTATTTCATCAAGAGCTATTTTCGACAGAACCGGGGTTCTGGCATCCTTTGGAAGCAATTGCTGAGCAGCATTCACCTTCCTTTGCGCATCTTGCAAAGCAATATCCACTTTTGCAGATTGCGTGAGTTCAACAGTAACGACTGAAATCGCTTCAGCTGATGTTGAACGCACCGCCGTAACTTTATCGAGTGAAGAAACAGCATCTTCAATATATTTTGTGATACCATTTTCCACTTCTTGCGGTGATGCACCGGGATATACAGTAGTGATCACCACAACCGGAGGACTAATTTTTGGCAATAATTCATATTTCAATTGAGAATAGCCAAAAACTCCCAGAATACCGAGCACTGTGAATAAGACAACAACGAGTGTCGGTCTTTTAATTGATAATTCGGTGATTGTCATTATTGTGATTATTTCTTGTTGATAATGGTGACTTTTGAACCGGGACGAAGATTATTTTGTCCATTCGTTATGATAGATTCTCCCGCCTGTAAACCTGACAATATCTCGAGTTTTGTACCGGCATCTGCACCGGTCTGTACTTCTCTCAATTCTGCCTTTCCATCTTGCACCACAAAGACTTTTGGATTCTTGATACTACCAATCAATGCACTTCTTGGAATGATCAATGCATCACTTTTTTCGATTGTAGTGAATGATACTTTTCCAAACATTCCTGCTTTCAATGGATGTTCTTTGGAATTGGACATGCGAATTTCAATTGGATAGGTATGTGCTTCATCGGCTTTTGGGGCGATTGACATCACAGATCCAGGAAATTCAATACCCGGATAGACATCCGTCGTGATGAGTACTTTGTCTCCGGTTTTCAATGCAAATGCATCTTTCTCAGAGACATTCACTTTCACTTTCAATGAAGAAATATCAACAATATTTGCAATGACGGCATTCATTCCGACAGTAGCACCTTGATCCACCATTTTTGCATTGATGATTCCACTGATTGGTGTGGTCACTTTGGTATCCCGTAATTGTCTTTTGGACATGATGAGTTGTGCTTCAGCTGCTTGAAATCCATATCTCGCCTGATCCATTTGCATTGCATTCATGACACCTTCTTTGAACATCTTTTCCATTCTTTCATAATCAATTTTTGCTTTGTCATAAGCCGCTTGAGCATTCATGACTGAGGCTCTTCTCAATTCCGAATCAATTTCAGCGATCACTGAACCCGCAGACTTGAATTGTCCGGGATTTGCATATAATTTCAATATCCGACCACCTGCTTCAGTAACGATATTAACATCGCTTCCAGCCATGATGGTACCAACCAATGTGAGCGCATTGCGCAATTCAGTGATTTCAGCTTGGGCAACTGTAACAGGAATTGCATTCTGTACAAATGTCTGTTTGACAATTACTTGTTCTGCCTTTGATTTGTTATACTCCAATACACCAATAATGATCGCAAGAAAGACGATGATTGTTGTTGGTATGAGAATTTTCTTCATGGTGATTACTCTATCAGGATTATAATGAATGTCCAATTGATTTTTCCAACTTTACCTTTGCTATTTCAAGATCGATGATTGCTTGTACTTTATTCATTTTAGCCATGAACAATGCAGTTTCGGCATCTAATATATCTGTCATGATCGCATTGCCATTATTGAAACGAAGATTGATTGTTCGTACTTGTTCTTCGGCTTGTTTGATGGAAGTTTCAGTCACTGGAATTTTATCCGATGCCTGTTTCATGAGTGTATATGCTTGCATGACTTCAATCTGTATATTTTCTTTCGTCAGCATATTTGCATCCATTGCCTGAGCCAGTTGTGCTTCCGCTTGTTGTGTTTGGGAAGCATTCAATCCCCAATTCCAAACATCCATCGTGAGTTGTATTCCGGCAGCCCAAGTATCATCGAATTGAGATCTTGCGGGCACTATGCGCATATTTGGATTATTGTAATTGTACTCAGCAAATACACTCACTTGTGGATACCATGATGCCTCGACAACTTTCACTTGTGATGCACTTGCCTTCACGCGAAAATCCGATGCTTTCACATCGGGTCTGAATTCAATTGCATCCGTGAGCATTTTATCAATGGGAATTTGTACTACTTCTTCCGAAGGATTATCGGTTGTCTCAAGATTTGTTGTGAGAGGCAATCTTAGAGCATTATTCAATCCCATCATTGCCAATTGCTTTTGATTACTTGCTTCGAGCAATCGATATTCACCTTCGGACACTTGAACTTGAAGTTTGAGAATATCATTTTGTTGTGCCATTCCGGCCTTATTCAGAATCTCCACATCTTTCAAATGTGCTTTGAGCATTTCCACATTTTCTTTTGCAACTTTTACGAATTGCCTGGCTTTCACATATACCCAATACTGCGTTTTGATCATTGCAATCAATTCGATTTTGTCTTTGTCATAGTCTGATTGTACCGCTTTTGCGGCAAGCTCGGCAGACTCCTCAAGATTCTCTAATTTAAAACCTGTGAAGACAGGTTGTGCCGCACTCAATTTCATGACATAATTATCAAGAATCACCGGTGCAATCGTAAATGGAGTGGTTCCCGGAATCGGAAGCGAAACAATAAAAGGTGGCACCTGACTGAGTCTGGTATAACCAGTCTGAAACTTTAATGCGGGAAGCCTGGACGCCTGCACTTCATCAACTTTCGCATCTGCGGCTTTTATCTTTTCTTTCCCAATCGAGAGCATTCTGCTCTTACCTAGTCCAATGTCCAAGGCATCCTGCAAACTCAATGAACGAGTGTCTTGAGCATCGGCATTCATGCATGGATAATAAAGAAAAAAGAATGTCATGAAGATGATTCGACAAGTCTTCTTGATGTGGTAATGCATATTATAAAACTGGCTTGGTGAATAATGAAGCTTCTACTATGGATCTTCCTTTGTTCGTACAGAGGCCTTCCATGGTACAGCGTAAAATCATATTGAACACTTGTAATGGTGTAAACTGTTGATTGGCGAGATATTCAGGATTCATCATGGTTGAAATCAAGGTCAAATGCATGTGAACGGCAAGTTCTATGGGAATATCATCTCGAAAAACTCCACTTGCTCTTCCCTCATTTAATGCAATGGTAAATCCTTTTACAATGCTTGCTTTTCTGAACGTATCAAAATCATCAAAGATGAGTGGAAATGACTTTTTTAAATCATACATAACATGAGGATGAATTTCAGAAAGAAATGCAGCTACCTTTTGACTCACCTGAACGATTTTTTCCCCAAAAGCATGTTTGGGTACTTTTGTTTCAATGAATGACATAAGCTCAGCAACCTTCGACTTCCTTAGTTCAAGAACTGCTTTGACAAGCTCCTCTTTTGAAAGATAGTACTTATACAGAGTCTTCTTACTCATACCCATTTTCACTGCCAAATCATCCATGGATATACGACTAAATCCATACTGCATGAATTCCTGCATAGCAGTCAACAGCAATCGCTCCCGAATGATATCATCTTTGGTTTTATCCAATTGCTCTTCGATCATAGACTATTCTCACACATATTTATACCAAAGAAACTATAATTGTTTCAACAGTTTCTATCAAAACTATCGTATTTGGCCATATTGACCAAATTTTATGGAAACGTTTAACACTTTCGATGCTATATGAGTTTCCGTAAAACTTCATTTTGTTGATACCTCGAATTCGTAGATTTGTGTAATCATTTAGGAATTACCCATGACACACAAAGAGTATCTAGAACTTCATCATGATCGATTTATCGAAGAATTAACTGAATTCTTGACCTTTCCAAGTATTAGTACTGCTCCTGAGCATTCCAAAGATGTTCATGCATGTGGAGAATGGCTCATTAATCATTTACAGGGAATTGGAATTAAGCACGCTGAATTACATGAAACGCCGGGTCATCCCATTGTTTATGCAGAGCATTGCGAAGCCGGTCCGGATAAACCGTCAGTGTTGTTTTATGGACATTATGATGTACAACCGGTTGATCCACTAGAATTATGGACAAATCCTCCATTTTCACCTGTATTTAGGGATGGGAAGGTCTTTGCAAGAGGTGCAACAGATGATAAAGGGCAAGTTTTTCTTCATTTGAAAGCATTGGAAACATTATTAGCTATAGATGGGACATTACCGGTGAATGTCAAGATTCTTCTTGAAGGAGAAGAAGAAATCGGAAGTATCAATTTGCCGGAGTATATAGAAAACAATAAAGAGCGCCTTGCATGTGATGCAGTTGTTGTATCTGATACACCTCTCTATGGCCCCGGACTTCCATCTTTATGTTATGGACTGCGTGGATTATGTTATATGGAAATCCATGTGCAAGGTCCGAATAGAGATTTACATTCCGGAAGTTATGGCGGTAGCATCACCAATCCCGCCAATGCACTTTGTGAAATCATTGCAAAGCTGAAGGATGAACATGGTCGGATCACAATTCCAGGCTTTTATGATGATGTGATTGATTTATCAGTGGAAGAGCGTGCCGGTTATGCCGCATTACCATTCGATTCCGAAGCATTCAGAAATGGACTTGAAGTACCGGCATTGTGTGGAGAAGTAGGTTATACGACATTGGAGCATATTTCCGGCAGACCTACGCTCGATGTGAATGGACTCAATTCCGGATTCACGGGTATTGGTGCCAAGACAGTTTTGCCGGCAAAAGCTTCAGCAAAGGTTTCTATGCGACTTGTGGCAAATCAAGATACAGATGATATTGCCAAAAAATTTGCTGATTATGTACAGAGTATTGCCCCAAATACAGTCAAAGTAGAAGTCGTGAATTTACATGGTGCAAATCCCGTTTTGGTTGAGCGCACGGGAAAAGGGATGAATGCTGCATCAAGAGCACTTCAAAAAGCTTATGGCATAGAACCCTATTTCACCAGAGAAGGTGGATCCATTCCTGTCTGTATTATTTTTGATCAAAAGCTCAATGCACCAACTGTTCTGATGGGTTTTGGATTACAAGATGAGAATGCTCATTCACCGGATGAACATTTTTCATTGGAAAATGTGAAATTAGGCATGGAAGCATCACTGTATTTTTATCAAGAAATGTCCAAGTAATTTTTTCAAGTGTCACATTGCAGTGAGGATGTTCGAACGCCGATTCATGTATGCGATCACTGATCATTACTCTCTACTTGCAAACTTCACATCGCAGTGTCATGCTTGGTTGGCATGGCGCATGAATTCTGAACGATTCGGCTCTACATGAGCGATGTGACACTGTTTTTACTCAAGAATCATGAATATTACAATCATAGGTGCGGGCAAAAGCGGTCTATCTGCCGCCAAACTTGCTTTGAACGATGGCGATAAGCCATTTGTAACCGAATCAGGCATGAAAGAGAAATTTCAATCAACGATTGATGTTTTATCCGATGCCGGAATAGCTCATGAATTCGGTGGACATACATCAGCAGCATTGGAAGGTTGCGAACTCATCATCACCTCACCAGGCGTTCCACCTTCATCTCCAATCATCCTGGAAGCGGAAACTCGTGGAATCTCCATCATCAGTGAATTGGAATATGCGGCATCGCATGTACGCAATCCAATCATTTCCATTACCGGAACAAATGGGAAAACAACAACAACAGCTTTGACTGCATTTCTTTTCAATACTGCAGGCAAAAAGGCAATTGCAGCCGGAAATATCGGTACACCTCTCAGTGACTATGTTCATGAGATTGATCCCAGTACAATTCTTGTGATCGAAGCGAGTAGTTATCAATTGGATAGAATCAAAAATTATAAACCCAAAGTGGGAATGATTCTAAATATTACTCCAGATCATTTGAATTATCATGGAACATTCGATGCATATAAAAGAGCAAAGTGGAAAACTTCCTTGAATCAAGACGAAAATGATATTGTAATTTTGAGTGCAGACAATCTCGACGCAGCAGCATGCGCAGAGATTTCAAGAGCGAATATTCTACATTTCAGCATGAACCCCGTGCAGCAAGGGGCATATATGTTGGATGATCAACTGGTATTCGCTACTTCACAGCATTTAGAGGAAGTATTAATGCCATTCAAAGATGTGCGCCTCCCCGGCGTTCACAATCGGTATAATTCTATGGCCGCCGCATTGGCAGCAAGAGCATTTGAGATCCGAAATGAAAACATTCGTGATGGTCTCATGCAATTTGCCGGTGTGGAACATCGCTTGGAATTTGTACGATCACTCAATAATGTCAGTTATATCAATGATTCAAAAGCCACAAATATCAATGCGGCATGGTATGCTTTATCCAGCTATGCAGAACCCATAATATGGATTGCAGGTGGAAGAGGAGATAATAATTCCTATGCGGAATTAGATCCGCTCGTACAAAAACATGTCAAGACAATCATTGCAATCGGTGAAGAACAAGAAGTGATTTTCAATCATTATTGTTTAAGCAAACGATGCCTCAAAGCAAGAAGTCTGGAAGAAGCTACATTTCTCGCGGCAAATGAATCCAAAAGCGGAGATGTTGTCCTCTTTTCGCCTGCTTGTAAGTCTTTTGACATGTTTGCAAACTTTGAACATAGAGGTCAAGTATTCAAATCAGCGGTTCAGGCATTATGATGAAATCACTTCCGAAAATACAAGAAGCTTTGCAATCACTAGGACTCGATGCCTGGTTACTTCTTGATTTTCGTGGTAGTAATTCGATTGCACATGAAATCGTAGAAATGCCTTCAGGGATGCATTGTACAAGACGCTGGGCTGTTTTGATACCTGCAAGAGGTCGCATACAAACATTGGTTCATGCCATCGAGGATTTTACCCTCGCCCATCTGGATGCACAGCATACTATCTATGCCGGACATGAAGGTTGGCATACAGGATTACAATCTTTCATAGATGCATATCCCAATATCGCAATAGAATATTCCCCCATGAATGCCATACCAACCGCATCAAAAGTGGATGCCGGGACAGTTGAATTATTGCGAAGCATGCAGGCAGACATTCATAGTTCTGCAGATCTTTTGCAAATGATTGCGGCCGTATGGACAGAAGAGCAATTGCAGGAGAATCTTGAATTCACTGCTCCCACACTTGGCGCGATCATGCAAGAAACATTTGAGGAGATTCGTAGATCAATTCAGATTACAGGTCAAGCCGATGAATATGCCATTCAGCAATTTGTGATGAAACGCTTTGCAGATTGCGGACTTATGACATATAGCGAACCGATCATTGCAAAAGACATCAATGCCGCGAGCCCGCATTATGCTCCAAGTTCTAAGCAGTCATCACAATTCGGACATGATACGATTGTCCTTGTGGACATGTGGGCCTGTCCTGCGCATGGCAATGGTACCTATTCAGACATCACTTGGATGTGTCATACAGGAACTTCCATGACTGAAGAAGAATCTATCATATTCCATACAATCATAGAAGCAAGGAATGCAGGTATTTCGCTTTTTGAAGAACGTTTCAATGCGCAGAAAACCG
>Ga0172376_10008185_pt1 | contig 10969 bp, 11 predicted proteins | sample Lak35m_FD_121114 | JGI IMG/M metagenome (GOLD analysis project Ga0172376, IMG submission 121114) | Freshwater microbial communities from Kabuno Bay, South-Kivu, Congo - kab_092012_35m | ecosystem: Environmental > Aquatic > Freshwater > Lake | place: Democratic Republic of the Congo: South-Kivu... | reverse complement strand
TAATGTTCGACGCGCAAGCGAGGAGATCTTCGAGTGCCACTGGTTTGAGAGTCGTGCTAGCAACAAACGCCACCAGTGGACTAGAGATGAGTTGGGGGTTTGTGTTTGGTAGCACTGTGAAGCGAGTTGCGGCTTGCTCGTGCCGCAGACACCTTCAAAACGAAACACCAACTCACCCAACACCGACTCGTTACTTCGGCAACAGTGCCGCCAAGTCGGTATGTGGACGCGGAATCACGTCGGCGAGGATCAGCTTGCCGCCGAGACGTTCGACGGTGTTGCGTCCCGTTTCAATCGCGTTCTGCACGGCGGCGACATCACCTTTGATCATGATGGTGACATAGGCGGCACCGATCTTCTCTTTGCCGACCAGTACGACATTCGCCGACTTGAGCATGTCGTCAGTCGCATGCAGTGCGGCAACCAAACCTTGCGTTTCCAACAAACCGAGGGCGTCACTTGTGCTCATCGCGTCTTTCCGAGGAACTCGAGAATCGTAAACACCGAGAAGAGGGCTGAATTGCGGCGGCTGATCCGCCAACAAACGAGTGACTTCTAAGGGGGCCGGCAGCACTGTGAACGTCGCGGTCGCACCCATGCGTTGCGCGATCTCCATGCCGTGCTCGACTGCGAATTGTACTTCGGCAACACCGCCAATCAGCTTGATGCACTGGGCCGCGCTGTCTGTGCTTTCGATGCCGAGAATTCGAACGCCTGCAGCTTTCGAGCACCGATCCGCGACGACGAACGACGGGGATAGGTTGCTCACTTCCAGCAGGCCGAGACTGAATCCATCTGTCATTTCGCCACCACCGTGAGTCACTCAAAGGGACCAAACTACTCGGGAATCTAGCACGCCGAGCGAGACTGGGTAGGCAGTGCGCGACCGCGTTGATTTGGGAAGTGCGGAATTCTGTGCCGATCGCGCCGATTTTACGCGGAGGTCCTGTTGAGCCAGGCATCGAGCAGGAGCCTCTTTGGCGGAGTTGCGGATCTCTGGACAAGCACTCTGAATCGCCTCGTGGACCGTTGAAAAACCGGTGGAACACGATTTCATCATGCTTCCAACGCCGTGAATCCACGGCATGTCGAAAACCTGCCCCACAAGATTCAACTGGCTGCAGGCCGCTGCCAGTTGTTTCCAGAACTGACGCGAGATCGTCGCTTGGTCTCTATGCTCGTGCTCCCTTTCCCACTGATCGAGGAGTTTCATTCATGGTTCAAGAGTTGGTCGCTGGAGTGCATCGCTTTCGTAGTGGAGTCTTTCGTGAGCAGCAGGAACTTTTCGTGCGGCTTGCCAAAGGGCAAAACCCAGAGACCCTCTTCATCACTTGCTCGGACTCGCGGATCGACCCCAACTTGATAACGCACACGGATCCTGGTGATCTCTTTGTGCTGCGGAACGCAGGTAACATCATCCCTGCATATGGTTCAACGAGCGGCGGCGAAGTCGCGACGATTGAGTTCGCGGTCGGCGGACTTGGCGTCAAAGACATCGTGATTTGCGGCCACTCTCACTGCGGTGCCATGAAGGGGATGCTGCACCCAGAAAACTTGCAAGAGTTGCCCGCAGTGGCCGAATGGCTGCGACATGCTGAAGCGACTCGACGATTGGTGCGTTCGAAGTATTCACACCTTTTAGGAGACGAACTGCTCGAAGCAGCCATTCAAGAGAACGTGCTGGTGCAGATCGAGAATCTTCAAACTCATCCAGCCGTTGCCGTCGCGCTTGCGCAGAACAAGCTCAAGCTGCACGCGTGGGTCTACGATATTGCCTCGGGAGAAGTTTTCGCTTTCGACCAAGAGTGGTCACAATTCGCACCGCTTGGCGAAATTCGTCCGCATGCGGAACCACTTGGCGGCCGCTTGTGTGATGTTTGCTCGGGCGACGCGATTTTCTTGAATCGCACTGACGAAGGTGCGCGAACGGGAAGCGATGCCTGATCGTCCTCGCGTTGTTCAGAGAAGCGTGATGGCTATTCGACGGCCGCAACGATGACTCGATTGCGCCCGGTTTGCTTCGCCTGATAGAGCGCGCGATCGGCGGAATCGACGATCCAGCCTTTGGTAAAGTTGCAGGGATTGCGGCATTGCGAATTGCCTGAAATACCGAAGCTGGATGTCACCTTGACGGGCTGCCCTTTGTGCTTGAAGGGCAGTTCCTCGATCTGGACTCGCAAGCGCTCCGCGAAGGTCACGGCTCCCTCAATATCAGTTTCGCGCAAGATGATCGTGAACTCTTCTCCGCCGTAACGGCAGGCGCTGTCCGAAGTGCGAGCGTTCTTTAGCAATACGTCACCGACAGACTGCAAGACTTCGTCACCGAAGGGATGCCCATAACCATCGTTGATGCTCTTGAAGCGATCGACGTCGAGCATCACGAGTGACAATGGACGATCATAGCGCTGACTGGCGGCGACCTCTTCCATCAGTCTTTGGTCGAAGTGCGCACGATTCCAGAGTCCCGTCAGCCCGTCGAGCATCGCGCGTTGCGCGAGCATGTCGTAGTACCGCTTGGAACGCAGTGCGGCGCGGACACGCGCCGTCAGTTCTTCGGGTTCGAATGGCTTCTCGATGTAGTCAACGGCTCCGACTTCAAAGCCCATGACTTTTTGCTTCACTTCGGAAGCGCCGGTCAGAAAAATGACCGGGATGTTGGAAGACTCTGGCCGCGACTTAATGGTCTTGCACAGTTCAAAACCGCTGACGTCAGGCATACAGACATCGAGCAAGATCAAGTCGGGATGCTCGTCTTCCACTTTTTTGAGCGCCTCACTGGCATTGAGAGCAGACTCAAGCTGCACATCCAAGTGCTTTAAGCGGACACGTAACAGTTGATGAATGTCCGGCGAATCATCGATCGCGAGGATTTTTTGAGTCATGACTTACTCCATAGGTGCTTTTTAAGCAGACGCTGTTGCCAAAGTTGGTGCTCCCGCGATGGCGCGGCGGCACATGAGAACGAGTCGATCCAAGGTCGAACGTAGGACTTCGTCAGCTTGCCCGGCTTTGGCGAGTTTTTCGACATCGAAAGCCAAGCTGCTGATGATCGGATAGCCGTAGCCACCAGCCGCGCCCTTCAACTGATGCGCGATGCTCGCCAACTCGGTCAGGTTTCCTGTTCCGAAAGCGCTGTCCAAGCTGGAGACGCGTTCCTCAAGCCCTCCCAGGAACATCTCGATGATCTCGGCCATATCCGGATCGTCGGCAAACTCGCTGATCAGACGCTCGTCTTCGTTGTCGTCACAGTCGATGTCGTTTGACGCCGCAGAATCAGTCGATGGATGGGGAGCCGTCTGTGATTCGTCAGTTGCGACTTGCGAGAGCACTCGGTCCAGTTCTGATGGCGCGGGACTCGCAGTCGCATTGTCTGCGGGGTTTGTTTCGCTCGCGATCAACGCATACTGCCGAGCCTTCTCGATGAGCTTTCGCGGGTCGATGGGTTTCGTCAGGTAATCGTCGCAACCCGCAGAAATGCACTTGTCACGGTCGCTCGACATCGCGTGCGCGGTCAACGCCACTACCGGACGGTGATAGCCTTGTTGACGCAACTTGGATGTTGCCTGATAGCCATCCATCACGGGCATCGCCATATCCATGAAGATGACGTCAAACGGCTGGCCTTTTTCGCTGGCTTCCAACGCCTTCTCGTAAGCAATCTGCCCATTCTCTGCGGGCGTGACAGACGCGCCTGCTTTTTGCAAGTGGTACGAGATCAGTCGTCGATTATCGACACCGTCTTCTGCCAAGAGGATGCGTGCATTGAGTCGCACGGCATAGACCGAACGAGCTTCGACGCCTGTGGTTTCAAACTCGGCTTCGACAGGATTCTCCAGAATGCGGACACCTTGCAGATTGCCCGTTGGAAGTTGCGCTTCGAAACTTGACCCCAATCCTGGCACACTTGAGACGGTAATTTTTCCGCCCATCATCTCGACCAGTCGTAAGCAGATGGTGAGGCCTAAGCCGGTACCACCGAACTGCCGTGTCGTCGAAACGTCGGCTTGAGTGAACGGTTTGAAGAGCCGCCCGAGTTGCTCGGTCGACATACCGATGCCGGAGTCCACCACGCGGAAGAAGATTTGCGGGTTGGGTTTGCCAAGATTCGCGCTCCACACATGGATTCTGACCTGCCCTGACTTTGTGAACTTGATGGCGTTGCCTACCAGGTTGATGAGGATCTGTCGGACGCGCACGGGGTCACCGGTGATCTCTGCGGGGATCGCGCTGTCGTAGATCACTTCAAATCCAATCTTCTTTTCGAGAGCCCTCACACGCATCAGCGACGCGACATCACCGACGATCTGGCTTGGCGACATTTTGATTTTCTCGACAGTCATCTTCCCGGCTTCGATCTTCGAGATATCGAGAATGTCGTTAATCAAAGTCAGCAAGTGGTCGGCATTGCGACGCACCGTTTCGACGCAACGAGTGCGTTCGTCGGCAGATTGTCCGGGCTCCAGCAACAAGTCGGCATAGCCGATGATCGCTGTCATCGGAGTGCGAATTTCGTGACTCATGTTGGCCAAGAATTGACTCTTGGCTTCGGTCGCCGCCGCTGCCGCCACGCTCGCTTGCCTGAGTTCCACTTCGAATCGCCGCCGTTCGGTCACATCGTGCAAGATGCCGGTGATGATCCGACGATTGCCGATGCGTGCTTCTGCGACTGCGAATTCCACATAGAACTTCGAACCATCGAGGCGCGTGCCGCAATACTCTTGCTTCTTACCAATCGCGGCGTTGATGTCGAAGAGCGTCAAGCTGAGCCCACCACTGGCATCGACGTTGTCGTTCACCTCTTCGAGGAAGGCAAAGATGGGATTTTTAAGAAGGTCGTGGCGCTGCAGACCGAAGAGATCGAGCGTCGCTTGATTGCACTGCTCGATGATGCCTTGGTGGTTCATCGCAATCACGCCATCAGCAGCGGTGTCGATGATCGTGCTGAGCCGCGCTTCTTTTTCAGCGAAGTCATCCAGAGTGCGATTGATGTCTCGTGTGAAGCGACGACCTAGATAGAACACGCTAGTGGTCACAACAACTCCCGCCACACCGAGCAGCCAAAGCATCACGCGCACGTTCGCAATTTGCTGCTGATGTCGCTCCGCCAATTGATTACTGGCAGTCGTGACCAGTGAATGTACTCCGTCAAACTCAGTAATCGCCTGTGCATAGGCGTCATTAAGATCGCTCAAATCGACGTCTTGCATTTGGGCGACTCGTTCACGTTGAGCCAATGCCTTGAGGCACTCTTGCTCGAACTTACGAGTGGTGACAGTCACTCTGAGCCATGCTTGGTTCAGGTCGTCGATACGAATCGAGGAGACTTGCGGGAGCTCGGTGACGCGCATCGCATCGAGCTTCATCCACAAGGCTGCAAAGTTCGACTTCACTTCGCGTTGAGCATCCGCAGCGTCAGCAGCATCAGCCACAAAGCAAGCGGAGTAACGGCAACGCCCCGCCAGTTTGGAGATTTCGGCCTGCGTCGTCAGTTGGTTGCTGCACTGCTCATGAAAGCGCAACGTGCCACGCCATTCTGAAATGGCCCAGCAATTCAAGCCCAGAACGACGGTCACCACCGCCGCGTCAAGTGCCGCGAGAACCCAATAGAAATTGTGCCAGCACGGCGTCTTTGCCTCTGGGTTCGCTCCGTGACAGGCTTTTGCGGTCTCAGCTTCTGGCATGATTGCTCTCATCGGAGCCAGACCGATCGCATTTCGCAGCGACGCGAATTCCCGAGCGCGCGGTTCTGCCTCTCCGGGCAAACATAGGCCGCTTTGTCGCATTCGCGTCATCAAGGCCGGCGAACAACCGCTGATGCAGTGACAAACCGAAGGTCAGACAGGCAACTCCCTCCGGGAGCCATTTGCCGTGAGATCTACAGGCCCTCACGAAACACCGTGTTGACTGATAGTCGTCAGGCCGCGCGGCGGACTACTCGCTCTCGGGAGACTGATTGAACATGCTGAAATCCGGCAGGACCTCCAAGATACCCTTCAGCCGTTTGAGAGCCCGGATGTAACGGATACTGGCTGCTTGTTCGGACATTTCGAGCACCATCGCCGTTTCGGTGTTACTGAGATGCTCAAAATGGCGCAACGCCAACACTTCGCGGTCGATGTCACTCATACTGGCCAAGATCGTGTCGAGTTGCTTGGCCGTTTCGGCCCGACTCAATGCGCTGCTCGGTGAGGTCAGGCTGCCTTGCAAATGAAAGGCTAAGGACGACGAGGTCGAGTGCGCGTCGAACTTTTGCGACATCGAGAACTCTCGTGCGGCGCTTCGTTTCTCGGCGCCGATATGCCGCCGATGCGTTTCGACAAGCGTTTGGCAAACGATCATGCGGAACCAGACGAACGCTGAACGCGAAGCGTCTCTCAGAAAATATTCGATGCGTTCGACAGCTCGCATCCAGGCATCTTGCAAGACATCGTCAGGATCGACGCGACCTCGCAGTTTGGGATGCAATCGAAAACTGACCAATCGCCACAAGCGCGGGCGATAATGCGTGAAGAGCTCGGCCAAGGCCTTCACATCTCCAGTGACAATGCGATCGACGAGTTTGACGAACTCTTCGTGCGTCAAATCCCCGGCAGACTCATCAGGAGGGGGAGCGTTCAACATCGCTAGCGAAACCTGTCAATGAGGATGAAGCCGGTATCACGCCGCAGAGGCCGTTGGTGCCGCAGTTCGGCAGTGAGTTCTCGTGAACAGTTTGGTATGTCTGGGCAGAGGCTCTGAGATTCCCGCAGATTTCGCAATCAGGAAATCGCCTGGCGGCTCGAGTCGCTTCGCATCTGGTTACCAAAGCCTCAGAGTGTGATTGCGGTCAGAGACCTACTGACCGCAGAGTATCACTCACCAATCTGCTCCCGGAGACGCCGCATGACCACATTGACTCGACGCGATTTCATCGCCGCTTCCGTGGCTACGAGCACGATGACGCTGTTGCAACACGTGCGAGCGGCTGATGATGCCGCCGAGCCGATTATCGACATTCATCAACATACGACGTACCGGCAGCGGACTCCCGAGCAACTCGCCACGCATCAGAAGACGATGGGCGTCACACAGACGATCCTCTTACCTGCTGGCTCGGCGGTCGAGCGTCCGTCGACGGGCGGAGGGAAGCACAATGGCCTCGGCGGTGTTGGAGCGGGTGGCAACGAATCGTGCCTCGCGATGGCGCGGCAGCATCCGAAGGTCTTCTTTTTCGGAGCGAACGACGTCACCGACTTACCAGCCGCACGCGGCGAGATCGTGAAGTATCTTGATCTCGGCGGCATCATTATTGGGGAGCAGAAATTCGCGGTGGAACTCGACTCCGAAGACAGCCAAACGCTCTACAAGATTGCCGCCGAGTACCGCGTACCAATCCTCTTGCACTTGCAGCACGGAACATACAACCTCGGCTTCGAGCGGTTGCACAAGATGTTGGAGAAACATCCGAAGACGACTTTCATCGGTCATGCTCAAACTTGGTGGGCCAATATCGACAAGAATCACTCCGATCAGCGAGTGCTCTATCCGAAAGGCCAAGTGACTCCGGGTGGCCTGACGGATCGCTATCTGAGGGACTACCCCAACATGTTCGCTGATATGTCCGCTGGCTCGGGACTCAACGCGCTGACGCGCGACGAGGAGCACACGCGCGGATTTCTCGATCGTCATCAAGACAAGATTCTCTACGGCAGCGACTGCGATGACCGCGTTGGCTCCGGCTCTGCGTGCTCGGGTTCGCAGACGATCGCTGTGATCCGGCGTCTCGCGCCGAACAAAGTCGCCGAGCGAAAGATCCTCTTCGAGAACGCAAAGAAGCTGTTTCGACTGTGAGCCAGTGGCCTTACTCGCACGGTGTCGTTGAAGCGTCGTGCGAGTAAGCACCGCGAATTGACTTCATTCGACTCAGTCTTATGATCCGACGCGCTTTTGACGGGCAGATTGGTCGAGCACCACTGCCTCACTAATCCCGATTGCAAAAGCACTGCTCCGCTCATCCCACCTGCTCTCCGCGGGCGAACCGAGTGGACATCCCCGTCGACAACACTGCGAAGATCGCCTGCCACGGATGTCCCAGATTCGTTGTTTGCCGCACGCAACTCTTTCTGAGAGCCTGCATCAGGTGTGACCGCAAGATGTCGCGGCGATTTCGGCTTGCGAGGCAACGTCATCCGCAAGCGTCCGTGTCGGCCTCAACTTTGAGCCCGACGGTTCGATCCGCGTCCCGCTACACTGCTTTTCGTTTCAGGAGATGACTCATGTTGCTCGGATTTGGCCTCGGCCCAGAGATCATTGTGTTCCTCGTCATTGTGTTGTTGTTGTTCGGGAATCGCTTGCCAGGGGCGATGAAGTCACTGGGGCAAAGCGTCACCCAGTTCAAGAAAGGCATGAATGATCCGGAAGAAGATCAGGCGGCCAAGCTACCTCCAAAGAACGAGACCAAAGAGAGCTAGCAGGCTGCTGAAAACACCTGGAGTGCGACTTGATCGTACTTAATGGTGATTTCAGGCACGTTGAAAACGTGCCCCACGAATTCAACAGGCTGCAAGGGCATTGAAGTTGAGGTTCGACTATTCGTGACCGACTTGATGTTGCAGCGCGTCACATACTCGATGGCGACGGCCATCCATCTGGGAGACTCACCATGAGTACAAACTTCGTGTTGGCGTTTTTGCCGACAATCGGCGGGCCTGAGTTGCTGGTGTTCTGCGTGATCGGCTTGCTGCTGTTTGGTAAGCGTTTGCCGGAAGTGGCGCGGAGCCTCGGCAAAGGCATCGTCGAGTTCAAAAAGGGCGTCAAAGGGATTGAAGAAGAGATCCATCAATCGACTTATCAATCGTCATCGAGCAGCAACTACTCGCGTCCGAGTCCCGCTGCTCGCCCAACCGCGAGCGATGAGACCAATGAAGTCACGGCTCCGAAGTTTGAGCCCCCGACGTCCGAACCCACTCAGCAGGCTTAGTCGAGCGGCCTCGTGACCTTTCTCATTGACCTTAAAAGGACTTCCTCATGCGACGACTTTGGATGGCTTGTTTAATGGGTTGTGGGCTGGTGTCTGGGTCACTGGTGAGCGTTGCAGACGAGCCCAAGAAACCAGATGCCGCAGCCAAGGCGGCGGACTCCAAGATTCTCAAGTTGTTCGACGGCAAATCGCTCAACGGGTGGAAGTCGACCAATTTTGGCGGCGAGGGCGATGTCACGATCGAGGATGGCACGATCGTCATCGACTTTGGCAGCGACCTCAGCGGCATCACTTGGCAGAAGGAAGACGCGCTGCCGAAGTCCAATTACGAGATCACTTGCGAAGCGAAGCGGATTGATGGAGGAGATTTTTTCTGCGGCTTGACGTTCCCGGTGAAGGACAGTCATTGCTCGCTGATTCTCGGCGGTTGGGGCGGTGGCGTGTGTGGTTTGTCGAGCATCGACGGCAGCGACGCCTCTGAGAATGCGACGACGCTCTATCGCGAGTTCAAAACCGATCAGTGGTACAAGATTCGGCTGGTCGTGTTGGATGAGCGCATTCGCGCGTGGGTCGATGGTAAAGAGATCATCGACGCCAACATCAAAGGCAAGAAGATTGGCATTCGTGGCGAAGTCGAACTGTCTAAGCCGCTGGGCTTCGCGACTTGGCGCACGAAGGCTGCAATCAAAAGTCCGCTATTGAAGAAGCTCGACGCGAAAGAGATCACCGAGGCCAACGGCAAGTAACGCAGCCTGCTGATCAACCGAATCGAACCGAGATGACAGGGCCAAGGGACTGACGAGTTGGTTGCTCGTCCCTGTGTCTCACCTTTTCGCTGTCCCGTGTCGCCATTCTCGGAGTTGTCTTATGCGTCGTCGCGAGTTCCTTTCGGCATCTTCAGCGGCAGCGGTCACGGCGGCTTGTTGGCAAACGGCCTCAGCGGCTGAGCCGTTGCCAGACTTGGGCATCAACACCAGCTTCAAAGGGCGGCGTTTCTTCCCGGATGACAATCCATGGAATCAAGACGTTTCGAAGTCGCCGGTGGATCCGAACTCAGAGAACCTGATTGCCAGTATTGGGCTAGAGCGCAATCTGCATCCCGACTTCGGTTCGTTTTGGGATGGGAAACCGATGGGCTTCTATTATGTAGTTGTTGGTGGCAATCAGCCGCGCGTGCCTGTGAAGTTCGAGTATCCCGACGAAAGCGATCCGGGGCCGTATCCCATTCCGCTCGATGCCCCGATTGAAGGTGGTCCGACCGCTCCGGCTGATAGTGATCGACATATCCTCGTCGTCGATCGCGATAACTGGCGGCTCTATGAAACTTTTTCGACCTTCCGCGAGGGTCAAGGATTCAAAGCGGGCTCGGGCGCGATTTTTGATTTGAATTCGAACAAGTTGCGGCCAGCGGGTTGGACCTCTGCCGATGCCGCCGGATTGCCGATCCTGCCCGGACTGGTGCGCTACGACGAGTGCGTTGAATTAGGTGAGATCCGGCATGCGTTGCGATTCACCTGCCGCAAGACGCGACGTGGGTATGTCCCGCCCGCGACGCATTGGGCCAGTCGTTCCAAGGATAAGAACTTGCCGCCGATGGGCATGCGCGTGCGGCTGAAAGCGGACTTCGACATCTCGCGCTTCAGTGGCCCGGTGAAGGTGATTCTGACGTGCCTCAAAAAGTACGGCATGATCTTGGCCGACAACGGCAGCGACTGGTTCATCAGCGGTGCTCAGCATCCCAAGTGGGACATTGAAGTGCTCTCAGCGATCAAACGCGTGAAGGGCAAAGCCTTCGAAGTCGTGCGCATGGACGGGCTGGTTGAAGGCTGAGTGCCGAAACGAGAACCATGGCTTGCCGGAGAGCTTGAGTCGTAATTGCTGAGCCTCGCGGAAGCGGGGGCTTCTTCGAGGGCGAGTAACACATGCCGTTTGTCTTCCGCAGGTTGGCCCGTTGCAGGCAACGCCCACGCGAACCGGAAGTGAATGTCGGCGGGGTCGTCCGGTTCGAAC
>Ga0172376_10008183_pt1 | contig 10970 bp, 9 predicted proteins | sample Lak35m_FD_121114 | JGI IMG/M metagenome (GOLD analysis project Ga0172376, IMG submission 121114) | Freshwater microbial communities from Kabuno Bay, South-Kivu, Congo - kab_092012_35m | ecosystem: Environmental > Aquatic > Freshwater > Lake | place: Democratic Republic of the Congo: South-Kivu... | reverse complement strand
GAGTGATGTCCTTGAAGAGGATGCCCGGTTTTGGGAAATCGGGGACGTTGCGGATTGCGGCTGTGATGCGCTGGGTGAGCAAAGGGTTACCTATATATAATGGGTTGCAATTTTACGATAAGTTGTGGAATTGCGGTGAAGCGCTACTGCGTAGTAAGGTATGGCGCGATGCGCGCAAGCAGTTCGGGTGTGATGACATGTATGTTCTTGAGCTGGGAAACAGAGGTGTATTTCCCGTGCTGCTGGCGGTAACTGACAATTGCCCGCGCCTCGTTAGGGCTGATGTACGGATGCTTCATGAGCTCCTTCTCATCTGCTAGGTTGATATTGAGGCGTGTAATTGCCAATGTGTCGACCGTTAGGTTTTGAACGATGCCTGAAAAACGAGCCGAATCCATTCCATAAACTTCCAACACCTGCTGAATGCTACGATAACCGCCCAGCATCTGACGGTATTTGACCATGCGCTTGGCAAATGACGGACCGATGCCGTAAAGCTTGGTGAACTGTGCGCTGTCCGCAGAATTTATCTCAATGACCACGGCTTCACGCACTGGCTTTTTCCACTGTTTGCGGGAATCGCTTTCAGAAAATTCACGTTCCGTATTTGCGGGGACGGAAGTCATGCGAATGAATGGTTGAAGCTGTTCGTACTTCTCATCACTGATGACGAACAGTTTCTTGAGGTCTTCGGGTTTGCGAAAACCTCCTGCCTTTGAGCGATAGTTCAAAATGGTTCGAACTTGCTTTGGACTGAAGCCGAGTTCGGTCCACCCAATGCTATCCAACGTGTTGGGATCGAAGTTGAAAAGCGTGATGGCCTTGGGAATCCACGGGGTCTGTTCATCTTGATCTAAGGTATCGGCTGCAATCCTTTGCTTGAACTCAATGATGGATGGGCCGAATTCTAAGACTTCCTGTTGCCAATGCGTCCGCCAATAGATCTGTCGGTAGATATGATACCCAATGATCAACAGAAGAGCACACAGCAGTGCCAGTATTCCGTTCCGCTCCCTACGATTGAAACTGAGATATTCCTTTAACCAGTTCGGCATTGTCAAGTCACCAAATGAGGGTCTCAAGACGTACAGACCACGATCGTTAAGCTCTCTCTTATTCTTTGCCCTTAATGGCCTTGAGGTACTTGGCAAGTTCCTGAGTGACGTATGGTGAGAGGATGAGCAGGCCTATCATGTTGGGGACCATCATGGCGAAGATCATGGCATCGGAGAAATTGAGTACGCTGCCCATGTTTGATGCTGAGCCGATGACCACAAAGAGGCAGAAAAGGAGTTTGTAGATGACCTCGTTGCGGGTGGAACGACCGAAGAGGTAGGTCCATGACTGAAGGCCGTAGTAGGACCATGAGATCATGGTGGAGAATGCGAAAAGGATGACGGCTATGGTGAGGAGGATGGAGAAGTGGGGTATGGCACTATCGAAGATGTGGGTGGTGAGGCCCACGCCCGATAGGGTGCCCACGCCTGGGATGACGGCATTGCCACCGGGATCGCCATACTGGAATGCGCCCTGTATGTTGTAGATGACGATGACGAGGGCGGTCATGGTGCAGATGATGACGGTATCGATGAAGGGTTCGAGAAGGGCCACGATGCCTTCGGAAGCGGCATGCCTGGTGCGCACGGCCGAGTGGGCGATGGCCGCGGAACCGATACCTGCCTCGTTGGAGAAGGCTGCCCTACGGAAGCCTTGGATGAGCACCCCGATGACCCCACCGATGATGCCTGCGCCTGTGAAGGCACCTGAGAAGATGGCTGAGAAGGCGGCTGGAATGTGGCCTGCATTCATGAGAATGATGACGAGTGCAGCACCTACGTAGATGATGGCCATGAAAGGAACGATCTTCTCTGTGACGGAGGCGATGCGCTGAATGCCACCGATGATGACCACACCGACCATGGCAGCAAGGATGAGTCCGAAGACGGTGCCACCGTAGGCCGACTGAATCCCGATGGAATTGAGGAAGATGCTGGCGGCCTGATTTGCCTGAAACATGTTGCCACCACCGAAGGAACCACCTACACACATGATGGCGAAGATGATGGCCAGTGCTTTACCGAGTCCGGCCATTTTTTTGGCGGCCAGTCCTTTTGAGAGGTAGTACATGGGGCCACCGTAAACGCGGCCGTTGGCGTCAATCTCGCGGAACTTGACACCGAGGGTACATTCGACAAACTTGGACGACATGCCGAGGATGCCAGCAAGGATCATCCAGAAGGTGGCACCGGGCCCCCCGATGGCCACGGCCACGGCCACGCCTGCTATGTTGCCCAAACCGACCGTTGCGGACAGGGCTGCTGTGAGCGCCTGAAAGTGATTGACCTCGCCATCGGCCCCTTCTATACGGATGGTATCAGGTTCGTTGCCATTGACAATATTGAGGTCGGAGGGCATTTCTTCGACATGCTCGTATTTGCCCCGAACGGTGTTGATGGCCACACCAAAGAGACGCACACCGGGCAATTTGAAAATGATGGTGAAGTAAATGGCACCGAGAATTAGCGGGAAAAGAACCCACGGAACAGCGACATCGCCCACATTGACGGTGGCAAAAATGCCGTTGACGAACCAACCGGTATAATCGCCAAAGACCTTGTCGATCTTTTGGTCGAGCCCCATTTCGGGCGCCTCTTGTGCGAGGGTGATGAACGGGGAACTACAGGCCAAAAGGAAGGATAGGGTCTTTTTCATAAAGCGGAAATTATGTTTCGGTGAAATGATGGTTATGGACAAAAGTCGAAAAAAGGGTTGGATGGGCAAGGTAATGAGATGATGGGCTGATTTGATGATTTGATGATGAGATGATGACATGATGGGGTGATCGGGTGATCGGGGAAAAAGTGATGAAGAGACCCTTCCTTCGTCAGTGTGACAAATGGGTAGGTGAAGGTGCTACCCTTGGATCTGCTTGAGTTGCTGCTCCATGATGGCGATGCCTTCGGTGAAGCTGTGCGGGTTGTAGCCGAGTTGGCGCATGGCCTTGGTGAGAATGAACCCTGTGCGCGGTGGGCGCTTGGCGGGCTGATTGAGCGTGGTGGACGACACGGGTTGGATGAGATTCTTGTCGAGACCATAATAATCGGCCACGGTGCGTACGAGGTCGATGATGCTCATGATGTCCTTGCCCGAAATGTTGAAGATGCCCGTGGCCTCTTTTTCCATTGCCAGAATGCAGCCATCGGCCAGATCTTCGGCTAAGGTAGGTGACCGAAACTGGTCGAAAACGACATTGATGGGGTTGCCCTTTTCGAGCGCGCCCTTGGCCCATAACACAATATTGGAACGACTCATGTTGTCGACAATGCCGTAAACCAGTATGGTGCGGAGTATGGCCCAACGCAACTTGCTGTTTTGCACAATGAGTTCGCCTTTCCACTTGGCGTTTCCGTAGTAGCTAAGGGGGTCGGCTTCGGCCGTCTCATCGTAAGGGCCGTCTTCACCATTGAAGATGAAATCGGTGGAAATGTGAATGAAGTGACTATCGCAGCGTTCGGCAGCGGTGACCAGATACTGCACGGCATCGACATTGGCGCGGTCGCAGGCTGCGTGATCCAGTTCGCAATCATCTACCTGCGTCATGGCGGCCGTATGTATGATGCAGTCGGGGCGAACGGCATCGATGACCCTATCCACATCGGCCTGACTTTCAATGTCCATGGTGAGGAAGCGGTAACCGTCCTTTACCCGTAGGCGATTTTCGCCCCGTGCCGTGGCAATGAGTTCAACGTCCGAGCGATCTTTGAGCTTGTAAACGAGTTTCTGCCCCAACAGCCCGTTGGAACCCGTGACCAATACCTTCTTCACTTGGCGGTGATGTCTTTTTTCATTTCCGAGATCTGTTTGGATGTTCCCAACACGAACAGCTTGGAATGTGGTTGAATACGTGTTTCAGGCGATGGGTTGAAAATGTACTCGCCCTCCGCGGTTTTGAACCCAACGATGTTGGCGCCCCAATTCTTGCGAACGTTCAGTTCGCGCAGGTTCTGTCCCACGTACGAATCGGGCAATGAACCGCACGAGGTCTCCTCAATGTGCGTATCGACCTTGGATTGCCCCGTAAGCATGTCGATGAATTCGACCACATCGGGTTTTATGACCAACTGGGCCATGTGTGCCCCACCCACCCTATCGGGCATGATGACGTTATCGACCCCTGCATGACGCAGCTTGGCATCGGAATTATCTTCGGACGCACGGCTGATGATCTTCAGTTTGGAATTGGTGACCCTTGCGGTGAGCACCACGAAAAGATTGTCGGCATCGTTGGGAAGGGTGGTAATGAGCGCCTTTGCCTCTTTGATGCCTGCACGGATGAGCACATCATCGTGGGTGGCATCGCCTTCCACATAAAGAATCTTGTCTGCATCAATGATGTCTTGAAACAACTCCTTCTTCTGTTCCACCACTACACACAGCATTCCGTTTTCGGTGAGTGTTTGATAGGCCTGCTTGCCATTGCGGCCAAACCCGCAGATGATGGTGTGGTTTTTCAATTTACTGATCCTTCTATCTACCCTTAAATGAAGCAGAAGCCGCCTGAATTCGCCATCGATGACGTATTTGGTGAGCTCTGTGATGGTGTAGGCGAAAGTACCAAAACTGCTCATGATGAGCACAACCGTGAACATGCGGCCCTCGGTGGAAAGCGGGCGTACTTCGCCATAACCCACCGTTGAAATGGTGATGACGGTCATGTAGAGCGCATCGGCCACGTTGAGCCCTTCGATGAACATGTAACCGAGGATACCCGCCACAAAAAGCAGCAGAATGACGAGAAAAGGCAAATAAATATTCGGTTTGAACTTCAAGGCTCAGAGATCCCAGATGCTTTTGCGTTTGGCGTAGAATCCCGGCTTGAAATACTCCTTGTGCTCGAGGATGAACGAACTGATGAGGTATACGATGATGGGGCTTCCGAAGGTGAAGAATGACAGGTAGATGAAGTACATGCGGATGCTTGTGGCCTTGATGCCGAGCTTGTCGCCCAACCACGAACAAACCCCGAAAACTCGGAATTCGAACAAGGAAACGTATCTACTATTGACCTCAGGCTTCATGTTTGTTGCTGATAATTTCTGCACCGATCCTGCAAAATAAACACTTTCTGCCATCACAGTACTGCGTGCGAAGCTGCAACAATGCCTGCGTATCGGCAGCATCACGCGGACGGAAACCGAGGTCGGTGAAGACCGAAATACGGGCGTTCTTCTCTGCGCTGACCGCGCGTAGCTGCTCAATGGCATCGGTCTTCATTTCCGAATCACCTTCCCTATCGGCCATTACGAACAGGAACGGAATGACCGCATTGACCATCAGTCCGTTGAGCATGGATGCGCCCAAATGCTTGACGGAGTCGGTTGATTCGGTTCCAAATCTGTAGTGCGTGTTCCAATGATCGGAGGCCTTCAATTGTGCCGCAGAAAGTTTGCCCAACTGCTGCCCTGCTGAGAAGAACTTGAGTAAAGGGCCTGTGTAATGAATGAGCGCGGCCAACTGCGCCAAACGGATTGTAGGGAAATTGGCCGGACGCATCCGTAGGAATTTCCAATGGTTGGCATTGACGGGTGTAAGAGCATATTTGTGGCGGAGAAAGTTGAACTCCTGCCGAAGCGATCTGTGATAGGAACCGTCCAATTCTGTTTCGAGGAAACCTGCCGTGCCGAAAAGCAGCGCTTCCAATTGAAAGAGGTCGTCTGCGTGTTTGGCAAGCACCTTCCAAGGAAGTGCCTGCGAAAGTTGCAGGAATCCTTCGGCATTGACCTTGCTACCGAACGCCCTGAAAACCACGTGCTGAAACGCCTGCTCCAAGTCGCCTTGTGAATGATCTATCAGTTCCGACATCCACTGCGAGCGTTCTACCAACCGTTGTACCAACAGTGTTTCGAGCCAACCTTGGCGAACCACATCATTAACCTGCATGAAGCCGCTGCCACATGGAATGGATTGCGATGATGCCATGAGTTGGCGGTAACGGCTTAGCACCTGGTCGGAAATGTGGCCTTTCAGTTCGAGCGTTGCGAACGGGCCGACCTCCGTGTTTACATCGTGCTCAAAAACCACGTGCAGGATGAGGTTGGAATAAGACACATCATTTGTATGACCATGCCGAAACCAATCGGAGGTACGCACGTGCAGTTCGATGTTGCCTGCCCACTCGGTTCCATCAAGTCGGATTCGGGCATTGGTGAAATCGGGCCCCGCATCGGTATTCTGCGTTCCCGGACGGAGAACCTGTAGCGGTCTGCCGTCAACGGTGAACAGATCGTTCTGCTCAAAGAGTCTGAATTTCCAGATGTGCTGAAGCAGGTCTTCCTTTGGCAATGACATGCTTAAAGTTCGGTTTCCATTCCGAAAATCAAATACCTGCTTCGGTAAGCAGATCGTCCATCTGCTGTTGGATGACGAGCGCTTCGGCACGGGCAGCTTCGGCAAAGTCTTCACCGCTGCTGGCGTAAATGATGCTTCTGCTGGCGTTGACCAATAGGCCGCATGAAGTGTTCATGCCGTACTTTGCCACTTCGGCCAAACTTCCGCCCTGTGCACCAACCCCAGGCACCAACAGGAAATGATCGGGAACGATCTTGCGGACATTGGCCAGCATTTCGGCTTTGGTGGCACCCACCACGTACATGGTATTGTTGATGCTGCCCCAATCCTTGGATCTGCGCAGAACCTCTTCAAATAAGTAGCCTTTTTCGGTTTTCAGCATTTGAAAATCGAAGGCGCCATCGTTGCTTGTCAATGCAAGTAGGACCACCCATTTCTTTTCCCATTGCATGTATGGAAGCACGCTGTCCGAACCCATGTAGGGGCTCAGTGTAATGGCATCGAAATTCATTTTATCGAAAAACGCAGCGGCATACATTCGACTGGTATTTCCGATGTCGCCCCGTTTAGCATCCGCCAGTTTGAGCACATCGTTGGGTATTTCCTGCACTGTTTTTTCAAGGCTCAGCCATCCTTCAAAACCCATTCTTTCATAGAAGGCAATGTTGGGTTTGTAGGCCACGCAGAGGTCGTGAGTTGCCTGTATGATGCGCTTGTTGAACTCGTAAACAGGATCTTGAAACGCCATCAGGTGACTCGGTATCTTGGTGATATCTGTATCGAGGCCAACGCACAGGAACGAGCGTTTTTTCTTGATCTGGGCGAATAGTTGCGGGTGATTCATCTGCTCCAAAACTAATAAACTCACGGTGGGTTGCGTTTGGTCGGATCGTGGATAAGTCGGGAGGACTTTTATCAGGAACGCGGCAAAGAATATCCGTAAGTTTGTCTCCCGAGCATCAACGAAAAACGACCGCCAAGAATGCCCGGAACCAAGTATATTTTTGTAACAGGAGGCGTAACCTCTTCTCTCGGAAAAGGAATCATTTCTGCCTCGTTGGCCACATTGCTGCAAGCGCGTGGTTTCCGTGTCACCATTCAGAAGCTCGATCCTTACATCAATGTCGATCCCGGCACGCTGAACCCTTACGAGCACGGAGAATGCTATGTGACGGATGATGGCGCAGAGACCGATCTGGACCTGGGTCACTACGAACGTTTCCTGAACGTGCCCACCAGTCAGGACAATAACGTTACGACCGGGCGCATTTATCAGACCGTTATCAATAAGGAACGCGAAGGCGCGTATCTGGGCAAGACGGTTCAGGTGATTCCGCACATTACTGATGAGATAAAACGCAGAATAAAACTGCTTGGCGAAACAGGTAAGTACGACATCGTGATCACCGAGATCGGTGGAACGGTGGGCGACATCGAATCGCTACCTTATATAGAAGCCGTGCGTCAGTTCAATTGGGAAGCCGGAGCTGGAAACCATCTCGTGATCCATCTTACCCTGCTCCCTTATTTGAGCACCACAGGCGAACTGAAGACGAAACCGACCCAGCACTCTGTGAAAACGCTGCTGGAAAGCGGTCTACAACCCGATGTACTTGTATGTCGTGCAGACCGTAAAATTCCGGGAGAGCAGAAAAGGAAGATCGCTCAGTTCTGTAACGTTACTCAGAATGCAGTAATTGAATCGTTGGATGCTGACACCATTTACGATGTGCCGCTATTGATGCTGAAGGAAAAGTTGGACACCGTGGTGATAGGCAAATTGAAATTGCCATCGAAGAAAGAACCAGACCTCTCCAATTGGAAGCATTTCTTGGGAATTCTGAAAAATCCTACCTCGGAAGTAAAAATCGGCCTTGTAGGAAAATACGTGGAGTTGAAAGATGCCTACAAGTCGATCGCTGAGGCCATCATTCATGCCGGTGTGGCCAACGAATGCAAGGTTGATGTGCGTTGGATCCATAGCGAAGACCTCGACAAGGACAACGTGGCCAGCAAACTGAAAGGGCTGAAAGGCATTTTGGTGGCACCCGGATTCGGTGATCGGGGCATTGAAGGAAAAATTGCCGCGGTGCGTTATGCTCGCGAAAAGAACATTCCATTCTTCGGAATCTGTTTGGGAATGCAGTGTGCGGTTATCGAATTCGGCAGGAATGTGCTTGGGCTCAAGGATGCGAACAGCACTGAAATGAACCAGAAAACGGCTCATCCGGTCATTGACTTCATGGAAGAACAAAAGAAGATAACCAAGAAAGGCGGCACCATGCGTTTGGGCGGATATCCATGCAAATTGACAAAAGGTTCGAAAGCCTATCAGATCTATGGTTCGGCCAACATTCGCGAACGTCACCGCCACCGCTACGAGTTCAACAACAGATACCTGAAGGATTACGAGAAGGCTGGAATGCAGGCTTCGGGTGTCAACCCTGATTCGCAACTGGTGGAGATCGTGGAACTGAAAGACCATAAATGGTTCGTTGGCGTGCAGTTTCACCCCGAATACCGAAGCACGGTTGCGCAGCCGCATCCGCTGTTCGTGAAGTTTGTGGAGGCCGCATTGAAAGGCTGATCGGCACCTACCACTTTTTGGGTTGATGTAAACCACCCAAGCAGTTACCTTTGCCGCCCAATTTCATTTAGGGATGGATAAGAATTCAGTCATTGGACTAACCCTCATTCTGCTCATTTTCGTTGGTTTCACGTGGTGGAATCAGCCTTCTGAACAGGAGATAGCAGAAGCAAAACGCAAGCAGGATTCGATTGCTGCTGTTGCCGAACAGCAGGCGAAACTTGATGCACCGGTCATTCAAGAAGCCATGCAGCAACAGTTGGTGGCTGCTGATAGCACCGTTGCTGGTTCAGATTCGGCAGCACAGGCCGCATTGATGTCGCAGTTCGGGGCATTCGGTGCGGCAGCCGTTGGCGAAGATGGCACGGTAACCATCGAGAACGAATTGGTGGCCATTACAGTCAGCAAACGTGGTGGACACCCGCTTTCCGTTGAACTGAAAGAATACCGTAGGTCCGATTCGCTTCCGTTGCTGCTGTTTGAAGGACAAGACAACGTTTTCGCCCTCAATTTCTTTGCAGGAAACAACGCCATCAACACACAGGAACTGTTCTTTGAGCCTTCGGCCGAAGCGGTTTCCGTTTCTGGCGAAGACCATCAGAGCCTGACGATGCGTTTGAAGGCTGATGAAAACAGCTACATCGAATACGTTTACACGCTTGGTGGAAACTCGTACATGGTCGATTTCGACATCAACCTTGTAGGAATGAACGGCATTGTGCCGCGCAACTCAACGGCCATAGACCTGCATTGGAGAACCGACCTGCCCAAGCAGGAGAAGAGCATGCAGAGCCAACGCGAGAACAGCACTATCTACTATCGTTTCAGCGATGAGGAAGTGGAATACATGTCTGAGCGTTCTGACGAAAGTGAAAAGATCTCGACCTCGTTGCAGTGGATTGCCTTCAAGCAACAGTTTTTCAGTTCGGTGCTGATTGCAAAGGACGGTTGGGCTGCTCCTACCGAACTGACCACGTCTCACGATGAAGCTTCCACTTCAGTTGTTAAAACTTTCGATGCCAAACTTTCCATTCCGTTCACCAATGCGGAACGCGAACAGGTTGGATTGCAATTCTACTTTGGGCCAAACCACTACAATACACTCAAGGATCTGAACCTCGGCATGGAAGAAATGATTCCGTTGGGTTGGGGCATTTTCGGATGGGTAAACCGCTTTGTGGTCATTCCGATCTTCAATCTGCTGGAAGGAACCGGACTCAATTACGGCATCATCATCCTCATTCTGACACTCGCCATCAAGATCGCACTGTTGCCGCTCACCTACAAATCGTACATGAGCACGGCCAAGATGCGCGTGCTGAAGCCGGAAATGGACGAGATCAACGCCAAGTTTGAGGGCAAGGACGACCCGATGGCGAAGCAACAGGCCATCATGGCGTTGTACAACAAGGCCGGTGTCAACCCACTTGGCGGTTGCTTGCCCATGCTGCTACAGATGCCGATCCTCATTGCCATGTTCCGCTTTTTCCCCGCATCTATTGAACTGCGGCAGGAGAGTTTCCTTTGGGCAGACGACCTGAGCAGCTACGACAGCATTTTCAATCTGCCGTTCGAAATTCCATTCTATGGCGATCACGTCAGTCTGTTCACCTTGCTTATGACCATTTCAACCGTGTTCTACACGCGTTTGAATATGAATATGTCGGCCGGGAACCCGCAAATGGAACAGATGAAGTGGATGATGTATCTGATGCCAGTGATGATGCTCGGTTGGTTCAACAACTACGCTTCAGGCCTCAGCTACTACTACTTCCTTGCAAACATGGTCACGTTCGGACAAACATTCCTCTTCCAACGATTTGTGGACGATGAGGCAATCCATGCCAAGATCCAGGAACACAAGAAGAAGCCAGTGAAGAAGTCGAACTTCCAAAAGAAATTGGAAGACATGGCCAAGCAGCGCGGTTACCAAGCGCCCAAGAAGTAAAGCCGATCGGAAAGGTTTTTGCCCTCTCCGATGAAACACGATAGAGATGAGAACCCTTTTCCCCATTTATCTGAGCTTGACACTGCT
>Ga0172376_10008180_pt1 | contig 10974 bp, 3 predicted proteins | sample Lak35m_FD_121114 | JGI IMG/M metagenome (GOLD analysis project Ga0172376, IMG submission 121114) | Freshwater microbial communities from Kabuno Bay, South-Kivu, Congo - kab_092012_35m | ecosystem: Environmental > Aquatic > Freshwater > Lake | place: Democratic Republic of the Congo: South-Kivu... | reverse complement strand
TTCACTTTGGTAATTACTTGTTCACCATCGATTTCTGTGCGGCTGACCACGGCAGGCTTGACTTGACGTTCTCAGAAGGAACGCAGGAGCACAAGTCTTACAACATCATCAAGATGGATAACGGACAGTTTGCGGCTCAACCTAACAATCGATGCTTGTGGTACGACATGAGTCTTGTGCCTGCCGAGACAAAGTTTCCTGACTTTGCAATACCCCAAGAAACATGGACCGTGGAAAACCATGCCAAATGGAGCACGAATGATAGTTGGTTTTATAGCGTGGAGGAAAACAAATGAAAATACTTCTTCTTGGAATAATTCTTGGGCTTGGTTACTTTCTTATCGATAACGCATTAGAGCGTCAATACAACCGAGGCTTTGCGGAAGGGCGTAACATAGCATTAAAGACCAACCCTCTGAGCCAAGAACTTGAAATGGTTTGTGCGGGGCTTTGGATTGGAGAGCAAAACAAGAAGTACTGGAAGAAGGAAAAAAACAAATAGATGAAAAAGGAAAGATGGTTTCAGGCTCTGCAAGACCTTGGGTGCATAGTATGTTTAAACGAGTTTGGGGTACGGACCCCGCCTGACATTCATCACATACATAAGAACAACCGCAGGGTCAGCGATTTGCACACCATCCCTCTTTGCCCCAACCATCACCGTTCGGGTTGCAATAACTCTATGTATGTCTCCCGTCATCCGTGGAAGAAGGAGTTTGAGAAACGTTACGGGTCAGAGTGGGACCTGTGGGAGCAAACCAAGAAGTTGGTTAACGAGTCTTAGTGTCCTTGACGGTTTCGTTAAAAATTACCATCAATTCAAGAATGGCATCATCGTAAGGTTTAAGTTCCTCATCAGTAAAGCCTGCTTCTTTTGCGCTCTTGCGTTTTTTCTTTAGGTCAGCAACTTTTGAGTACACCCTGTCAGCGTATCTGTATAACGTAGCCTCAGGATACTTGTCGAAGTATTCGTTAATATCTTTACCGGCTTTCATTAAACCTTCAATTTCCTCTTGATGCTCGTTCATAGACTTGACGTTGTCATAGAACCTTGAGGTTTGAACGGTTTTTTGTTTTATGTCTCCCACCATACGTCCAACGATTGGGATGTTATAGGTTGCTAATTCTTCACCCTTCACCCCGGCGGTAACAGTCTTTTCAATCTTTAAGATTTCACGTCCAACACCACCAGTAATCTGCCCAATCAAATAATCGATTTGGTCGGGAGTTGGACTGATAACACCTTTCTTAAAGTCTGTGCCACCGGACAAAAGATTCACGGCGTAGGCCAATCCCATCCCGATAGCGGAAGCGTTTTCTTTGGCTCTGGTGTATCCCGGTGTCGGGTTTAAACTGCTGATGTCATCTTTGGCAATTGGCTTGCTGGTGAAATCTTTGTTTTCAGCCAAGGCCACAATTGGGTCAGTAATCGTTGGGGTAATTGTCTGTGCGAACGTTGCGCTACCCAATGGGTTAAAGCCATCCAAAATCATGTTAGCCATGCCAAATACGGCCTTGCCAACGTTCTTGTCTGAGGACATGACAAACTCTGTCACCCTACGCCCAAAGGACGGGATGACGTTATATCCCAAGGGCATGGGAATGGCGATGTATTTCTTGTCCCCATAAGGGATGACAAGGTTCTTATCCTTAACAAATTCAGGAGGTTCGTCTTCATCAAACCCCGCAATAGCCAATAAAACGGCCTGTAAGACCCCCAAACCAAGCCCACCACCGACAATCATCTTGCCTGTCTTGGTAAGGCTTCCATCCTTGTTTAAAAGCGTCTGAGCGATACGGGCAGAACCTTGGACTGAAGCATTAAAGAATGCATACAGGGTAGTAAAGTATTTAGAAACCGCACCTGTACGGTTGAAGTTAACCGTAATGTTCTTGGCAAAGGAAGCCGCTTGGGCGTTGCTCATTCCTTTATCTTTTGCCGCCTGATAGGTCGCTACCCGAATAGCGTTCTCAATAGCATCGTTAAAGTCTGACAACCAATCAAAAACAACCTTGGCTTTTTTCCTTACGCCTCCCCGTTTAAACGACTCAAGTTCTTGCTCTAAAGCCCTAGCCCTACTCTCGGAGGCCGTAAACACATCCCGATATCCGGTCTTTCCACCTTCTAATTCAAACTCTTCAAAGATTTGACCCCACTTGGAATTGGCTTGCTGACCGGCTCTTTCTAACCGCAAGTCTTGATATACCGACTTTAGAGCGATAAAGGCGTTGGAGATGATTTCAAACTCTTTGCCTTTGAGCGGAGTACTTTGCAGATTTAAAACTGCACCGCCAATATCCCGCATGAAGTTGTAAATACTAAACGCAGGGTTGTACTGAGTATTGATTGCGGCAAAGTAACGGGTTGCTTTACCCACTGCGTTAATGGTGTTTTGGAAGTACTCACCGGCAGTTCCCATCATGGATAAGGCTTGACCCTTTTGATTTTGGTCAAGGCTATTAAAGACCACTGCCATCCGAGCCGCACGTTCATCGTTTTGGTTAAATACCATGATGCGGTCTTGACCGTTTACACGGGTCACAAAAACATTTGGTTGTTGCATCCACATTGGATTGGTTTTGTACTCGTACAATCCAGTGTCTTTGTTTAACTTGGCTTCTTTGGGCTTTTGAGCAAGGTTTTGTGCAACCTCAGGCGGTAATCCCATTGCAATGAGTTCGTTGGTCAAATCACCCTTGGTAATATTATCAGGATTAATTGCCATCCAAAAATCACGATTGGGATTTTGAAGAATCAATCCAAAGAGTGCATTGCCTACACGATTCTTCTCGCCACGGGCAATCGTTCTTTCCCGTTGCATAGCAATGTTTGCCAATACATCGACAACCTTTTTGGATGAACCTACACGCTGACGAGTCGTAGAGCCACGGATAGAATATCCACGCCCACTGCTAATGGGGCTTCCTTCGGTCTCTTCACGAAATAGCGGAACATATTTCTTGTAGGTTTTTTCCCACTGGTCGATAGTTTCTTGGCTTTCTAATCCGTAGTCCACCATCAATTGACGGGTTTCTTTGGTCATCTTGTCTACTTCGGTAGCAAGACGCTCAAAGACTCTCCTACGGGCAGGAGGAATAGCCGCAATGTATGCATCAGCCTCTGCATCGGTCATACCGGCATTAGCCTTGGGGTCTTTATTGATACTACGGATGTAATCGTTAGCCTCCCTTGCATGACGTGCAAGGAGGTAGTCATCCATTTGCTCAAGCGTGATATTTGCAGAATCCATCTGCCGCAACAAGGGTTGCAACTCACGGTCAATAAAGAATTTGACACGGGTAGCAGAACGTCCGTGGAACAACTCTTCCTGTAGGTAGGCGTTCCATTTGTCTAAGACTTCCCTGCCTTGAGCCTTGATTCCTTCAATGATGCGTTTAAGGTCAATCTGTTTGTCTTGCAACAGGAAGATGAGGTTATCCCTACGTCCTGTTTCTTCGACTTCTATCGGACCTTCAGTTGCTTGTGTAGCAACCGCTTGCGGAGCACGAATCTGATACCGAACATCTGGAGACTCAGTCGGTGCTACATTGAATGCAGACTTGACTTGATTGGGTTCAAAAGCAACCCAATGTCTGCTTCCAATACCATCTTGGTAACCGTCATAACCACCGGCTTTGATGATTCGTTGGAACGCCGCACCATCGCTTCCAATAGCATTTGCTAAAGGAATGCCGTTTTCTTCTAAGTAATACATTTTGCTTCGAGCGTAATCTCTTGCACGTTCATCGCTCATGTGGTCATTGGCCGCAACCATCTCTTTAAAGTACTGGTCACGCATCGCTTTTGTGATAGGACTTTGCCTTGGTACATACGGATTTTTAATACTTAGATAAGCAGGAATGACTTCTGCGCCTTCTTTCAATCCTGCATAGTCATTTGCATCATCAGTCCTTGACGTGAAGTAATAGCCATCAATGTTCCCTGCTCGGTTCTTGGTTTTAAAAGGTTTAAAGATGTAACCTTCAAAAAGAGGGGTTCCGTGATACATAAGCAAAGGCTTGCCGTTCTCATCGACAACCTTGCTACCCTTGAACCATTGTTTAAACTCAGGCGTTTCAGGCGCACGAATCTGTAACCGGCCTTCCGCACGAAGGTCAGGCTCTTTGCCTTCAAAGGAGACAGGCACGTCATGGTTCAGGATGACCATCATTCCCGTGTCGGGTAAGGCGTAGCCATCAAAACCTTGGTTGACAATCATCGACTCGAAGTCGTTTGAGTCCCGGTTGGCCTCGTTGTATAAACGGCTCATCAGGTCGCCGGGGCCAAGGATGTTGTCAAACTTCTGCGTGTAAACGTTTGGACCTAAACCAACCTCTTTGGTTGGGTACTTGCCTTCCTCGTTGGGTAAGTAGAAATAGACCCGATTCTTGATGCGTGGGTCTGCGGTCTGCTCTAAGCGTTTGGCTTCTGCGCCTTTGATGCCGGTCCCATACATGGAACCAAGCAGTACATCTACTTTTTCTTTTCCAAAATGTCTGCCGGTGAAAATTGAGGCTCCCGGTTGGCGAGTGCCAAGGATGACTCCCCTGCCCTCTGCGCTGGGTCGAAGGCTAAATTTTGGAGGTCGAGGGGGTGCTTTAAGACCTCGCTTTTTGTAAAGTTCTCTGGTTCCCCTAATGACAATTCCTCTTCGGTACTTGTCATACTTTTCATTTGCCTCTTTTGTGAACTCTCGGAAGTCTTTGTTTCTCTGGTTCGTGAATTCTCGGATTCCATTAATGGCCTTCTCGATATTTGCATTGAAGGTTCTGCGAAGCCCAGTTTCTTTGCCTCTTCTAAACTTACTATTTCTAAAGGCATTTATTACCTCCTTGTACGATTGAGACCAATCGGTCTTGTCTTTTGTGATGTAAATTGAATCATATGACGTTGGAATTGCTTTGACTTCAACATCTCCCAATACATCTTCAACCGCAACACGTACATCATTGATATTGGGTTTAGTATTGTAACCACCAATATTGATTTCTACAACGCCACCGTTGGGAACTTCATACAAGTTAAGCGGATATCCAATTGCACCTTGAAGGTTTGAAGCCTCTGCATCGGTCAGAATTCTTTTAGGAAAGAACAAACGGAACGTGTCTCCGTTAATATTAACCGGTTTAAACAGCGATGCCGCCATAGCCGCTTGATTTAACGGGTCACCCAAAATTGCCAAAACAGTCTTGGCTTCATTTTCATTTAAGGTGTATTGAACATTCCCTGACAATTTAACCGTCATGGGAATCCGCATATTGGGGCTTAGTTTTCCTTCAAATGTTCCACGGGATGTTGAGTCAATTCGTGAAACGGTAGCACGTCTTCCTAATACCGCAGAAATTACGTCATTAATAATTCCTTTGGATGCCAAATCTTCAAAAACTTTACGTTGCGCCCGAATGAACTTGGTTTGTAAATTCCTTGACCACGGTTCGTTAATGTTGGTTATCTTTTCGTAAATTTCATTTGCGGCTTCACCGGTATCTGTCAAAAGCGTATTGGATTCAATAGTTCCTTTAAACGCATTTTGAAACTCTTCGATTGTTCCAGAAAGAATTTTTGGAACTCTTGAGTCAAGCAAAGTAATAGTACTGATTTTTCCATCGATTAAAGGAATACCTTTTGAATCCAACACACTGGTAATTGCGTTGAGTGCTTGGTCATAGTCATCAGAAGTCTTGCTGTCATAACTTGTGTTGTCGCCACGTTGTTCAACCCAAGTTAAGGCTTGCAATTGCCATGACTCATAAGGTTGAGTATTTTCAGGCAACATACTGTTTTGAGCATCTCGCATCTTATTGTAGAAACGAGACACAACTTCATACATTACTTGATTTTTAACAAAATCCTCTGGTGACATATTGAATGCCACTGCAATTTGACGGTCATTGGTTGTAATTGGAGGCTTCTTAATCAAACCAATTACATACTTCATGGTTCCAGCAAAGTTTCCAAACTTTAATGTTTCTAGACCAGAAGTTTCTAATGCATCCATTACCGGTTTGCGACTAATCAAGTCAGTCTCAACCGGTTTCTTTTGCATATACTCAGCCATTACAGATACAGCCCGTTTAGCATTATCTAACGGCTTAGTCAAAAGACTTGTTGCTGAGATTACATCAAGAAATGTTCCTTTAAGTTTTTCTGGCAGAGGAAGACTGTCAATTTTTTCTCCTGACAATTCATACCAATAACGATTTCCTTCAGGAAGTTTCATTGCTTGATTAAAAAATTCAGCGGTGGGTGGCATTGCTTCAAGAGAACGAACAATGTTTTTTACGTATTCACCGCCAGATTCTTGTATTGAATCTTCCCACATTTGTTGAATAAGACGTTCTGCTTCTTCTGGGTTTTCTTCGTAAGGCAAAAAACCAACACCGATTTGACTTAATGGACCTTCGCTAAACTTCTTGCCATTAATAAGTTTTGTTGGGTCGGAAGAAACAACACGTTCTTCAACTGGAATGGCTTTCTCAAGGTCAGCCATCGTGCGCTTTTTAATTTCTTCAGAACGAATTTGTAACTTCTCTTGCGGAGAAAGAGGCGCAGGACTAATTGGGGAAGCATAAGCAACCACGTCATCAGAGTTGTATCCCTGACCATAATCAACTACGACTTCTTTCTCAGGAAAATGACCAATCATCTGAATGTGTTCAGGTGTAAGGTCCATCTCCACAACAACTAAATCACCCTTGGGCCGTCTTGCATACATGGGAAGGCTTGAGAATCTTAAACCAATCATTGGGTCAAGAGTGAAAGAGGCTAACTGTGTACCCATAGCACCTGCTTGAATTTCTTCAAACTCTTCTTTAGCCATGAGTCGATATCCCTTGAATGAATTTCCAAGGTCTTTGCGAACCAAGTCTTGAACCTGTTTTGTGTACTCTTTGCCACCAATGATGTACGGCAATTCATATGCGCTATCACGGTCTCCAATACCGGCTACACCGCCAATCCAGTTATCCCGAACGATTTCCACGCCCTCAGGCATGATGATTTTGTCGGCATCATTAAAGAATTTATTGACCTTCTCTTTGGGAAGGGCAAGTTGGTAACGTTCTGCTTGAGGACGGATTTGTGGTCCTCCTCCCATGACTTGTGCATAAGCCTCAGGAGATGAAACCTTACGGATTTCAAGTGCTTCTGTGTCTTGGTTAGCAACCGCTTCTTCAATGCTTGCAATCTCAGCCATGCGGCGCATGACATTGAGTGCTTGGTCTTCACCAAACTCTTCATTGACTGCATTACGAAACCGTCTTGCCGCCATTGTTTCTTCACGTTTGGCAATGCGTGGAATTCGTCCTTCTGGAATGCGCCCTGAAGAAATTGCAGTAGCACGTTCACTCTTTTCAAACAATTCCCACAAGCGATTAGGAATACCGTACTTCTCGCCTTCCTTCTTGGCAAACCGCTCTTCAGCCGGTTTAGCAGGTGCGGCCTTAGTTCTGACTTCTCCCTTCTCAACACGTTCAAAGATTGAGCCAGCGGTCTGGAAACCGGCACGACTAAAGACGTTACGCAGACTTTCCATCAAGGCACTAATGCGCTCAAAGATTTGACCAATCAATCCTGCCGGGGGTTGAGTGTTTGCAAAGTCCCTAAAGGCTTCAGCAATGGCTTCTTCTTGGATGTATTCCTCAAAGCCTTTCAAGTCCCCATAAGACTTGACGTAAGCATCTTGATAAGCCTTATACAGTCCCGGCTTTTTGATGTACTTGTCAATCCACTCGCTCTTGGCTTTGTTGGTGAGAACCTTCCATTCCGCATCAGTAAAGGCTCCCAGTTCTTTTAAAGCATGGATAGCCTCATGCCGAATCGTTCCCATCGGGTTTTCGGCGTTGTAAGCAATCTTGATTAGGGCTTCAACATAGGAACCATCAGCCGTGCCATTGGCAATGCTATCGACAATCTTTAGCCGCACATTGTCTAACCCTAACTTCTTCATTATCGGGGCAAGAGCGGCTTCTAGTTCTTTGGCTTTCTGTGCAACCTCAGGCTTGTAAACGCCGGTAGAACGGATTTGAATACCCTTAGGAAGAGTTCCCTCACGTCTTTGCTTTTCTTGCTCCGCAAAGATTTTAAGACGTTTGGGAGAAGCACCTTTGGCATCAGGTGCAATATCTAATAGGCTTTGCAGTCCTGCATCATCAGTACGGCTAACGCCAAACTCTTGGGCCTGTGCTCGTGTACCGAATGCGGCTACCGGTTTATCGTTCTCATAGTAGACGTACCGGTCCTCGACAATCGGCTTTTCGCCTACGCCAACGACTTTAAGCGGTTGGCGGTAAAAGGCAATTTTGTCTTGTAGTTCACGAATCTTAGCCTCGTCAGCCTTGTTTTTGGCGTTGATGTGGGCGGCGAGTTTTTGGAAGACTTGAGTGTTGGCAAGACCCTGCGCTCTCTGCAAGTCCAACTGGTCTTCACGAGCCTGAATTCGTCTTTGCAAAGCCTGTACAGAATCCTTACCCTTGGATTCAAGGTCTGTGGCAAGCCGCTCGTAGTTGGCTTCTTGCTTTTTGAGGTAAGCCTCTGCTTCTTCCGCAGTCCGAATTGATTTGTCGGCGTTGATGGTGATATTACCGTTACGAATCTCATAGAACTCTGGCTCGGTACGCTGTTTAAACGCTTGCTTACGGATGTCAAACTGCTGTGGCAAGTCTGCCTGAACGCCACCAAACTTCACGCCCACCACGTTCGTGGGCTTACCCATGACGTTTTCAACAGTGAGTTCTGTCTCTAAGTCCCCAAACTGAATGGCTTGATTGTAAAGAGCGACTGCATCCCCCCGGCGGGTAAGTCCGGTGAGTTGTTGAATCTCATCAATGACACTAGTTCTTCCCAAAGAATCGGTATTGAGTTCACCGTAAATACGCTCAAGACCTCTAAGCGCATCGTTATATTGTTTTTCCGTGTACCGAACCGCATTGGTTTCCGGTTCAAGAACCGTGGCTTCTGCAAACCCCGGCATATCCTTGAGTGCTTTAAACGCTGAGTAGAGTTGAGGCTGGCTCATCACCGACAGGTTGTCGGTTCCCGTGGTTCGTGTCAGGAAGTTCCTCATTCCCTCTGTGCCAAAGGTCAATCCTCCGGTTACGGGGTCAGTGGTTATCTCTCCTGCGGAGATGTTCCTCTCGCCTGCGGCGTTCGCAATATCTTGGGGAGTAAAGACAATCAAATTCCCCCGTTCATCATTTTCAAATTGATATCCGGTTTTATAAGTCAACAAACTGTTGATGTATTTTTGTTTGGTCTCATCAGGCAAATTTTGATAAGTCAGTGCATCAACAATGTCTTCTAATGAGAACGATTTGAGTTTGGGCTTATTGTTATCAATCCTGTCTTGGTTAATAAAATCAACCACAGGCTTGGTCAACTCTCCAACAAAGAAGTTACCCAGCGGATTAGTTAGTGGGTCATGCTTGCGCTCATTGACAAAAATGTCTTGTGGCCCCGGAAGCAACAGGGTTTCTGTTTTAGATTTGAGTTCAGTATCTGTTACTTCCTTCTCTGGTGTGACCTTTCCTACGGGGGTTCTTAGACCCCCAGCCACACCGCCGAACGTACCACCACCAATTGCCGCAAGACCGGCGGCAGTGCCTACTCCTTTAAGAATATCGGTTTCAGGAGCGACTTGAGCCAAGGCAATGTTCTGAGCAAGCCTTCCACCGCTCTCTTCTAACATCTCGCTAATTGATTCCCCGGCAAAACCCCTAAATGCCCCGCCTATCCGTCCTGTAGTTCCGGGTATGCCTAAGAAAGTCTTTTCAATTGTTGTAGCACCGGGGAGTCGCATGGTTAGCAAAGATATGACTGCCCCGCTTGCCCCGGCCCCACGGGCGAGATTAATGGCCTCGTCCTTGGCTTGGTCTGGCGTTAGACCTTGACCAATCAGTTCGTAGTAGATTGATTCATAGGCTCCTGCGCCTACGTCTGCACCCTGCATGGCTACGCCAGTGCCAATAGCCGTTCTCATACCGGCTTTTGTAGCGGCCTCTGTAGCCTCTTTTTCGGCCTTCCCTTGGGCTAATTCTCTTGCGGCTACCGCACCCTTTACGCCCTTACCAACAAGGGCTGGTCCTACAAATTGAGGGGCTTGCTCGGCAAGGAAAGCAGAAAAGAGAGCGGGGTCTTTGATAGTTCCTGCGGCGGCAGTCTTAAACTGCTCCCAAAGACCTTTTTGCTCGGCTCTATCAATTTCAGATTTTAGTTGTGCCTGTTTTTGTTTTAAGGCTTCAGATTTTAATTCTTCGCCTTTTTCCTCAATACCTTTACCAAGTGCCATCAGTCCGGTATTGGAAAAGTCACCGGTAACTAACCCATACAACTGACTTGGAAACTGAACGAGCGAACCTATTCCTGAGACAACGCTTGCCCCAATGTCAGTGACGGCCTCTCCGGTAGTTCGTTCTCTTTGTGGCCCACCAAGATTGATACCTAATTCTTGTGGAGAGAATTCCCTTACTGGAGTTATACCCAACTCTTCAGGTGAAAACTCACGAGCCATGTTTATTGTTCTCTGTATTTACCGGTTTGAGGATTCAATATGTAAGTTTTACCATCCTTTACAATTTTTGGTGGAAGATTTTGAGGAACACTGGCAACACCGCCTTGCGTTCCAATTTGAGCATTTATAAATCCTTGTAATCCACCTTTGTTTTCCCATTGTCTTTGAAGACCGGGGTCTTTAATCCACTCATCAATTGCTTTCTGACGGATTCTGTCTAAGTTTGCACGAGACTCACGCTCTAAAACTTCTCTTTTAAAATTAGGGTCTCTCATCATGCGTTCAACCATCTGAACATCACTTGAGGCTTGAGGACCACGCTCTGCTTGAGTGCGATTTGCCATAGCGTTAATCATTTGGGCTTGAGCCTGAGTGCTTTGATTTTCTAACTCAATAATCTTAATCTTATGAGCCTTTTGATTAGCAAGTTCTGTCTCAACTGCCTTCATGTCGCCACGCTTACGAG
>Ga0172376_10008178_pt1 | contig 10975 bp, 9 predicted proteins | sample Lak35m_FD_121114 | JGI IMG/M metagenome (GOLD analysis project Ga0172376, IMG submission 121114) | Freshwater microbial communities from Kabuno Bay, South-Kivu, Congo - kab_092012_35m | ecosystem: Environmental > Aquatic > Freshwater > Lake | place: Democratic Republic of the Congo: South-Kivu... | reverse complement strand
TCGCCACGTCCGCGACTACGTCTACGGCCCGGACGTCGCCCGCGCGAACGTCCTCGCGCTCACCGCCGACCTGCCGACCCTTCCCGCGGGGGCGCTCACCATGCTCAACATCGGCACAGGCTGTGGCACGGACGTGAGCCACCTGGAGTCGATCATCCGTCGCCAGGTCGGCGCCGTCCTCGCCGCCGACGCCACGCCGCCGGCACTCGCCCCACCCGTGCACGGGCCGCCGCGGCAGGGGGACCTGCGGTCGAATCTCCTGGACGCGTCCCTGGCGGAGCGCGTGCTGGGATGGACGCCATGCACGTCGCTCGAGGACGGTCTGCGGGCGACCGTCGCCTGGTTCGCGGCGCGACGCGCGTGACCCGGGGCGGAGAAGGCACGCGGACCTGCACGGGCGCGACCCGCGGGCACGGATGCGGACGGGGTGGGATTCGAACCCACGAGCCGCTTTCGCGACTGCCGGTTTTCAAGACCGGTGCATTCAACCGCTCTGCCACCCGTCCGGCTGGCGATCGGAACCATCTTAGAGCACGTCTTGCGCAGGTGTAGCGACGACGGGGCAGACCAAGGCGGGTAGGCGAAGGGGGTGGGCGAACGCTCGAGGAGCATTGGGCCGCGGCGGCCCACGCGACGAGACTTTTGCCGCCCCCAAGCCGGCGACACACGTATCTTGGGCGCGCTCGAGCCGGCGTCGGCGGTCGCGCCGGATGAACGCGGGCCAGTCCGCCCTGCGGCCGCACGGGGCACCGGCTTTGACGCCACCCCGCCGGTTTTTTACAGTCTCGACACGAGATCCAGTCACGCGTGGAACCCACAGCCCATGGGCGGCATCAGCAACCGGATGAAGGAAGTGAAGCGGCGTCGTCACCGCCGCCAGAAGCTCACGAAGTTTCAGTCGAAGCTCAAGAAGGCGACCACGAGCGAGAAGCTCGCGATGGCCGAGAAGCTCAGAAAACTCACGCCCGGCTGCGACCTGCTCATCGAGCGGATGGGTCTCGTGGACCGCAAGCGCTGAACGCGGTCCGCGGGGTGATCCCTGCCCCGCGCTGCTCGAGGCCGCGGGGCGCGCGGCGGCCCGGAACACGTTGTGGCCTCAGGCCGCCTTCGTGAACGTGAAGCCGTCCTGCAGGAAGTCGATGCGCACGGCACTGCCTTCCGGAAAGGCCCCGGAGAGGAGTTCCCGGGCCAGCGCGTTTTGCAGCTGCTGCTGGATCACCCGCTTGAGCGGCCGCGCACCGTAGACCGGGTCGTACCCGAGCCGCGCCACCTCGTCCACGGTCGCCGCCGTGAAGTCGAGCGTGATGCCCGCCTTGGCCGCCTGGGTGACGAGTCGGCGCAGCTGGATCTCGACGATCCGGTGGATGTGCTTCTGGTCGAGCGGGTGGAAGATGATCGTCTCGTCGATCCGGTTGAGGAACTCGGGGAGGAAGCGGGCCGAGAGCGCGTCCTTCACGGCGTCCCGCATCTCCTGCTCGCCGCCCCCCTCCTTCGTGATCTCCTGGATGATCTGGCTGCCGACGTTGCTCGTCATGACGACGATCGTGTTCGTGAAGTCCACGGTGTGGCCGAGGCTGTCGGTGAGGCGGCCGTCGTCGAGCACCTGGAGCAGCACGTTGAAGACGTCGCGGTGGGCCTTCTCCATCTCGTCGAGCAGGACGACCGAGTAGGGCCGCCGCCGCACCGCCTCGGTGAGCAGTCCTCCCTCCTCGTAGCCGACGTAGCCGGGCGGTGCGCCGATGAGCCGCGCGACCGTGTGTTTCTCCATGAATTCGCTCATGTCGATCCGCACCATCGCGTTCTCGTCGTCGAAGAGCACCTCGGCGAGCGCCTTGCAGAGTTCCGTCTTGCCGACGCCGGTGGGGCCGAGGAAGAGGAATGAGCCGATGGGCCGATTCGGATCCTGCAGGCCCGCGCGGCTGCGGCGGACCGCGTCGCTCACGGCCTCGACCGCCTCGTCCTGGCCGACGACGCGCTGGTGGAGCCGCTCCTCGAGGACGAGGAGCTTGGCCCGCTCGCTCTCCACGAGCCGCGTCACCGGAATGCCGGTCCACGCGCTCACGACCTCGGCGATCTCCTCCGGACCGACCTCACGGCGGAGCAGGCGCTTGGTCGGCTTCCCGACGGTCTCCTTCGCCTCCTTCTCCGTGCCCTCCTGCTCGAGCCGCTGCACGAGCCCCTTGCGCTTCACGTCGAGCTCGTAGAGCCGCTGGTAGAGCGTCTCCTCGACCGGCAGCCCGCCCGACTGCCGCTCCTTGATCTGGGCACCCGCGCGGGCGAACTCGTGCTCCACCTCGTCGAGCTGCTTGCGCAGCTCCTGCACGCTCCCCACGCCGCTCTTCTCCGCCTCCCACTGCTCGCGGAGGCTGGCGAGCTTCCTGCGCAGGTCCGCCGACTCGGCCTCGATCTCGGCGAGCCGCTCGCGGGCGTGCTCCTCGGTCTCCTCGGCGAGCTGGCGACCGGCGAGCTCGAGCTGCACGAGCCGCCGCTGGACCTCGTCGATCTCGCTCGGCACGCTCTGCAGCTCCATCGCGATCCGGCTCGTCGCCTCGTCCATGAGGTCGATCGCCTTGTCGGGCAGGAAGCGGTCGGCGATGTAGCGGTGGGAGAGTTCGGCGGCGGCGACGAGCGCCGAGTCCTTGATCTTCACCCCCTTGTGGTGCGCCTCGTACCGTGGCTTGAGCCCCCGGAGGATCGCGATCGTGTCCTCGACGCTCGGCTCGCCCACGAAGACCGGCTGGAAGCGCCGTTCGAGGGCGGCGTCCTTCTCGATGTGCTTGCGGTACTCGTCGAGCGTGGTCGCACCGATGCAGCGGAGCTCACCGCGGGCGAGGGCCGGCTTGAGCAGGTTGGCCGCGTCGGAGCCCCCCTCGGCCGCACCGGCGCCGATCACGGTGTGCAGCTCGTCGATGAAGAGAATCACGTTCCCGGCCGCGGCCTCCACCTCGCGGAGGATCGCCTTGAGACGGTCCTCGAACTCGCCGCGGTATTTCGTGCCGGCGATGAGCGCCCCGAGGTCGAGCGCGACGACCCGCCGCCCGCGGAGGTTCTCCGGCACGTCCGACTGCACGATCCGCAGGGCGAGCCCCTCCGCGATCGCCGTCTTGCCGACGCCCGGCTCGCCGATGAGCACGGGGTTGTTCTTCGTGCGTCGCGACAGCACCTGGATGACCCGGCGGATCTCGGCGTCGCGGCCGATCACCGGGTCGAGCTTGCCCTGGCTGGCCCGCTGAACGAGGTCGATGCCGTACTTCTCGAGCGCCTGGAACTTCTCCTCGGGGTTCTGGTCCGTCACCCGCGACTGGCCGCGCACGGCCTGCAGGCCCGCGAGGAGCTCCTTCTCCCGCACGCCCGCGAGCCCGAGCACCGTGTGCGCCTTCGAGGGCGTCTTCGCGAGGGCCAGGAGCAGGTGGTCGGTGGAGACGAACTCATCCTTCATGGCGTGCGACTCCGTCGTCGCCGCCTCGAAGACGCGGATCAGCTCCTGGTCGGGCTGGGACTGGGCCCCGCCTGACACCTTCGGCAGGTGCGAAAGCTCGGCCTCGATGATCCGCTCGAGCTGGCCCCGATCGACGCCGATCTTCTCGAAGAGCGGCCGCACGATCCCCTCGCGCTCGGCGACGAGGGCGTGCAGGAGATGCACGGGCGTCACCTGCGGATTCCCACGCTGGCCCGCGAGCTCGACGGCGCCCTGCACCGCCTCCTGGGCCTTGATCGTGAACTTGTCGAACCGGAACGGCATGGCGCACCCTCCCCTTCTACGCGGGGCATCGGGCCGCCACCGCGTGTTTCACGCGAGGCCGATCGCTCACGCGTCCTTCTTCACCTCGAACTCGGCGTCGATCGCGTCGTCGCCGCCCGTGGCCGCGCCGGCGGTCGCCGCCGCTCCCGGCTCGCCCGCCGCACCGCCGCGCTGCGCGGTCTGCTCGTAGAGCACCTTCGAGAGCGCGTGGGCCGCCTGCTCGAGCGCGTCGTGCGCCGACTGGATGGCGTCCACGTCCTCGCCCTTGGCCATCTCGCGGGCCTTGGTGATCGCCGCCTCGAGCGGAGCCTTGTCGGACGCCGAGAGCTTCGCCTCGTGTTCCTTGATGAGCTTTTCGGTCTGGAAGCAGAGGGCTTCGGCACGGTTCCGCACCTCGGCGAGGCGGGCCTTGTGCTTGTCCTCCTCGGCGTGCTCCTCGGCGTCCTTCCGCATCCGCTCGATCTCGGACTCCGTCAGCCCGCTCGACTGCTCGATGCGGACCGTCTGCTCCTTGTTCGAGCCGAGGTCCTTGGCGCTCACGTTGAGGATGCCGTTGGCGTCGATGTCGAACTTCACCTCGATCTGGGGCGTGCCGCGGGGCGCCGGTGGAATCCCCTCGAGGTTGAACTGCCCGAGCAGCCGGTTGTCCCGCGCCATGGGCCGCTCGCCCTGAAACACGCTCACCGTGACCGCCGTCTGGCTGTCGGCGGCGGTGCTGAAGACCTGCTTCTTGTCGGTCGGGATCGTCGTGTTCCTCTCGACGAGCTTCGTGAAGATGCCCCCCTCCGTCTCGATGCCGAGCGACAGCGGCGTGACGTCGAGCAGGAGGACATCCTGCACGTCGCCGCCGAGCACGCCTCCCTGGATGGCGGCGCCGAGCGCCACGACCTCGTCGGGATTCACGCCCTTGTGCGGCTCCTTGCCGAAAATCTTCCGGACGAGCTCCTGCACCTTCGGGATGCGGGTCGAGCCGCCGACGAGCACCACCTCGTCGATCTGCGACGGCTTGAGCTTGGCGTCCTCGAGCGCCTTGAGCACCGGGCCGCGGCACCGCTCGATGAGGTGGTCGGTCATCTGCTCGAACTGGGCCCGCGTGATCGTGACCTGGAGGTGCTTCGGTCCTGTGGCGTCGGCCGTGATGAACGGCAGGTTGATGTCACTGCTCTGCGCGCTCGACAGCTCCTTCTTCGCCTTCTCGCACGCCTCCTGCAGTCGCTGCATCGCCATCGGGTCCTTCCGCAGGTCGATCCCCTGCTCCCGCTGGAACTGGTCGGCGACGTGGTTGATGAGCGCCTGGTCGAAGTCGTCGCCACCGAGGTGCGTGTCGCCGTTGGTGCTTATCACCTGGAAGACGCCGTCCTTCGAGACGTCGAGCACCGACACGTCGAACGTGCCGCCGCCGAGGTCGAACACGGCGATCTTCTCGTCCTTCTTCTTGTCGAGGCCGTAGGCGAGGGCCGCCGCGGTCGGCTCGTTGACGATCCGCATCACCTCGAGGCCGGCGATCTGGCCGGCGTCCTTCGTCGCCTGCCGCTGGGCGTCGTTGAAGTAGGCCGGAACGGTGATGACGGCCTTGTTGACCTTGTGTCCGAGGTAGCTCTCCGCCGCCTCCTTGAGCCGCCGCAGCACCTGCGCGGAGATTTCGGGCGGCGTGAACGACTGGTCGCCGGCACGCACCTTCACGTAGTCCTCGGGTCCGCCGATGACCTCGTACGGCACCATCTTTTCCTCGCCGGCCACCTCGTTGTGCCGACGGCCCATGAACCGCTTGATCGAATAGATCGTGCGCTTGGGATTGGTCACCGCCTGCCGGCGGGCGATGTCGCCGACGAGCGTCTCACCCTTGTCGTTGAAGGCGACGACGCTCGGCGTGAGGCGATTGCCCTCCTTGTTCGCGATCACCTTGGGCTCCTTGCCCTCCATGACCGCCACGACGGAGTTCGTCGTGCCGAGGTCGATGCCGATGATCTTCTCGCCCTGCTTCGTCGCCATGGTGCTGGGTGTCCTCCTCCCGGTGACCGCTGCGGGCCGCGCCGCATTGTCGGCCCGCCACTGTTAGCCTCTGGGGAAAGCAAAGAGCGTGCCATCGGTCCGCGAATCGTCGGGCCTCTGTGAGCATGCGGTGAAGACGGCGTCGGACGGCCGTATTTACCCGTGGCGACTTCCGATTACAGTGGTCTTCGGGCGGCGGGAGCCCGCGGAGAGCGAACCGCGGGCCTGCCATTTTGGCCGGTCCGGTGTCCAATCCGTCCGACGAGAACCACATGACGAAGTCCGGCTCCGCCCGTGGGTCCGCCGCCGGGAAACCAGCCGGGCTCGCCGCGCTGCGCACTCGGATCGACGCGCTCGATCGTCAGATCGTCGCCCTCATGAACCAGCGGGCCGACGTCGCCCGACAGATCGGCCTGCTCAAGCAATCGACCGGCAGCGCCACCTACGATCCCTCTCGCGAGGAAGCCGTTCTCGAGCGGGTCGCGGCGGCCAACGAGGGCCCGCTCGCCGACGACAGCGTGAAGGCGATCTGGAGGGAACTCATCTCCGGTTCCCGTGCGATCGAGCAGCACCTCCGCGTCGCCCACCTCGGGCCCGCGTGGACGTACAGCCACCTCGCCGCCCTGCACCGCTTCGGAAGTTCCGTCGACTTCGTGCCCGTCGCCAGCATCTCGGCGGCGTTCGAGGAGGTGCACGCCGGCCACTCGCACTACGGCGTGGTACCGCTCGAGAACTCGACCGATGGCCGGATCGCCGACACGCTCGACAACTTCGCGCGGCTCCCCGTGAAGATCTGCGCGGAGGTGCCGTTGCGCATCCATCACAACCTGCTCGCCGCCTGCGATCGTTCGGCGATCCGCGAGGTCTACAGCCGGCCGCAGGCCCTCTCGCAATGCCGCAACTGGCTCGCCCGCCATCTGCCGTCGGCGCGACTCGTGGAGGTCACCAGCACGAGCGCGGCGGCCGAGCGGGCTGCGGCGACGTCGGACGGCGCCGCGATCGCCAGTCGCCAGGCGGGCGTGCACTACGGCCTCGCGGTGCTCGCCGAGAACATCGAGGACGTCGCCGGCAACACCACGCGATTCGCGGTCATCGGCCACGCCGACGCCGAGCGGACCGGCCGGGACCAGACGGCCCTCATGTTCGAGATCGAGCACCGTCCCGGTGGGCTCGCCGACGCGCTGGCGATCCCGAAGCGTCAGCGACTGAATCTCACGTGGATCGAGTCGTTCCCGCTCCCGGGGGAGGAACGCGGCTACATCTTCTTCGTCGAACTGGAAGGGCACCGCAGCGACCTGCGGGTGCGTCGCGCGATCGCGTCGCTCGAAAAGCGCTGCAAGCGGGTCGTGATCCTCGGCTCGTACGCGGCTGCCGCCCCGGTCGGGTGAGCCCGGCAGCGGGCCGGCGACCTTTCGGCTTTCCTCGCCCGGCTTTATCCTGCTGCTCAACAGCCTGGAGGCCCCCATGTCGCGATCCCCACGCTCGCCGATCGTCGCCGGCAACTGGAAGATGAACCTCGACCGTGCGTCCGCGCGGCAACTCGCCGCGGCGGTCGTCGCCGGCCGGGGCGCCGTCGGAACGGTCGAGATCGTGCTCTGCCCGCCCGCCGTCTACCTCGAGACGGTCGGCGCTACGATCGCGGGGAGCGACGTCGCCCTCGGCGCCCAGAACGTCCACGCGATGCCCGGCGGGGCATACACGGGGGAAGTGGCCGATTCCATGCTGCTCGACCTCGGCTGCCGGTTCGTCATCCTCGGCCACTCCGAGCGGCGTGCGCTCTGCGGCGAGAACGACGCCCTCGTGAACGCCAAGACCAAGGCCTCCCTCGGGGGCGGCCTCGTGCCGATCGTGTGCGTCGGCGAGACGCTCGAGGAGCGCGAGGAGGGGCGGACGGCGGACGTGGTCACCACACAGGTGCGTGGATCACTCGCTGGAATCCCTCCCGCGGAACTCGCGCGGGTCGTGGTCGCGTACGAGCCGGTGTGGGCGATCGGCACCGGCAAGGTCGCCACGCCCGCCCAGGCCCAGGAGGTGCACGCCCTCGTGCGCGGGCTCCTCGGCGGACTGGCCGACGCCGCGACGGCTGCGGGCATTCGGATCCTGTACGGCGGCAGTGTGAAGCCCGACAATGCGGCCGCGCTGGCGGCACAGGCGGATATCGACGGCGCGCTGGTCGGCGGTGCGAGCCTCAAGGCGGCCGACTTCCTCGCCATCGCCCAGGCCTTCGCCCGCCACTGAGCGCACGCCGCGGATGGCCGGCGCCGCGTGAGGCGCCGCTGCCATCGGGGTAGGCCGTCGGCATGCGGCACGGTACCCTAACGCGGGTTCGCGGGGACTCCCGCGTCCCGCACCTGTCCGGAGCCCGACCCCTCCATGATCACGCTGATCCGCTTTCTCCTCGGCTTCATGCTCGTCATGACGTCGCTCTTCCTCGTGCTCCTGGTGCTCATCCAGCGCGGTCGCGGTGGCGGGCTCACGGGGGCCCTCGGCGGCATGGGGGGACAGAGCGCCTTCGGCACCAAGGCGGGCGACATCTTCACGCGGATCACCGTCGGTGTGGCCGCCTTCTGGATCGGCCTGTGCATCCTGTCGATCAACGTGCTCGGACGGCAGCAGTCGCTCTTCTCTCCGGAACTCGGCGGGTCGGCGCCGCAGGCGATGACGCCGATGCCGTCGTCCGTGCCACCCGCCCCGGCGACCGACCCGGCCGCGGTCACGCCCGAGAAGCCGGGTGAGCCATCCGCCCCGGCGACGGCCCCTGCCCCGGATGCACCGCCTGCGGCCGCTGCCACGACTCCCGCTCCGGCGACCCCGACGCCCGATCCCGCGGCCGCGACGCCGCCGGCGCCGCCCGCAACACCCGCGCCGCCGGCACCCGCGGCCGCGACGCCCGCAGCGCCAGCGCCCCCGGCAGCAGACGCCCCAGCGCCGGCTTCGCCGCCACCTCCCGCCGAGAAGTGAACCGCCCGCGTGGCTGCTCCCTGCCTGTCCGACGAGGCCCGCGCGGCGACTGCGGTCCGCAGCATGACCGGCTGCGGGGAGGGCATGGCGGTCGATGGCGTCGGATCGTGCCGCGTCGAGCTGCGGTGCGTGAACAACCGCTTCCTCAAGTTCGCGCTCCGGGCCCGTGACGGCTTTGCGGTGCTCGAGGCGCGGGCGGAGGGAGTGGTGCGCGGCCGCGTGCGGCGCGGCAGCGTGCAGATGACGCTCGAATTCACCGGCGCCGACGTCGCCGGTCGCAGGCTCGATCCCGCCCAGCTCGGTGCGTACCTCGACGACCTCGAACGCTTCTGCGCGCAGCGGGGACTGCCGCTGCCGGCCGCGACCGACGCCCTTCTCGGGCTGCCGGGAGTCGTGGTCGAACGGGTGATCGACGGGTCACTCGCGGACCGCGCGTGGCCGGTCGTGTCACAGGCGCTCGCCCTCGCGCTCGATGCACTCGACCGGATGCGGCTCGCGGAGGGGCACGCGCTCGCGGCCGACCTGCGGGCCACCTGCCGGGACATCCGGGAGCTCGCCGCACCGATCGTCGCCCGTGCGCCGCTCCTCGTGGAGGCGAGGCGCGACCGCCTCCTCGGCCGTCTGACGTCGTCGCTCGGCCCCCAGGGCGTGACGGTGTCGTCCGCCGACGTCGCCCGCGAGGTGGCCCTGGTCGCCGAACGCTGCGACGTGAGCGAGGAGCTCGTCCGGCTCGAGAGTCATCTGGCCCAGTTCGAGCGGCTTCTCGAGACGGAGGCGCCGGGACGGCAGCTCGACTTCCTCGCCCAGGAGCTCGGCCGCGAGGCCAACACGATCGCCTCGAAATCTCCCGACGCCGCGATCGCCCACGCCGTCGTGGAGATCAAGGCGAGGATCGAGCGGCTCCGGGAGCAGGTGCAGAACGTCGAGTGAGCGGTCGCTTTTCAGGCGGGTGGCACCTGCGGTAAAACATCGGGATGGATGTCCGACCCGGCCAGCTCGTCGTCATCTCCGGCCCGTCCGGCGTTGGCAAGACGACGCTTCTTCGCCGTCTGCTGGCGGATCTTCCCCACCTGGTGCCCAGCGTCTCCGCCACGACACGTCCTCCGCGGGCCGGCGAGCGGGACGGGTTCGACTACCACTTCCTGACGGCCGAGGAGTTCGATCGGCGGCGGCGGGCCGGCGAATTCCTGGAATGCTGCCAGGTGTACGGCCGCCAGCACTGGTACGGCACGCTCGTGGACGAGGTGGCTCCGCGGCTGGCCCGCGGCCAGTGGGTCGTGCTCGAGATCGACGTCGAGGGTACACTGTCGATACTCGAACGGTTTCCCGAGGCCATCACGATCTTTGTCGAGCCCGCCCACGCCGATCAGCTCCGCGACCGCCTCCGCGGCCGCGGCACGGAATCGGCCGAGGCGATGGCGCGGCGCCTGGAAGTGGGAGGCCGCGAACTGCTCGAGGCCCATCGCTACCGCCATCGCGTCGTCAACGAGAACGTCGACGTGGCGCTCGCGGAGATCGAGCGAGTGCTCATCGTTGCAGGTTTTCCCGCTGCAGGTTTTCCTGTCGCACGTTTTCCCGCCGTCGGGCCTCCTGCCGCCGGCACGCCGGCAGCCGTCACGACGTCCCCATCCGACCCCCACGAAGCCCATCAGGAAGCCGAATCATGATCGAGGATCTGCGCGAGGAAGAGATCGTCAACAAGGTCGGAGGCCGCTTCAAACTCTCGACGCTCATCCAGAAGCGGCTCGTCGCGCTCAACGCGGGCAGCCGGCCGCTCGTCGACACCGACTCGGATGACAAGATGCAGATCGTCATCGACGAGATCAAGCAGGACAAGATCTACCTCGACACGTCGCTCAACCTGCGGATCACGGGCGAATCTCCCGAGGCCGGCGGACCGCTCGACTTCGACCCCACGGTCCTCTGACGGTGCGCGGAACACGCCGGCGCGGGAGGTGCGGGTGCTCGTCGACCGAGAAATCGTGCTGGGAGTCTCCGGTGGCGTCGCCGCGTACAAGGCGGCCGCGCTCGCGAGCCTCCTCGTGCAGCGCGGGGCGGGCGTGACGGCCGTGCTCACGGCGAACGCGAGGCGGTTCGTGGGGGCCGCGACGTTCGCCGCTTTGACCGGTCGCCCCGTCGCGACGCGGTCGTTCGACCCGTCGGCCCATCCGCTCGGCGCCCACATCGAACTGACGGCGCGTGCCGACCTCGTCGTCGTCGCCCCCGCGTCCGCGGACGTGCTCGCAAAGGCCGCCGCCGGCGCGGCCGACGACCTGCTGA
>Ga0172376_10008177_pt1 | contig 10975 bp, 13 predicted proteins | sample Lak35m_FD_121114 | JGI IMG/M metagenome (GOLD analysis project Ga0172376, IMG submission 121114) | Freshwater microbial communities from Kabuno Bay, South-Kivu, Congo - kab_092012_35m | ecosystem: Environmental > Aquatic > Freshwater > Lake | place: Democratic Republic of the Congo: South-Kivu... | reverse complement strand
GCTGCGTCTCCTGAATCCGCCGCAATGATGAGCTTGGGGGCTCCTGCGCTCCCGATACAAAAGACCTCATAGTGATCTCCATCGTCAGAATGCTGAGAGCCAACGACGTCACGGATCTTTTGGATCCATTCGGAAATGGTATTAAAAAGCCAGTTCCACCGGGAGCTTGTGATCGCTGTCTCGCTGACAGCACCTGCAATTTTCTCCCCGTTTGTGGGCGTGCTGGGAGCCTCCACACCCGAGGCGGCAGATCCATAGTGAGGCTCTCCAGAGGCAGAGGACCATAGCGTTTCAGTGGGCCATACCGGTGTGCTCGACATGTCACGCTCCCTTCAGGTCGATCGCAAAATTTCCTAGATCAAATCCGACAGACACAACATCGTATCTGGCGGCATCGGTCACGCGGTCAATGATTTCTCCCAGAGAAACCCCCGCAGGCCGCCCCTTCGTGATGAAGGCCACAATCTCCCGGGCCTGCTCGCTGGACGTCGAGTACAGAGGGCCTGGCAGCTCCAGCGAGAATGTGGCTGGCGGTGCCTCCCAATAGGTCACAGCCTCCCCGGAGGACAGCTCGCGAGCGATGGAGATCATCTCCTCCGGGGTGCCCTGAGATGTCAGCGCCTGCATCCAGGCAACGAGCCGTGAGCGGTAGAGAGAGTCAGAGCGCCCTGCACGCAGGAGCCCGAATAGAGCGCCCCACTGATCCAGCAGGATCCCTGTGGCAGAGTCTATGTCTGTGCGTGCCTCCAGCAGTGTTTGAACGTCCGCTTCTCGTGCATCCACCGCCTCGCCGATGACAGCGAGCAGCCTGCCCCAGTTATCCCCGTCCCGGAATTGTGCCGGGAGGAGTGCTCGTAGGTATTCGGTATATACTGGGATCGCAATCATTTTTTGATCCTTTGTTTTTGCGCTGACTATCAGCCGTCAGCTATGAAATTTTACGATCACTGCCAGAGGAGGGCGGTATGTTGCTGCACCAGATTTTGAAGATCCATCAGAGGTTCTCGAAGATCCACGCGGATGCCACGGATGTTTCATTTGCGTTTACGAATGACTCCTTCGAGACAAGGGTAACTGCGCATTATTCCCTAGTGATTTTGCGCACCTGCTTGAAGGCGCTGCCTTCGGACACATACCCCAAAAATGTGCATTTAGCACAGGCAGAGCTGGCCTCAATGATCGGCAAGCTGAGCAAAAAAGACCCCGTGGACTTTTCCCTGCTCCGCCCTTTGCGGCCATACCGTGAGCCCTCCTACATGCGAGCGATCCCCCGGGCATCCTATCGTCCTACGATAGAGGAGATGCAGATTCTTCGCGCACTCGTGGACGAGGCTCCGCCGTGGTCAGAGGACACTGGCTATGCATATGCTGTCATCGATTGCGGGTGGGAGATGCACCCGCTCTATTATGTCCTGAGCAGCAGTGTGGCGCGACTGTATGGCCACACGATGAAGGAGCTGATGGGACAGACAGCCCAGGATTGGATCGCAGCACAGCGAGGCGTGGAGCAGCCTCCAGCGGCTAAGGGCTTCCGTGCCCTGATCCCCTGCTACTGGCTCCAGCTCTTGCCCTCAGCCGAGCAGAAGGGCATGCTGTGGCAAGGATGCATTGATCGCCACGAGGAACAGAGGGACGTGCTCTCCTTCCTGCACGCAAAGATCACATCAGAGGGAGAGCATGCATGGGAGCTACAGATCCACGATGGCCTACACGTCAGCGCGCGGGAGTCCTGGAGGGATCTGCGGGAGCGTCTCGATATGGTGATTCGAGAATGGAGCAGGTATCCGGCTATCTCGATGACCTTTGATGCTCGGGAGTTTTTGCACGCGACCGCAACGAAAAGCGAGCATTTTGTTGCTCTTGGCGTGGGAGATGTCTGCATTCGATCTCCCGAAGTCGAGTCTACTCTCTCGATGCTGCTGTCGGCTGCAAACGGGATGCTACAGACAGATCTGATCCAGCTCCGCAAAGAGCTGCTGTCACAGGTCATCCGCAAGACACTGTGCATGGATGCTCGCTATCAGCTCGTCACACTGCGACAGTATCGCAGAGATCAGGAGGCTGTGATCTCGCTGGAGTACACTGGGAAAGACACACCAGCTCTTGTGCTGGGAGCTATCAGCTACCCTCCGCAAGTGATTTTGCAGAGGTCTCAAGATGAGCGTTTCCGGGCAGCACCCCCCCAGCAAACACCGCTCGCTCGCCCTATTGCCGAGCTACTCTATCGCATGCACCATGTGACCGGGAGGCGCAGAGAGCTGTGCGACTTTCTAGCAGACGCGACCTTCCGCCAGTATCCATCCCCGATTGCGCTGTTTGCTGGCCCCTGCGTTTTTGCATTTGGTGTGTTTTGGATCCAGGTACTGCCGGCGACTTGGATCTGCTGGAAAGCGGAGGAGATGCAGAGCACCTTTGAAACTAATAGCTGCAATCGTCGGCTGGGATACATGGCACATGCAGTAAGAGACAGCGTCACTATGTGCCGAGAATATCAGGATATTGCCGGGCGTTCTCGGGTATTCATTCGGACGCCAAAGGACACATTCTTCTGCGATGTGTCTGACTCTGAGGTACTCAGTATGTATGACTGGATTAGAGGGATGGTGTGATCACACGCTGATGACCATACGACTGATTGCCAGCTCCGCCTTGCGCGTCTCCGCTATGCTGATATTCCCTGTCCCCGAAGGGCTGGCCGACGTCCCGATATGGACACTCCCAGACACCACCCCCTGCACTGAATAGATTGCCCCCAGGATACGACCATAGATCACGTCTGCCCCGGGCTGAAAATACCCAGAGGTAGCGTCTCCAGATATGATCTCCGCTTCGCTTGCGGTGGTCAGCCTGAGCAGTGCCTGCTGGATAAGCTCTTCGGCTCCAACCGGTAGTGTAGCATCCCCTGTCATGGTTGCTGTGATGTACACGTAGACACTGGTGGGGCGAGTGAATGCAATGGTACGAGAGATGCCCTGACTGTCAATGACAGTCGCTGTAGTGCCGCCATAAGCCTGTACCCCAGCAGGCTTATTTTTCCAGAGCACCTCTGCAATATCAGCGTCTAGCCCACCATCGACGAGGGCCTCGAAGCTGTGTGCAGGTCTCCCCCCCACGGTGGAGTCTGTAGCGTTTTCAAACACCTGAGCTGTGGTTACTCCTGAGAGATCCAATAGGCGAGCAACGAGGCTGTCGAGCGTTCCTTTGCCGGTGCTGGACAGTGATCTGATCCTCCTGGCCCGCAGCTCTCGATCCGTTTCCAGATCGGATCCGAGGATCGCCTCTGACAAATTTGTGACGGTCCCCAGCCCTGACAGCGGTGTCGCAATGGTATCCAGCGCGCCAAAGGAGCAGGCCACAGCACCCGCTGCCGTGCAGGTAGCCGTGCCTGTGCCCTCGCCGCTTCCGCTGAGCGTGACCTCCTCGTCCAGACTCCAGCGGGATCCTGTGGTAGAGATCTCGAACAGCGTGCCCGCTGGAATGACCGCTCCAGAGGATCCTGTGAGATCCACATAGACGATGGAATACGTTGCCTGATTGCGCGAAATTCCGAGAATGCGGCAGAGATTTTCCAGCGCAACGCCAGCAACGCTAGAGGGATCGATAGCCTGATAAACAGACTCTATTGCCTCCTCCACATCCGCTATCGCCGTGCTGAGCACGCGCAATACATGCCCATCTGGAGAATCATCAGAGACGTCTGTACCTGCACCAAATTCCGACAGCCACGCCGCTCTAAGCTCTGATAGTCGCTCGGCTTCCGTCAGTCTCACGTATCCTGCGGACGTCAATCCCATGAGCAATACTCCTCTACTAAATAGCAATAGAAACAGAAAAAATCACTGGTGTATCTGCCCCTACGAGCTGCACCCGACAGGCCACATCGAGCGTGCGGTCTGCTCGTGTCAGTGTGAGTGCGGGCAAAGACTCTACTCCTGGCACCTTGAGGATCTCGGAGGAGATCCTTGCCCGGAGCTGCGCATCAGTGACCCCCTTCCCGAGCAGGTCACTCCAGGGAATACCGAGGCGCGTATCATACGCCCACTCCCCCCGCCAGCGGGATAGTCTGATCTGTATCCGCTGCCCGATGGCCTGCGCTCTGTCTGCTGTCTCCGAGAGCTGCTGCATGCGGCCTGTAGCCCTCGTCAGATCCCCTGTAGCGTCAATACGCAGCATGGCTATGACTCCCCCAGGATTTTGCTTGTGCCCGTGCTCTGAGGCCATCCAGAGGCCAGAGCGGTGGCAAGTGCGGTTATGAATGCAGGCTCCGTAATGGTGGCCAGCAGCGAGGACAGAGCAGCGAAATTAGCGTCGGTTTTTGCGCTGCTGGCCACGGGGATGGCCGCAGCACTGCTACCGAGTCTGAGCTGTCCTCCCAGGAGTGTGATCGTACCGTCGGGGCTGAGCGAGATCTGCGGGGCCTCCCCCGTTTCATTGCCGATGGTCAGGTCTGTGAGGGAAGCCGCCGCGATAGGGCGAGCTGGTGGGTACAGCCCCGGCAGAAACACCGCATCCATCATCTGATGGTGTCTCGTGGATGCAGGATCGGACAGCCCGCCAGATCCAGACAGCCAGGCATCCAGGCTCCTGTCTGCACATAGGAGCATGCCCAGATCTCCAGCAGCCAGGGGGAGATGGATCGCAAATCCTCCCCCCCGAGGATGGATCACCGGAATATTGCCGATAGGCAGCGGGGTCAAGAGCTCTCCTGTGCTCGCCCGCTGGTAGAGGAGAGGCAGCACGGTCGCCTGCTGCGTGGAGGGCTCATAACTCTCTACTCGTGCAGGGATGACTGTCCGCAGCGCCAGCATGCGCGCCTCAATCGCTGTATCGAGCAAATGTGTTAAATTTTCTGCGCTCACGCGATCCTCCTGACTATCATCCCAGAATTCAATACGTGATTTATTTTACGCGGGAGACCACGAAAAGACTATGTTCCTGGAGGCCGCTTGAATCGGATCAGAAAGGGCAAGAAATTCGCGCCCGGGAATGTGCGCTGGTCGGCTCCTCGGCCAGCTCCCCCGAAGCGAGCAAAGAAGCAACAGAAGGAGGATTTGACGTGATTCTACCGGACATCTCTATCGATATCGAAACCCTGAGCACCACGAGAGATGCTGTGATCGTACAGATCGGACTCGTGTATTTTGACGCGCACACAGGCGTCATCGGCACAGGATACAAATGGTATCCTAACATCATCGAACAGCTCAATTGCAGGCGCAGCATTAAGCCTGCAACCATTGAGTGGTGGTTGCGCACGAATCCGCAGCTTTTTTCAGAGCTTATCACCCACGAAGAAAGAATAGTTCACGACAGAATGCAGCCAGAGCTATTGGCGCATTTCCTGGATCCTACAGTTAAGCGGATCTGGGCGAAACACCCAAGATTTGATATCAATATTTTGGACTCGTGGTATGAGCTTGACGAGCGCATGCGCGCAAATGATGCACGCAGCTACCGCAAATTTCTGGATGTGGCGTCCGTTGCCGATGTTTGCGGCCTGCGGCCTGATCAACGCACTGCTCCCGTCGTGGCGCATGATGCCCTCTCGGATGCCATTGCGCAGGCACATACCGTCATCGCCTGCTACGCGAAGCTCCGCACATCAGCGTCAGCGCAGTAACCCCTCCACATCGCTATACCATGACTGACCTGGAGCCTCTCCGGTGTGCTCCACAGACTGCACCACGAGCTGCACACCGGAGACTCTGACCTGCACGCCTGGCCTCAGAGGAGCTCTCAGCAGAGTGCGAAATGTGTATAGCGTCCTACCCTGATCTGTCCTCCTGCTGAGCTTCCCGACCGGCTCTGACACCACTACTACGACACTGCTGCCCGTTGCTGGGAGTACGTGCAGCTCGCCATCCTGCACGCTCCAGGAGAGCCCCTGCGCCCGCGTAATAGCGTCCAGGATGGTGGCAGGAGAGGCCAGCATAGCCATACCCCTGGAGAGCGTTTTGACCTGCGTCAGCGCAGAGTCAGCGGCCTTGAGCCCTGTGGCTGCGAGCACACTGGAGAGCACGTCCTTGCCGCTCATCCCCCCGGAGACAGAGAGCTGCATAGGGGCGGATCTCAGTGTCCTGCCGTCGCTGGCACGTATGACTACAGGCAGATCAGGGAAGGCACCATCATCCTGGATGTCTACGATCTGCCCGGAAAAGATGACCCCGTATTCCTCCTGATATCCCGCCTCAAGCTGGATCTGTACGGAGCGAGAAAACAGCAGTGCTCGGCTATCCGCGCTCAGCCCCCAGAGCGTCAGCTCCATTTCATTCGGATCCGCCGTGATCGTCTTTGTGATCCTGAAGGCCAGATCCAGATCGCTCCAGCTCTTCCGCTGACTGCCCGCCGTGGCCGTGAGTGTGTACCGTCTACCATACAGAGTGCTCATGTACCTGCCTCCAGATACACGAGCTGATGGCGTACTCCGAGCGACTCATACGTCAGCTCTGAGTCTCCAACACTGTCATAGATCAGCAGATCACCAGACAGGATATTCCTGCCTTCGAGCAGGCGTATACCTGGGCGCAATGCCTGCCCTGCCAGCAACGTCTCTCCAGTGATGTCAGATACAGTCAAGCTCCATGTTTCTGCTCGGGAATTCCAGTCAAAGAGCAGGATCAGAATGCGCGATTCTCCGGGCAATTCTACCTGCACAGGGAATCGGGGTGTGATAGGAGGCAAAGGCAATGTCAGCATAGAATATCCTCTCAGTCACCGTAGATCAGATCGTTAAGCAGACTGCTGGCTTTTTGCTGGCCTGCCGCCGATGTAGCTGTAGGCTGGATCTTGCCCTGCTGCGTCTTGCCTGCGCTTTGCCTTCGTGTGTGCTGCTGCGGGATAAGCTCAAGCGTGCCCGTGGCGAATCGCACGGGCTGGAAGGTCAGCTCCAGGCGTGCCGCCTTCTCTGCACGCTGCCACGTCCTGCTGATGGCGATCAACATACAGTCTCGGAATAGGCGGGCTCCGGCCAAAAGCTCGCGGACAGCGCCTGATTCCATCGCCGCCAGCAGATCCAGATACCGAGCATCCGCGCTACCGTCCCCGTTGTCTCTCCCTACATCGGTATACAGCACGGAGCAGGAGATCGACGCAGGCATCTTGCGTGCATGATCTGTCACCAGCGCCCCCGATTCTAGGGTGTGCTGTGTGACGAGCATTTGATCCTGAATGCTGATACTGGCAACCAGATCAAAAACAGCGGACCCCCAAGACAACAGCGTGCTGGCCATAAATAAAATCCTCACCTTATCAGTATGTTACGGGGCTTTGCGCGTTGCTGATTGCCTGCCCGACGGCGGCTTTCAGGCTCTGCGCCTGCATCCGGCTGACCTGCAAGGCAACGGCTTTTGGATCTCCAGCACCGGAAACAGAGACACTGCTCTGGATCTGGCCTACGGAAACCCCCCCTGAAGCTCCTGCCGCTGCTACTGGAGAAGGCGCTACAGCAGACACCAGTGCATTACCTGCCTGCGCGAATGCGTTGGGGATTGCGTTGGCAGCACCGCCTATTGCGGAAAACGCATCGCTGAAAGCTCTCGGAATTGCTAGCATTCCGTCTCGAATACCTGCGATGATTGCGTTGGCATTTGCGTAGACAGCATCAAACGCTGATGCAAAAGCGGCAGGCAATTCCGTCGTGATGGTATTCTTCAGCCCTTCCCAGATCTCCTGGATCTTGCTGCGTAGGGCATCGAATGCGTCGAATACCGCTTCCCCCAGCCCCCCGCCAAAAATCACACGCAGCATATCTGCCAGCCCTGCCATGACCGGGTTAGCCTCTCGCATGGTCTCCAGCAGACGCCCAAAGGCGCTTTCTCCCCCCTGCACGTACCTCACGAGATCTTCGACGATCAAAATGATCCCTGTGACCAGAGCTGCCAGCGCGAGCAGAGGCGCGGCGGCCACGATCCACGCACGCGCAAACTGGATCCCCGTGATCACTGCCGCCTTTGCGGTCGCGTAGAGTGCGGGAATAGCACTCATGGCCATGAGTGCAGCGGCGGAGGTAACGAAAAGCATGGCCGTCTTGAGCCCTGCGGCTGCCCTTGCACTCTCCTGGAGAGTGGATGTCACGCTCCGCCCCACGACAGCCAGGGTGCGGAATCCCATAGCCAGCAGGGAGGCCCCTGCGCGGATCTGCGGGCCGAACAGCTCCCGGAATGCAGTGACCCCCTCGGCTACTGCTCCGAGCAGCTCAGAGAGCGCAGGAATCGTCTCTGCGCCGATGATGAGTCTGAGCCCCTCCAGACGCAATCCTACGCGGCTGAGGTTCGATTGCAGCGCCTCGCTGCTGGCGGCCAGCTCTTCGCTGATGCCCCCCTGAGCCTGCACTCTGGCGTAGAGCTGCTGTAGCGCCTGCCCTCCGTTGCGCAGCGTGGGCAGGAGCTTCATGCCAGCATCCCCCATGAGCTCTGAGGCGAGTGCGGCTTGTCGGATCGGATCCTGGATCTGTGAAAACCCGTCTGCCAGCAGGGGGAGCACCTCCTCAATGGATCGTATATTTTGCAGTCGTCCTCGGGGATCCTTCCCCAGCACTGCGGCAAAAACGTCTGCCCCCTCCCCTTTGGATCTGAGCGCCGCAATCTTTTCGGTCAGAGGCCCTATTGCGGATTCTAGATCCTCTGCGCTCGCTCCTGCCTCCTGGAGTGACATCGCGAGCGCCTGATAGACGGGCACGGACAGCCCCAAAATCCTGCTTTGTTTGACGACATCGTTGACGCTGGCGGCCAGCTCCAGCGTGGAGCCTACCAGGGTATCCCACACAGCCTGCACCGCGCCTATCACGCCTTCTGCGACAGTCTGCAAGGATTGTAACGCAGCATTAAATTTGAGGATTCCTGACTCGTCGCCCTCAAAGAAAAATTTTGTGACGAACTCTGTCAGTGTAATTTTCTCTGCCATTTTCGCCCCCTCCAGGTGTCTCGGTATGAAAATTTTACACCGACGCGCTAGCCTCTGACTATCCTATCGTCTCTAGTCTCTAATATTTCATGCGGAGGGTATGGTTATGATCTTGAAGTCGGGACGTATGGTTACAGCGGAGGGCTTTGCTTCGCTGGATCTGAAGACTCTACGATGGGAGGACATGCAGCAGGCGTTATCACAGATCCATCGGTTCTGTGGTGCCGGGATCTCAGTGCTGGAGCACTCACTCAGGCTCTACCGCATGGCAAAGGCTTCACGCCTGCGGGATTGTTTTGCCTCCTCCTGCCTGCTCCATGATGTGGAGGAGATGGTAGGGATGGTTGACATCCCGAGACCCGAAAAAGAGCTGCACATCTGGGCGCCTATTGTGCAGGCACAGAGAGAATTCGGTGCGCGCATCTTCAGGTATTACTATCTGGATGTATTCGGCGGATCTCGTGATATTGAGATGCTCAAAGAATGGGATACCTGGGCCTCATGGGTGGAGGCAAAGGATCTGCCGCGAGAGATGGAGGCATCCGTTGTCCGCCTTTGGGGAGATCTTCCGATCATTCCGGCTGACTGGGCGCGGGAATACCGCTCATTCACAAAGACACCTGGGCTGACAGAGCAGGAATTTATTTTGCAGGTCTCCTGGCATTCTCTGCGTGACACGAATCAGCCGGAGGAGGAAGACGAGGAATGATCTGTATATTCACGGCTCCCCCTGAGCGGGAGCGCAGACGGAGCTACTTCCAAGAAGATCAGCTCATTGCATTGCGGCAGTATGGGCGATTCTGTCAGCTCCTGGGCTTCTGTCTGGGGCTGCTCTTCGCATTCGGCTGCTACGTCCTATTGACACTCTGGCGCTGATGTATGACCATTCTACGCCTCGGCCTGCCTTACTCTGCACACACACTACTCGCGCAGACAGCCGTGTCTCTGGGTGCTCACACACTGCTCTCTATGGGATCATTCTATCGCCCAGGGCGCGGGCTTTCGCGTCCTATGGGAGACGCAGCATGGTTGACCCCTTGCTCGCTGGACAGTGCAGGATTTTCGGCGATGGTGCAGTGGGGAGGCTATCCGTGGAGCGTGCAGCAGCACGTTGATTTTGTGCGCACAAACGGCGGTCGCTGGAGGATGCCGTTACCGTGGCAGTGGTGGGCGGCAATGGACTACTGCTGCGAGCAAAAAATTGCATCACATAGGGCAGAGGTGATGCGCAGAATGGCGCTTACTATTGCGACCGCAGAGGAAACGCTGGAGCAGGTAGAGGCGTGGTGGGAAGAAGGCGATCTTGATCTGACATACCCGCTGCTGACCTTACAAGGACGGACACCTGCCGATTATGTCTGGTCTGCTCACGAGATTGCGCGCATCTGGAAATATAGACAATGCAGAGAACTGCCGGAATTACTTGGCGTTGGATCTGTCTGCACACGGGCGCTGCATGGCCCTGAAGGACTGTTGCCTGTACTGGATGCCATACACGCAGAGCTTCCACGCAATGTACGGCTGCATCTCTTTGGCATTAAGGGGGATGCGATGAAATGTCTCGACAGATACGACGATCGCATCGCATCTGTCGATTCTATGGCGTGGGATGTTGAAGCGCGGAGAGACGCACAACACATCCGCAAAAAAACCGGGAAGGAATACTCATGCGATCTGTCGCACAGAGCCTCTGTGATGGCTCGTTGGTATGCTCGCACTACGTCCTACTGACACTCTGGCGCTGACGCGCTATCTCCTGCTCCTCCACTCGCCTCCGATACTGTGCCAGGTGGATCCCTTCTAGCAGCTCCCACAGATTCCAGCGATCTCTGACCTCAGAATACGATCCGAAGCCTGCCAGCACGGGGATCCAAATGAGCGGTGTTACAGGGGGGAGGGGGCCGCCTTGCTGCGCTGCGCTCTCGCCTGGATCGAGCGAACCAAAGGGGAGAGGTTCCACGCCAGCACCTCCCAGCACAGGATCAGCATGTCCAGAAGCCCCTCTCCATGCTCGGAGAATACCTCATTCAGCCGTGCCTCTGTGTTGATCGGTGTGTCCTCATACCAGGTATGC
>Ga0172376_10008176_pt1 | contig 10975 bp, 10 predicted proteins | sample Lak35m_FD_121114 | JGI IMG/M metagenome (GOLD analysis project Ga0172376, IMG submission 121114) | Freshwater microbial communities from Kabuno Bay, South-Kivu, Congo - kab_092012_35m | ecosystem: Environmental > Aquatic > Freshwater > Lake | place: Democratic Republic of the Congo: South-Kivu... | reverse complement strand
GCGGTGGCTGCATGTCCCGTGCAAGGCCGGGCCAGGGCTGCGACTGCTTGTCGAAGGGCGGTTGCGGATGCAGAGTCTTGGGATCGCGCAGCGGTGCGGGCGCCGCCTGCGGCGTGGCGTCGGCATCAGCGGCCTGAGCAAAGCCCGGCAACACCATGCCGGCGGCGAAGGTTGCGGCCGCACCCTGGATGAGCTTGCGTCGGGAGCTGTCATGGTCGTCGGAATGCATGGGAAATCCTGCAGCTGTTGCGGCGTTGGCCGTCCATCGGTCGAGGCTCGCGTTGAATTAGGCCGACGGCGTCCCTGGGCGGCATGCCACGTGCGTTACGCAGGGATCCGCCAGTGCGGTGCCCCGCAGAAAGGCTCAAAGCGAGCGGGCGGCCAGCGGTTCGATGGCGGGGCCGTGGATGACTTCGCCGTCCGCCTGGAAGATAGAGCCGTGGCAGGGGCAGTCCCAGGTCCGGTCGGCGTTGTTCCAGGTCACGCTGCAACACATGTGGGTGCAGGCCGCGGACACCGCGTGCAGGCCGCCGGCATCGTCGCGCCACACCGCGAGCTGTTCATCGCCGCGGGTGATCACGCCGCCTTCGCCCGGGCCGATGGCATCGAGGTCATCGACCCTGGTCTGGCTATCGCTGCTCTGATTGAAGTCATCAGGGGAGGGACGGTTGGGGTCGTAGAGCTGCTTCCACGGGCGGCGGCCGGTGATGATCTGGCGGGCCATGCCTAGCCCGACGGCGGTGCCGTTGCTGATACCCCAGCCGTTGAACCCGGTGGCCACGAACAGGCCGGGGGATTGTTCCGGGTCCGGCTCGCCGGCATAGGCGACCCGGTCGGCGGTGTCGTAATCCTCGTTGCACCAGCGCCAGACGGCCTCACCCACTGACAGGTGGCCGCGTGCCCAGTGTTCGAGTTCGACGAACCGCCTGGCGACGTCTGCGTCCTGGCCGGTCCTGAAGCGCGGACCGAGTACGATGAACAGCGGCCCCTGGTCATCACGGCCCATGCGAATGGAATGAGTCGGCTCGTCGACGCCGATGAACATGCCGTCCAGATGCGCGCCGTCCTGCGGACGAAAGGCCATGGCCACGTGGCAACGCGGCTGGGTCGGGCTGACGAGGTCTACCGGCGTTTCCACCGGCATGTGCGTAGCGAGGATGACCTGATCGGCTTCCACGCTTCCGCCATCGAAGCCAACCTGCCAGCGCCCCTGGCGCTCGAAGCTCGTCGCGCGTGTGTGCTGATGGATGCGCCCGCCGCGGGCGTGCAGCGAGTTGGCCAGGCCGATCAGATAGCGTGTCGGGTTGAACTGGGCCTGATCCGGAAATTCCAGTGCGCCGGCGGTGGCGAAGGGCAGGGGCGGCTGGTCGATGACCCGTGCGGCGAAGCCCAGGCGGCGCGCCGCTTCGGCTTCGTCGTCGATGGCTGGGCGCCAGTCCGCCGAGCACGCATAGGCGTAGGCGGACTGACGCTCGTAGTCACAATCGATGGCGTGCTCGGTGACCCAGTGACGAATACGCTGCACGGCTTCGCGGTTGGCGTCGGCGTAGCACTGCGCCAGTTCCTGGCCGAAGGTATCGATCAGGTAGCGATAGATCAGCGCATGCTGGGTGGTGACCTTTGCGGTGGAGCGCCCGGTGACCTGTCCGCCGACCTCGCGGGCTTCGAGCACCACGACGGACTTGCCGGCTTCGCATAGCGTCATGGCGGCGCTCAGCCCGACGATGCCGGCGCCGACCACCACCACGTGGCATTCGCTGTGGCCGGTCAGGCGCGGAAAGTCGCCACGCGGCGCGCTGGCGCTCCAGCAGCAATCAGGGGTTGCGGATAGGGCAGGCATTGGCGGGTCCTCCTCACGGGTGGCATAGGCTGTAGAGCGGACCTGCCAGACCGGGTTCCGACCATCGGGCGGTTGGCGATCGAGGCACCGCCGTCACCGGCGTGTACCCGGGTGAGCACGACGGTTCGCCGACCGCTCAAGCGCGATGGGTTCGCCCGCAAAGGTGCACCGCGGACGGAGCGCAACCTAGTGGAATCTGTAAGGGATTGGGCGTAGCGCGCGTTGGGGACCGAACATGCACAGGATTAAGCCGCCATCCGTCCGAACGCCGCTTCGTCTGCACCGAACAGGCAATACTTGCTCCGCGGCGCCAGGCAAAACAGTCGGCGCGTTCAGGGAGTGGCAGCGGCAGGGACACGCCACAGGGTCAGCATGATGTCGGCCGACGACGACTTTCAAAGGAGTGTTCCCTATGTTCTCGCATAAACCGCTGATCGCTTGCTTTCTATTCGGCTCGCTGCCGGCACTGGCGCTGGCACAGACCGCCGCCACCCAGACCGGAAATGACAACGAAATCATTCTCGAGCAGAACGGCTGGAACTCGGCAAGCCAGGTGCAGCAAGGGGATCGCAATTATTCGCGGGTCAGGCAGGACGGCGGTGACAATCGGGTGCAGACGAACCAGCTCAATCTCGACAATTGGACTGAAGTGGTGCAGAACGGATCGTCCAACCAGGCAAGCGTCATTCAGATCGGAGATATCTACTCCGGACATTCGGCATCCATCGTTCAGCTCGGGACGGACAACCTCGCCGAGGTCAGTCAGATGGATGGCAATGGCGCACAGGCGAACATTCACCAAGAGGGAGCGGGCAATGTTCACCGGGTTACGCAGCTGTATTACATGAACGAGGCCGACAGCCGCTCCGTTGGCACGAACAACCTGACCGAGATCAGTCAGGAGTGGGCCGGCAGCGCCCGTACCGACCAGGTCGGCAACAACAACCGGATCACGATCGAGCAGGGTTTCCTGCCTTATGGCGGATTGGTCTCGGTGTATCAGGACGGCGGCTCGAATGAAGCGGCGGTCAACCAGCAAGGCGGGCGCTACTACGTCGGCCAGGTCGAGTTGAGACAGCTCGGTAGCGCTAACCGCGCGCAGGTAACGCAATGGGCCGGTTTCAGTAGCTTCACCTTCACCCAGGAGGGTAGCGGCAACGAACTGAACGCCCGGCAGGCGACCCGTGACGGGATCATTCGAGGCAATACGGTTGGCAACGACAACCGCGTCAATATCGACCAGATCTATGACAGCCCGGTGCTCGACATCGCCCAGAACGGTTCGGCCAACGAAATCGATGTGGTGCAGCATACTCCCTACAGCACCGTGTCAATCGCCCAGACTGGCGATGGCAACGTCGCGCTGCTGAATCAGACGACACAGTTCGAATTCCCGGTGCCCGCCACGGCCATCATCCAGAACGGCACCGGCAATAGCGCGTCGATCACACAGCGCTATTGAGGCGTCAGCGGGCGCAACCGATTGGCGGTCGCACATCGTTTTCAGTGGTCCATGCAGTCCGGACCCTGACGCAGGTAGGTGGTTTCGTGGGTTTCGCCTTTGGAGTCCACGTACGTCATCCTGGCCTGCACGATTTCGCAGCCGCCTGCGGGCACGTCCATCGAGACGACCTTGGCGATGTCGAGCTTGTCGCCGTACTGGTAGGGCTTGGGCTCGTCGGCGGCATGCGCCAGCTGGGCGCTGAAAGCCAGGGCGGCGATCCAGATCAGTCTTTTCACGGGTAACCTCCAGAAACGCCTGCACGCCCGAGACGCTTCGACGGGCATTGGCAGGTCTTGCAAGCGACGCCCGCCGAGCAGCGGGCGTCAGGAATAAACGAGGCTGCCACGAGGGGAGCAGCCTGAAGGTGGCCGGACGGCTGGCCGACGGAGCAATTCGGCCAGCAACGCGGAACTGAGGATTGCCCGTCCGCTGCCACCCGCCAATTCTAGGAAGCGCGCTGGGCCGGAAAAACCGCGCCGCCGGTGAAACACCTTTACCGAGCGCGCAACAATCGTTCAGGCCCAATGCGTCTCGTCCCGCAGCACCCGGTGATAGACGTCGAAGGCGCGCGGCAGTGCCTGAGCGAGAAAGTCCAGCCAGGTCCTGATCTTCGCGTCGAGAAAGCGGCGGGAGGGGTAGAGCGCATGAATCTGCTTTTCCTGCAGGCGGTACTGCGGCAGCAGGCGCAACAGCGTCCCGCGCTGCAGAGCCGGCGCCGCCACGTAGTCAGGCAGCAGGCAGATACCCATGCCGGCTTCGGCGGCGCTGGCCATGGCTTCGGCGACATTCACCTTGAACGTCTCGCCGGGGCGGATCACCTCTTCGACGCCGTCGCCGACGAAGTGCCAGTCGTCGGCGAACACCGGATCGAGCAGCCGCAGGCAGCGGTGGTTATGCAGATCGGTCGGCCGTCGCGGCACGCCATGCCGCTGGAGATAGCTCGGTGCGGCGCAGACGACGTGAAACACCGGCCCGAGCCGCTGGGCGATCAATTCCGAGTCGGGCAGGTCACGAGACAGGGTGATGATCACGTCCAGCCCGGCTTCCAGCAGGTCCGGCTGGCGTTGGGACAGGCTCAGATCGAGGCTGACCTCCGGATAGCGCTCGCAGTAGTGCCCGGCGAGGCCGGACAGGAGCTGGATGCCGAGGCCGGTGGTGGAGTGCACCCGCAGGCGACCGCGCGGCGTGAGGTGCGCTCCACAGGCTTCCTGCCGTGCGTCATCGAGCTGCGCCAGTATCTCGCGGGAACGCTCGAGAAAGCGTGCACCGACCTCGGTCAGCGCCAGACGCCGGGTGGTGCGCTGCAGCAGGCGGGCGTGCAGATGGTTCTCCAGCTCGCTGACCAGGCGCGACACCTGCGCCGTGGAGGTGTCGGTCTGCCTTGCCGCCGCGGTGAAGCTACCGGTGTCGACGACCCGGACGAAGGCGCGCATCGCATGCAGCATGTCCATCAACCTTCGCCCTCCTGGCTGGCGGCGGGCGGCTGGCTCGTGCGCCAGCCTCCACCAAGGGCAAGGAACAGGTCGACCTGATCCAGTGAAAGCTGCGCCTGCGAGGCGGCCAGCGCGGCCTGGGCGTTGGCCAGGGTGCGCTCGGCGTCCAGGCTGTCGAGATAACCCAGGCGACCCTCCTGGTACAGCCGGCGGGTGTGATCGGCGGCGTTGCGAGCTGCGTCACGCGCCTCGTGCAACGCCTGGTCGCGCTGCAGATCATGCGCATAGTGGCTGAGCAGGGTCTGGGTTTCCCTCAGTGCCTCCAGCACCACACCGTCGAAGCGGGCTAGGGCGGCGTCTGCTCCGGCCTCCATGGCACGCAACCGGGCGCGATCGACCTGGGTTGGAAAGTGCCAGCTGATCGAAGGGCCGAATGCCCAGCGCTGCGTCACCGCATCGCCGAGGTGTTCGAGCATGCCGGTGTAGCCTGCCGTGCCGCCGAGACTGATCTGTGGGTACATCATCGCCGTGACCACGCCGATCTGTGCCGTGGCCGCGGCCAGGCTACGTTCGGCTGCGCGAATGTCGGGGCGTCGGCGGAGCAGGGCGGCGCCGTCACCAAGCGGTATCGGCTGACTCAGCTGTGGGGCGTGGTTGCAGGCCGCGGCACGTTCAGGCAGCTCGCCCGGTGTGTGACCGAGCAGGACGGCGAGCCGATACAACGCCGCGGCCTTCTTCGCCTCGAAGGGAGGCAGCTCGGCGCGCAGGGTTTCGACCTGCGCTCGGGCGCGGGCAACATCCACTTCATTGCCGCGGCCGCCAGCGAGCAGGCGGGAGGCCACCTCAAGCTGGCGCTGCTGGATCGCCAGCGAGTGTTCGGCGATGGCCAGCTCTACGCCGGCATGGCAGGCCGTCATGTAGCTGCGCACGACCCCGGCTACCGCACTGATGCGTGCCGCCTCGAGCAGCGACGCACTGGCGTCGGCTGTTGCACCGGCGGCTTCGGCGCCGCGCCGCAGCCGGCCGAACAGGTCCAGCTGATAGCTCACGGCGAGGCCGGCATCGGCCAGGTTCATCACCGGCAGCTTCTCTTCCAGCGCCAGCGCCTCGCTGGACAGCTGGCCGCGCGCCAGTGAACCGTCGCCACCCACCACCAATTCCTGGGCGTGATGGGCCATCTGAAAGCCCTGATAGGCTTGACGCAGGTTGTGATGGGCCTGGCGTATGTCACGGTTGCCCGCCAGCGCCTCGCGCACCAGCCTGTCGAGCAGGGGATCGTCGTACAGCTGCCACCAGCCGTCCGGCAGCGGCGTCTGTTCGACTTCTCGATTGCCGAGCGTATCGAATGGCGCCTGCGCTGCAGCCTGGCGCACCACGGCCTGGTCCGGTACGCGGTAGTCGGGGCCGACCGCACTGCAAGCGGCGAGCAGCGTGACGAGCAGGGGCAGGGCGGGGTACAGGTAGCGGCTCATGGTGTCGCGCTGCTCGCGTCGGCGGCCGGCCACGGCAGCACCGAGAGGGTAGCCGTGCGGCCGACCACGAGGCGGATGTCGCTCGGCTGGCCTTCGTCGAGCACTACCCGCACCGGAATCCGCTGCGCCAGGCGCACCCAGTTGAAACTCGGGTCGATATTAGGCAGCAGCGAGTTGCCGCGGACCCGGTCACGATCCTCGATACCGGCGGCGATGCTCTGCACGTGGCCGCGCAGGTGCTGCGTTTCGCCCATGACGTGGATGTCTACCGGCTGGCCGATCCCGATGGCGTGCAGCTTGGTTTCCTCGAAGTAGCCTTCGACGCGCAGGGAGTTGGTGTCGACGATGGACAGCACCGGCGTGCCGGTTTTCACGTAGTCGCCGACCCGCATGGTCTGGTCGCCCAGATAGCCGTCCACGGGACTGAGTACGCTGGTGCGCTCCAGGTCCAGCTGCGCCACGCCAAGGGCCGCCTCGGCGGTTGCCAGTGCCGCTTCGGCCCGCTTGACCTGGGTGTCGCCGATTTCCACCGTCTCGGCGGCGATCAGATCCTTCAGCACGCGGTTGCGTCGGGCTTCGCGCTGCGCCTGCTCCAGCTGTGCGCGGCGCTCCAGCACGGTGGCCTGCGCTTCGTCGACGGCCAGCTGGAAGCGCGCCCGATCGATCACGAACAGTACCTGGCCACGCGTGACACGCTGGTTGTCGCGCACCTGCAGTTCGGTGACCAGCCCGGACACATCCGGCGCGACCTGGACGATATCGGCATGTACATGCCCATCACGGGTCCAGGGCGCTTCCATGTAGTAGTCCCATAGGTGCAGGCTGACGACGGTGGCGATGGCTACAGCCAGCAGGGTCAGCAGTACCGAGCCGGCGGTGGGTATCCAGTTCTTCACGATTCAAATCCGCGCTACGAAATAGAACAGGGCGCCGAGCACGATGATGTACAGGGCGAGATTGAACAGCGGCGGGTGCCAGACCCAGCGGTAGAAGCCGATACGCTGCAACAGCGCGGCCAATAGGCTCTTCAGGCCATAGGCCGCCAGCATTGTCACCAGCAGGACCGGCACATAGACGCCGTAGATATTGAGATGGCCCGTCATGCGAAGGCACCTGCGTCAGCGGGCCCGGCGGATGGTCGACACGGCACGCTGGCCGGCGCGTCCGGGAACAGGGCCAGCCGCAGGCCGTGGAGGGCTTGCGCCGCCTGCGGGGCCTCCTGCTCCAGACGCACAACGGTGCTTTCCAAGGCATGGCGCAGGGCGGCCGGGGGCGGCAGTTCACGCTGCGCCATGGCGCAATCGCGAAAATACGTCTGAATCATCGTCAGGACCGGCGTCAGCTGTCGGCGCAGGAGGCCGCTTGGGCGTAGCTCGCGCAATTCCAGCAAGCGAAAGCAGACCCGCAGCTCGCGGGTGACATCGTTCAGCGCCAGGCCCTGGTCTGCGAGTTGTGTCAGTCGAGGCAGCAGCTGAGCGATACGATCGACGAACGCCGATGCGCTGGCGACCGTATTGGCGCCGCGGCTCAGGTCCGCGAGCTGCGCCAGACTCTGCCAGCCGTGGCGTACCAGCCGACGCGCGGCCCAGAGCGTGCCGAACGGGCGGGTCAACCGCGCCCAGACCAGGGCGAACACCACGCCCAAGGCAGTGGACAGGGCAATATCGGCGAACAGTTGAAAATCCGCCTGGTAGGCACTCTGGATGGTGATGCTGGAGATCGTCTGGACCGCCACCAGGATCACCGTTCCGGCATGCTGCGGACGACCGGCGAGCGTACCGAGCAGCAGCAACGGTCCGGCGAGCAGCGTGGCCAGGCTGCCGAAGTCGTGCACGTTGGGCATCAGCGCGAACAGGTAGATGCCGGCGGCGCTGATTGAGACCAGTGTGGCGGCCAGAAACGACCTGATGAATGGCGCCGGGTTGTCCTGACTGGCGAAGAAGCAACCCGCCACGGCAGCGATGAACACGCCGCTGTAGCCGTGCTGCCAGCCGGAAACGAACCACAGCATGCTCAGGCAGAACACCGACAGCGCCACGGAAGCAGCGGTGAACCCCTGCAGGCCGTAATCATGATGGCGCCGGCCGCCGGCCAGCTGCTGGGCGTGATAGCGCAGCGCCGGGAGCCTGTCGGCAAACTGCTGCCGCAGCGCCAGGCAGTCCTGCCAGAGGTCGAGCAGCGCGCGCAGTTGGCGCAGGGCGCTGTCGATGGCCAGCGCCTGTGTCGGATGGGCCGCACTCAGCCACGTGCCTAGCTGCAGGCTGCGCTCACGCAACTGGTCGGCGTCGCTGGACGGCGCATCGACCTGAATCCAGCGGTCCACCGCCTGCAGGTATTCCTCCAGCTCCGGCAGCAGGCCGTGCGGCTCCCGCTGCAACCGGTGCAGCGAGTCCGCGGTGGAAATCAGCTGCGGCATCAGCATGGCCATGCGTGCACGGAATTCACGCGCCTGGACGGTCGAGCTGTAGCTGCGGCTGTCATAGTCGAGGTGCGTGAGCATGCCGTCCAGACCCATGACGTCTACCAGCAGCGCGTTCAGCGCCCGCTGGTCGGCTTCGCCCAGATGCCGCGCGTTGAGCATGCGGCTGGCCGCGGCTCGGCCGTCGCGCAGCAGCGCGTCCATCTTTGCACTCAGCGTCGGCGCGATACGGCTGGGAAACAGCACTGAATTGACGACACTGGCGCAAACGATGCCGAGCAGGATTTCCTCGGAGCGCGCGAGCGCGACATCGAAGATGGTCGCGGGATGATTGACCTCGGCCAGGCTGATCAGCGGCACCGTGTAGGCCGCCAGCAGAAAGATGTAGCTGCGCGGCGAGCGATCCAGCAGCGACAGGTAGAGCAGGGCGCCGATCCACAGCGACATCGTCAGGCTCAGCATGATCGGCTGCTGGGCAAAGGCCGGCAGCAGCACGACCGACGCGGCGGCGCCGAGCAGCGTGCCCAGGGCTCGGTAGATCCCCTTCGAGCGTGTCGCGCCGGACAACGGGTGCGACACGACATATACGGAGGCCATCGCCCAGTACGGGTTGTCCAGTGGTATCGCCAGTGCGATGTACAGCGCCATCAGGGCGGCAATCAGCGCCTTGGCCGAGAACAGCCATTCGCGCCAGGTTGGCATGGTCATAGGCGTATTGTTCGAGAGGCGTGGGCCAAGGGCGGGAGAGGGCGGCCGGCACGCGTTGACGTGACATTTAACGACATCCACCTGTGACAAATTGAACAAGCAACAGGACAATCAGCGCACTTTCGGTGTTTCGAGTTCTGGGCCGCCCATGAGCAGACGCATTCCCAATTACGCGCTGTACGGCCAGGCCGCGTTGCCGGCGTGGCAGGATCTGCTGCATCTGGAGTGGATCAGTGACCGCGGCGACATGCATCAGCGCGAAATCCGGCCCCATCAGCACGATGCGTTGCTGCAGGTCGTCTACGTGCGCAACGGCCAGGGCGAGGTATCGCTGGAGAACAGTCGCATGGCGTTCCATGCGCCGTGCCTGATCCTGCTGCCGCAACGCACCGTGCATGCGTTTCGCTATAGCGCGGAGACCGATGGTCCGGTCATCACGGCAGCGCAACGGCCGCTGGAGTCCATGGCACGTATTCTCTCCAGCGATCTGCTGGCAATGATGCAGCGTCCGGTGGTAATTCCCTTGCCTTGGATTGCGGATGGCACGGAACCCATCTGGCCACTGATTCAGCTGATTCAGAACGAAGCGCAAGGCCAGGAACGCGACAACGTGGCGGCCGGCCATGCCTTGCTGATCGCCTTGCTGGTACAGATCACACGGCTCAATCAGCCGACCCTGACCGCAAGGCCGGCCAACGGCAAACGCTCGGCATTGCTCGGTCAGTTCCGCGAACTGATCGATCAGCACTTCAAACAGCATTGGCCGCTCGCGCTGTATGCCGAAGCGCTGGGCATCACGCCGGCCACGCTGGGCAGAGCCTGCCGCGAAGAACTCGGCGAATCGCCGACAGCCGTCATCAACGAACGCATCGTGCGCGAAGCACAACGACAGCTTGCATATACCGCATTGGACATCCAGCAGATCGCCCATGACCTGGGCTACGCCGATGCTGCGTATTTCAGCCGATTCTTCAGGAAGCAGGCTGGCCTCAAACCCAGCGAATTTCGCGCAGCATTCCGCGGACGAGCGTGAATGCAATTGAGGCGAGTGCAATCGGCGCGTCAACTGCAGGGTCGACGAGAGATAAAAGTGACTAGCCGAGCACCTGCAGGAATATCATGTGATTTCGCATAATGGCCTGAGCTTATGTTGAGCGGCGTCCGGACAATGCCTCTGGCTCCGGGCGTCGCGTAACATAGGCTCGATTATGCGATGCGCTATCGACCTCGAGTCCCGCCTGATCAAAACCGCTGAACTGTATGCGCCGGGCCGCAAGGGCTCCGATGCCGTTACGTGGATCCTCGATGACTATCCGCGACTGGTCGCCGAGATCCGCGATCTGAGAAAGCGAGTCGCCCAGCTCGACGACGAAGGTGCCCAGCTCGATGCCGTGTTGCAGGAGTTGCGGCAGATCGCTGAGCGAATCAACCAGCTCTGACCTGTCCTGCTGGCCTCGACCTCGCCGCTAGCGGCGATTAGTCGCCTGCATGGCCTCCTGTCGTGCCTCATAGCGCATGCGACGATACTCCCGAAGGGGCCGCAACCATCGACCCACAAAAAAGCCCCCAGCGGCCTATACGGCCCTCAGGAGGCTTCTC
>Ga0172376_10008175_pt1 | contig 10976 bp, 6 predicted proteins | sample Lak35m_FD_121114 | JGI IMG/M metagenome (GOLD analysis project Ga0172376, IMG submission 121114) | Freshwater microbial communities from Kabuno Bay, South-Kivu, Congo - kab_092012_35m | ecosystem: Environmental > Aquatic > Freshwater > Lake | place: Democratic Republic of the Congo: South-Kivu... | reverse complement strand
TCCTGCCGCCAGAACCGGTCTTCTTCGAGCCCCTCAAGCAGCGCCGTGAAGATCTTCGAGTTCAACGTCACGAGCTTATAAGACCGCTGACTCGTTCTCCCCTCCGCGGAGACCAGCCCTTCCCCGCACAATGCCTTCATGTGGCGACTCACCGCCTGTCGCGTGATCCCGAAGCGTTCGCACGCTTGCGCGACCACATCGTTCGGGTGGTCCGGGATCGAATCCAGCAGGAATTCCCGGACCTCCTCCCCTCGCCTCGTCGGCTTCACTGGGGAAACTCCTTCCTTCCATGGGACAAACTGTCAACTTATCTGCGGTATATTGTCAACTTAATGGGGTGGCACTGTCAAGCCAATCTTCCGGCAAACTCAGCCGCCCTTTCGTCCCTGGCTAGCTATGTTTTAACAAATGATTGTTTATAAAAGAAAAACGTCTGTCGTCACTTCAGATCAACGACATCGAGTTCACCACACAGGAAGGGGTCGATTGGTTCAACAACCGGCGTCTGCTCGAACCGATCGGAGACATCCTGCCGGCCGAATCCTTAATCAGGATTCGACCAGCATATTCAGTTTCTTGCGACGTTCCTCATAATCCGGCATCAGTTTCTCCAGGAGGCGCCAGAACCGCGGCCCGTGGTGGCGTTCCTTGATGTGGCAGAACTCGTGGAAGATGACGTAGTCGATGCATTCCTTCGGGGCCTTCACGAGTTCGATGTTCAGGTAGACCCGTTTCTTGTCGGCGCAGGTCCCCCAGCGGGTTCTCATCGTCCGGATGTGGAGCTCCGGTTCCGCGATGCCCTCGGCGGCTGCGCGGCGGCAACACTCGGCGAAACGCTCCTGGAATATCCGCGTGGCATGTACCCTGTACCACCGGTTGAGCAGCTCGCGGACCCGGTCGGGCGCGGCCACTCCGGCAGTCGATACATGCAGGCAGCCACGAGCGCACAACACCCTCTCCACTTCTCCGCTCTCCACCTTGAGGCGGTACTGCCGCCCAAGGTATCGGTGCGTTTCTCCCCCGATGTAGCGGCGAGGCGGCTGCTTCGGGAGGTAGAGCTCGAACTCCCGCCACGCCTTCCGGATCCAGGCGGCCCGCTTGCGGACCCTCTCCCGGATCATCCCGGCAGAGGTCCCTTTCGGAGCCTTGATCGTCACCGCGAGGTCCGGGTGGACTGAGATCTCCAGATACTTTCTCCTGGAGAAGGCGACCGAGTAGGCGATCCCGGTCCGCCCCCAGCGGATCGAGTCACGCATCGTAGCCGTACAGCTTCTTCGCTACGGAGAGACAACGCTCAATGATCGTGTCCATCTCGTCGGTCGCGAGCTCCAGGTCATGGCTGGTCTTCATCCCGAAAAGGTAGTCGTCGATGTCGTTCTGCATGTCCTTGATGACGTCGTCCATCGTCGGCCAGTCACGCTTCTTCCGCTTGCAGACGATGTCTTGAACGGCGAGCGCAACCTCGGCGGCGATCTCCCGCGTCTCCGCATCCGTCCCGGTCTTCCCGCGGAGCACCTCGTCAACGATGCCGAAGAATGCCTGGGCCTCTTTATGGTCCAGGAGCTGCGGCGGAATGTCGGCGTCGTGCCCGCGTCGGACCGTGTGCATGAACTCCTCGACCTGGCGGAGGTACTCGGCGTCGCTGATCCGGTTGGCGCGGTACTCGTCGATGGCCCGCTGGACGAGGTCGGCGAACCGCTTGTAGAAGACGGGGTCCTCGTCCATCTTCTCGCGGATTGTCTTGATGGTCCGGCTTGCGATCATGTCGGCCTTGGCCGCCTTTCCTTCGCGCGCTTCGACCTCCTTGTCGAAGGCCTCCACGTCGAAGATATTGACCTGGTTGGTCACGACCTCGACGTCGGGCGACTGGATATGGCTGTCCATGATCTTCCGGATCTGCTTCTCGTACTGGCTGTAGTCGATCGACTCGGCGTACCGCTGCTGGACCGAGGCCCGGAGGCTTCGGAAGAACTTCAGATCCTCCTTGTAGGTAGCCCGCTTCTCCGCCGGCACCTCGTCGTAGTAGTGCTCCGTGGCCAGCGCGACGGCCATCGTCTTCTGGAACGCGCAAAGGGCTTCGTAGAACTCCTGTCGCTTGTCCCCGGGCGCGAGGTGAACCTCGTACGCCTCGACGTCCTTGCGGTTCCGGACCTCCTTGAATGCCCCCCAAAGGTCGGAGTGGAGCTGCGGGAGCTTTGCGACTTCCTCGTGCGTGTCCGTCACGGCACCCGTCAGGTCGACATCTCCGGCGTCGAACCCACCGAGGGCGTCGTAAGTGTTCATCGCCTCGTTGAGCTTCCCGAGGATCCCCCGGTAGTCGACGATGAAGCCGAACTCCTTCCCGGTGTAGACGCGGTTCACGCGCGAGATGGCCTGGAGGATGCTGTGGTCCTTCAGCGGCTTGTCGATGTAGAGGACCGTGTTCCGGGGCTCGTCGAACCCGGTCAGGAGCTTGTCGACGACGATGAGCACCTCGACCCCGTCCTCCCTTGCGAACGACGCGAGGAGCCCCTTGAGGTACTTCTCCTCGTTGCCGAAGCGATCCATCATCTCCTTCCAGAACGCGACGACCTCCGGCGCGTCCTCCTCCTCGACCGACTCCTGTCCCTTCCGGGTGTCCGGCGCCGACATCACGACCTCGGCCTCGACCTGCCCGAACTCCCGCAGGAACCGCCGGTACCGGATGGCGCTCGCCCGGGAGTCGGCGGCGAGCTGGGCCTTCAGTCCCGTGCCGGCGAAGTTCTCCTTGTAGTGGGTGCCGATGTCGAAGGCGATCATCCTTAGACGCTGCTCCGCCTTATGAAGAGCGCTGTCGTCGATCATCTTCTTCTTGAGGTCTACCTTCTGCGCCTCGGTGAGCTTCTCCGTAACCCGGTCGAACCACTTCTGCATCGCCGCGGCGTTCTGTTCGAGCGATGCGATCCGTCCCTCGTAGAGCAGGGCCGCAACCGCTTCGTCCTCGACGGCTTCTCGCATCGTGTAGGAGTGGATGAACCCACCGAACTTCTTCGCCGTCTCCTTCTCCGCCTTGAGAAGGGGGGTCCCAGTGAAACCGATGTAGCAGGCGTTCGTGAAGACGCGCCGCATCTGCGCCGCGATGGAGCCGTAGTTGGAGCGGTGGCTCTCGTCGACGAGCACGAAGATGTTCGGGTTGTCGACCTTGATGCCGTGCTTCCCGCCGACGGTCTGGAACTTGTTGATGATCGTGGTCACCACGCTCGCGTTTCCCGAGGTGATGAGCTCCACGAGGTGCTCGCCGGTGGCGGCCTGCTTCGGGGACTTCCCGCACGCTTCGAACGTCCGCCAGATCTGGTCGTCGAGGTCGATGCGGTCGGTCACGATGATGACCCGGGGGTCGGCAATCGCGGGGTGCAGGGAGAGCGCCTTCGCGAGCATGACCATCGTCAGCGACTTCCCGCTCCCTGTCGTGTGCCAGATCACGCCCCCGTTGCGCTTCCCCTCCCGGAGATCCGAGACACGGCGGACCGTCTCCTTCACAGCGAAGAACTGCTGGTAGCGGGCGATCTTCCGGACGCCGGCGTCGAACACCACGTACCCGTACGAAAGCTCCAGCAGACGCTCGGGCCGCAGGAGCGCGAAGAGGGTGCAGTCCTGCTCCGTGGGGGACCGGTCATCGACCGCCCAGAGCGACTCGAAGTGGTGGCGCGCCTCGGCGTACGCGACAGCATCTTTTTCGCTGCCGGGAGTGAACAGGAGATTGCGGACCTCCAGCGGCAGGGGCGTGTTCGTGGCCTTCCGGATGGCGGCCTCGTGGTCGTCCTCGTCCCGCCAGTTCGACCAGAACTTCTTCGGCGTCCCGACGGTCCCGAAGCGGACCTCGTTGACGCTTGTGGCCAGCAGGATCTGGGCGTACTGGAAGAGATGGGGGATCCACTCGGGCCGTTGATTCCGGATCATCTGCTCGATCCCGACGTCGATCTGCTTCGCCCCGGCCTCCTTGTCCCGATCCCGCCGCTTGCACTCGATGACCGCGAACGGGATTCCGTTGACGAATAGGACAAGGTCGGGGCGCGCCGTCTCGTGCGATTTCGCCCGCTCGACGACGAACTCGTCCGTGACGTGGAAGACGTTGTTCGCCGGATTCTTCCAGTCGATGTAGTAGAGGGAGCGCCCCTTCCGGTCCCCGTTGACCTCCTGGTCGAGACTCGTCCCGAGGGTGAGCAGGTGGTAGATCTTCTCGTTGGTGCGGACGAGCCCGTCGAACGGTTCGTCGGTCAGCCGGCGAACCGCCTCGTTGATGTTGGAGTCGGAGAACGTGTGCTTCTCGCCGAGGACCTCGAACCGGGTGTTGGCCGCAAGCCAGGGTTTGAGGACACCGGTGAGCACCACCTGATCGAGGCGGCCTTTGCGGAGGGCAACGGCCTCTTCGCGGCCGAGGTACTGCCATCCGAGCGCGCACAGAACCTGGATGGCGGGGACCTTGGAATCGAAGTCTTCGAGATAGGAAAGGGCCATGGGGCGCTCCTGCATTCGGCGGACGGCGTTACCGCCCCGCCGCCTCGGCCATCTGAATCCGCTTCTTCCCGGTCAGCAACTGCTGCATGAGCCCCTTCTTCTGTTCGCGAAGGGCATCGGCCTGGGTTTCGAAAAGTCGGATTTCGTGATCGGCATGATTTAGGAGGGAAGCAATTCGTTCCTGTTCCTTGATCGGCGGGCATGGAACCTTGATCGCGAAAAAGTCATGCAGGGTGACGTTCAGCAGGCCATGAGCCCTGGCGCCAACCTGCACAACTTCGCGAAGCGATCTATTGAGAGCCCCCGACTCGAACAGATGAAGATAGAAATCCGAATTGCATTTCTCGGAATTAGGTACGAAGCAGATGTAGAGCGTCGAAAGCACGCCCTCTTCATGGTCATCAAGCCGCTTGACGGCGCCATACGGATACCCGTTCATGGCGCTTCGGTTATAAGCGAATTCTCCCCGAACCAAGTGGTAGTATCCGGCCAAGGACTCCCCGGCGACGGAGCGATTGAAGTAGGTACTTTGGTCGACCAAACCATGCGCGCCGGACGCCGTGAGCACTCGGCCAATGCCCTTGCTGTTTTTTCTCCGAACCGGCTTGAACAATTCCGAGAGGGGGACCAGTGACCAATCGTGAGGTAATTTCCTGCCAGCCACATGTCTCCCGAATCCCGGAAACCGCCGCTTGCCCGTGAGAAGTTGCTGCATGAGCCCGCTGCGAAGTTGCTTTTTTTCGGCGAGAAGCTTTCCGGTGAGGTCAATTGCAAAGTCCCATTTCTTGATAATAGATACGATCTTCTCTTGCTCCAATAAATTTGGAAGCAGGACAGGAAATTCCTTCAGCTGGGAGGAATTGATGCTAGCTAAATTTGTGCTCTGCTTGGAGCAGGCAAGAAAATAGTTTTTCCCGTGAATACTCCCTGCCTGGTATGACAAGAAATATGGGTTCAATAGTTTCTTGTCTGGCCTAACGACAAATATATGGTTTTGATGGAGGCATTCGCCTAGCTGTCCTTCCCACACGAAGCCTCTGCCGAGCTTGTCAAAATCTCCGCCTTCCGTCATCAGAACATCGTGCGTTCTTACTGCATATCGGGAGATGTCTTTTCGCGAAACTATGATCTTCTTTATTTCCGACAAATCAAGACGACCGTCCTGCACATTGGCAACACGTAAATAATCTACTTCGACCGGATCTAGTATGTCCCTCTTACCTAAAGCGATCCCTGTCTGGATATATGCCAACGAGTGGAGGGAGACACGCCCCCATCCTTTTGCCAAGATTTTCCGAGCCGTCATTTTCTCTTCCTACCAATTTCCTGATCATTTCCCCCAGGCAACAACTTTTTCTCAAATCTCTCCAGCGCCTTCAGATCCTCCCGGTCCGCAGCCAGCTTTTCGGCCTCGCGACGCTGGGCGTCGAATCTCTCGTACCGGTCGAGTGCCAGCTTTTCCACAACAGCCGCTTTCAGGCGGCCCGCATGGGTGAGGATGTCCCGTTCGTTGAACGAGAGAAAGGCGTCGAGCCGGTCGCTCCAATCGCGCATGGCCATCTGGCGGCGGCGCTTCGCCTGGTCCTCGGCGTAATCGAGGTACATGGTAACGATGCGGTTCAGCTCCTCGATCTCGCCGTGCTTGAGGTAGTTCTTGGCGACCGTCACATCCTTCCGGCGGACGCGGCTGCCCTCCCAGGTCGTGACGCCCATGTTGGGAATATCCGGATTGCTTCGTGCCGCGATCAGCTCGGGGGCGGTGTGGCCCGTGACGGCCCACAGCATCTTGTTCTGGACCTTCTTGAAGAAGAGCTGCGCGTCCTCGCTCTTCGGGTCGTAGTCGATGCTGGTGGCGTAGATGTCGCGCACCTTCTGGTAGAAACGTTTCTCCGACGCCCGGATGTCCCGGATGCGTTCGAGCAGTTCGTCGAAATAGTCCCAGCCGCCGGGGTCTTTCAGGCGTTCGTCGTCCATGACGAACCCTTTGACCAGATATTCGCGAAGATGAGTCGTCGCCCATTGCCGGAACTGCGTGCCGCGCGGAGACCGGACGCGGTAGCCGACGGCGAGGATCATGTCGAGGTTGCAGATCTTGACCGTCCTGTGGACCTCCCGTGCACCCTCCCGACGAACCATTAAGCAATCCTTAATGGTTGCCTCGACGGATTGTTCCCCGTCGGCGAGCACGCTCTTTACATGCTGGTTGATATTGGGCACCGAAGTCTGGAACAACTCGGCCATCTCGGTTTGCGTCAGCCAGACCGTGCCGTCGTGCACGCGCAACCGGATCATGGAACGTCCGTCCTCGGCGGTGTAAAGGATCATCTCGCCGCGCATCACAGCCCCAGCTCCTTCAGGCATTTCGCCATCTCGGCGCGAACCTCGGCCAGCTCGGTTTCGAGCGTGTCGATCCTTTTCTGGACCTCGGCGATATCGACCTCTTCCTCCTCCTCGAACGTGTCCACATAACGGGGGATGTTGAGATTGTGGTCGTTCTCCCGGATCTCGTCGCGGGTGGCCACGCAGGCGTACTTTTCGATGGTCTCCCGCTTTCGATAGCAGTCGACGATCTTCCGGACCTCGACCTTTTCGCGGAGCCGGTTCTGCTTCTTTCCCGATTCGAACTCGCGGCTCGCGTCGATGAAAAGGACGTCGGAGCGCTTTCCCCGGTCCCGTCGGAAGATCAGGATGGCGGTCGGGATCCCCGTCCCGAAAAAGCAGTTGGCCGGGAGCCCGATGACGGCATCGAGCAGGTTTTCCTCGATGAGCGCCTTGCGGATGGTCCCCTCCGACCCGCCGCGAAAGAGGACGCCGTGGGGGACGATGACGCCGACGCGGCCGCTCCCTTCGGTGGTCGTCTCGACCATGTGCGAGATGAAGGCGTAGTCGGCCTTGGAGGCCGGGGGCGTTCCCCGATGCCAGCGGTTGTAGTGCTTCGCCTCCTCGGAGGCCTTGTCGGCGCCCCACTTGTCGAGCGAGAAGGGCGGATTGGCGACGACGACCTCGAACCGCATGAGCTTGTCACCCTCGATGAGCTTCGGCTCCAGAAGGGTGTCGCCCCATTCGATGCGCGGGCTGTTCTCGTCGTGCAGGAACATGTTCATCATCGCGAGGGCCCACGTCGTACCGATCGCTTCCTGGCCGAACAGGGAGTAGTTCGCGGACTTGTGCGCCTCGCGGACCTGCCGCGCGCACTTGAGGAGAAGCGAACCCGAACCGCAGGTCGGATCGCAGACGCGTTCCCCCGGCTTCGGATCCAGGAGGCGCGCCAACAGGGTCGACACTTCCGGCGGCGTGTAGAACTCGCCCGCCTTCTTCCCCGCGCCAGCGGCGAAGCGGCCGATCAGGTACTCGTACGCGTTGCCGATGACGTCGAGATTCCCGATCCGCGACGGGCGAAGGTCGAGGCGCTTGTCGGCGAAGTCCTCCAGCAGGTGCTTGAGGATGTGGTTCCGCTTCTTCGTGTTGCCGAGTCGGGACTCCGAGTTGAAGTCGACGTTGCGGAACACGTTGGACAACTTCGCCTTATTTGCCTGCTCGACCTGCTCCAACGCGATGTTGATGAGCTCCCCGACGTTGGGAGCGTCCCGCCTGGCGTGCAGGTGGTAGAAGGAGGATTCCTTCGGGAGAACGAAGCGCTCCCGTTCGAGCTTCCGCCGGATGCGCGTCTCATCGGCCCCGAACTGCTTGCGATATTCGTCGTAATGGTCCTGCGCGATGTCCGAGATGTATTTGAGGAACAGCATCACGAGAACGTAGTCCTTGTAGTCGGTGGAATCGACGGTCCCCCGCAGCGAGTCGCAGGCGCGCCAGAGGATGTCGTTGATCTCCTGCTGGGAAATCTTTCCGGTCATGGTTCCTCCCGATCGGCTTGGCCGAAGGAATTGAAGATCCGGCTCCCGACAAGGCGAGCGAGCCGCCCCTTTTCTTCCATGAGTTCCTGCTGGAGACGAGCCTCGCGCCACTGGAGCCGCCAGAGCTCGGCGATGCCGCGCTGGACCGATTTCTCCGGCAAGGGGATGGGGATCTCTGCGAAAGCGCCGCGCGGAATCATCGGAGCACCCGCGCCGGTTCTCATCGCGTTTAGCCGTGCCTCGGTGGCCTGCTGCTCCAGGCACCAGACGAGGTACTCCGGAATCACGTGAGGGTGGGGCTTCAGAATAAAGAAGGTCGAAGGCGCGATGGTGGGGTCAGGGACATCCTCGATGAGCACGGCGTAGGAGTACATACCCCTCGACATAAAGAGGATGTCGCCCGGTTCGAGGATGTACTTCGCGACATCCCGGCTGTCCGGGACGATCCGAAGCCGGTGCCGTTCGTCGAAGATGTATGGAGTACCTTGTTCAACGTGCTTCCCCATGACGACTTGGTGGGTGCCGTTCGGCTGGTCCGACAACGCGCCCTTGGTGGAGAAGCCAGGCAGGACGGCGGCGCAGTCCCGGATCCTGACGAATCTGGTTGCGTCATGCAGCACCAACGTGCATCGGCCTTTCCCGCGTAGTCGGGGCAAAGAGGCCCGGCACCCGCCAGCGGCGGGTTTCTCTTGGCTTTCGAATCAAGGTAATGATAATTCCCCAAATTGTCAACATAAAAACAAATAATTTATTGGTGTAATTAAAATACCCTTAATCGCCTAGATGTTTTCTCCCTTTCTTTCTCTTCCCCCCGCCCCTTAACGAAAATCGGGGCCAGAAGGGCCCCGAGTCCGCATACAAACATTACCTCTATTGCGCGCGGTCGTATACGACCCCACTACCTTAGATATCCAGCGACGAGACGTTCAGCGCGTTCTGCTCGATGAACTCGCGGCGCGGCTCGACCTGGTCGCCCATCAACCGGGAGAAGATCTCGTCGGCGTCCGTCTCGTCCCCCAGCTCCACGCGCAGCAGTTCGCGCGACTCGGGGTTCATCGCCGTTTCCCATAGCTGCTCGGGGTTCATCTCGCCTAAACCTTTGTACCGCTGGATCGTTTGTCCCTTCTTCGCGGCCTCGAGCACCTGCCCCAGCAGGCACAGGGGGCCGTCGGCCTCGGGGAAGGACCCCTCCCCTTCCAGCCGGTACGGCGACGGCAGCGTCTCCCGGATCTGCGCGGAGAGCGTTCCCGCCTCCCGCAGGTCGGGCGATGTCATCAGGTGTCCGCCCACGAGACAGTCCATCGGCAGCCCGCCCCGCTTCCACGAAAGACGCGCCCGCACCCCTTCGGCGTCGGAGTCGGGATCCGGGTCGAACGAGAACGTCGCGTTCGTCACGTCGGGCCGCGTCACCTTCCACTCAGCGACCAGCGCCCTGAAGAATTTCTGTGCGGACTTCTCCGCCGCGAGCGCCGCCGCTCCTTCCGTCGCCCGCGCGGCCAGCGACAGGAAGACGAACGCGGGCATCCCCCGCCGCTCCGCACGCGTCGCCACCTGCTCCAGCCGGGAGATCTTCGTGAGCCACGCCGCGAGCCGCTGCCCGGTGAGGGGTCCCGTTCCGTCGACGCCCGCGACCCGCCGGCCGGCGATCCCGAGCTCGATGAGGTATTTCCGGAACGCCGCGTCGTCTTTGAGATACGTCATCTCCTTGCCGCGCCGCACGCCGAACAATGGCGGCTGGGCGATGAAGATGTTCCCGTGCTCGAGCAGCTCCGGCATGTGGCGGAAAAAGAAGGTGAGCAGGAGCGTCCGGATGTGCGCGCCGTCGACGTCGGCGTCGGTCATGATGATGACCTTCCCGTAGCGCAACTTCTCCGCCTCGTAATTCTCCTTGCCGATCCCGGTCCCCAGCGCCGTCACCATCGTGCGGATCTCGGCCGAGGTCAGCATCCTGTCGATGCGCGCCTTCTCGACATTCAGGATCTTCCCCTTGAGCGGAAGGATCGCCTGGTACCTCCGGTCGCGCGCCTGTTTCGCCGAGCCGCCCGCCGAATCCCCTTCGACGATGAACAGCTCGCACCGCGCCGGATCCTTCTCCTGGCAGTCGGCCAGCTTCCCGGGCAGTCCCGCCGCGTCCATCGGCCCCTTGCGCACCAGCTCCTTCGCCTTGCGCGCCGCCTCGCGCGCCCGCGCCGCCTCGAGCCCCTTCTCGATGATCTTCTTCGGGACCGACGGGTTCTCCTCGAAGCACGTCATCAGCTTCTCGTAGACCATCGAGTCGACCAGCCCCTTCACCTCGCTGTTCCCGAGACGGTTTTTCGTCTGCCCCTCGAACTGCGGCTCGGGGACCTTCACCGACACCACCGCCGTCAGCCCCTCGTTCAGGTCGTCCCCGCGGAGATTCTCCTTGTGCCCCTTGAGAAGGTTCCCCTGGTTGGCGTACTGGTTGATCGCCCGCGTCAACGCCTGCCGGAAGCCGGTCAGGTGGGTCCCGCCGTCGTGCGTGTTGATGTTGTTGACGAAGGAGAAGACCGTCTCCTGGTACGAGTCGTTGTACTGCAACGCCACATCCACCTGGACGCCGTCCTTTTCTCCCTCGACCAGCACCGGTTTCGGGTGAATCGGCGTCTTCGTCCGGTTCAGGTGCTG
>Ga0172376_10008173_pt1 | contig 10976 bp, 11 predicted proteins | sample Lak35m_FD_121114 | JGI IMG/M metagenome (GOLD analysis project Ga0172376, IMG submission 121114) | Freshwater microbial communities from Kabuno Bay, South-Kivu, Congo - kab_092012_35m | ecosystem: Environmental > Aquatic > Freshwater > Lake | place: Democratic Republic of the Congo: South-Kivu... | reverse complement strand
GCTCACCGTGGGCGCGGTGCACTCCTGGACCGCCGATCCGTTCTCCGCCGGCGACTGGGCGATCTTCCAGCCGGGTCAGGTGCGCGAGCTGCGCGCCGCGATGGCGCTGCCGCACCAACGCCTGTTCTTCTGCGGCGAGCACACCGCGGTGGGCAGCCGCGGCATCGAAGGCGCGCTCGAGTCCGCCGAACGCGTCTCGCTCGAGGTGCTCAGCGCGGTGGGTTGATCGACCCGCGACCGCGCCACCAGATGAGCGCCGGGATGCCGACGAAGCTCAGCGCCATCCAGCAGAACTCGTGCATGCCCCACTGCTCCACGCCCTTGCGTGCGAGCTGCTCGAAAAGGATGTACACCACGCCGTAGGCCACCGCGCCGACGATCGCGAGCAGCGACCACAGCACGCCACGGCTACGGCCCCGCATCCCGACCAGCCACCACACGGCGAGGAACAGCACCGTGTACAGGTTGATGAGCACCAACCAGCCCGGCGAGGGCATCTTCAAGAAATAGTGGTTCACCCAGAACGCGCCGGCGGCGAAGAACGCCAGCATCGCGTAACGCCATTCCGACAGCGGCGCCTTGAGCACCCGCTCCCACCACCACACCAGGAACGGATACGAGGTCCAGAACCCGAACAGCAGTTCGTAGAACTCGACCGGGCCTCTCCAGGAATCCTCCAACGGCGGCATCCACATGACGCACTCCCCTTGACCGGACGACAGCGCCGGCACGCTCCTGCCGCCGACGATAGCCCCGGAACCGGACCGTGGCCGCCCCATCGCACCGCGTGGCCGCCGCGTGGAACCGCAGCGCCCGGGGGCGTATCCTCGACCCCTTGCCGGGGGCTGCTCGCCCTGGCCGTGTTCCATCGATGCGAGGGGGGATCCTGAATGCCGAACGCAGCCATCACGGGCTGGGGCAAGTGCCTGCCGCCGGGCGTCCTGTCGAACAGCGACATCGCCACCTTCATGGAGACCTCGGACGAGTGGATCACGAGCCGCACCGGCATCCGTGAGCGTCGCATCGCCCACAGCTCGCTGAACGACCTCTTCCATGTCGCGGGTGCGCGCGCCCTCGCCTGCGCCGGCCTCCAGGGGAGCGACCTCGACCTCATCATCGTCGGCTCGACCACGCACGACGACCAATGCCCCAACATGGCCTCCGGCCTGCAGCAGCGCCTCGGCGCCGAGGGCTGCGCCGCGATGGACATCAACACCGCCTGCACGAGCTTCCTGTATGCGCTCTCCACGGCGACCGCCATGATCCGCAGCGGCGTGGTCCGGACGGCGCTGGTCACCGGCGGCGAACTCATCTCGCCGTACATGGACTGGAACGACCGCAATGTCGCCGTGCTGTTCGGCGATGGCGCGGCGGCGGTCGTGCTGCAGGCCACCGACCGCGACGAGGGGCTGCAGCTCGAGAAGCTCGGCTGCTACGGCGGCTCGCGCGAGATCCTGCGCATCCACGGCATCGGCGGTGCCTATGTGCACCAAGGCCGGCTGCTCGGCGCCACCGAGTGGCAGTTCGAGGGTCAGGAGATCTTCAAGAAGGCTGTGCACGGCATGGGCAGCGCCTGCGAGGATGTCCTCAAGCGAGCCGGGCTCTCCCCCGACGATATCGACCTCGTGGTCCCGCATCAGGCCAACCTGCGCATCATCGAGTCGGTCGCCAAGCGCGCCGGCATCCCGATGGACCGCGTGTATGTGAACGTCCAGCGCTACGGCAACATGTCGGCGGCGACCGTGCCGGTCGCGCTCTGCGAAGCGCTTGAGGAAGGCCGCGTGCGTCCCGGCGCCCGGCTGCTGATGCCCGCCTTCGGCGGTGGTCTCACCTTCTGCGCGCACCTCGTGCGTTGGGGTGAGCGCACGACGCCGCTCGGCGAGACCGATGTCGACCTGCCGCCCGCGACGCGCAGCGCGCTCGAGACCGTGCTGCGCTATCGCGCGGCGAAGGGTGCCGTGCCCGCGTGAGCACGCCGGATATGCCCGACGCAGCCGCCGCGACCGCCGCGCCGGATCCGCGCCGCCGCATGCTGCCGATCGTCGCGATGGCGTTGTTCATCGACTCGATGGGCATCGGCATCATCATCCCGGTCGCGCCCAAGCTCGTGATGGAGCTCTCCGGGCTGTCGCTCGCCGACGCCGCGCCGATCGCCGGCTGGCTCACGCTGTCCTACGCGTTGATGCAGTTCATCTTCTCGCCGATCCTCGGCAACCTGAGCGACCGTTACGGCCGCAAGCCCATCCTGCTCGCCTCGCTCGCCGCGCTCGCGGTCGACTATGTGCTGATGGGCTTCGCGCCGACGCTGGCGTGGCTCTTCGTCGGCCGCCTCATCGCCGGCATCGCCGGTGCGACCTTCGCCACCGCCAACGCCGTGGTCGCCGACATCATCCCCGCTGCGCAGCGCGCCAAATATTTCGGGCTCAACGGCGCGGCCTGGGGCATGGGCTTCGTCATCGGTCCCGTGATCGGCGGCCTGCTCGGTCAGTACGGACCGCGGGTGCCGTTCTTCGCGGCGGCCGCGTTCACCGCGCTCAACTTCCTGATCGCGCTCGCCGTGCTGCGCGAGACCCTGCCGCCGGCCGACCGCCGCGAGTTCTCGGCGCGCCGCGCCAACGCGCTCGGCGCGCTGCGCGCCATGCGCCGCATCCCGGGTGCGATGCCGATCCTGTTCGTGCTGTTCATGTACCAGATCGGCCACGACACCCTGCCCTCCACCTGGGCCTGGGTGACGATGGCGAAGTTCGGCTGGACCGAGCGCGACATCGGCCTGTCGCTCGCCATGCTCGGCATCGGCACCGCCGTCGTGCAGGGCGGCCTCGTCGGGCTCTTCACCAAACGCATGGGCGAGCACCGTACCGCACTGCTCGGTCTCGCCGGCGGCGCCATCGGTTTCGTCGGCTATGCGTTCGCGGGCACGCCCACGCTGCTGTTCGCGAGCGTCCCGCTCGCCTGCCTCATCGGCCTCACCATGCCGTCGCTGCGCGCCATCCTGTCGCGCGCCACGCCCGCCAACGCCCAAGGCGAACTGCAGGGCGCGATTGCCGGCATCGTCAGTTTCACCGCCATCGTCATCCCGTTCACGATGACGCACCTCTTCAGTTGGGCGACCGCCACCCACCCGCCGTTCCCGGGTGCGTCGTTCCTCGCAGCGGCGGTGGCGCTCGCGGTGGGTGCGGCGGTGTTCTCGCGGGTCAAAGGCTCCACTGGAAGATAGACCGCCAGATCTCCCGCAGCGTCATGAAGCGGAAGCCGGAGGCGCAGTCGCCCATGCGACGGCCCTCGACTCCGTATCCGAACGACGCGGGTGTCGTGGCTGTCGACATGCCGTTCTTCAACACCCAAGTCCGCGATCGGTATCCGAACCGCACGCCCAGGCCGTCCACTTTCCGTACGACGCTCGATCGGAGGGTCAAATCCGAGAAGGTGATGCTGCGGAGCATCCACGGCGACTGCATCGTCACATAGCGGTCCTGCTGCGCCAACTTGTCGATGACGGCCCGTCCCTTGTCGACCGTGACCCTGATCAGGGTGCTTCCGCTCGATGCGGATGTCAGACCGAGAGAGTCGGTCACGAGATCTGCGGCGTGCGGGACGCACTCCGTCGTCACATCGCGGTCTCGAGGCTCTGATCCTGCCGGCTTTTCTCTCCATCGCTCGATCTGCCATAGACCGCCGTACAGTTGACTGGCACCCGCCATTGCCGGTGCCGCAGGCATCAGGGCAACGGCGCCACAGACGATGATCCGGACGGTGATCCTCATGGCGGCGTCTTCCGGGTTCCGGACTCGCAGTCGCCGATGCGCGTGAGCCGATTCACCGAGACGATCCGGCTGGTCCGCCCCGAGGCGTAGGTGACGGTGGTGTCGTGCGCCACCTCGAACCGGTTGGCCGTATCGCCACGGAAATCCGAGCGGGACACGACCCGGAGCGCGGGCCGGAGGACGTCGAGGTCAGCCATCATGAGTTGCCCCGACGGCAGTTCACAGCGCAGATGGACCGTGAATCCGCCCGAGCTCCGCTCCGCGGTGACATCGCTGACGCCACCGCAGAGACTCAACAGATTTCTCGGTAGCGCCTCGGCGCCCGCGGGGGGCTGCGCTCGGGGATATTCAGCCACACAGAACCGTAACGTGCTCACCTCAGCGACTCTGCCATCGACGCGGGTGCTGACCGTACCGGTCCAGAGACCGGTGCGCATCTTCGGAGCGTTTGCGAAGTCGATCTTCCATTCAGGCCGGTCTGCTTTCGATCCGCCAATCGCTGGTGTACCTCCTGAGTTCAACAGCCATCTCTCAATCCTGTCCGGCGAGAGATCCACCGGACAAGTTGCGCCCTGCCAGGCGCCACGCGTGACGCTGCGCGTGGTCTGAATCTCTCCCGGCGGCCACTCCAAGATGGTGGTGTTGTCGCGCACGTAACCCTTCCGAAGATCTCCGGTGAAGATCGAACGCGACTCCACCTTGAGACCCAGTTCCTCAAGATCCAGCGGACCGCGGCCGCGCATCTCCCCAGGCAACGACCACCTCGGCTTCGGTTCCACCTCGCACGACAGGGACACCGTGAGGCTTCCATCCGGCGAGCGCACCGCCTCGTTCCGCCGACACTGCGTCGGCCGATCGGCGGAATACAACCCCCGCAGGCCGACACAATCCCGGATCGTGCGCTTCTCGACGGGCTGCCCCTCGCGCCGCGTCTCGATCTCGAAAGTCCAGAGGCCGGGTTCGAGGAGAGGGATCTCGGAATCGGGAGGCTGCTTCGCGCATGAGACCGCGACGACAGCGAAGGCAGCAACGTTAACGATCCGCTTGCACCGCCCCGACTTCACGGTCTCGTCGGAGCCTCCGGTTCGGACAACCATACGATCGGGTCAGCAGAGATCCCCGGCGGGCAATCGCCGATACGCTCCATGACCTGCGTGAACCCAAAGGACACAGCCTTTTGGGTGCCTTCCGGTGAGATGCTCCACGATTGATGGGCGACTTCCCGCTGCAGACGGCGTGCGAAATCACCCTTCAACACCGTTCGTAATCCAAACAGTCCCGAGTCCCCGGATGCACGCATCCGCGACCACGGCGCCGCGATGTTCATGCGAAGGGTCTGCAACTTCGCATCATGGATGGCGATGACGCGCTTTACCCGGTCTTCCACGACATGCACGATCGACGATCTGCCAGGTAAATCACCGAGCACGGAGCCCTTGGCTTCCCGGACAAGAGCGTCACCGTCATTGATGCATATCGGTGGCGAGGCGGATGCGGGCGGCTCGGTCGTGGGATCGCCGGGAGAAGACGGCTGCGAGGAAGATTGAACCGTCTTCCAGAGTCCCGGACGGATCGTAAGGGACTCCGCGAAGACAGCTCTGCCGACCGACGCCCACACCAAGAAGACAGCCGCCGAGATGCGTGTCATGGCTTCACTCCGTGCGCACCGGGCACTCGCCCAGACGCGCGATCTCCGCTGACGTCTGGATGCTCTCCCGGCGTCCCGACCCGTAGATGACATCCGTGGAATGACTGACGCGGATGCGCGCCGAAAGATCACCGACGATCTCCGACCGTGAAGTGATGTCGAGGGTCGGTGTTTCGAGTTGCAGATCCGACGCCATGATCCGGTACGACGGCAGTTCGCAGCGGGTCGATGTCTCTATACCGGATGCCGTGACGACGGCCTTCACCTGCGCGACCGCCACGCACATGTTGAACGGCAGCAGCGAAGGTACGGGTACGCTATCTCCATCCGGCCAGCTGAGACAGTCGCGGAACACTTCCGTCGCTGGAGCACCGCCGTCCGTCACCGTGGTCACACGGCTCTCCCAAAGCCCAGTACGCATCCGCGGTGCCTCGGTGAGCGCCTCGACGACCTTCTCGGTCTGTTTCGGAACGGACTCGTTGACGCCGACCACTGGCTCCCCGGCGGGGTCCATGATCCATCGGCTGAGATCGTCCGGCGGCAGGTCCGCGGGGCAAGAGGCGCCCTGCCATGCCGCGCGGGTGATGCGCTGCGTCGTCTGCCGCTCTCCTGGCGGCGCTTCATAGACCGTCACGTTGTCCCGCACGAAGGCTTTCCGCAGATCACCGGTGAATCCGGAGCGCGAAGTGATCCGGGTCTCGAAGGTCATGAAGTCGAGCGGCCCCCTGCCCCTCGCCATGACGATGCGCGCGTCCGAAGGCCTGCGCGCGGCAACGGCACACTCCACCTCGACGATGAGCGTCTTACCGTCGGGGGATCTTCGCGACTCGATACGGCCGCAGTCGGAAGGACGGTCCGCGGAATACAACCCCCGCAGGCCGACACAGTCCCGGATCGTTCGCTTCTCGACGGGCTTCCCCTTACGCCGCGTCTCGATCTCGAAGGTCCAGAGACCGGGCTCGAGCAGGGGGATCGCAGGCTCCGGAGACGGAGCCGAACAGCCGCCGACGGACACGAGCGCGACGATGGTCACCATGATGCCTTTGGAACGCCGGACCGGGTTCATGATCTCAAGGCGGCGGCGTTGGGACTGCGGGCGGAGTGGGCGTGTCCGCCCCTTTCATGATCGTGTCGCGCAGGGCCTTCTCGAACTCTTTGATATCGATCATCGGCCCGGCCGGTGTACCAGTTGGGCACGGCCCTCGATGCTCCCACACGTCCACCTCGTGCTCCAACTCGGGGGTGCCCTGCGGTATCCCTGATCGCATCGACTGACTGTAGTACCAGGTCTCGACTTCATGACGATCCGGGCCGGTGATGACCGTCACCGAGCGCGTCGCCGATGACCAGCCGCGGTCGAACGACCCGCTCAACCAGGGCCCTCGCGCGCTCCATCGGGGATCGGCGGTGATCACGTACTCCAGACTGGACCGGCTGCCATCCGATGCAGAGCGTATCGCGTTGAACCGCGATCGGGTCTGCAACATCATCTGAAGTATCGGCGGTTCCTGATCGACGACAGCGCCGGCGACGACGCAGGTACGGGGCGGAAACCTCTTCGCGAATTCGGTGACAGCGGGCTGCTCGTCCTCGCTACCCGAGATCCTCCGTGTCTCGACCAACTGCCACAGACCGGGGCGGATGGTTTCACCGTCCCCTGCGAGTGCCACCGGCGTGATACCGGAGAGCAGGCCAAGAACGACGGTGGCTGCATTCCTGACAGACCTCATCCTTGCGGAGATCCTCATGGCACGGTCTCTGCCGACGGCGTGCAGTCACCGATCCGGATGAAATCGTTGTTCGAAACGACCACGCTCTTCCGGTTCGAAGGATGCACGACCTCCGTCCTGTGATCGACGCGGAAGCGCGATGCCAAGTCTCCCTTGAACTCGGAGCGGGAAACGATCGCAGGGGTGATCCGCTCGAAATCGAGGTCCGCCACCATATGGTGGGCCGACTGCGCCTCGCAGCGGAGGGACATGCCGAAGCCCTGGGGCGTCTGGACGACATCGACAGTCCACTCGCCGCCACAGCGGCCGCCGTCGTCCATCGTCGGGATCGAGACACCACCCCGATCGAGCATGGAAGGTACGCAGTGCTGCGTCTCCTCGATGACCGGCTTGCCCTTGTCCGTGCGGGTGACGAGCTTGCTCGACCACAGACCGGTCCGCATCACCGGACGGGTCGCCAGACCACCGTGGGGCTTATCGAAGACCGGATCCGCCATCGGGGCAGCCGCCGGAACGGGCATCCGGATCCAGCGCCGCGGATCATCCGGCGGGAGATACGCCGGGCAGGTGGCCGATTGCCACACGCCACGCGTGACGCTGCGCGTCGTCTGGCGTTCTCCGGGTGGGGACTCGACGGTGGTGATGTTGTCCCGCACGTAGTTCCGGCGGAGATCGCCCATGAACACCGACCGGGACGAGATGGCGAGCCCGGGCTCGGCATAGTCGAGAGGACCGCGACCCCTGTCTTCTGTCGGCCGTTTCACCTCGACCAATCTCGGCGGCACCGCACACTCCATCTCCACGATGAGCCGCTTTCCGTCCGGTGAACGGATCTCCTTGAAGCGTGCGCAGTCCGTCGGCCGCTCAGCGGAATAGAGCCCCCGCAGATCCACACAATCCTGGAACTTGCGCTTTTCGACAGCTTTACCCTCGCGCCGTGTCTCGATCTCGAAGATCCAGAGGCCGGGCTCGAGCAGCGGGATCTCGGGCGGCGCTGCGGACGGCGCGGTCGACGGCACAGCCGGCGATGCAGCCACGGCCCAGTGCGCTGCCGTGACGATGCAGAGACCGAGGGCGATTCGGAGCGTCAGGGCCATGCACCGAACTTGCCGCCTCCCCGCCCCGCTGTCAACGCGCCGCAAAGAATGGGACCGAACGCCCGGCGAGTACAGCACCCCCAAAAGCAGAAGGCCCGCCGGATCGCTCCAGCGGGCCCCTGTGACCTGTGCCTGAAGAGGCCGGCGGATTACTTCTTGGTGCCGGCCTTTTTGGCGGCGCGCTTCTTGGCGCGCACGGGGTCCTTCGGGCGGGTCTTGCCGAAAGAGCCCTGATAGATCTTGCCGCGACGGCTTCTGCTGTCTCCCTTGCCCATTCCTTTCGCTCCGGTGTGTCGTCCTGCGCCTCTTGCGCGGGCGCCAGTCTAATCCGGTCAGCGGTAACGCGCCAACACCTTCTCGAGCGCCTTGGCGCCCGGGACCAGCTTCCCGAACGGCAGCTGGTTCAGCGGCTGCTCGGGCGTGCGGTTGACCGCGTGGAACTCGGTGTCGGTGGTCGGGCGGCAGTGCAGCAGGCCCGTGAGGTACTCGCCCTTGGCGATGTGCTGCTGCACATAGTCGTAGGCGGCGTGGGCATCGGTCGGGTCGTAGCCCTCGGCGAGCTTGCGCAGCACCACACGGCTGCCGTCGTGCAGCATCACGGGCACGGCCTCGCCCGCGCCGTAGTCGGTGGTGATCTCGCGCTGGAAGGGCACGAAATCCGCCTCGACCACGGGCTCGTAGTGCTCGCGGGTGTACTGGTAGCTCTTGGTCGAGCCGTCGTGATCGTTGAAGGTGACGCAGGGCGACATCACGTCGATGAGCGCGAAGCCCGGATACTCGAGGCCGGCCTGGATCAGCGGCACGAGCTGCTTCTTGTCGCCCGAGAAGCTGCGCGCGACGAACCCCGCGCCCAGGTTCATGGCGAGCAGCACCGGGTCGATGGGCGGCTGCTGGTTGAGATCGCCTTTCTTGGCCTTGGTGCCGATGTCAGCCGAGGCCGAGAACTGGCCCTTGGTCAGGCCGTACACGCCGTTGTTCTCGATGATGTAGAGCATGTCGACGTTGCGGCGGATCGCATGGCAGAACTGGCCGAGCCCGATGGACAGCGAATCGCCGTCGCCCGAGATGCCGATGTAATACAGGTCGCGGTTGGCAGCGTTCGCGCCCATCGCGATAGAGGGCATGCGCCCATGCACGGAATTGAAACCATGCGCGCCGCCCACGAAATACGCCGTGGTCTTCGAGGAGCAGCCGATGCCGGAGAGCTTGACGAGGTTCTCGGGGCGCAGCGAGATGCCCCAGGAGGCCTCGATGATGGCGGCGGTGATGCTGTCGTGGCCGCAACCGGCGCAGAGCGTCGAGAGCGCGCCCTCGTAGTCGCGGCGGGTGAGCCCGAGCTCGTTGCGCGGCAGCGAGGGGTGGGCGATCTTGGGCTTCGGGATGTAGGTCATGACGCCACTCCGGTGACCGCGCGACGGCCCTCGCCGAGGTCCGCCATCACGCCGTCGACGATGAACTTGGAGGACACGGGCAGGCCGCTGTAGTGCAGCAGCGAGCGCAGCCGCGCCTTGTCGATGCGGGTCTCGAGCGTCAGCAGCGACTTCAGCTGCGCGTCGCGGTTCTGCTCGACCACATAGACGATCTCGTGCTCGGCGAGGAACTTCTCGACCTCCTCGCCGAAGGGGAAGCCGCGCACGCGCATGTAGTCGAGATGCACGCCGCGCGCGGCGAGCACATCGAGCGCCTCATGCACCGCGCCGTCGCAGCTGCCGAGCGAGACGATGGCGGCCTGCGCCTTACCGCTGCCCTCGAACACCGGCTCCGGCACCAGCCGCTTGGCGGTGGCGAACTTGCGCACCAGCCGATCGAGCACGATCTGGTACTCGGCGGAGTCCTCGGTGTAGGTGCCGAGCTGGGTATGACCCGAGCCGCGCGTGAAATACGCGCCCTTCGGGTGCACGCCCGGGAAGGTGCGGTAAGGGATGCCGTCCTCGTCCTTGTCGACATAGCGGTAGAACTTCTCGATCCTCTCGAGCTCCTCGCGGCCGAGCACCTTGCCGCGGTCGGCCTGCCGTGAGTCGTCCCACTTGAGGTCGCGGCACATCCAGTCGTTCATGCCGATGTCGAGGTCGAGCATCACCATCACGGGCGTCTGCAACCGCTCGGCGAGGTCGAACGCCTGCACCGCCATGTAGAAGCACTCTTCGGGGTTGGCGGGATAGAGGCAGACATGCTTGGTGTCGCCATGCGAGGCGTAGGCCGCCGACATGAGATCGCACTGCTGCGTGCGCGTCGGCATGCCGGTCGAGGGCCCGACGCGCTGCACATCGAACAGCACCGCCGGCACCTCGGCGTAGTACGCGAGACCGAGGAACTCGCTCATCAGCGACACGCCGGGCCCCGAGGTCGCGGTGAAGGAGCGTGCGCCGTTCCAGTTGGCGCCGATCACCATGCCGATGGCGGCGAGCTCGTCCTCCGCCTGGATGAAGGCGAAGTTGGCGCGGCCGGTCTCGGGGTCGATGCGCAGCTTGTCGGAAAAGGACTTGAACGCGTCCATCAGCGAGGTGGACGGGGTGATCGGATACCACGCCGCGACCGTGGCGCCGGCATAGACGCAGCCGAGCGCGGCGGCGGTGTTGCCGTCGATCATGATGTGACCGTCGGTCTTGCCCATCTTCTCGACGCGCAGCGACAGCGGGCAGGCGAAGTTCGCCTTGGCGTAGTCGTAGCCGAGCTGGATGGCCTGCATGTTGGAATCGACCAGCGCCGGCTTCTTGGCGTAGGTCTCGGCCAAGAG
>Ga0172376_10008171_pt1 | contig 10979 bp, 7 predicted proteins | sample Lak35m_FD_121114 | JGI IMG/M metagenome (GOLD analysis project Ga0172376, IMG submission 121114) | Freshwater microbial communities from Kabuno Bay, South-Kivu, Congo - kab_092012_35m | ecosystem: Environmental > Aquatic > Freshwater > Lake | place: Democratic Republic of the Congo: South-Kivu... | reverse complement strand
TTTTTGGAAAACAAAATTTCGATTATTCAAATGAGGCTTTAACTCATTTCTAAAAATTTCTTTCTACTTTGATAATGAAAATGATATCTGGTTTCTTGGTTGTTTTCTCTAACTCTTTGGGGAGCTTGTTTAATTTTCTTCCTTTCGAATGGCCCACGTAATCTACTTGTTTAAATGTTGCATTAAAATAGGGCTTTAAAGCATCTGTAAATGAATCTCCTATCACCCAAATATATTTATTTGAAAGAGGATTTGTATTTTTTGAACGATGGATTTTTGCATTCATTAATATTTTTCTGGGTTCATCTAAAATCTCTTCCTCTTGATAATTCACTTTTTCTTTAAACTTAAATTCATAGTTGTCTTCTTCATTTAAAGGGTAGTTTTTTGGTTTTTCGATATCCGTAATAATGTCGCCTATGAAAAAGGGCTTTACTTTAAATTCAATTTCAGGGATGGGTAATTGTAGTTTTTTTGAAAGGCCTGAATATGCCAGAAATGCTCCTTTAGGATTCCAGTGAGAGTCTGTTTTGGGATATAAAATTCCTTCGGTTTTTTTTAAAGAGATTAATTCATTACTTGGATCGTAGACCATCAGATTGGGAATATTTTTTAATCTTTCTAAAAAAATTTGATAATATTTTTTAGAAGAAGGGATAATTTCATTGGGCAAATATTCAGTGTAGATACTGGATTTATTTGGGCCTATGATCAGTACCACTTTTGTATGATACAAAGCAGCTGTTTTACAAATTTTTGAAAATGTTTCTTCACATTCTTCTAATTCTTTTTTTGAAGGTAAAATAGCAAGTTTAAGCTTTTCAACTTCTTGATTGCATTCATTACCTAAAAATAACCAATTTTCTTTTCCTTGGTACCAGGATATTGAATTTTCAATGACGTGTGGATCTCTTCTTTTAATCATCAAATTTTTAAAGTCACTGTGATGAAATATTTTTAATTGATAAAGGCAGAAACCAAATAGTCCTGTGACTAAGATTAAACATAAAAGAATAAACACTTTTAAGTTATTTTTTTGATGACCAAATCGAAATGGTTTTTCAATGATTTCTACTGTTAATAAAGCCAACAAAAAGGATATTGCAATAGCAAAACATTTTATTTTATTGTCAATGGTTCCGAATACAATGGTTGCAAAGGATAGAATAGGCCAATGCCAACAATACAAAGGGAAACTAATGAGTCCTATTTTAACCATGGCTCTATTTGATAACAGTACACGATTAATGCCACTTTCAGGCCCTGCTAAAATGATTAAACATGTCCCTAAAACAGGGACCAATGCCCAAAATCCTGGAAATAGCATTGTATTATTTATTTTAAAAAATCCATATGTCACTAAACAAAGTCCAAGTAGCCCAAATAGGTTATCACTATTTTTTAGGGTGATTTTTGTATCGTTTTTTCTTGATAGGTAGTTTAAAGCAGCACGGATATTGTGTCTTATGGTAGATAACTTTTCTTTCTGATATAAGGCAGCAAAAGCCAATAAACTTCCAAATGATAATTCCCAAAATCGTGTTAAGGGCAAATAAAATGCCGCAACACTATATTTTTCGATATAGGTTACATTTAGTAAAAATGATGCCAGTGTAATAAACATGATGACTTTAAAAAAGCTTAGACGACATCTCCAGCAAAACCACAGTAATAGGGGCCATATGATGTAAAACTGTTCTTCTATACCTAAACTCCATAAATGTAATAAAGGTTTTCTAGCGTTGCTATGATCAAAGTAACCTGCTTCTTCCCATAAAATGACATTTGAAACAAATCCAGAGCCAGCTGCAATATGTTTTCCTAGTTGTTTGATTTCACTTGGAAATAAAGCCAGCTTTGCCATAATAATGCAAAAAATAAATATCAAAATGAGGGCGGGGAAAATTCTTTTAATACGACGTTTATAAAACTCTATAATACTAAAGGTACCGGAGTTTAAATTTTTAAAAATAATACTAGAGATTAGATATCCAGAAATCACAAAAAAAATATCGACGCCTATAAATCCGCCCGGTATTAACTCTGGAAATGCATGGAAAAAAACAACGGCCAATACAGCTAAAGCTCTTAAGCCATCAATATCTGGGCGATATTTAATAGATGAAAAATAAATTTCTTTGACTTTCAATGGGTTACCTCTTTTTTGGTTTAATGCTTAACTTTATTGGTCTTTAAAATAGGATTTATTTTTAAATTAAAAATGACTTTTCGAGTGTCTTATACATCATTAAAATAAAAAAATATTTTCGTCTCAATAAAGGAATGTTCATGATAAATAACCTAACGAAAAAATCAAGACCACGTATTTTAATTGTGGGCAATCTCGGGTACATAGGTCCAGTCCTTGTGAAGTACTTAAAAACCATGGATCCTAATTGTTATTTAATAGGGTTAGACACGGCTTATTTTGCGGGTTGCTTACTGGACCCTTCTCTTTCATTTGATCATAAAATTGATGAACAACGTTATGCAGATGTCAGGTCTATTGCGTATACAGAGCTGCCTGAAGTGGATACCGTTATTTATCTTGCTGCCATTTCAAACGATCCAATGGGCAATGTTTACGAAAAACCTACTTTAGAAATTAATCATCAATCTGCGGTTAAATTTGCCCATTTCTATAAAACACAGGGTGCAACCTCTTTTGTTTTTGCCAGCAGTTGTTCAGTTTACGGCGCTGGCGGTCATGCTGCAAAAAATGAAGAGGATGAAGTGAACCCTCTCACTGCTTATGCTCGTTCAAAAATTAATGCTGAGAATGATTTAAAAGCCTTAAGTAGCCCAAATTTTATGATCACATGTTTAAGATTTGCCACAGCTTGCGGCGCAAGCCCAAGACTAAGGCTTGACCTTGTGTTGAATGATTTTGTTGCAAGTGCATTATTAAAAAAAGAAATTGAGATTCTTTCTGATGGAATGCCTTTTCGTCCATTAATTGATGTACAAGACATGTGTAAGGCCATTCAATGGGCTTTCCAGAGGGTCCCTGGTGATGAAAATAGACACTTTCTTTCTTTAAATGTAGGGTTTGATAGCTGGAATTATCGAATCAAAGACCTTGCGATGGCAGTGAGCAAAGCGTTAAAAGGTGTTGAGGTTCGGATTAATCAGAATGCCTCACCGGACAAAAGGTCTTATTGTGTTGATTTTTCTCTTTATAAAAAGTTGGCGCCACTAAACCAGGTTCCTAAATCCATAGAGACCACAATTTCTGAGCTTATTGATACCCTCACTGCTTCTGGATTTAATAGAACGGACTTTCGTCAGTCACATCTTATACGGCTTAATACCTTAACCCAATTACGGCAGAAAAATATCCTAGATGATGCTCTATGTTGGGTTAGTTAATAAATTTAGATTTTATGTAAAAAAATATCATTCATGGGAGATAAAATAATGTCCATTCAAAAGTTGATGAAAAGCTTGATAAAACCCTTAATATCATCTTTCTTTCAGAGCTTAAGAGGCTACAAAAAAATTAGGCTATTTAAAAGTGTGAGTACCAAAGACATTTTTTCAGAAATATATCAAAAAAGTTTATGGGGAAAATCGGATAATCCAGATCAACCTTATTATTCTGGTGCAGGGTCTCATGACAAGGCCATTACATCTGTTTATTTAGAAAATGTTTCTTCTTTTCTTCAAACTTTCTCTACCAAGCCTGCTGTTGTCGATTTAGGTTGTGGAGATTTTTTTGTCGGATCACAGTTACGTTCGTACTGTGGGCAATACATTGCTTGCGATATTGTACCGGAATTGATTGAGTACAATAAAATAAAGTACAACGATTTGGATGTTGATTTTAAAAACTTGGACCTGATTACAGAGACATTGCCTGTTGGGGACATTGTTTTTATTAGACAAGTATTGCAGCATCTTTCTAATGAACAAATTCAAAAGTTGATATCAAAGCTTTCCAGTTATCGCTACTTAATTTTGACAGAACATCTTCCAAAGTTAAAAACTTTTGTTCCGAATCTTGATAAAAAACCAGGTTCAGGAATACGGCTTGGATACCACAGTGGGATTGTCTTAACGCTTCCTCCTTTTCATCTTAAAGTTGTCAATGAACAAGTGCTTTGTGAGGTTGAAGAAGTTGATGGGGTAATTAAAACAATGCTTTATAAGCTTCAATAAGTGTTTAAAAAACGTTTACTACTCCCACTCAATAGTGGCTGGGGGTTTTGATGAAATATCGTAGGTGACCCTGTTAATTTGAGGTACTTCATTAATGATTCTTGAGGAAATACTTTCCAGAAGCTCGTAGGGTAAATGCGCCCAATTTGCTGTCATGGCATCTTCTGACGTTACAGCACGTATGGCAACCACATTGGAATATGTTCTTTTATCTCCTTGAACACCCACAGATTTAATGGGCAATAAAATGGCAAAAGCTTGCCATAATTTTCTGTAATAACCTACTTTTTTAATCTCTTCCATGACAATGGCATCGGCTTCTTGTAAAATTTTTACCCTTTCAGGGGTCACTTCTCCAATCACCCTGATGGCAAGACCAGGTCCAGGAAAGGGTTGTCTATATACAATTTCTTCAGGAACCCCTAATTCTAATCCTACTTTTCTTACTTCATCTTTAAACAAACGTTTTAAAGGTTCTATAATTTTAAAATCAATATTTTCTGGAATTCCCCCCACATTGTGATGAGTTTTAATTTTGACAGAGGTTTCAGGAACATCTCCAACCCCGGATTCAATAATATCCGGGTATAATGTGCCTTGTGCTAAGAAAGGGTAGGTGCCTTGAAATTCTTTAGACTTTTCTTCAAACACACGTATGAATTCTTCACCAATTAATTTTCTTTTTTCTTCTGGATCCGTAACACCTTTAATTTTATTAAAAAAACGCTCTGAGGCATCAACATAAATTAACTTTATCTTAAACTCTTTAAATACTTTTTCTATTCTTTTGGCTTCATCTTTTCTCATAAATCCTTGGTCTATAAACACACACGTTAGCTGGTTTCCAATGGCTTTTTTTAGCAGAAAAGCAACCACAGTAGAATCTACACCCCCAGATAATGCGCACAATACTTTCTCACTTTTAATTTCCTGTTTAATAGCTGGAAGAATTTCTTTGATATAAGATTTGGGTGTCCAATTGGGTTTGCAATCACAAATGGTATAGATAAAATTTTGTAAAATTTCTAACCCTTTTGGCGTATGGGTGACTTCAGGATGAAACTGAACCCCATATAATTTTTTTTCATAATTTCCCATGCTTGCAATCGCACAATTTGAGGTATGTCCTAAGCGTTGAAATCCTTTGGGCATTTTAATGACCATGTCCCCATGGCTCATCCATATCGGAATTTCTTTAAGGAACCCATGAAACAAATTCATGGGCTGATCTATATTAAAAATGGCTTTTCCATATTCATGCTTATCACCAGGAATGACTTCACCATCTAATTGCATCGCCATCATTTGCATTCCGTAACAGATTCCTAAAATGGGAATGTTTGATTCATATAAATCTAAATTTGCTTTGGGTGAATTTTCATGAAATACGGAAGAAGGCCCCCCTGAGAAAATAATGCCTTTTACTTTTTTTTCTTTTAATACATCAAGAGATGTATTATGCGGAAGTACTTCACAATATACATGGGACTCTCTAATTTTTCTTGCAATAATTTTACTGTATTGAGATCCGAAATCAAAAATGGCAATCATTTATACATGCCCAATTGCTGAGCTTTTTGATAAATTTTTCCTTCTGTCAGTAATGATGGGGCAATTGTGACATCCACGGTATGCATTTCCTTGATATTGGCAACCCCTAAGGTTGCAAAACAAGTTTTAATAGCCCCTGCAAAATTTTGAGATCCATCATCAGAATTTGATGGGCCTATTAAAATCTGTTCAAGCGACGCCACTTGACCTACGTGAATTCTAGCCCCTCTTGGTAGAACCGCATTTGGGGTTGCCATCCCCCAGTGAAATCCTTTTCCAGGAGCCTCAGTACTTTTGGCAAATGGGGATCCAATCATGACCCCATCTGCTCCACAAGCAAGTGCTTTACAAATATCTCCTGAATTGACAATGCCACCATCTGCAATAATTGGAACATAACGTCCAGATTCCTTGAAATATTGGTCCCTTGCACAAGCACCTCTTACAATTGCAGAGGCCATTGGAACACCTATCCCCAAAACGCCTCTTGTTGTACATGCTGCGCCAGGTCCTATTCCAATAAACACGGCTTGTACACCTGTCTTCATCAGCTCATACGTTACTTCCGTTGTGGTTGAATTTCCTACTAAAACAGAGATTTTTATTTTTTTACAGAATTCTGATAAATTTAAAGTTTTTTTAGAATCTTTCGAAATAAAATTGGGAGAAACAACGGTAGATTGAATTAATAAAACATCGGCCCCACAAGATACTGCCAACTCTCCTAACACTTCAGCATTTTGGGGTGTCACTGAGACAAAGACAGGAACCCCATTTTTTTTGATTTCTTCAATTCTTTTTTTTACTAATTCTTTTTTAACAGGATTTTTTTGATAGATGGTTTGCATTAAAGACACATACTCTGTTTTGCTTACAGAGGCTATTTGGGTTAGCACTTCCTCTGTGTTTTCATATCTTGTTTGAACCCCTTCTAAATTGAGAACAGCTGCAGCACCTAATTTGCCAATGATACCGGCTGTTTTAGGACTTACAACGGAATCCATGGCGGAGGCAAAAATGGGAATATCTAATTTGAAATTTGAAATTTTTGTGGAAATATCAACAAGGTCTAAATCAAGAGTTTGAGAGGTCGGAATTAAGGCAATCTCATCCAGTCCATACGACCGACTAAACTGCTTTTCTCCACCTATCATTTTTTTCTCCTCTAATTTAGATCATGAACCGTTGAAAATTAATTGGTCGCAGATCCTATCAAATAAGAATATTCATGTCAATGTTATAAAAGAAAATTCCCTTTTAAAAAGACCCTTTTATTCTTTTCGTTTCAAATAAATTTTTGGTTTAAATTTTGACTCATTTTTTATTTTATCTTGAATGATGAGGTCATGATGATTCTCTTTTCATACATTTTAAAATATGGTTTTCATTGCTTTTTCTTAGTAAGATCCCAGATAAATTTTGATCATTAGGAAATAACTATCATGTCAATGAATAAAACAATATTGGTGACTGGCGGGGCTGGTTTCATAGGTTCAAATTTTATTACTCTTTTAATGAATGCTTATCCAGAGTGTCATGTGATCAACTTGGATGCATTGACGTATGCTGGTAATTTGGCCAATACATACCGGTTTTCATCTTCTCCTAACTATCAGTTTTTTAAAGAAAGGATAGAAAACAAAGACGCTTTAAATCATCTTTTTGAAAATACCAAGATTGATATGATTGTTAATTTTGCTGCAGAATCTCACGTGGACAGAAGTGTACTGTCTTCAGCGCCTTTTGTGATTACCAATGTGCTGGGGACCACTTGTTTATTGGATTTTGCATTAAAAAAGAAGGTGTCTTTATTTATTCAAGTTTCAACAGATGAAGTTTATGGATCTTTAAGCCAAACAGGGTATTTTGTAGAAGAAACCCCTCTAGCCCCCAATAGTCCTTATTCTGCTTCAAAAGCAGCTGCTGATGTCATGGTAAAAGCTTACTTTCATACACATGGGCTACCTGTGATCATTACCCGATGTTCCAATAACTATGGGCCTTATCAACATCCCGAAAAATTAATTCCTTTGACCATTACAAACGCAATCAATGATCAAAAAATTCCTTTATATGGCACTGGAGAAAATGTAAGAGATTGGATTTACGTTGATGACCATTGCGAAGGGATTCTTCACATCATGCAAAAAGGTAAGATAGGGGAGGTTTATAATTTTGGAGGGCATTCAGAGCGTTCTAATATTGAGACCATTTCTCAGATTTTAACCCTTTTAAATAAACCCAAAAGTTTAATCACGCCTGTTACAGATAGGCTGGGGCATGATTTTAGATACGCCATCGATACAAGCAAAGTGTCTTCTTTGGGCTGGACGGCTAAACATTCTTTTGAACAAGGTTTGAAAAAAACAGTGGACTGGTATCTAAAGGAAAAATCTTGGTGGCTATCTGTTAAAAATGGGGATTACTTGGCTTATTACAAGCAACAATATGGAGGACGTTTATGAGAGGCATTATCTTAGCTGGTGGCACGGGGTCACGTTTGAAACCTTTAACCAATGTGACCAACAAACACTTGCTGCCTGTTGGCAAAAAACCCATGATTTTTCATGCTGTTGAAAAATTAATCGAAGCCCAGATTTCAGATATTATGGTGATTTCTGGCGTTGAGCACATGGGAGATGTCATTTCTTTTCTAGGATCTGGATCAGATTTTGGCTGTACGTTCACTTATAAAGTGCAAGATAAAGCCGGTGGTATTGCCCAAGCGTTAGCACTTGCAGAACATTTTGCATCAGGCGAAAAAATTATTGTGATTTTAGGGGACAATATTTTCGAAGCGTCAATTTCTTCTTTTGTTGCTTCTTTTAAAAAACAACAAGTGGGTGCCAGGTTGTTATTGAAAGAGGTGCCAGATCCCCATCGATACGGGGTTGCAAGCATTGATCAAACACGTATTTTAAACATTGAAGAAAAACCAACTCATCCTAAAAGTCATTTTGCGGTGACAGGGATTTATGCATACGACCCTCAGGTTTTTTCTTTTATTCAATGCTGTCAACCTTCACAACGCGGAGAATTAGAAATTTCAGATGTGAATAACCATTACATTCAAAAAGGACAATGTGAATGGGAAGAACTGGATGGATGGTGGACAGATGCGGGGACTTTTTCCTCCTATAAAAGAGCCAATGATTGGGCTTACGATTTAAATAAGTAAAGGATTGTATATGGACTATAAACCCTTAGAATTTGAAGAAAAGTGGATTCAGTATTGGGAACATTCAAAATTATATAAAACCCGTGAATCTCAAAAACAAAAATATTACGTTTTGGAAATGTTTCCTTATCCTTCTGGTAAGTTACATATGGGTCATGTTCGAAACTATACCTTAGGAGATGCTTTTGCCAGGTACATGAGATTAAAAGGTTTTGATGTTTTACATCCCATGGGCTATGACTCTTTGGGCTTACCTGCAGAAAATGCTGCCAAAAAGCACCATATTCATCCTGAAGAATGGACATTGTCTAAAATTCAAGAAATGAAAGATCAACAAATTCGATTAGGCCTTAGTTACGATTGGGATAAAACCGTGGTGACTTGTTTGCCAGAATATTACCAATTCAACCAATGGTTTTTTTTAAAATTATTTGAAAAAGGCTTGGCTTATCGAAAAAAAGCGCCTGTCAATTGGTGTTCTGTTTGCGAAACCGTACTAGCAAACGAACAAGTTGAAGAAGGAAAATGTTGGCGATGTAAAAATGCAGTGATATTAAAGGAATTAACCCAGTGGTTTTTTAAAATTACGGATTATGCCGAAGACCTTTTAAACGATTTAGAGTTACTCCCTTTATGGCCAGACCATGTGAAATCCATGCAAAAAAACTGGATTGGTAAATCTGTGGGTGCCACATTTTCTTTTGAAGTAGAAGGCAGCAGAGAGGTCTTGTCTATTTTTACCACAAGACCTGATACCGTATTTGGAATGAGCTATGTTGCGGTTGCCCCTGAACATCCCTTGCTAGAAGGTTGGGTCAAAGGGACCCCTTATGAAAAAGACGTACTGTCTTACAAAGCTTTGGCCATGGACCGTAGTACCATGGAACGTGGAAATCTTAATAAAGAGGGTGTGTTCACAGGCAGGTATATGATTAACCCTTTTACAGGCCAAAAACACCCCATTTGGGTTGCTGATTATGTCCTGATGACTTATGCATCGGGGGCTGTAATGGCAGTTCCTGCCCATGACCAAAGAGACTTTGAATTTGCCAAAACCTATGATTTGCCTATTCTTCCGATTATCCAACATGATTCTCAAGATCAGGCTTATACAGGTCATGGCATACTGATAAATTCAGGACAATTTTCCGGACTTGATAACCTTGTGGCCAAAGACCTTATTATTTCTTTCGCAGAACAACAGGGTTTTGGAAAAAAACAAATTCAATACCGATTAAGGGATTGGTTAATTTCAAGACAACGTTACTGGGGCACGCCTATTCCTATTATTCATTGTGACCATTGCGGGCTTGTTCCAGAAAAAAATTTGCCAGTTGTATTGCCTAAAAATGTTGTGTTTCATGCCACCGGGAACCCTTTAGATACGGTTCATGACTTTATCAATACCCATTGTCCTATTTGTCATGCCAAAGCCAAAAGAGAAACAGATACCATGGACACCTTTGTTGATTCTTCATGGTACTTTTTGCGGTATGTCTCTCCCAATCACCCATTACCCTTTGATACCCCGCTTGCAAATCATTGGATGCCAGTGGACCAATACATTGGCGGTGTTGAACATGCTGTTTTACATTTGCTTTATGCCAGATTTTTCACAAAGGTTTTTTATGACCTTGGTTTAATTTCAACCAAAGAACCTTTTCAGCAATTAATTACACAGGGAATGGTTTTGAAAAATGGTGTAAAAATGTCTAAATCTTTGGGAAATGTTGTGGATCCTGGAGACATTATTCAAAAATATGGTGCTGATACGGCCAGGTTATTTATTTTATTTGGTGCGCCCATTGATAGGGATTTGGCCTGGTCTGATGAAGGGATTGAAGGTTGTTTTCGATTTTTAAAACGTGTGTTTAAACTATGTACAAGTTTGTCTGAATTTTCATTAAAAGATGAAAAACAATTGCAGTATCATACCCACAAAACCATTAAAGCGGTAACAGAAGATATCCAACGCTTTAGTTACAATACCGCCATTAGTAGAATGATGGAATTGGTAAATGCCATGTATCAATTTGGAAGCAATCAACATGCTTGTCAGGTCTTACTTATTTTACTTTCACCCTTTGTTCCT
>Ga0172376_10008169_pt1 | contig 10981 bp, 10 predicted proteins | sample Lak35m_FD_121114 | JGI IMG/M metagenome (GOLD analysis project Ga0172376, IMG submission 121114) | Freshwater microbial communities from Kabuno Bay, South-Kivu, Congo - kab_092012_35m | ecosystem: Environmental > Aquatic > Freshwater > Lake | place: Democratic Republic of the Congo: South-Kivu... | reverse complement strand
TTCTAGGAGAACCGCCCGGCTGAGAGCGCCCCCCCTGCGCAGGCGACCTGCTGCTGGCCGACCGATTCGAAGCCTGGCAGTCCACGCCCCCGGCAAGTGATCGTCCGCAGGCCTCGAACCGCCGGGCCGGCGTTCAACCCTGGCGGGCCTTGCGTCCCAGGTGCGCCATCAGGGCGCCCAGACCGTAGCGCCACGGCGGGATGCGGTCACAGTGCTGCACCCAGTTGACCAGCCCGCCCAGGCGCGGCGCGGCGATGGCCACGCGGTCGCCAAGATGATGGGTGAACCCAGCGCCGGGCTCGCCGCGGTCCTGCACCGGGGCGAACATCGTGCCGCAGAACAGCGCCATCCCGTCCGGGTACTGGTGGTAGGCGCCCATGGCGTGGCGCACCAGGTCCAGCGGGTCGCGGCTGATCATCGCCATCGAACTCGAGCCTTCCAGCACGAAGCCGTCGTCGCCGTGCACCGTCAGCGAGATCACCGCGCGGCGAACGTCGTCGATGCCGAAGCCGTCGTCGAACAGGCGCACGAAGGGGCCGATCGCGCACGAGCCGTTGTTGTCCTTGGCCTTGCCCAGCAGCAGCGCGCTGCGGCCTTCGAAGTCGCGCAGGTTGACGTCGTTGCCCAACGCCACGCCGACGGTGCGGCCGGCGGCATCGACCACCATCACGACCTCGGGCTCGGGGTTGTTCCAGGTTGAGCCCGGGTGGATGCCCACCTCCACGCCCGTGCCCAGCGAGGCCATCGGCGGCGCCTTGGTGAAGATCTCGGCGTCGGGGCCTATGCCCACCTCCAGGTACTGCGACCACATGCGCCGCTGCAGCAGCACCTGCTTCAGCGCCGCTGCCTCGTCCGAGCCCGGGCGGATCTTCGTCAGGTCGTCACCGACCACAGCGGTCACCTCGCGCCGCACCGCTTCGGCACGCGCCGGGTCGCCACGCGCCTGCTCCTCGATCACGCGCTCGACCATGCTGGCGGCAAAGGTGACGCCGGCGGCCTTGACCACCTGCAGGTCCAGCGGCGCGAGCAGGTGCCGATGCGCCGGATCGGTGCCGTGCGCGACCGTGGAGGCCAGCCATTCGTCCAGCGTGCCCAGCGGTCTGTCGGGCGCCGCGCGAACGGCGGCCACCGCATCGGGCCGATCGAGCAAGGCACTCATGGTCGGGGCGAGCGCACCGATGTCGTGCAGCACGCCGTCTCGCACGGTGACGAGCACCGGGCCGGCCTCCTCGCCAGGGTGCCAGACGCGCCCGACCAGCGTGGCCGCGGCGGCATCCTGGGGCAAGGTCTCGGCAACCGTCAGGGTGCGGGATGAAAGGGGCATGAGGGGGTCTCCTGGGCATGATGTGATCGGCACACGCCCGCAGCGCGGGCGTGGCGGCAGGATCCTACGTCAGGCCGCCGGCCGGGCCCCACAGGACTGGGAACGGTGCGCCTCGATCGCCACAGCCAGAGGCTTCGGGTCGGGCACACCGATCGTGACGGTGCGGCCGTCGCGCAGGTGCAGGCACAGCGCCCGGCCCCCCGGGGTCACGGTGTAGAAACGATGCTGGAGCGAGCCACGGATCCCTGAGCCGTGGATCCGGCGGGTGCGCACGTCCTGTGTGCCCGCAAGCTCGGCCAGCGGCTGACGCCACGCCGGCCAGCCGATGTAGCCGAAGTGCCAGGACAACTCGCCCGGACGGACCTCGATCACCAGGCGACCCAGGCACAACAGCGCGCCGACGACGCAGACCGCCAGCACGAGCACGCCCGCCAACGCCCCGGGCGTGTCACCCGGCTCACCCCGGCCGAAGAGGACCCCACCGAGCGCGAGCAGGCCCAGGCCGGCGGCCCACAGGCTGACCCAGGTCTGAACCAGACGATACGCGGGCGGGGACGTCGTGGGGGCACTCATCGGTGAGCAATATAGGGCGACCGGCGGGCCATGACGGGCGGGAGCGGCAGGCACCCAGGCGCGAGAATCCAGGTGCGAAAGGCGCCCACGAAACCGAAGGCGCCCGGCACCGCGAACGCGCCGCTGCCCGTCGGCTCGGGGCGCTCCTGGGCTTGGATCCCGGTACGACATGACGCAGTGCCTCTGGGCCGGTCCTTACCACGCCCCCAAGGGCGAGAACGCAGGACTGGCGCTGCAGCGCAGCCTGGGGCAGACCCGCCCTGGCCATGATCGCTGACCCCCTCATCAGGAAAGGAGAACCCCCATGCCCACCATCCGCGTCGAACTCTTCGAAGGCCGCACGATCGAGCAGAAACGCGCCCTCGCTCAGGCACTGACCGAAGCCACGGTGCGCACACTCGGCGGCTCGCCCGACAGCGTGGACATCGTCTTCTTCGACATCGCGCGCCACGACTGGGCCACCGGTGGGGCGCTGTGGGCGGACAAGGCGCCGAAGCCGCCGGCGGCGGGGTGACAGCCAATGCGCTCAGGCAGCTCGGGTGGACCCACCACCCGGAGGCCCGGGCAGCGGCAGTGAGGTAAACCGGACCGCGCGACCGACGCGCCCAACCCCTTACGTCGGGACGAACAGCAGCGCTGCCGCCGGCACGGTGACGAAGACCTCCTGTCCGGTCTCCCGGGCGGCGTCGCCTGAGCGGAACGGGTCGTCCACGGCGATGTCGACCGCGCCGCAGCGCACAGTGTAGCGCACGCTGGCGCCGAGGAACTCCCGGTCCAGGATGCGCCCGCGCAGCGCGTCGGTGCCGTCGCCGGCTTCCGCCAGACAGGCGTCCTGCGGGCGGAACACCAGTCGCGCACCGGGGGGCACCTCGGCCGAGGGGAGGACGGGCAGGCTCCCTCCACCGGCCATGGCGAATCGCCGCGCACCCGGACCCTCGGCGACCCGCCCCTCCAGCAAGTTGGCACTGCCCAGGAATCCGGCGACGAAGAGGTTGGCAGGCCGGGTGTACAAGGCCATCGGCGTGCCGACCTGCTGCACCACCCCTTCGCTCATGACAGCGATGCGGTCGCACACCGTGTTGGCCTCTTCCTGGTCGTGGGTGACGAAGATCGTGGTCAGCCCGAGGCGGCGCTGCAGCTCGCGCAACTCGCGCCGCACCTGCACACGCAACTGCGCATCAAGATTGGACAGCGGCTCGTCGAGCAGCAACACCTTGGGCTCCACCGCAAGTGTTCGCGCCAAGGCCACCCGCTGTTGCTGACCACCGGACAGTTGCGAAGGCTTGCGCTCGCCCAGGGCCGACAGGCCGACGACATCGAGCGCTCCGTCCACCCGCCGCTCGATCTCGGCGCGCGGCAGGCGCCGCTCCTCCAGGCCGAACGCGACATTCCGACGCACGCTCATGTGCGGCCACAGTGCATAGTTCTGGAACACCAGCCCAACGTCGCGCCTCCAGGGCGGCAGGCGCGAGATGTCGTCGCCGGCGACCCGCACGCTGCCGCTGTCGGCCTGCACGAAGCCGGCGATCAGCCGCAGTAACGTGGTCTTGCCGCAGCCCGACGGGCCAAGAAAGGCGAAGAACTCGCCCGGCGCGATCTCCAGGTCCACGTCCTTCAGGACGCGGTGCTTGCCGTACGACACATTCACTCGAGAGATCGAGACACCCGCAGCGCTCACCGGATGGCCCTCCACCGCTCCAACGTCGTCAGGACATGCACACGAATCATCAGACCGCTCCCTTGCTGCGCTGACTGCGCTCGAGGACGATGTGGGACACCCAGGTGCACAAGGCCACCAGCACGACCGCGATGACGCCGAGCGCGGCACCGGCCCCGCGCCCGGCCGGCGACTGCATGAAGACATACAGACCGAAAGCCAGCGGAGCGTCCGAATCCGACTGCACGAGCATCAGGGTGGCCGACAGCTCGACGGCCGCGGTGGCGAAACTCGTGACGAAGCCGGCCAGGATGCCACCGGCCATCAGCGGCACGACGATACGACGCACGGTGCGGGCCGGCGTGGCCCCCAGGTTCTGCGCTGCCTCCTCCAGAACCACTGCCACCTGCTGGAGCGCGGCGTGGCAGGCTCGCAGCGCATAGGGCAGGCGGCGGACCGCCAACGCCAGGACGATCATGATCCAGAAGGTGGCCAAGGGGGTACCGTCCGGCAGGGTGACGCCGTAGTAGGTTCGCAGGTAGCCGATGCCTAGCACGAGCCCGGGAATGGCCAGAGCAGCCATGGCCGCCCAGTCCAGCCACTCACGAGCGATGAGCTTCGTGCGCAGCACCAGATATGCGATGCCGACCCCGAGCACCACGTCGATCAGGCCGGCCAGCGAGGCATAGACCAGGGTGTTCTTGATGTAGACCGAGCTTTCGCCGAACACGCGGGCATAGTGCGCCGTCGTGTAGGCATCCGGCAACGGCGCGAAGGACCAGACCGTGGCGAGCGACAGCAACAGCAACGCCAGATGCGGGGCCAGCACCAGCGCCAGGATCAACGCCACCACCGCGTAGGACAGACCCGCTCGCCAGCCGGTGAGCGGCCTGCGACCCAGGCCGCCCCCGCCGCGTTGCGTCGTCGCGTAGTCGCGCCCCTTCATCGTCAGTGCGGACAGCCACATCGCCAGCACCGAGGCGACCACCAGTACGACGGCGATCACATAACCCATGGGATCGGTGATGCCGATCGAGGTCACCCGCAAGTAGGCCTGCGGCGCCAGCATGTCCTTGACGTTCAGCAGCAGCGGCGTGGCCAAGTCGTCGAACACCTTGACGAAGACCAGCGAAGCGCCGGCGACATAGCCCGGCATCGCCAGGGGCAGCACGATCCGACGCAGCAGCCGCCAGCCCGAGCACCCCAGGTTCTGTGCCGCCTCCTCCATCGCACGGTCGATGTTGCGCAGCGAGGCACTGAGGTTGATCAGGATGAAGGGGAAGTAGTGCAGCGCCTGGACGAAGATGACGCCGTTGAGCCCCTCCATGAAGGGCACCTTGAAGCCGAAGTGCTCGTCCAGCAGCAGGTTGATCGACCCGTTTCGACCGAAGAACATCTGCATCGCCACTGCGCCGACGAACGGCGGCATGATCAATGGCAGGAAGCCCAAGGTCTGGATCAGCACCGCGCCACGGAAATCGAAGCGCGTGGTCAGCACCGCCAGCGGCATGGCGATGAGCGAGGCCCACACCACCGCCATGCCCGAGACGTAGACCGAGTTCCAGAATGAACGCACGAAGAGCTCTGTGCGCAGGAAGTCGGCGAAGTTGACGAGAGTGAAAGCACCCGTGCCCTTCTCGGTGAAGGCCACGTAGATCACCGTGCCCACGGGCACGACGAGAAAGGCGAGCAGGAAGGCCGCGATCGCCAGCGCGAGTGCAGCCTGACCAGTCGTGAAAGGTCGATTCATCGCGCAGGCGCCTTCAGAGCGATCGCGATCGGCCCGACCGCAGGCCCTCCAAGCGCCCGATCGGCGTCACCGCCCGGCAAGGCCCCGGCCGTCGAGGCCCCCGCGTGCGGACCAGGAGCGATCAACGCGCGAGCTTCGCTGCATCCTCGACCTTGGCCCTGGCCTGCGCATAGCGATCGCGAGCGAAGGCCGCCCACTGCTGCTCGAGTTCAGCTTGGCGAGCGCCCTTCTGCCGGCCGCCGGTGAAGGCGGCTCGCAGCTCGGCCGAAGAGGCCTGCTCGACGCTGACCGGCATCGCGGCGATCAGGTCGCGAGCCTCGGACACGAGCTTCCGGGCGGCCGCGTTATCCTTGCGAGCCAACGCCGCCTCGACCTCATGGATGGACTTGGTCACGCCCTTCAGCGCCTCGAGTTGGAAGGAGATCAGTTGATCGAACAGCGTGTCGACGACCGCGGTGCGGCTCTCCGACAGATCGGCGTCGAAGGGCAGCAACCTGCCCAGGCGCGGATCGGTGAAGGGGTTGGGGTAGTCGGCGGGCGCCTTCGCGTAGACCGCGGGGTTGACCGGCAGGCGCCGGATGCTAGGCTCGAGAAGCACCTCCTGCCCGGCCGGCGACAAAAGGAAGTCGACGAAAGCCTGCGCTGCGGCGCGGTTGGGGGCATTCGAGACGATACCGACGTTGGCAGGCACGATGGTGCTGACCGAGGGATAAACGAACTTCACTGGAAAGCCCGAAGCCTGGGCAGAGAAGGCGAAGAAATCGATCACGATGCCCACGCCAACCTGACCGGAGTTCACCGCCTCGGGCACACCGAAGCTGCGCTCAGTGACCTGCCGGAAGTTGCCCGCCATCTCCTTGATGGTGCGCCAGCCCTTGTCCCAACCCTCGCCTTGGAGGATGGTCTCGATCGTCAGGTGCGTGGTCCCCGAACGCGAGGGTGCCGCGATCGAGACATGATCATGGAAGGCCGGCCTGGCCAGGTCCTGCCATTCCTTGGGCTCGGGCAAGCAGTTGGCGCGCGCATAGCGCTCATTCCACATGATGCCGTAGCCCGAGGCCGCAAAGCCGAAGTAGAAGCCCTCCCGATCGTTGATGGGATAGGAGCCGACCTTCTCCGGGATACCGGTGGCATTGGGCTTGTAGGTCTACAGCAGCTTCTTGCCCTTGAGAACCTCGAAGGCGTCCGGAGCGGAAGCCCAGAACAGGTCCACCTGGTTGTTGGCCCGCGTCTCCTCGATGAACTTCACGCCGGCATTCGTGTTGCGGTTCTGCACCTCGAGTGTGACCCCGGGCGTGGCTCGCTCGAAAGCACGCTTGATCGGATCGGTCACGTCCTTGGAAAACGAGGTCACGACCGTGACCTTGCCGGCCGGCTGGGCACCGGCAGCGCCAACCGCCAGCACGAGGGCCGCGGCGATGCTGGACAACATGAGGGGACGACGGGTGATGGACATGGGGGCTCCCGGCAAGGATGTGAAGGTCGGCGATCGACGGTCAGCCAGCGCAGGCATGACGGCAAACTGTCACCATACCGTCATCCAAATGTCATGGTAGTGGGATTCACCGACATGAGACCAGAGGGATTTCCCGCCCGTCTCCGGAACGCCACGAGGGTCTGCACCCCGCACCCGCAGTTCGACCGGAACGCGGGGTCGCCATGCGAAAGCTCCGGTGGACCAGGCAGTCCGGAGGGCGCGGCAGACTTCAGTCGTAATCGATCCGCGGGTCGATGTAGGCGTAAAGCACGTCCACCGCCAGGTTGATCAGCACGAAGACCACCAGGATGAACAGGATGCAGCCCTGGATCAGCGGGTAGTCGCGCGTGCCGATGGCCTGGATCAGCAAGCGGCCCAGGCCGGGGTAGGTGAAGACGGCCTCGGTGACGACGGTGCCGCCGATGAAGGTGGCCATCATCAGCCCGACGATGGTGACGAAGGGCAGCAGCGCGTTGCGCATCACGTGCCGGCCGACGACGTCGCGCTCGGGCAGGCCCTTCGCGCGGGCGGTGCGGACGTAGTCGGCGCGCAATTCGCCCAGCAGCGAGGCGCGCAGGAAGCGCGCGAAGATGCCCGACACATAGACGCCCAGCGTCAGCGCCGGCAGCGCCAGGTTGCGCAACGCCTGCCAGGGCGACTCGAAGATCGACACGTAGGCCGAGGCCGAGGGCAGCCAGCGCAGCGTCACGGCGAACAGCAGGATCAGCAGGATGCCGAGCCAGAAGGTCGGCACGCCCAGCGCCAGCGCGCTCCAGCCGCTGAGCGTGCGGTCCAGCCAGGAGTTGGGCCGCAGCGCGCTGAGCACGGCCACCGGCACGCCCAGCAGCAAGCCGACCACCGTGGCCGCCACGCCCAGCTGGATCGTGGCCGGGATGCGGTGCGCGATCAGGTCCACCACGGGTTCGCGGCTCTGGATGGACAGGCCCAGATCGCCCTGCAGGGCATTGCGCAGCCAGGTCCAGTACTGCACGGCCATCGGCTGGTCCAGCCCCAGGCGCTTGATCGTGTCGGCGATCTGTTCGGGCGTGGCGTTCTCGCCCACGATGGCCCCGACCGGCGAGCCCGGCACCGCGTAGATCATCAGCCAGATGCCCATGGAGGCCACCACCAGCACCGGCAGCAGCTGCATCAGGCGGCGCAGGATGAAGCCGGTCATGGGCGTTCCCCGCGGTGGGTGTGGGCCGGACGCCGATGGAGGGCGTACACCAGCACGACCGACAAACCGGACACCGGTGCGGCCCTCATGCCCGCCCTCCTTCGCGTGGCGCCAGGCGGTCACCCAGGTCCTGCCGGTCCTCCAGCACCTGGCCGAGCCGGCGGCCCAGGGTGTCGAGCGACAGGATGGTCAGCGTGAGCACCAGGCCGGGCAGCACCGCGTAGGTGGGCGATTCGCTGAGGTAGGACTTGCCCTCGCGCAGCATCTCGCCCCAGCTCGGCGTGGGCGGCGGGATGCCCACGCCCAGGAAGGCGAGCGAGGCTTCGATCAGGATCGCCACCGACGACAGGATCACCGCCTGCACGAGGATGGGGCTCCATGCGTTGGGCAGGACGGTGCGGAACATGTTGTACAGCGGCGAGCCGCCCAGCGCCTCGACCGCGAGCACGAACTCGCGCTGGCGCAGCGACAGCACCTGGGCGCGCGTGATGCGCGCAAAGCTCGGGATGCCGGTGATGCCCACCGCCACCAGCGCCGCCATCTGGCTGCGCCCGAGCACGGCGATCAGCGCCATGGCGAACAGGATGCCCGGCAGGGACAGCAGCACGTCGACGAAGCGCATCAGCAGCGTGTCGCGCCAGCCGCCGTAGAAGCCCGCCACTAGGCCGATCGGCACACCCACCAGCGCGGCGATGAGCACTGCGCCGGCGGCGGTGAGCAGTGAGGTGCGCGCGCCGTAGACCGCACGCGCCAGGATGTCGCGGCCGAGTTCGTCGGTGCCGAACCAGTGCGTGCGCGTCGGGCCTTCGAGGATGCTGCTGTAGTCCTGCTCCAGCGGGTCGAAGGGCAGCACCCAGCGCGCGCCGAAGGCCAGCAGCAGCAGCCCGACCAGGAACACCAGGCTCAGCAGCGCCCCGGGGTGGCGCAGCACGCGCACGCCCACATCGGCGGCACGAACCCAGCGCGGGCTGCGCAGTCGGAGGGTGGCAGTCACTCGTCGACCCTTCGCGCTGGGCGCATCGCGGGGCTCCCGTGGAAATGCCTGGCCACGCCACCGCTTCCTGCGCAGCGGCGTGAGGTCAGGACGGAAGACGACCAGCCGTCGGCGATGCTCATGCGACTTCCTCCACGGCCAGCGCAGACGGCACATCGGCTCCGACCCGATGGCACACGCCGCGCGTGGCGCCGCCGTGCAGCCACCGCACCGGCGGCACCTGCGTGCGGCACACCGGCTCGACCTGCGGGCAGCGCGGGTGGAAGTGGCAACCGGCGGGCGGGCGCGCCGGGTTGGGCAGGTCGCCCTGGAGGATGATGCGCCGGCGCTGACCGCGCAGCGACGGGTCGGGGATGGGCACGGCCGACAGCAGCGACTGCGTGTAGGGGTGCGACGGCTCTTCGTACAGGGTGCGCTTGGCGCCCTCCTCGACGATGCGGCCGAGGTACATCACCGCCACCCGGTCGCTGATGTGGCGCACCACCGACAGGTCGTGGGCGATGAACAGGTAGGCAAGACCGAGTTCGCGCTGCAGGTCCTGCAGCAGATTGACGATCTGCGCCTGGATCGACACGTCCAGCGCGGCGACCGGCTCGTCCAGGATCAGCAGCCGCGGCTTCAGTGCCAGCGCACGCGCAATGCCGATGCGCTGGCGCTGGCCGCCGGAGAACTCCTTCGGGAAGCGCCCGGACATCGAGGCCGACAAGCCCACCATGTCCAGCAGTTCGCGCACCCAGCGGTCGCCACCGAAGTCCTCGTACAGACCGTGGATGTGCAGCGGCTCGGCCAGGATGTCGGCCACGGTGCGGATCGGGTTCAGCGAGGCGTACGGGTCCTGGAAGACGTACTGCATGTGGCGGCGGCTTTGCCGGCGCTGCAGCGGGGTCAGTGTCGACAGATCCTGCCCGTCGAAGACGACACGGCCGCCGGTGGCCGGCACCAGACCGATGATCGCCCGCCCGGTCGTGGTCTTGCCGCAGCCGGATTCGCCGACCAGCCCGAGCGTCTGGCCGGCATGCAATTCGAAGCTCACCCCGTCGACGGCGCGCACGGCGCCGGTGACGCGGCGCAGCACGCCGGTCTTGACCGGGAAGTGCACCTGCAGGCCCTCGACCTGGAGCAGCGCACCCGCGCGCGTCGCCACCTCGGTGGCTCGGGGCTGCGCCGGCACGCGGCCTTGGACCGACTGCGCCGGGTCTGCAGCCGCCCGCACAACCGGCACCGACGGCGACGACGGGTCGGACGCAGCGGTCGGGCCGATTGCGCGCCCGCCCGGCCCGGTGTCGGCGGAATCGGTCGCTTGCACCCATCGGCTGACCTCGGCCGCCTGATGGCAGGCCGTCCACTGCGCCGGGCCGGCTGGCGCCAGCGACGGCGCCTGGCTGCGGCACCGCGCATCATCGCCCGCCAGCGTGCAGCGTGGCTGGAAGGCACAGCCCTCGGGCCAGGCGCTTGGCGACGGGGGCTGCCCGGCGATCGGGATCAGGCGCGTCGACCGCCCGTCCAGCCGGGGCATGCTGCGCAGCAGCCCGACGGTGTAGGGGTGTGCAGGCCGGCTGAAGATGTCCTGCACCGGCCCGGTCTCGACGATGCGCCCACCGTACATCACCGCCACGCGGTGCGCCACCTCGGCGATGACGCCCAGGTCGTGCGTGATCAGGATCACGGCCGCCCCGGTCTCACGCTGGCGCTGCGCCAGCACCGACAGCACCTGCGCCTGCACGGTGACGTCCAGCGCGGTGGTCGGCTCGTCGGCGATGATCAACTGCGGCTGGCCCGCCATGGCCATCGCGATCACCACGCGCTGGCGCATCCCGCCCGAGAACTGGTGCGGGTACTGACCGACGCGCTGCCCCGGGTCGGGGATGTCGACCTCGCCCAGCAGCTCGACCGAGCGCGCGGCAGCTCGTGCGCGCTCCAGGCGACCCAACGCCACCTGCCCCTCGACCACCTGGCGCCCGGTGGTGAACACCGGGTTGAGCGAGGTGTTCGGGTCCTGGAAGACCATGCCGACGTCGCGTCCGCGCAT
>Ga0172376_10008168_pt1 | contig 10982 bp, 6 predicted proteins | sample Lak35m_FD_121114 | JGI IMG/M metagenome (GOLD analysis project Ga0172376, IMG submission 121114) | Freshwater microbial communities from Kabuno Bay, South-Kivu, Congo - kab_092012_35m | ecosystem: Environmental > Aquatic > Freshwater > Lake | place: Democratic Republic of the Congo: South-Kivu... | reverse complement strand
GAACACCATGGCCAAGCACAAAGTCGTCCTCGCGTACTCCGGTGGACTCGACACCTCGATCATCATCCCCTGGCTCATCGAGCACAAGAAGCTCGAGGTCCACGCCGTCTGCGGCGACGTGGGCCAAGGCGGCGAAGAGCTCGAGGGCCTCGCCGAGAAGGCCAGGAAGACCGGCGCCAAGAGCTGCAAGATCGTCGACCTGCGGCGCGAGTTCCTCGTCGACTACGTGTGGCCGTGCCTGCGCGCCATGACCGTCTACGAAGGCCGCTACCTGCTCGGCACCTCTATGGCGCGTCCGATCCTCGCCAAGGCGCAGGTCGACTACGCCAGGGAGATCGGCGCCACGCACGTCGCGCACGGCTGCACCGGCAAGGGCAACGACCAAGTGCGCTTCGAGCTGACCTACATGGCGCTGGCGCCGGACCTGAAGATCGAAGCCCCGTGGCGCGAGTGGGACATCCGTTCGCGCGAGGACGCCATCGACTACGCCGAGTCGAAGAAGATCCCGATCACCGCCTCGCGCACGAAGATCTACTCGCGCGACCGCAACCTGTGGCACATCAGCCACGAGGGCGGCGCGCTCGAGTCGCCGGCCAACATGCCGCCGGAGGACGTGTGGATGCTGACCGTGTCGCCCGAGAAGGCGCCGGACCAGCCGCAGGTCGTCACCATCGGCTACGAGCAAGGCGCGCCCGTGTCGGTGAACGGCAAGAAGATGGCGCCCGAGGTCCTCGTGGCGCACCTGAACGAGATCGGCGGCCGCCACGGCGTGGGGCGCGTCGACATCACCGAGAACCGCCTCGTGGGCATGAAGTCGCGCGGCGTGTACGAGACGCCTGGCGGCACGATCATCCTCGAAGGACTCAAGACGCTGCGTTCGCTGACGATGGACCGCGACACCGCGCGCATGTGCGAGAAGCTCATGCCCGAGTACGCCGATGTCGTCTACACCGGCCGCTGGTTCGCGCCGCTGCGCGAGGCCATGGACGCGTACTTCGCCAAGGCCTGCGAGACGGTCGCGGGTTCCGTGCAGGTCAAGCTCTACAAGGGTTCGGCCACGGCGGTCGCCGCCACCAGCCCGTACTCCCTGTACAGCGAGGATCTCGCCACCTTCGGCCACTCGGCGAGCTTCAGCCACGCCGACAGCAAGGGCTTCGTGAAGCTCTACGGACTTCCCGGCATGGTCGCCGCGACCGTGCGGCGCGGCGCCGGCAAGAAGACCGCCAAGGCCGGCGCCGCGAAGCCCGCCAAGGCGACCAAGGCGCTCGTCGCCGGGAAGGCGCGTTCGTGACAAAGGCCGGCACGGGACAAGGCGCCAAGTCCGAGCAACAGGGCGCGAAGCTGTGGGGCGGCCGCTTCGAAGGCGAACAGGACCCGCGCTTCGCGGCCTTCAATCGCAGCCTGCCGTTCGACCGGCGGCTGTGGGCCGAGGATGTGGTGGGCAGCATCGCGTGGGCTGGAGCCTTGCACGGCGCGGGTGTGCTCTCCGCCGAGGAGGCGAAGAGCATCGTCGGCGCCCTCGAGGCGATCGGCGCCGAGCTGGACCGCGATGCTTCGCCGCTGGCCTCGTCCTCGGCCGAGGATGTGCACGCCTTCGTCGAGTCCGCCCTCACCGAGCGCGTGGGCGATCTCGCCAAGAAGCTGCACACCGGCCGCTCGCGCAACGACCAGGTGGCCACCGACCTCAAGCTGTGGTGCCGCGCCGCCGGGGCGAGCTTGGAGGCAGCGCTGGTCGAGGCCATGACCGCGCTGGTCGCGCTGGCCGAGCGCCACGCCGCGACGCCGATGCCCGGCTACACGCACCTGCAGCGCGCGCAGGTCGTGACCGCCGGCCACCACGCGCTGGCCTACGTCGAGATGCTCGAGCGCGATCGCACGCGCCTCGTCGACGCGCTGGCGCGCATGGACACTTGTCCGCTGGGCAGCGGCGCGCTCGCGGGCACGGCCTTCGCCGTCGACCGCGAGGAGCTCGCCGCTTCGCTAGGCTTCGCCGCGCCCACGGCCAACAGCCTCGACGCGGTCAGCGACCGCGACCACGTCAGCGAGCTCGCCTTTTTGTGCGCGATGGTCGGCGTGCACCTCTCGCGCCTCGCCGAGGACTGGATCTTCTTCGCCTCGAGCGAAGCGCGCTTCCTCGGGATGTCCGACGCGATCAGCACCGGCAGCTCGCTGATGCCGCAGAAGAAGAACCCCGACGCGCTCGAGCTCCTGCGCGGAAAGTGCGGACGCTTGGTGGGACGCCTCGTGGGCACGCTCGTGATGCAGAAGGGCATCCCGCTGGCCTACGACAAGGATCTGCAGGAGGACAAGGAGGCGCTCTTCGAGGTCGTCGACACGACCAGCGAATGCCTCGCCATCTGCGCGATCGTGGCGAAGAACGTCGACTACGACGTCGCGCGCTGCCTCGCCGAGAGCTCCAAGGGCCACCTCAACGCCACCGATCTCGCCGACCTGCTGGTGCGGCGCGGGACGCCATTCCGCCACGCGCACGAACTCGCCGGCAAGGCGGTGCGCCTCGCGCTCGAACGCGGTTGCGAGGTCGAGGGCCTGCCGAAGCCGCTGCGCGACGATCTGATGCCCCAGCTCGCCGACATCTCCGACGCGCAGCTCGCCGTCGAACTCTCGCCCCAAGCCTGCCTCGCGCGCCGCGCCGCGCATGGCGGCACATCCCCCGCGCGCGTCGTCGAACAAGCCAAGCTCTGGAAGGAGCGCCTCGCCGCATGGAACAACCCATCCTGAACCGCGGTCGCGTGAGCGACCCCCGTCCCGTCCTGCCCTCCGGCTTCAAGGCCTCCGCGATCCACGCCGGCATCCGCGCCAAGAAGAGCAAGCTCGACATGGGTCTGGTCGTCGCGCCCGAGGCCTTGCCCGCCGCCGCCATCTACACGACGAACAAGCTCGTCGGCGCGCATGTCACCGTGTGCCGCGAGTCGCTCGCCAAGTCCGGCGGCAGGGTGCGCGCGTTGCTCGTGAACAGCGGCAACGCCAATTGCTCCACTGGCGAAGCCGGCCTCGAGGACGCGCGCCACGTGCAACGCGCCGTGGCCGAGCTCGTCGGCTGCCCCCCCGAGCAGGTGCTCTTCATGAGCACCGGCGTGATCGGCGCGCGCCTGCCGCTGGAGAAGCTGCTCGCCGCGCTGCCGAACCTTGTCGGCACCGCCTCCGAGCGCGGCCTCGGTGACTTCGCCACCGCCATCATGACCACCGACCTCGTGCCGAAGGTGCGCACGGTCGCAGTCGAGGACAAGAGCGGCGCGCCCTTCCGCGTTACCGGCGTCGCCAAGGGCTCGGGCATGATCCATCCGAACATGGCGACGATGCTCGGCTACCTCTTCACCGACGCCACCCTGCCCAAGGAACCGCACGCGTTCCTGCGCCAAGTCGCCGACCGGAGCTTCCACCGCCTGACCGTCGACGGCGACACCTCGCCCAACGACACGGTGCTGTTGTGGAGCAGCCGCACGAGCGCCACGCCCACATCGGAGGAGCTCTTGGCGCGCACGGTGACGGATGTGGCGCAGGAGCTGTGCCGCACCATCGCCGCCGACGGCGAAGGCGCCACGCGCCTCCTGACCGTGCAAGTGCTGGGCGCCCCCGACGAAGCCGCCGCGACGCAAGTCGCCCGCACCATCGCCACCAGCCCCTTGACCAAAACCGCCGTCCACGGCCGCGACCCGAACTGGGGCCGCATCCTCGCCGCCGCCGGCCGCAGCGGCATCGACTTCGACCCCGCCAAGGCCCGCGTGTGGATCGGCGACGCCGACGTGTACTCGGACGGCAAGCCGCACCCCGAGAACGAGAAGGAGGCGCACCTGCACCTGTTGAACAACCACGAGGTGGTGCTGGGTGTCGACTTGGCGGCGGGGAGCGCGCAGGCGGAGGCTTGGACGTGCGACTTCTCGAATGATTACGTGAGGATCAACGCGGACTACCGATCCTGATGCTGGCCCCGGTCGTTGTGCGCGAAATCCTGGGCTGACTGCCACGCAGGCCAAGCCGCGAGCGTCTATACACATGGAGGGCCCACCGGGCCGAGGCCTGGTGGGGCAAGTCGCTGAATCCGACCGCTATCCGCGGTGGCGACCTCCGACAGCCGTCACCACGCGCGGCAACAAGCCTCATGGCCCAGCGCCAAGTGGCCCGACCAGCCTTCAAGGCCAGCACAGGAGCACTCACCTCGCGCTCGACACTCAATCCTTCCTGCGACAGCCAGCCGACCGCATTGGGCCGCGCCACGAAGCACCAAGCCGAAGTTCATCGAGCTTGGATGCACTTCGCGCGAAGTGCCCGGCATCTGCCTCGCGACTCGCGATCCTAGACGCCCCCTCAAGGGCCACAGACCCGCGCCACGAGTGGGGTGCACTTGCAGACGAGCGCGGGCACGGAGCCTCCCTAGGCCGGCATCGTTCCGCGTCATGCGGCCCTGAGGTCGACTGAAGCCTTGGAAAGCCACCTTCAGGTCCGGACTGCGTCCCGACGCGCGCACAATGAAAGGGGCCAGCATCGGATTCACCCCCCTTTTCACTCCCTCGCCCCCTCCCCCTGCGCCCCCCGCCTCCCCTCGGTTAATCTCGCCCACACATGCTCGCGCGCCTCTCACTCCTCTTCACCCTCACCCTGTCCATCGGGGTCCACGCGACCGCGCCCGCGCTGGCCGCGCAGGATCAACCTGCGGGCATGCCGCCGCGTTGGGCGGAATTCCAAGCGCAAGCCGAGGGGTTGCTGGAGCCCGTGGCGGCAGCCTGGCACAGGGACGGCTTGCTCGTAGTGGCGGAGAGCTTCGGTTCGCGTCTTGCATGGCTGAGGCCGGATGGGACGCTCGAGAAGCGCACGGAATTGCGCACCGAGGACGGCGGGCTCGTCTGGCCGCATGGGGTCGAGTGCCTGCCCGATGGATCGGTGCTGGTCGTCGACCAGGCGCGGGCCAGCGTCCTGAGGCTCGATCCCGATGGGACGCGAACGACGCTCGGAGCACGCGTGTTGATCGAGCCGCAAGGCGTGTGCGGGGCCAATGGTCGCGTGTGGGTGGCCGACTCAGGACATGGGCGCGTGTTGTCGTTCTCCGACGACGGTTCCTATCCGCAGGCCTACGGAGCTCCGGGGCGCGGCAAGGGGTTGTTCGTCGAGCCCGTGGACGTGGCCGTCGATGAAGCAGGACGCGTCTGGGTCGTCGACGCGGGCACGCCCAAGATCGCGTGCTTCGCCGCCGACGGCACCTTGCTCCTGGAGATCGAAGGCCACGGACCGCACGAAGGACTGTTCGCGCGTCCGGCTTCGATCGAGGTCGCGCTGGGCCATGTGTGGGTGTGCGATCGCGACAACCACCGCGTGCAGTGCTTCGCGCCGACTGGCGAGTTGGTGCACGCGCATGGCGTGCACGCGCTGCTGCCGCACGAAGGCAAGGGCCGGCTGCACTACCCAGCGGGACTCGCCATCGCTCCCGATGGCTCGCGCGCCGCTCTGGTGGAGCCCGCCGAGGATCGCGTGCAGTTCTTCGCAGGCAACCACGACGAACCCGACCCGCTGCTGAACCTCGAACGCGACACGGCGGCCCACGTGGAAGGCGGCATCGCGGCCGGCAGGCAGACGCTCGTGGCGCTCGAACCCAGCGGGCCCGATGCGCGCCTGTACGACTTGCGCGACAAGGAACCGATCGAGATCACGCGCTTCCTCGTGCGCGGCGCCAAGCACGGCGGCGCGCTGTCGCCCGTGGCCGTGGCGCTCTCTCCCGACGCGCGCCTCGCCTACATCGCCGATCCATTGCTGTCGCGCGTGACGGCTGTGCTCGTCGAACGCGACCTCGGCGCGCCGCTCAAGCAGGATCCGTTCCTGCCACGCCTCGCACGCCTCGTCGACCTCGATGCGCTGCAGACCGTGGCCGGCCTGCCCGCGGCGCCGCGTCCGCAAGCCATCGCCTGGAGCGAGGGGGAACTCTGGGTGGCGGACCGCAGACGGGGCAGCGCCTGGGTGCTCGACGCCAAGCTCGAGCTGCTGCGCGAGTGGCGGCCGGAGGGCCCTCGCTGGGTCGATCCGACGGCCATCGCCGTGGAGGGCGAGCGCGTGTGGATCGTCGATCGCAAGTCGCGCGCGGTGCGCGTGCACGCGCAGCGCGATGGCGCCCTGCTGCACGAATTTGTCGCCAAGGCCGAGCTCGGTGGCGCCGAACGCCTGTTGGCGCCCCATGGCATGGCCGCGCACGCGGACGGCGGCGCTTGGATCTCCGACGAGGGAACCGGGCGCATCCTGCGGCTCGATCGCGAAGCGCGCGTCGTCGAGTCCATCGGTGGACGCGGCATGGGGCGCGTGCAATTCGAGAAGCCGCAGGGGCTGTGCTCGTCCCCCGATGGCGACCTGTGGGTCGTCGAGCGCGGCAACCACCGCGTGCAACGCTTGAGCTCCGCGGGCGCGTACAAGGATGTGTTCGGCGCGCGACTTTGGTGCCTGCCCGCGCGCCAGGAGTCCGCGGAGACGCGCGTCGACGGAGGCAAGCAATGAAGGCTGGCGTCCTTTGTCTAGTTTACTTGACAGCCTTGCCATGGACATCCGCGGGCTGTCGCGTGCCCGAAGGTCGATCCGCGCCTGGCACGACCGTCGAAGGCGAATCGACGCCGCGGGCCGATTCCGCTGCGCGAGCCGGAGCGCCGGACGGACCATCGCGGGCGGCGCCCGTCCCGGCGCGCCTGGCGCCCGAGGGATTGCAGTCGGTGGCGACCAACCTCGGGACCTTCCGCGTGCACCACAGGAGCGACCCCGCCACGATCGAGCGCGGCAAGCCCTTCCGCTTGCAGGCGTGGATCACGCGCGAGGGCTCGCGCGAAATCGTGCCGTGGGCGGAACTTTCCGTGGATGCGGACATGCCCGAACACCTGCATGGCATGAACCGCGTCCCCAAGGTGACGCGCCAGCAAGACGGCTCGTTCCTCGTCGAGGGGATGTTGTTCCACATGCCGGGACGCTGGGACTTGTACTTCGACGTGCACGAGGCCGCGATCGTCGAGCGCGCGCAGGTGGCGCTGGATCTGTGGTGATGCTGCTCGTCGCGACGATCCTCGTGGCGCGAGCCGTCGCGGCCGCGCCCGCGCCGTCCGAAGAGTCGTTCCAGCTCGACGAGCGCGTGCGCGCGGCCATCGCGCGGCTGGAACGCGAGCGCGCGCCCGCGCCGGATCCGACCAACCGCCACGAGCTCGATCCGCGCGCGGCACGCCTCGGCCAACGCCTCTACTTCGACGCGGGCCTGTCGGCCAACGGCGCTGTCTCGTGCGCCAGCTGCCACGATCCAGCGCAAGGCTTCACGACGCGCGATGCGCTCGCCACGGGGATCGGAGCAACCGCGCGCAACGCCCCCACGCTGCTCGACGTCTCGCGACGACGCTGGTTCGGCTGGGGTGGACGCAACGACACGCTTTGGTCCCAGGCGATCGTGCCGCTCCTGGCGCCGCACGAGATGGGTTCGAGCGCGGCGGACCTGGCGCGCGCGATCGAAGCGAACCCTGCGTTGCGCGGCGAGTGGCGCGAGTTGCATGGCGACACGCTGGCCGCAGGCGACGAGCTGCTGGCGCAGGCGGGCAAGCATCTCGCCGCCTACCAGCGCTTGCTCGCGACCGGTCCCTCGGCCTTCGATCGCCTCGCGGCGGCCTTGCGCTCCGGCGACGCGCAAGGCGCGAAGCACTATCCGCTCCAAGCATTGCGCGGGGCGGCACTCTTCTTCGGCAAGGCGAACTGCCGCAGTTGCCACGCAGGGCCCGAGTTCACCGACGAGGAGTTCCACGACCTCGGGTTGCCGCCAGTCAGGGGGGCCAAGCGCGATGAAGGCCGCCGCGAAGGCTTGCGGCAGCTGCTCTCCGACCGCTTCCGCGCCGACTCGGCGCACAGCGACGCGCGCGAAGGCGAGCGAGCGCGCGAGCTGGCGCACCTCGCGCCGGTGGACGAGGATTGGGGGCGCTTCAAGACCCCCTCCTTGCGCAACGTGACGCGCACCGCGCCCTACATGCACACAGGCCAATTCGCCACGCTGCGCGACGTGGTGCGCTTCTACTCGACGCTCGAGGGAGCCGCGGCGCGCGGCCACCACGGCGAGACCGTCCTGCAGCCGTTGAACCTGACCGAGCCCGAGATCGACGAACTCGTCGCGTTCCTCGGCACGCTCGAGGGCGATCTGCCGCCGGAGCACTTGCTCCGTGCGCCCTGAAACGCAGCCTGCGCCCTGAGACGCAGCGCTGGCCCACAGACGCCGCGTGCTCGCGGCAACGCGGTGCTCGCGGGCGAGCCGCACGGGAATGCGAGTCGTTCCTTCGTCTGGTATCCTTGACGGCATGAGCGTCCGCCTCCCCCTCGGCTTGTTCGCCTGCGCCCTCGTCGTCCCCTCCGTCGTGGCGCACGAGGGCGACCGCAAGCTGCGCGACAAGAAGCCGCGCTTCGAGCTGGCCTCGGGCTGCGGCGGCTCCGGCTCGCAGGCGCTGACCGTTCCTTCCGACTACCTCGACTTCCCGCGCAGCGGCGTGCAGTTGCGCTCGTGGGTGACCTTGCGCGACATCGGCTACGCGCACGAAACCGGCAACAGCTGCTTCGGCTACACCGCGCCGTCCGGTCGCGAGTACGCGCTCATGGGGACTTCACGCGGACTCGCGTTCGTCGAGGTGACCGACCCCGGGGAGCCGCGCATCGTGGCCGTCAAGATCGGCCCGGAGTCCTTGTGGCGCGACGTGCGCACCTACCAGGACAAGTGCTATGCGGTCTCCGAAGGCGGCGGCGGGATCCAGGTGTTCGATCTGGCGCAGATCGACAACGGCATCGTGTCCGATCTGCCAGCGGTGACGACGGGCGGGCTCGAAGGCACCCACACCTTGGCCGTCGACGCGAGCTCGGGCTTCCTCTACCGCGCCGGCGGCGGCAGCAACGGCATCCGCATCTACTCGCTCGCCAACCCCGCCGCGCCTGCCTATGTGACGCAGTGGAACGGCCGCTACACGCACGAGGCGACACCGGTCACGTACACCAACGGTCCCTACGCCGGCAAGCAGATCGTGTTCTCGTGCGGCGGCTTCAATGGTGGCTTCTCCCAGCCCGGCATCGACATCCTCGATGTCACCAACAAGCAGAACATCCAGTTCGTCAAGCGCTTCGGCTACAGCAACGCCCAGTTCAGCCACCAAGGCTGGCTCAGCGAGGACAAGCGCTACTTCTACTTGAACGACGAGCTCGACGAGACCGGCTCGAACCAGCTGCGCACGCGCGTGATCGACATGCAGAGCTTGACGAACCCCGTCGAGCTGCCCTCGTTCGGGTATGGCACGACCGCCATCGATCACAACCTGTACGTCTCCGGCAATCGCATCTACCAAGCCAACTACAGGAGCGGCCTGAACATCTTCGACAACACGAACCCGACCGCGCCGACGCGCGTGGCATGGTTCGACACTTGGCCCGAGGACGACGCGGCGCAGTTCAACTCGCTCTGGAACAACTACCCCTACTTCGCGAGCGGCACTGTGCTCGGAAGCGACCTCGAGAAGGGTTTGTGGGTCTGGAAGGTGGGCGCGCCCGACGTCGACTTCGCCTTCCCCGCAGGAGCCGCGCCGGACAAGGCCCATCCCTTCGGCGAAGCCATCGATGTCGACATCCAAGTCGCGCCCGGCGTGCAGCTCGCTCCCGGCAGCGTCAAGTTGATGTGGCGCCTCTCCGGCGGGCCTTGGAACGAGACGCCAGCCGTGCAAGGGACCGGCTCGACGTGGAGCCTGCGCTTCCCCGCCGTCGCGTGCGGCGCGAACATCACATGGTGGATCAGCACCAAGACGACCACGCACAAGACTTGGAACTGGCCGCAAGGCGCGCCGACCTTGGTACGCGAGTCGATCTCCGCCGCGTCGTACTCGCTGGCGCTGGTCGACCGCATGGACTCCTCCATCGGCTGGAGCATGGGCCAGCCCGGCGACACCGCGACCTCGGGCCAGTGGGCGCACGGCGAGCCATTGGGCACCTACGCCCAGCCCGAGTTCGACCATAGCGTCGTAGGCCAGAACTGCTTCTTCACCGGCCAAGGCACCGAAGCCGGCGGCTACGGCGCGGCCGACGTAGACGGCGGCAAGACGACCTTGCTCTCGCCGCGCCTGCAACTCGGCGGCCTCTCCAACCCGGTCGTGAGCTACTGGCGCTGGTACTCGACCAACCTCGGCCAAGGCCCGGCCAACGAGGACAGCTTGATCGTCGAGATCTCCAACGACGATGGCACCACCTGGTCGCTGGTCGAGCAAGTCGGCCCCGGCGGCAACGAATGCCTCGGCGGCTGGTTCCCGCACCAGTTCCGCGTCTCCGACATCCTCGCGCCCACGGACCTCGTGCGCCTGCGCTTCGTCGCCTCCGACTACAACACGAACGGCAATGTCGAAGCCGCCATCGACGACCTCTATGTCGCGGACATGGATTGCCCGCCACCGCCCACGCGCTACTGCGTGGGCAAGCTGAACAGCCAGGGCTGCATTCCCAACGCCACATGGACCGGCCTGCCTAGCCTCTCCGGACCCGGCTTCACCATCGGCGCCGCCAATGTCCTCTCCAACAAACCCGGCGTGATGTTCTACGGCCGCTCTCGAGCCACGACCCCGTTCCAAGGCGGCACCATGTGCGCCGCCTCCCCGCTGCGCCGCTCCTCCATCCTGCAGTCGGGCGGCAATCCGCCGCCGGTCGACTGCTCGGGCGCCTTCAACTTCGATTTCCAAACTTGGGTCTTGTCGGGTGCAGACGCGACGCTTGGGGCAGGTGCGAGCGTCAATGCGCAGTTTTGGTATCGGGATGTGTTTGATCCGGCGGGATTTGGCAGTGGGTTGTCGGACGCGGTGGAGTTCGTTTTGCAGCCCTGATCTCGATGCTGGCCCCGTTCGTTGTGCTCGAAATCGCGCCAGCCTGCTGCATCGCCTGCGGTCCCGAGCGTCAGTGAGTTGGAGGGCCATGGCGTCGCTGCGCGCCGCCGGCCCGCCCCCGCGCGG
>Ga0172376_10008167_pt1 | contig 10983 bp, 8 predicted proteins | sample Lak35m_FD_121114 | JGI IMG/M metagenome (GOLD analysis project Ga0172376, IMG submission 121114) | Freshwater microbial communities from Kabuno Bay, South-Kivu, Congo - kab_092012_35m | ecosystem: Environmental > Aquatic > Freshwater > Lake | place: Democratic Republic of the Congo: South-Kivu... | reverse complement strand
TGAACGTCGTCGGAATAAGCGTCCATGCCGCTCTCCATGCCGGTAAGTCACTCGGATGTCATCTCATGTCAGGAAAGCTTATCGAAAACTCGAAATCAGGGAAGTTGATCTTGGCCAGATCCTTAAGGAGAATGAAGAAGTCGAAGGGTTGAGGAAGGTAAAAACCGGGATCGAGCAGGTGGTCGCGGAAATCAGTTCGGAAACGGACATGCGGCCCGAGGGAGACCCCACGAAATACGCCGAGCTGCGCGTGGGCGGCACCGACACACCCGAAACGAAAGCCCTGTTCGAAGCCCGAATGTTCGCCCACCACACTCTGAAGTACGTGAAGGTTCGACAGAACGGTTCTGCCCCGACACGTTTCGCGGTCTGGCCGGTCGAAAACGTCGCCCAATTCGCACGCGCGGTCGATGGACGAGTCGTCCACGTCACCGGCAAGGAAATCTGGGTCGTCGTCGAGCCTTTGAGTGCCACCGAGGCCGAACGCGAGCGTCTCAAAGCGGTCGAATTCCGGAGAAACAATCGCGGGACCGAAGCCGAAAAACTGCTTCGGAATAGGGCGGCACTTGGCCATGACGTTCAGGGCACGGCGAATTCCCCTGAAAGCCCCACGGTCGCGGTGACACCATCCGCGGCCGCACCGGCGGGCAGCTTCAGTTCGGATGGTTCCCGCAGCTCGCGGTTGCAGCGTTCCGAAGAGTTGCGCCGCGGAATGATGTCGAGCGCGAACCGACCGGGCATTCCCGCGAACACAGGTGGCGCCGCGGCCGGACTTCAGCCGGTTTTTGGCTCGGAATCCCGGGGAACTGCGAACGTGGTCGCGACGCCCAGTCGCGCATCGACCGCATCGCGTGGCGATTCCCTGACTTCGAAAGCCGACGCCAGCCAGGTCGCGAAAATCGCCGGCCAGAAAGATGCCTTCGCAGTCGCCATGGAACGGATCCGGAACGTCAACGACGAAGACAACGCCGGATTCGGCATGTCCATTCTGCTGAAAATCGACCTTAAGGGACGAGAAAGGGAAGTGTTCGATGCGCTTGGCCCCTTCCTCGATTCGCCTTTCGAAAACCGGGCCGCCGTGGCGCTGCTTGTGCTCGACCGTCTCGACGATCCCCGCCGCGTGGATGAGTTGATCCGCCGGCTGGGGAAGCATCGCCAGACGGACCCGATTTTCTGCGGCATGCTCGCGAAATGGAAAGACCCGCGGGCGATCGAACCGCTGGCGAACCAGCTCGACGGATTTCCTCTCTGGAAACATTTTGACGACGCCCTGATCGCCTTCGGACCGGCCGCCGAAACGGCCGTGATCGCGAAATTGGCTGAGACGGACAAAAATACCCGAAAGCGGGCGTGCGAGATTCTGGGCCAGATCGGGGGCGAGGAGTCGTTGAAAATCTTCGGGAAGCTCAAGCCGGACTCCGATCCGTTCGTGCGCATGGCCGCCAGCGCGGCAATCACGAACATCCGGAACCGGCTGGGCAAACCCGCGGGCAGACGAACTGGACGCTGATGCGGAAATCGGACGTATTCCTGGGGGTAGGCTGCCGGCGAACGAATCAAAAACGCATGATCTGAGTGGACATCTCTCGATCGTCCCGCAAAAATAAGTGAACCCGGATCCGGGTTTTCCAGTCGATTCAGGCGTCCCTGTTTTCGGATCGCTCCCGATGATGATCGACATGCGCTGCCCACATTGCGGAACTTCGTACCGGCTTAAACCCGAGCTTGCCGGGCGTCAGGTGAAGTGTCGCATGTGCCAGGCGTCGTTCACGGTCGAGGATTCCGAGATTGCGGACGAAGATCTGATGTCGATCGAAATGCCGTCGGCGCGCAAGCCGTCGCGGCCGGTCTCGTCCGAACTGCCATCGACGAAAGAATTTTCCGCGCCCATGGCCAGACCGGCCGTGCCGCCTGCCCGACCACCCGCTCGCCCGGCGAAAAAAGGGCCGAAGGTCGACGATCTGGGCTTTTTCGTCGACGACGACCATGACGTCGATCACCTGCCGTACGCTCAAAAAACTGCCGCGGCCGACCCCTACGACGAAGCCGAACTGCTCCGGCAGGCCGCACGCAAGGGGGCTGAAGCGCTCTACGAACCGCACAAGCCCAAGGCACGCGCCAAAGCCGCGGTCGCGAATCGCGGGCCGAGTGCCGCGACCGTCCTGATTCGACTGGGGCTGGGCATCGCCGGTATTGCCGTCGCGGCGTTCGGTATTTATTTCGGCGTCCGGATGATCTCGACCGCTGGCATTCGCGCGGCTCTGGCGGGCCTGCCTTTCGAAATTCAGGCGGAATTCGAACAGACGTCCGACACGCCGATCGGCAGCCCGGCGCCGCCCGAGGCGAAAATCGATCCGTCTCTGCCCGTGCGCGACCTGAGCAAGCATCGGAATCTGCTCAAGGATCTCGTTTCCGACTTCGACGCCATGGCCAGCGCGATCGCCCAGATCAACGACGCCCCATCGGCCGAGGCCCAAAAACCCGCCATCGATCAGATCACGCAAAGGCTTCAGGGCCTGCAAAATCGCATCAGGACAGAGAACATCTTCAACCCGAATCCGAAGGAGGACCAGATCCTGTCCAGGGAATTCGGCAAGCCTCTGCGCGCCGCGGGTGAAAAGATTCGCGACCAGCTTCGTCGGCTGCAATCCATATCCAGCTTTCCGCTGGCGATGAGCGGTGCCATTTCTCAGGTGAATCTTGGCCTTTCGCGGATGGAGCGACAGTTCATTTCCAAAGGCGAGCTGCCCCCCGGCGACAAATACGCCGAAATCCGCGTCGCGGGCCTGAAAACCAAAGAGGAACGAGAGTACGTTCAGGAGCTGATCTCCGAGCTGGCCAATCCGCGGGCGTCCCGCAACAAGACGTCCAGCCTGGCCGCTACGCGTTACGCCATCTGGCCGGTGGACAGCGTTTCGCAAGTGGCCCGCGGCATCAACTTCGGCAAGGTCATCCGCACCTCCGGCAAGGAAATCTGGGTCGTCGCGGATCCGATCTCCAAAGACGTGCTCGCCGAACGCAAAGCCAAACGGGAAAACGCGATCGCCGAAAGCAAGGCGACGGTCGAACTCGCGAAAAAGGAAAGCGAAGAACGTATTGCCGAAGCCCGCCGGGCGAGCGGCGAAGTCGACATTCCCAAGGACGCCGACGAAGTCACGCGCGGCCTCCTGATGGCAACACGTTCGACGAACCCGCATCAGCGTCGGCAAGGGGTCGATTCGCTGAAAGTGGCGCCCCTGGGGGACCGAAAGCAGGAAGTGCTGACCGCGATGGAAGGCCTGCTCGACGATTCCGACCCGTTCTTCGTGAAGAGCGTGGTCGCTGTCATCAAAAAGTGCGATGTTCCCGGTCAGCTGGATGTTCTGCACAAGGCCCTGAAAAAGGATTCGGTCAAAGATGACGTCGTGGCGGTGCTTGCCGAACGGAAAAGCCCCGATTCGATCGAACCGATGATGCTGGCCTGCGGCAAGTTTCGCAACGAAGCGATCGTCAACGCCATGATCGCCTACGGCCCTTCGATCGAGTCGAAGATCATTCCGTTCCTCGGCGATTCGCGTGAGGACGTTCGCAAAGGCGCCTGCGAAGTGCTCGCGGCCATCGGCGGCGACGACACCCTCGCCGCGATGAAAAAACTGCCGCCCGATTCGTCCTTTTTCGTAAGGAACGCCGCCGCCGAAACGATCACGGCGATCCGTAACCGGAAAGTCCTCTCCGGCGAAACCGCCAAAGAGCCCGAACCGAAAAAGTACGAAACCACCGGAACCGGCAAGATCGTCATCTCGCCGAACAAAAAATCGTCGTCGGGCTCCGGCAAGTCCGGTGGTCCGCAACCCTGATCCTGCCGGATCGAAAATCGGAATTGCCTTCATGCCGCAGCGTCTCGTGACAGTCCGCTCCTACTTCGACACGCTCGACGCGGAAATGGCCGTCAATCTGCTGCGTTCCGAAGGTATCGAGGCTTCCCTCGCCGACGCCAAACTCGTCTCGAACACCTGGCACCTGGCCAACGCCGTCCAGGGCATCAAACTTCAAGTGCCCGAACAGGATCTGGCCAAGGCCAATTATTATCTCGGCGAAATCGAATCCGCCCGTTCCGAAAGGCTTGCCGAAGAACCTGCCGTGCCCCGAGGCCCGGCGGGCCGCCCGGCGAACGACATGGATGACGACGAGGACTTCGACGACGAATCCGACGACTACGACGAAACCGAGTCGGACCACATCCTTCCGTGGTCAGGCGGCTATGCCACGAATCAACAGGTTGACGAACACGAAACCCCGCCCAATCGCTCCGAAGCCAGTGCCGAGCGGGCGTTCAAAGGTGCCGCATTCGGCCTGATCTTCATTCCGCTGCAATTCTACGTGACCATCCTCCTCGCCGAAGCCTTTTTCGGCGGCGAACCGTTGCGGCCCCGATACCGCCGCCGGGCGATCTTCGCCGCCGTGGTCAACGTCGTCTTTCTCGTACTGCTGACGTTTTATCTGCGTGCCAGCTGAGACAGGATCCTCAAGCCGCCTTCGTTCGCCTGGCGGGATGACGCATTTCGATCGAACAGGCTTCGGGTTCCCCCTGGGCGTGTCGAATCGAACTGGCCAATTTCGAAGCTTTGAGGTTATAATCCGCTTTGCCCGGCGGGTTCGATCGACCCGCTTCCGGTTCTTGGCGAATCGGCCCTTCTTCTGAGTCGTATCGAGGAATCCCCGTCCCATGTCCAGCCCTTCCATCCATCGCCTCGCCTTCGAAGAGCCGATCTTCGAAATGGAAAAACGGCTGGTGGATCTGGAAAGCCGCTATGCCACGGCCCGGGCCGAGCACGACCCGGCCACGGCCGAGTTTCAGGAACAGATTCGACGCATGCGGCGGGAACTTTCCGGCCTCCTCCGCAAAATCTATTCGAATCTCGACAGTTGGCAGACGGTTCAGGTCTCACGCCATCCGGACAGACCCCAGACTCGCGATTATCTGGGCCTTCTCTTCGACCGCTTTCTCGAACTTCACGGCGATCGTGCCATCGGCGACGACAAGGCCATCATCACCGGCTTCGCCCATCTTGGCGACCGCAAGGTCATGTTCGTCGGTCAGCAGAAGGGCAAGAATCTCGAAGAACGCATGGCCTGCCACTTCGGCTGCGCGCATCCTGAAGGATACCGCAAGGCCATCCTCAAAATGAAAATGGCCGAAAAACTCGGCCTGCCGATCATTTCGTTCATCGACACCCCCGGGGCCTATCCCGGCATCACGGCCGAAGAACGGGGCCAGGCGGCGATCATCGCCGAAAACCTGATGGCGATGAGCATGATCCGCACGCCGATCGTCTGCGTCGTCATCGGCGAAGGGGGTTCCGGCGGTGCTCTGGGCATCGGCATCGGCGACCGCATCGCCATGCTCGAACACGGTTATTACTCGGTGATCAGCCCCGAAGGCTGTGCCAGCATCCTGTGGAAATCCGCCGAGCACGCGCCCAAGGCGGCCGAAGCCCTCAAAATGACCAGCAAATACCTTCAAAGCTTCGGCATCATCGACGAAGTCATTCCTGAACCCCTGGGCGGCGCGCATCGCGACCACCGGGAAATGGCCGCCACGCTCAAGAGCTTCCTGACGAGGAACCTGAACGAGCTTTCGCAGATACCGCTCAACCGGCTCGTCGATGAGCGTTACGCCAAGTTCCGCGGCATGGGCCTTTATCACGAAACCGCGACGGACGCTTCCTGAATCGCATCCGGCACGGCGAATCGGTTCTTCCCACTCCTTCTGTCCTTCCCCGCCGAGTCCGCATCGATGAGCCGTACCCTGCTGATGCTACTAGGGATCGTCTGCAGCGCGCCCGCCGCGGCGCTTGACGATCATGGCCAACGTCCGAATATCGTCCTGATCGTGGCCGACGATCTGGGAGCCATGGATCTCGGCTCCTACGGGTCGACGTTCCATCGCACGCCGAATCTCGATGCGCTCGCCCGGCAGGGCCTGCGGTTCACTTCCGCCTATGCCGCGGCGCCCGTCTGTTCGCCTTCGCGAGCGGCCATTCTGACCGGCCTGCACCCGGCCCGAATCGGATTGACCGACTGGCTGCCAGGGCGACAGGATCGGCCGGATCAACCGCTCAAACGTCCCGAGATTCCGAATCGCCTGGGCCTGGAATACGAAACTCTCGCGGAAAGCCTCGCCCGATCCGGATACACGACGGCCCACATCGGCAAGTGGCACCTGGGCGGGCAGGGGGCCGCGCCACAGGACCAAGGCTTCGGCCATAACGTCGCCGGAGACGATACCGGCACGCCCCTGAGTTACTTCGCCCCTTTCCGCAATGCGGCCGGGCGCTTCATGCCAGGCCTCGAAACCGCGCCCGAGAACCAATATCTGACCGATCGATTGACCGATGAAGCCATTGCCTTTATCGATAAGCAGGCCGTCGCGAAGAATCCGTTCCTGCTTTACGTTCCTCATTACGCTGTCCATACGCCGATGCGAGCCAGGGATGAGCTTATTCGTGCGTATGACCCGTCCGGCATTGCGGCTGGGCGTCAGCGTAACGCTGTTTACGCGGCCATGCTTCAGAGCCTCGACGAATCGGTCGGCCGCATCGTGAGCACAATCGAAGCCCGGGGGATGAAGGACAAGACCTGGATCGTCTTCACTTCCGACAACGGCGGTCTCGCGACGACCGAAGGCCCGAACACCCCCGCGACTTCGAACGCCCCGCTGCGGGAAGGCAAAGGCTGGCTCTATGAAGGAGGCCTGCGGGTTCCCCTGATCATGAGCGGCCCGGGTCTGAAGGGAGCAGGCTCGACTGTCGATACGCCCGTGATCGGCCAGGATCTGTTTCCGACCATACTGTCACTGGCCGGTGCCACCCGTTCCGCGGCGGGCGATCTCGACGGCATCGATCTGACAGGCCTTCTGCTTCGTGGCGAAAGCCCGACGCGGCAGGTGCTCCACTGGCATTACCCGCATTATGCGAATCAGGGCGGCCGGCCGGGCGGCGTCATTCGCAGCGGTTCCTGGAAGCTGATCGAGTTTTTCGAAGAAGGCAGGAGCGAGCTGTTCGACCTTTCGAAAGATCCCTCCGAAGGCCGCAACCTGGCGAACGAACGGCCGGAAATCGTCGAAAAGCTCGGAACCGAACTCGACCGCTGGCGAATGTCGATCGGTGCGAAAATGCCGCAACCGAACCCAGGATATGTGCCGAACCCGCCGGACAAAAATGGCCAGATCGTCATGCCGGCTTCGAAAGCGAAAGTGCGGGGCGTTCAGCTCCGTTACGAACCGCAACCGCACAAGAATACCCTGGGCTATTGGGTTCGAGAGGAAGACTTTGCGGAATTCGTATTCACCGTCGACAAGCCCGGCCGGTTCGAAGTGGTCGCCCTGATCGGCTGCGGCACGGGGCAAGGCGGCAGCCGCGTCGGTTTCGCGTTCGACGGGAACCCGCCGATCGTGCTGGAAGTTCCGGATACGGGTGGATTTCAGGAATTTCGCGAGATGCGGCTGGGCATGATCGAGATCGCCAGATCCGGCCGCCACGTCCTGAAAGTCAAACCGATTTCGAAAGCGAAGCAAGCCGTCATGGATTTGCGTGAGGTTCGCCTGCGTCCTGCGACACAGTGAACGTCCGCGAATCCGACGGCTGGCTCTGCGAGTCGATTTCGTTTTCCGGGCGATCGAAGTCGAATCAGGCTTTACGCTTGCGGCGTCTGCCGAGTCCGGCGAGCGTTACTGCCGCGACGGCCGCCAGGGCATAAGTGCCCGGTTCCGGGACGACCTGGAATTCCGGCGCGCTGAACGCGAAGTTGCGGATGTTGCCGCCGGTCAGAATCCCGATCCGCACACTCGAGAAATCGGTGCTCGGGTCATCGCTTCCGACACCGATGAACAAGGCCGAGTCATTCCCCAGGTTCGTGGAAGTGCCGGTGAAGTTGAATGTCGCGACCGCCGTGCCGACATTGTTCAGAACGCTGATGTAGGCCGTGAACCGACCGAAAACGTCGGGCTGAATCTGAAGCCCGAAGGTTTTCAGGGCGGGGCCGGTGAAGTCGAGCTTCATGGGGCCACCGAATCGCGTCCAGAGCAATTGCTCGCCAGCGGCGAAGTTGCCGTTCCAGCCCGAGCCCTGATCGACACGCTGCGAAGCCGATGCGAACTGGGTGAAGGTCACGGGATCGCCCATGCTCGTGTTGGTCACGAACGGGTTGGTCATCACGGTTCCGTTCGAACCCAGAGCCGCGATCGAGATATTGGCGTTGGCGTTCAGTCCGGCCTGATTCGAAATCGAATAGTAGGCGGCTTTCGCCGTGGCTCCATACTGAACAAGGCCGACGACGATCGCAATCAAGGGCCATCTGTTCAAGGCACGTCGGAATTCGTACATGATTCACCCAGAGAGAATGTGCGGGCGCAAGAGCCCCGTTGGAAATGACTCGTCTCTTCATCGGTCGGCATAGTTCTTCTGGATTCTTTAAGAAATGGATGACTTTTTCGATTTTTTCGATCGTTGAGTCGGTCTCGCCGGATCGGGGGCCACTCTCACGCATCGGGATCGCGAGTCAGGCGTGGCGAAGTTCCTGATCGGTGAGGGGACGTGTTTGCGGAACCCGAAGTTCTCGCTCGGTTTCCTGCCGTTTCAGGTCGATCGCAACATCGGATCCGATCGTTCGCCCGTCCCGTTATACCCTTTCGGCGGCATCGCCGGTCTCATATGATTCGAGTCACGGCTTGTCGGAGTTGCGGATGCTCCCGACCTGTGCGAAACCGCATGAAGGCCGCCGGAGCAGAGAAAGGTACGGAAGACACATGAGCGAAACGCCGTCCTGGGACTGGAAATCGGAAGACGAACTGGCCGATTGGGTCGCGTCGAATTTGTACACAGCGGTCGTGAGCGACGCGCTCGACGCCGCGGGCTACCGGCATCAGAGTCTTGGAATCGACATTCGCCCGCTCGACCAGGATCTAGTGCTGGCGGGCAGGGCACGAACGGCCCAGTGGAAGCCCGTCGATCCGAAACGACCGAAACCGGCCAATCCTTATGAGAAAGAGATCGAATATCTCGATTCGGGTCGCCCAGGCGACGTCTTCGTGATGGCCGTCGGCCGGCATCCGGAAATCGTTCCGTGGGGCGAACTGCTTTCGACTTCCTGCCGTTGCCGAGGTGCCCGTGGCCTTCTGACGGACGGACTGGTGCGCGACTCGAGGCGGATTCGCACGATGAAACTGCCGGTATTCTGCACGGGCCGGCGGCCGCTCGATTCCGCGGGCCGGGGCCAGGTCGTGTCGTATGACGAGCCGGTCGTCATCGATGGAGTGACCGTCCGTACGGGCGATTTCGTTCTGGCGGATCAGGATGGCGTGGTCATCGTGCCACATGAGATCGAGAAAGACGTTCTCGCTTCGGCGTGGAAGAAAGTCGCCGGCGAGAATCGGACACGGGACGCCTTGCTTGCGGGCCGGCTGCTTCGTGACGTTTATGAGGAATTTGGCGTTCTGTAAGCCGCTTGCGGCGAACTCCGCGAACGCACGCTGTCCCGATTCGTCCGAATCGTGGTATGATTAGGCAGTGTCACGCGGAGCGATGCCCCTTGGTGTCGGCTGAGAGAACGATCGCATGCGGCATTTATGGGCCCCCTGGCGGATGCGTTACATCCTGGATTCGATCGAGGCTCGGAAGTCCGAAGCCTCGGCCGGAGTCCGGAACGAGAAGGTCCATTCGGCAGAGGCCTGTTTCGTTTGCGACGCATTGGTAAGCGATCCGTCGGAAGATGTCCGGAATCAAGTGGTCTGGCGCGGGCCTTCCACTGTCGTCATACTCAACAAGTATCCGTACAACAACGGCCATCTGCTCATCGTTCCGAAACCCCACCGCGGCAGTCTGCTCGATTTCGAAGGCGGCGAATTGACCGAACCGATCGAAACCCTCAAGGCCTGCATGCGAACTCTCGACCGAATGATGGAACCTCAGGGTTACAATGTCGGTCTGAACCAGGGCCGGGTGGCTGGAGCGGGTTTGCCCGGTCACCTGCATTGGCATCTCGTTCCACGCTGGCTGGGCGACGTGAATTTCATGCCGACCCTGGCGGATACCCGCGTGATCGTGGAATGTCTCGATACGTTTTACCTGCGGTTCCGGGCGGAGTTCGAGCAAGAACTCGCTGCCCGGCCGATCCGATGAAACGTGGTCCTCATCCTTTCCGGCTCGATTCGCCCCACGACTTTTCAAGAGTTCGACCGTAATGCTCATCTACTTCATTCGTGCGGCCTTTTTGCTCATCGTCGGCGGTATCGCGGCGCGTGCGTCGCGCACCGTCGGGGAACAGATCAACCCCTGGCTGTTCTTTCTCATCGTCATGGGGCTGGCCGTGGTGACGATGTTCTGGGACATCTTCACCGCCCGCAAGAAGATCCAGACCGTCTCGGCCATCTTTTTCGGGCTTATCGCGGGGCTCGTGCTTTCGGACATGATCCGCTCCGCGATCGAGCCGACACTGGTGGCTTACATCAAGGAAGATGTCGTCAAGTCCATCAACGGTCTGGTCATCGTCTTCGTCTGCTATGCGTGCGTGACCACGCTGATGCAGACCAAGGACGACTTCCGGTTCGTGATCCCATACGTCGAATTCTCGCGGGAGATCAAGGGCCCCCGGCCTCTCGTGCTCGACACGTCGGTCATCATCGACGGCCGGATCGCCGATGTCGCGGAAACCCGCGTGCTTGATCAGGCCTTCGTGGTCCCGCGCTTCGTGCTGCAGGAATTGCAGTCGATTGCCGACAGCTCCGACAAGCTCAAACGCAATCGGGGGCGGCGCGGCCTGGATGTGCTCAACCGTCTGCAGAAGATGCCGGACGTGGAAGTGATCATCCACGACGCCGACGTGCCCGAAGTCAACAAGCAGAAAGAAGTCGACCACCGGCTCGTCGCCCTGGCGGAACATCTCGGCGGCAAAGTCGTGACCAACGACTACAACCTCAACAAAATCGCCAAGCTTCAGGGCATCGAG
>Ga0172376_10008162_pt1 | contig 10987 bp, 10 predicted proteins | sample Lak35m_FD_121114 | JGI IMG/M metagenome (GOLD analysis project Ga0172376, IMG submission 121114) | Freshwater microbial communities from Kabuno Bay, South-Kivu, Congo - kab_092012_35m | ecosystem: Environmental > Aquatic > Freshwater > Lake | place: Democratic Republic of the Congo: South-Kivu... | reverse complement strand
TCGCTCTCGGCGCGCGCGCGCGCGGCTTGGTGTTGGTCGAAGATGGGTAGTTCGAGCGTCGCGGCCGGGCCCAACACCAGATCCGCCGAACCCGAGCCTTCGGGCCGTTCGACGGACAACCCCGCGTCAAGATCGAAGCCGCGCGCACGCTCGAACGCCAAGGCTTGCTCGGCGGCGACGAGCGCGCGCGAGCTGGCGCGCAGGTCGAGGCGCTTGGCCAGATGCGGCTCGAGCTCGCCTACGCCTTCGAACGACGCGGGCACCGCCATGCTCAACCCGTCGAGCAGGACGATCTCGAGCAAGTCGGCCTCGAGCGACAACAGGGATCCGAGTCGGCGGCGCGCGGCGCGTCGTTCGCTCTCGGCCAAGAGACTCGCCAGCTCGGCCGCCAAGGCGGCGTTCTCCGCCAGCGCTTCCTGCGCCTTGTGGGCGACGCCTGCTTGCACTTGGCGACGCACGCCAGCCAAGGTGCTGCGAGCCAACTCCGCGGCGGATCCAGCCAACGACCACGACTCGTCGGCCGCCACGCACTCGTCGTAGGCGAGGCGGGTGGCGGCCACCAACTCGCCGGCGAAGGCGGACACCTCGAGCACGCGTTGCTCTAGCCCGACCTGCGCCCACGCTTGGCGACGCGGCAGGCGCCATGCGTCGGCCACGCTGCCGGCGAGTTCGGCGGTCCAACGCGTGCGTCCACCACCCGTGGGGAAGAGGAACGCCAAGCCGAGACTCGGGTTCGCCAAGAGGCCCGCTTGTTCGTACTCGGCGCGCGCCACGCCGATCGCGTGGAAGCCGGCTTGCAAGCGACGGTAGTTCAACAACGCCAGGCGACAAGCTTCGTCGTGGCCGAGGCCATCGGCGAGCAACGCGGCCACGGCATCGGCGGACAACGCCTCCGCGCTTGGATCATGCACCTCGTCGAAGCCCGTCGCGGCGCGGATCTGGTCGCGCGCGGCGGCGTGGTCGGGTGCTGGATCGACGCTGGCGCAGGCGGCGGCGCAGGCCGCGATGCAGGCGAGGATCGCCGTCGGGCAAGGGCAACGCGGGGCTCACGCATGGTTGGCCTCCACTGTCGTGGCGTCGGCCGGCGCCGGAACCAACCGTTCGCCGAACCGCAAACCGCCCTTGACCTCGACCCACTCGCCGTCGTCGATGTCGAGTCCGAGGTCGCGCAGTTGGAACGACTCGCCTACGAGCATCACGTAGGTCGTGGGCAAGCCTTGGTCCATGACGATCGCTGCTCGCGGCACCACGGCCGCTGCGAAGGTCGTGCGAGTGCAACCGCATAGCAACAAACCAAATGCCACGAGGATCCAAAGGCTGCACTTGCAGCTCTTGGCAGCGACGAAGGACTGGCTGGCCATGGCCGAGTTGGTGTGCCACCATCGACCGCGTGGGGCAACGCCGCGCGTGGTCGCACGAGGCTCGCCACGCCAATCACCTGGCGGCCAGGGCTCCCACTACAGCGCGACGCACATCACCTTGGCGCGCTTCTCGAAAGTGGAGGCCTCGTCGGAGTGTCCGGCGGCCTCGAGGATCAACGCCATGATCTCGCAGGCCTCGGCCAGGCGTTGGTGCGGCTCGACGAAGCGTTCGTCGAGGACTTCGAGCTCGCCGCGAGTCAGCTTCAGCGCTTCCTCCATCGGATCCATGATCGCGATGGCGCGCTCGAGGTGGGGTTGGGCCTCCTTGGGTCGTCCTTCCGCGAACAACGCGCGGCCGAGGACGCCACCGCAGCACAAGGTGCCACCGCCCCGCTCGCCCTCCAGCTCCTTGGCCTTGTCGTAGACCGCCCGCGCCTTGGCGAGCGCCGTCTTGCGATCGCCCTGCTTGCGGGCGGCGACGGACTCGTCCACGAGGATGCGCCACTCGGGGATGCCCACTTGGGGGTGCCCACTTGGCGCGCGACCTCGGTGCGCATCTCGGCCGCTGCTTGGAGGCGAAGCCGACACGCAGGCCAGCATCGCCAGGCATGCAACAAGGACGCTTGCAAGGGGCGACTGGGGCGCGCTGCGAGCGTGTTGCATGGACGCGAGGATGGCCGCCACGCCGTCATCAACGGATTTCCTGGATTGCTTGTGCGAAAGCGGAGGCGCTCGCGCTTGTTGGATCCGCCTCGTTTATAAGGCGCCACAACCATGTCCCTGCCCCAGAGCTTCGCCACCCATGTGCTCCCGACCGGCTTCGTCGTCCACACTGGGCGCGTGCCGGACGCGCTCGTCTTGACCGGCGACACCTTCGACGCCCTGTGGGACTTGCACCCGCCGCACCAGCCGGTGGTCGAGCTCCAGCAGCAGCGCCTGGTCGCGCCGCGTTGGCACCAAGCCTACGGGCGCGACTACAGCTTCGCCGGCATCACCAGCACGGCGCTGCCGGTGCCGCCGATCCTGCAGCCGTTCCTCAACTGGAGTTGCGCGACGATCGATGCGCGCATCAACGGGATCCTGGTCAACTGGTACGACGCCGGGCACGCGCACCGCATCGCCCAGCACAAGGACTCGCCGATCTCGCGCATCGCAGGATGCCCCATCGCGACCATCTCGATGAGAGCTGCGCGGACATTCTTGATGCACATCGGCAAGCAAACCGTGCCGTTCCGCGTGGGCTCCGGCGACGTGATCGTCATCCCCGACGCCACGAACGACCGGCACGCACATTCGGTGCCGCACCTCGAAGGCGACACCGGCCGCCGGGTGTCGATCACGCTGCGCGGGTTCAGCGACGATCCCGCGACGCACAAGCAGCCGCCGGCGACCGCCAGCTAGCCCTGTTCCGCCGCCAGCGCCCAGGCGAAGGCGGCGGCGAGCACCGCGCGCTGCGCCGGGTCGATGCGCTCCAACGCCTCGTCCCGGGCCAGCACGATGCGCTCGCGCAGTCCGCGTTCATCCCACTCGTCGTGCAAGTGCTGCACGACGAGCGGGAACACGCGCACGAGGTGCAGGCGTGCGTACTTCACCAACTCGTAGCTGCCGATCTCGACCTGCGCCACCGAGCCCACCGCGCCAGCCTCTTCGCGCGCCTCTTGCGCCGCCGCGTCCCACGGCGTGAAGCCTGGATCGATGTGTCCCTTGGGGATGCTAAACAGGCCGGTCGTGGTCGATGTGACCAGCACCACGCGCCAACCATCGGCGTCGCGCAACAGCGGAACGCAGCCGGCTTGCTCGATGTGGCGACGGTGAGGTGACGGTCCCATGGGTGTACACCGGCCAGTCGATGCGCCGCCGATGGTACACCATGGTCCGAGGGCGGGTCCTGCCGAGGCGCCATCACCATGTCGCGCCAACTTGCTCGAGCGGACCTGGGACCATCCGGAGGACCGGACTTGGCCGGTCCTCCTCGATCGCAAGTCGCCTCGATGCACGTCCCGACCGAACGGCGCCAGACCTGTCAAGCCGGATGGACAAGGCCGCAACGAGTCAGGGCATCCACCTGATGCTCATCGCGTTGGTCGTGTTCGTCGTCCCGCCCGTGCAGTAGCTCTGCGCGCGATCCCCGTACCAAGCCTGGTAGTGACGCTGCACGCCGCCCTGGGCCGGAATCAGGCCCGCCAAGTGGATGGAACCAACCTGCACGCTGCCAGCCACCGCTTGGCGACGGGCGATGATGCGCAACTGGCCCGATAGGCAGTTGAGGCCATCCGCGAAGTGCACGGGCAGCAAGGCCGACCCACCCTGCAGGATGGCGACTACGGCGCTGGTGGGCATGCCCGACGCGCTCAATACCAGGCTGTCCGCCGAGACGCTAGGTACCCCCGTCGCGTCCAAGCGGGCGCCCGCGGGGTTGTGGGAGTTCGCGCAGCCGCAGAACGTCGCACCTTGGTTGCCGCAAGGGCAGGTCCAACCCGTTGCGTCGCCGAAGCAGTGCGCCACGCCGCCGAACTGGCAACCATCCGGAACGCCGTTTAGATCCGAGTCAGGCACCATGCCCATGGCGATGTCGCAGTCGTCGGGCACGGCGTTCAGGTTGCAGTCCAGGGCGCCGGCCTGGACATCGCAGTTGTCGAGTCGACCGTTGAGGTTGCAGTCGATCGTGCCTGCGTTGAACTCGCATGCATCGAGGATTCCGTCGACGTCGCAGTCCACGGCGCCAGCGAAGCCCTCTTCGAGTTCGTACCGGTCGTCGTAGCCGTCACGGTCGCAATCCGGAGCCGAGAGACGATAGTGGTAGACGGCACCCACATTTTGAGCCGAGATCCCATTCATCGCGCCATTGACGCCACTGCTCGCGATGTTGCTCTCGTGGCGTGAACCGATCAGGAGCTCGCCGTCGCGGAACCAGCACTGGTGGCCAAAGGTGGCGAGAGTCCTCGCATTGGGCGCCTTGATGTAGGCAATCTGCTGGAACCCGGCCTCGATGTCGTAGAGATAGACGGCCCCCGCTTCCGGGGCCGAGTTGTTGCCCTGCGACGTGCCGACGAGGTTCGGGGTGATGGAGTCCTCGAACTCGGCCGCCACCAGCAGCTTGCCATCCGACAAATCGACCTGGTTGCCGTAGATGTCGACGGGATCCGTGTTGCTGGCCTTCAAGTAGGCGATCTGACCCCAGTACGGGAACAGTCCACCCATGCCGAGCTCGCGACGATAGACGTAGACGGCCCCGGAGTCGGATGCGGTCTCGCTGTTCTGGTTGGGGTTGAGGCCGGTCCCACCCCCGTCTTCGTTGATGGCGCCGACGGCGAGCATCTCCCCATCGATGGAGACGGACCAACCGAAGAAGTCGTCCACGCCGGCGTTCGAGGCCTTGACGCACTCCTCCAGCCACCAATCCGGGCCGATGCCGGTCGTGTTCCTCTGATAGACGAAGGCGGCACCGCTCCAGTGGACGGAGTTGTCGTCGCCGCTGCCGAGGAGACTCGACTCGCCTGGGGCGCCCACCACCAGGCGCTCGCCCGACAGACACACATCGAAGCCGAAGAAGTCGGCGTTGTCCGGGATCGGTGCCTTCATGAAGCCGATCTGGTTCCAAGCGTGTCCGAGCCCGCTGGTGTTGCGCGCATAGGTGTAGACGGCTCCCGACGAAGGGCGACTGTTGTCGAACATCGCGCCGGGCGTATCGACGCCGCCAATGCCGCTGTCCTCGTGGTGCGCCGCCACGACAAGGATGTCGCCCTGCAGGTCGAGCGAGAAGCTGAACCAATCCGCGACTCCAGCGTTGGCGGGCTTGAGGTAGTCGATCAGGTCCCAGCGAGGCGCGCCATCGACGATCCTCCTGTCGTAGACGTAGACGGCGCCAGCGTCGGTGGTGTCGTTGTTGTACGCGCCCAAGACGCTCGTCGTGGATCCATCCTCCATGTGCGCGCCGACCACGAGCGTGTCGCCCTCGAGATCGAGGCTCCAACCAAACAAGTCGCCCGGGCTGGCGTTGGGCGCCTTGATGTAGGCCTCGAAGACCCAGCTGTAGCCCTGACGCCGGTAGATGTAGACCGCGCCGGAATCAACCCGCGAGTCGTCGTCAGGCAGGTATGAGGTCGTCCCTCCGTCCTCCCCGTAGGCCCCGATGGCGAGCAGATCGCCGGAAACCACGACTCGCGAACCAAACGCATCATGGGGATCAGGGTTGACCGACTTGATGTAGTTCGAGAAGGCCAGACCTTGTTGTGCATGCGCCGCGGGCGCCGCCATCGCGAACAAGACGGCAACGGTGCGCAGGCTAGGCAAGGTGACGCCTGCCAGCCGACCGATGGTCGTGGACACGGGGGAGGACTGGCCTGCTTGTTGAAGTTTGCTTGTCATTGGTGTGCGTCTAGATGCTGAAATCACGCCACGGCATGAGCTGCGACCTGCATGGCCGCGACGAATCGAAAGCGTTCCGAATCGGGCGATCGCACTCGATTTTCAAGATTTTCCCTGATGTTCGTGGCCTGCTCCCCGCGGCCTGCGATCCATGGCGCCATTCGTGGCTTGGACGTAACTTGATGGGGTGGCTGTCATCCGCGTCATCTGCATCTCCGACACGCACTTGCGTTGCCGGGATGTGCCCATCCCCGACGGGGACATCCTCGTGCACGCCGGGGACCTCACCGGGCATGGATCGTTGGAGGAACTGGAAGGCGAGGCGGCGTGGCTACGGTCGCTGCCCCATCGCCACAAGGTTATCGTCGCCGGCAACCACGACTTCTGCTTCGAGCTGTACAAGGCCCAAGCCAAGGCGCTGTGCCATGGGCTCGTGTACCTGGAGGACGAAGGGTGCGAGCTCGAGGGACTGCGCATCTACGGCTCGCCGTGGCAACCTTGGTTCTACGACTGGGCCTTCAACCTGCAACGCGGGGTGGAACTGCGCGCCAAGTGGGACCACATCCCCACGGGTCTCGATGTGTTGGTCACGCATGGGCCCCCCTTGTCCTTCGGCGACCTGACCAAGGATGGGAGCAGCGTGGGGTGCGCCGATCTGCTCGAGGCTGTGCGGCGCACGCGGCCGCGGTACCACGTGTGCGGCCACATCCACGAGGCCCGCGGCCTGCGCGTCGATGGCGCGACGACGCATGTCAACGCCTGTTTGTTGGACGAGCGCTACAAGCCCGTGCACGCGCCGATCGTCCTCGACATCGAGCCGAGGCCCTGAGGGTCGCATGGCCGACGCCCGGGATGGCGAGCCCTTCACGGTGCTCTTGATCGACGATCGCGACTACGCCTTGCCGCAGATCGCAGCCGCCATCCCCTTGGACAGGCGCACCTCGTGCGTCGTGCGACACTTGGCGAGCTTCGCCGAGTACCGCGCGGAAGGCCGGCCGCGCGCCAAGATCGTGCTGCTCGATTACTTCCTCGATCTCGATCGCACCGTCGGGGAACTGGTGGCGCACGAGGTGCAGGCCGAGCATTTGGTCGGGTTCTCGTCCGAGGCGTCGTGCTCGCAGGCCATCGTCGAGGCCGCCGTGCGTGCGCAGGGTGACGCGGCGCGAGCGCGGATCCACGCCGTGCGCAAGTTGCACGGCGTGGACCGCAATCGCGAGCTCGAGGCGCTGTTCGCGCGGATCCTCGGCTAGAACCCGCCCATGAACGCCACCGGCACGAGCCGCGCGGTCGTCTCGAGGTGCTCTTGCACCAACGGCACCACCTCGCTGCTGTGGCGATAGTGCACCGGCGCCTCGAGACGCCAACTCCGTCCGTCGAGCTCGTCGGGGATGATGATGCGGCCTCGCAACTCGAACTCGTCCACCGCCACCGCCTTGGCTTCGCCGCGCGCATTCCTGCGCCCCGTGCCATGCGACATGGAATCGCCAAGGTCCGAGATGCTCTGCTTGGCCTTGCCGAAGGTGATGACATCGTCGAACGACGACGCGATCAAGAAGGGCTCGCCTCCCTTGCTGCGCGTGACGCCCTTGCGCAAGACCATCCAGGCACCATCGAGCTCGACCGTGTCATGGGCCAAATGCGTGGGCTCGCCCTTGCCGCCAAGGACCGTGCGCACGATGCGCCAGATCTCGTCGTGGTTGGCCTCGGAACGGTCCATCCAGCGTTGGTAGTCGCGCGCGAAGTGGAAGTCCCGCTTGTCCTCGGTCCCCATGCGGCAACCCACATGCACGAGCACATGCAAGCCGCCCGCGTCGTCCATGCAGGCGTCGATGAAGTGGTTGCCGGACCCCAGCACCGTCTTGCCGGTCGCGACGAGTCGGCGGTGCAGCTCGTTCCACGCCGGCCGCAGGTCCGACCACGGGGTGTCGATTGCCCCAAGGGACATGGCGCACCCGATGTCGCCGATGGCCTCGCCAAAGCGGAACACATCGAGCCAAGTGCGGCGCGCCACCACCATGGTGCCGTTGGGCATCAGCCCCGCGGGGCAAACATCGGGCAGGACGACGGCTTGATCCACATGCTCGGCGAGGAAGCGCGGATGGAACCAACGCGCCACCTGCCAGGTGGGCAAGGAAGAGTGGTTGCGGATGTCGCTGATGTCCATGAGGATGCTCCAGTAGGATCTCGCGCTGTCGCCCGCAGCCTGCGCAGGGCATGAAGAAGCGCACAACGTGCCCGAAACACCATGGAAAAAGCGTTGTTTCGCGTGGATCGACAGGGACAAGCGCGCTTTCCGACGAGATGACGAGCGCCCATGCGTTCGTCGAGGACTTCGCCATGCATCACGACCAGACCATCGCAGCCCTGCGCGCCGCGCTCGGAGCCAGCCCCTCCAACACCATCCTGCGCCGCACCTTGGCGCAGCTGCTCGAAGCCACCGGCCGCCACGCGGAAGCCGAAGTCGAGCATCGCCAGGTGCTGGCGGCCTCGCCCGAAGACGTCGATGCCAAGCTGGCCCTCGCCGAGTGCTACTACGCGCAAGGCAAGGACTCGCACGCCTTGGTGTTGCTCGACGCGCTCAAGCTGCGTGGCCAACTCGGAGGCCGGGCCGCGGTGCTGGCCGCGCGCCTGCACCTGCGCGCCGGAGAACTAGTGGCCGCGCAAGCGCTGTACGCCGGAGCCATCCGCCACGATCCGCTGTTGGCCGACGCGGGTCTTGCGCATGCACTGGGCCTCGTCCATGTCGACGAGGAGGACGATGCCGCGGAGCAACCGCCAGACCATCTGCGCGCGGCGGCAAGGCCCATGGAGACGGAGGAGGGCGCTGACACCCCCATCGAAGTCCCGATCATCGGCTTCAAAGATGTTGGCGGCATGGACGGCGTGAAGGACGAGATCACCATGAAGATCATCGCGCCCATGCGCCATCCCGAGCTGTACAAGGCGTACGGCAAGGTGGGTGGCGGCGGGATCCTCCTGTACGGTCCGCCCGGTTGCGGCAAGACCATGCTGGCCCGCGCCACCGCGGGCGAGATCAAGGCTTCGTTCCTCGCGGTCGGCATCCACGATGTCCTCGACATGTGGATCGGCAGCAGCGAGCGCAACCTGCACGCCCTGTTCGAACAGGCGCGTCGGCGCGCGCCGTGCGTGCTGTTCTTCGACGAAGTCGATGCGCTCGGCGCGCCCCGGGACGCCATGACCAATGCAGCCAGCCGCTCGTCCATCAACCAGTTCCTGGCCGAGATGGACGGCATCCAGCAGCGCAACAAGGACGTCTTGGTGCTCGGCGCGACCAACGCACCTTGGCACCTGGACTCGGCCTTCCGTCGCCCAGGGCGCTTCGATCGCATCTTGTTCGTGCCGCCACCCGATGCGGCTGCGCGGGAAGCGGTCCTGCGCCTGCACCTCGTGGGCAAGCCGCAGGAGAGGCTCGATGTCGCTCGCCTCGCCGCGAAGACGCCGAAGTACTCCGGCGCGGATCTGAAGGCGGTCGTCGACATGGCCCTCGAGTCGTGCCTCAAGGCGGCGCTGAAGAGCGGCCAGGTGTCGCCGGTCAAGCAACGCGATCTCGAGGAAGCGATCGACAAGGTCAAGCCGTCGACCCTCGAGTGGTTCGCCTCGGCGCGCAACTACGCCACCTACGCCAATCAAGGCGGCGTGTACGACGACGTCCTGCGCTACCTCGACGCCAACTGAAGGCGCGCGAGCGCAGCGCGCCAAGGACAAGCTCCCCTCGGCGATTGCGTGGCGCCGAGGGGAGCACTGCACCCGTGCCACCAGCACGCAGGACGTCCAGGATCGCCCGGGCGCGACACCTCAGCCATGACCGGATACATCGAAGCCGCCGAGCGCATGTGGAACATGCGCCGGCACGACCTCGCCGCAGAGTACTACGAGAAGCACTTGTCCGTGCAGCCGCGCCACGCAACGGCGCTTGCAGATCTCGCGCAAGTGCTCTGGCTTGGGGGTCGCAAGCAAGAGGCGCACGTCCGCCTCGTCGAGGCCTTGGAGATGGGCGCCCAAAACTGCAACGTCCACCAGGCGGCCGGGCGCATCCATCGCTGGGAAGGCGACTGGCGCAAGTGCTTGGTGCATTGCGACAAGGCCCTCGAGCTGCACCCTTCTGGAGGCCGCCACCATCTGGAGCGTTCCTACGCGTTGGAGATGGGCAAGCGCATCGAGGAGGCGTTCCGGGAGGCGCTCCGCGCAGTGGAGCTGGATCCCGAGGATCCGGACAACCACCAGCAACATGTCTACCTGCACATGGAGTACGGCAAGCTCGAGGACGCGTGGAAACTCTGCCAAGAGTACTTGCGCCTGGCGCCCAACCGCGCCGACGCGCATGGGCGCCGTGGCTGGTGCTTGGTCAAACTGGGGCGCAAGCAGGAAGGCGAGCAGGCCTACTTGGACGCCCTTGCCATCGATCCGAGTCGCGCTTGGGTGCGGGACAACCTCGCGCACCTGCGCAAGGAGCTGGGCCACGTCCCTATCGATCGGGAGGCAAAGGCGATCCCGGCAGCCACGACCGAGGAGCAATTTTCGCTCGAGGAGATTCACGACGCGTTGAAGTCGATGGGACATGGAGCATTGGCGCTCGCCTTCCTCCTCGTGCTGGGGGTGGCCTTCGTGGCCCTGGCCGCTTGGACCGCCAGCGCGATCCTCTTCGGCCCGGAAGGTGGTTGGCCCTTCGTGGCCTGCCTGCATGCATGCCTCGCGATCGCCATGCTGCCGTGGAACCACGAGTACTTCTCGCTCGTGCTCCAGCGCCTCTCGGGTGGCGGCAACGGCGGAACCACCGGGTTGCTGGCTGAAGTGCAACTGCATGCCCTGGTCGTGCTGGCCTTGGCACTCGCGGTGCTGGCCATCGCGCAGTCGAGCTGGTTTCTTGCGTTCTGGGCCTTGACGCCCATGACGATCCTGCCCGTCATGCAGGCCTTGCTGTCAGGGAAGGGCTCGGCTCGGACATGACCAGATGCGCGTAGCCAGGCGGGTAGTTGCCGAAGGACAGTAGGCCTGACTTGGTGGAGCGAGTCGTCGGTTCGGGACTAGATGCCCATCCGACGGAGGCACGTCGCCAAGCATGGCAGGCTGCGCGCGCCAGGCACTGGCCCGCCGGGCGCAGACCGCCCATCCGTGCTGCCTACCGAGTTCCTGCGCAGCCTTCTACTTGGCGTACGGGTTCAGCTCCCGACCTCAGGCGCTTGCCAGCCAAGCGCTCTTGCTGCTGGTCGCGATCCACCACGACATCCTGCACGATT
>Ga0172376_10008160_pt1 | contig 10988 bp, 10 predicted proteins | sample Lak35m_FD_121114 | JGI IMG/M metagenome (GOLD analysis project Ga0172376, IMG submission 121114) | Freshwater microbial communities from Kabuno Bay, South-Kivu, Congo - kab_092012_35m | ecosystem: Environmental > Aquatic > Freshwater > Lake | place: Democratic Republic of the Congo: South-Kivu... | reverse complement strand
TGCAACGGTGCAGGCTATCCAAAAGTTACAACAGGATGAATCCCGCCATATTGCCTATGGGTTATATTTGCTCTCCCGTTTACTGGCAGAGAATCCAAAGGAATGGCGCACGTTGGAAGCAACCATGGTGCAGGGGTTGTTACATGTCAACGCAATCATCAATGACATTTTCAGTCAATACAAACCCATGCCCTTCAACTTGAACATCACTACCTTTTTGATGTACGCGCTTTCGCAGTATCAGAAACGTCATCACCGCTTATCACAGGCGCGTAAGGGAAAGATACAGCTAGATGGCGAGTGATCTTGGTCATTGTCTTGTTTGAGGCGAGCGCCGGCAGAAGACGTTGAGCAAAGCCCCGACACAGAATCGCAAGTCTAGTACAGAGACACCTAAAGTTGTATCGTTAATAGCGCTGGAGTTGTACGCTTATAAATATTTCTTGTATTTTTGACAACTCGTGCTTAGTATATATAGAGTGACAAACTATAAAGGTAGGTTCCCACATGTCATTTGTGAAAAATCCAAATCTCGTTTGGTCGGGCAACACCCAATTTGTGACGTTTGGTGGTCAAGCTCGTGCTGTTGAAAGCCCCTCCGATTGGGACATGTCGGTTGAACAAATCTCCCTGCCCTATCGGGAAAATCCTGTGCCCTACATTTACCATCGCACTGATGGAATCGAGGTTAATGGTAGTTTTATTGTCTTCAATGTGCGATTTAGCCAGCGAGTAAACCTGCCTATAGGACAACATTACGCGCTGCTGATCTATGAGAGCCACGTCATGAATGCCGGTGCATATAACAATGAATTCGTGTTTGAGTTAGAAACTGGGCAACAAACCTATAGAGTGGAAGAAGTCTGGCTTCCAAGCGAAAAAGGTTTGTACCATTTAGCCGTTCCAATAAATACTCAGCAAGCACTCACGAACGCGCGCTTCACGTTTGGCTACCGCTGTAAATTTGCCACTAGCAATGGAAAGGTTACGCTTAAACTCCTCGACATACAAAACCGCACTTTCGATTGGTTTGAATTATCGGGACGCGGAATTGTCATCCAAGACGCCACCCCACCTATCACGGAGGTTATAACTCCACCACCAACTTTGCCTGATGAAGATGAGATCGATGATTTGTTTGGTGACGACGAACCACAAGAGCCTATACCAACCCCGCCCGAAGCGGGTGATTGGGTGAGCAAAACGGACGTTTTAGTGATGCTAGATGAACTCATACGATTGAAGGAATCGGAACTGAGTGGGTTACGTGCCTTGAAAACCACTCTTAACAATCGTTTTCGTTAAAAGATAATCAAGGGCTAAGAATATTTGGCAGCTATCATCATAATTGTTGCTATAATGCGCACTTGGTAATCGTTTAGAAGGAGAAACAGATGAATAACTCATCCCGTAGTTTTGTCACCATCATCGTGAGCCTCGTCGTTGGCGCAGCAGTCGGAATCTTCGCCTTTAACTGGTTTGTTGGGGGCGCAGGCGCGCCCAGCGCAACCATCGTTGCTCCCACTTTGGATGTGAACGCGCTTCCCACCCTGAACCCCACCGAAGCCTTTGCTGCTCTCACCCAAGTAGCGGAACTCGATGCTCAAATTACCGCACTTGAAGAAGGGGTTGATGCACAAGTAGCGGATGCCGTTGCAACTGCAGACGCGCTCAACGCACAAGTTACCACCCTTCAAGACGAAGCTGATGCGCAAGTTGCACAACTTGAAGAAACCATCGTTGCGCTTCAATCCAACGCAACCCCTGCCCCCACCCTTACATCTGAACCAACCGCAACCGCTACCCCTACCGAAGAGCCTACCGCTACAACTGAATCCACTGCAACTGTTGAGCCTACCGCTGAGGGGTTGAGCGGTCGCCGTCTCTATCGCATTAACGCCGCTGCATCCAGCGTTCGTTTCGAGTTGGATGAAGACCTGCGCGGGGATCGCATCACGGTTGTGGGCACAACCAAGGAAGTTGCCGGAGACATCGTGTTGGATTTTGACAACCCTGCTGTTTCTCAATTAGGGACCATTCGCATTAACGCTCGTACTTTAGAAACCGACAATCCCAACCGTAACCGCGCGCTGCGCTCACGCATTTTGATGTCTGCTGAAGATGAATTTGAGTTCATTGACTTTGCCCCAACCGCCCTGAACGGCTTGCCCCAAGAAATAGTTGTGGGCAAAACTTATAGTTTTGAAGTCATTGGCGATCTACCGTTAATCGGCACAACCCTGCCAGCTACCTTCGCGGTTGAGGCAACCCTAACCTCTGACACAACTTTGACAGGCGTTGCCACCACGATTATTAAATGGGCGGACTGGGGCATCAATATCCCGCAAGTTCCTGGAGTAGCTAACATTGAGGAAGAAGCCACTCTTACCATTGAATTTGTAGCGGACTTTACCGAGTAACTTATCACCGAAGTTTAAGCTATGTGGGGATTTTCTTTGCCCCACATAGACCTGGTCTATTCAATGACTGCGCACGCTATGATTCGTTACTTAACTCTTTCAGAAGCTCTGTATATAAACGCTCTTGTAACGCGAGACAAGAAGTTGTTACACGGAAACAAGGACATACGCGATATGGGCTTGTTGGATTCTGCCCTACAACGCCCCGCTGCCAGTGCATTTGGTGTGGATGCGTTCCCTACCCTAGCCGAGAAAGCCGCTGCCTTGATGCATGCTATTGCTCGCAATCATCCATTTGCCGATGGCAACAAGCGCACCGCCACCGTTGGCGCAGTCTTCATGTTGTGTGTCAATGGGCAAGTTGTGCGATGGGAACAACCCCAAGCACTGGAGATGATCTTGAACGTGGCGGAGGGGCGTTGTGATTTATACCAACTGGCGAATTGGCTTCCGCTTTCTCCTTGCCCGTTGCAACTAGAACCCAATGAAATCCATGATGCCCAAACCATTCAACAAATCATGATTGAACAGAAATGGTTACTGGATGCCCTTGAAGCTCGATAAGCCTATTCACTACGTCAGCATTTCTGACTTGTATAATATCAATCACGCCGTCACGGGGGGGGATACTTTCGTGCGCGATATTCACCTGTTAGAAAGTGCGGTCAACCGCCCCAAGACCATCCTATTTGGGCAGGAGCAATTCCCCACCGTGCTTGAGAAAGCCGCCGCCCTCCTCCATTCGTTGGCATACCATCACCTATTTGCCGATGGAAATAAACGCACGGCACACATTGCCTTAATCTACTTCATCGAAGAAAATCACTGTCACCTGACATGGGATGATGATACCGCCTACCAGTTCATCTTGCACGTGGCGCAAGGGGAGCTAACGGTGGAAGCAGTGGCGGACGCACTGCGCCCCTATGTTGTTTGCGAAGAGTAGCAACTTTTAAGCATCTTAAACGAACAAGCTACTGTTTTTTCTACCATGGTTGTATAAGCACGTAGGTTTTTAGCACAAAACGGTTTTCCATAAAACTATAGGTTAATTAGACTCCTCCCGTTTTTAGAAGTTACCGTTCACCACCTCCACAATAAGTCAAGCTGAATGATCCCAAACACCGATAACAACAAACTCCTCTGGGCTAAAGGAACGAGACCTAGTTTGTCCAAGATCATCTCAAGCATGTGAGTTAATTAAAAGTTAAGATTTAATTTAAAAACATCACGAGAAGTTAACTGAAGTCCGTCAGTTGCTTAACCAACGCTGGGTATAGTTCAGGGCGTTACCAGTCATTGGGCAAAATGACTTGTAACACCCTTACAAACTCAACCTTTGGGCAACTGTGCCTAAACCTGTGTGCCAAAAGGTTGACCAATTATTCTACTAGGAGTTGGTTCAATGTTCAACCGTATGTACGTTTTGATTCTCGTTGTCGTTCTCGCTTTTGCTGTAGTTGTTCCTGCAACTGCACAAACCACCTGTACCCCAGAAGCACCCTGCCAATTGGAAGCATGGATTGCCTTCAGCGATCACCGCTTGGATTGGGCAGTTGATGCAGCTAATCAATTCAACGCATTGTACCCACAATACAACGTTACCATCACCTCTGTTGCAAACTACGACACCATCGTAAACAACTACACCCTCGCTCGTGAAGAAGGCACCTATCCTCAAATCGTCCAATTGTTTGATGCAGCTCTTCAATTCGCTGTAGACACCAATTGGTTCGTTTTTGCAGAAGACGTAGTTGCTGGTCGTGAAGATGTTCTCGGTCAACCCGTTAACTTCGACGACATCATCCCCGCTATCTCCAACTACTACACTGTTGATGGCAAGTGGGCTTCTGTTGCTTGGAACACCTCCACCCCCATCGGCTACTACAATATGGACTTGTTGGCAGAAGTCGGCATTACGGAAGCACCCCGCACTTGGGGCGACATCATCGCCGCTTGTGAAGCTCTTCAACCTCTTGTTGATGCGGGCACGATTTCCGCTTGTGCTTCTTGGCCCTTCACCGGTTGGTTCATTGAACAATGGAACGCTCAACACGGCGAATTCATGGTGAACAACGAAAACGGTCGTGCAGAACGCGCTACCGCTTCCACCTTCAACAACCCCGCTTCTAAGGCAATTGCTGAATTCTATCGCGAAATGTACAGCAACGGTTATTTCATTTACGAAGGTTTGGAACAATGGGGTCCCACCACCCAAAACTTCGGTATTGGCAAGGTTGCTCTCCACATCAGCTCCTCTGCTGATGCACGCAACGTTGTAGAATTGGCAAACACCACCGGCTTCACCCTCCAAACCGCTCCCATGCCCTACAACGAAGACTTCGGCTGGAACGGTAACATCCTCGGTGGCGCAACCATGTACATCTCTGAAGGCTTGGAAGCAGAAATTCAAGATGGCGCAATGGCATTCTTGTTGTTCTTCTCCAACACCGAAAACGCTGCATCTTGGCACACCGCTTCTGGTTATGTTCCCGTTCGTAACTCCGCTATCGAGTTGTTGAGCAACTTGGAAGAGGGCAACATGTTGGGCTGGGACATTCCTTCTAAGAGCCGTGTAGACCTCGCTGCTGGTAACTACTACGAAGTGAACCCCAACTTCTTGACCGCTTACACCCAACTCTCTGAATCCCCCGTTACCAACGCTACCTTGGGTGGCAAGTACGGCACGTTCCAACAAGCCCGCCCCATTTATCTTGGCGCAGTTGAAAACTACATGCTCAACGGTGGTGACTTGGATGTGATCTTGCAAGAAGCCCAAGATGCTATCACCGTTCAACTCGAAGAATACAACTTGCTCTACGCTGAATAAAAATTAATTCAGCAATTGGACGAGTGGGTGGCAAGTTGCCACCCACTTACCCATTTATTAAAACATGCTGTTGTTACTAGGTCATACAAATTTTTCAGTACGCTCAACACTGTGAGGCTTGCCCCTATGGAAGATATCGTTTATTTAATGAATCCGTGGTTAACGGTGGCAGTTGCTAGTCTAATTGGTTTTATCACCTTGCTGGGGTTGCGTTGGCAATTGGGCAAAGGAAACTGGCTAGTGATAGGGTTGGTGGGAGCGTTCGTCGCTGGGTTAGGGTCTACCTTACTGACCGCCCCACTTGGCTATTGCATGTTCCAAGAGGGACAAAAGACCGCTGATATAGTCATGGGTTGGATATTGGTTGGTATTGGAGCGGGCTTGTTCATTCTGGTGAGCTGGATATTGATGAGCCGTTGGGTTCAACAGTTGCCCCTCTTCCCACGCGCGGAACATGTTGCCGGGGCGTTTCATGGACGGTTCGCGTTCTTGAATGCGTTGCTGGTGTTATCCCCCACAATATTGGTGTTGATCTTCTTTGTTTACGTGCCCATGTTCGACACCCTACGGCTTTCTACGTTGCTTGCCAAGTTCGGAACGCCACGCACACGCTTTGTCTGTGTAGCCAACTTTTCTACCTTGCTCACTGACAGCGGCTACCACATGAACCTCATCCTTAGTTTCGCCTTTTCTGCAGGTATCATCCTGTTGGCAATGAGCTCCGCTTTGCTGATCGCGACCATGCTCAACCAAAACATTCGTGGGGCAAGCATCTACCGCTCCCTATTGATTTGGCCCTATGCGATCTCCCCGGTGGTGACTGGTGCAATGTTTCGCCTGTTGTTTGGGCAGGAAAGCGGTTTAATCAACTATGGTCTGGATACGTTGTTTGAGTACAAGGTGGCTTGGTTGACCACCGTCAACCCTGCTCGTTTCAGCGTTATCATGGCGAGTGTGTGGAATATCATCGGATTCAACATTTTGTTTTATATTGCCGGCTTGCAAAACATCCCGAAAGATGTCATCGAAGCTGCTGCAATTGATGGGGCGAATGCGTTCCAACGCTTCTGGCGCATCACCTTTCCGTTGCTCTCTCCATTCACCTTCTTCTTGGTTGTAACCAATACGGTCTATGCTTTCTTCGACACCTTCGGTTTGATCTTTGTCCTCACTCGTGGCGGTCCCACCGAGTCCACCTTCACGGCAATGTTCCGCGTGTATGTGACGGGCATTTTAGGGAATGATATTGGTAAAGCGACGGCGCAATCATTAGTGCTATTTTTGATCGTGGTCATCATCACCGTTGTGCAATTCCGCATCGGCAATCGTACTGTACAATATGGGAACTACTAACCATGACTTCCTATTCACCCTCCACTTCTACTTGGTTTCAAAGGGTTTTACCCAAACATTGGTATGCGCACCTCATCTTGACTGTTGCCGTCGCGGTGATTGGATTTCCAATGTTTTACGCCTTGCTCATCAGCACACAAAATAATGCTATGGTTTACAGTCGCAATTTCACTCCCGGTCCCTATTTCTTAGAAAACTTTCAAATGGCATGGGTGACACGCAATATAGGACGCTACATGCTGAACAGTTTCATCATTGCCTTCTCGATTGCATTCGGCAAAACCGTGATGTCCATCTTGGCGGGTTTGGGGTTGGTGTTCTTTCGCTATACAGGCAAGTGGATAATCTTCAGCTTTGTTCTGGTGACGCTCATCATGCCCTCTGACATTCTGCTGATTGCCCTCTATCGGCGGGTGATTGCATATGAGAATGGCATTGTGGATTTTCTATATAGTGTGGTTGCGCCGTTAGCACAAAGTGACTGGGAGCCACACCCCTACTATTCCTTGATCTTGCCTCTGTTAGCAAGTGCGACCGGTGTATTTGTTTTCCGCCAACACTTCATGACGATTCCCGCTGACCTCAGCGAGGCAGCACAACTAGATGGGGCAACACCGCTACAATTCTTATTTCAAGTTTTGATCCCGTTGAGTTGGAACACGATTGGCGCGTTGATGGTCATCATGTTCTTATACGGTTGGAATCAATATCTGTGGCCACTCATCCTGCTCCGTGACCAAGACCTATATGTGGTACAGTGGGGGGTGCAATCCTTGGCAGAAAGTTCAGAAGTCGGGGATGCTTTTGGACCTATGATGATGGCGGTCATCCTCACAAGCCTGCCGCCCTTGAGTATCTTCTTGATTTTGCAACGTCAATTCACCAGTGGGTTCGCGCTCACCCGTGACAAATAACCCCAACTTGTACACGGTAGCGGGGATTCTCGCTACCCTTCACTCCATCCACCACGCGATAAATCTTTGATCTTTAACACTCCCCCTCGCTGTGGTTATAATGTCATCCTAATCTTGTGGATATTGGCAAAACTATGGACTCCTCACATAACCCTTGTTTGATTATCGCTGAAGTGGCACAGGCACATGATGGCAGTTTAGGAGCGGCGCACGCTTATATAGATGCAATCGCAGATGCGGGCGCAGACGCTGTAAAATTCCAAACACACATTGCAGAGGCAGAAAGTACCCCTCATGAGCCATGGCGCGTTAAATTCAGCAAACAAGATGCCACCCGCTATGACTATTGGAAACGCATTGAATTTACTGAAGAACAGTGGCTGGGTCTCAAGCAACACGCTGATGAACGCAATCTGATCTTTTTGAGTTCCCCCTTTTCTATCGAAGCAGTGGACTTGCTCACGCGAATTGGCGTTCGCTATTGGAAGATTGCATCGGGCGAGGTGTCGAATTTGCCCATGCTGGAACACATCCTCAAAACCAGATTACCCATCATCCTCTCCAGTGGCATGAGTTCCTTAGACGAGTTGGATGTTGCCGTCCAGTTAATTCGTTCCCAAGAAGTGGCATATTCCATTTTACAATGCACCACTGCCTACCCTTGCCCGCCGGAGAAGATAGGCTTAAATATGTTGGAAGTGCTATTACAACGCTATGGTTGCCCATACGGGTTGTCTGACCATAGCGGCGTGATCTATCCAAGTTTGGCGGCAGTAACGCTAGGGGCGACAGTCATTGAAGTACACGTCACCTTCAGCAAACAATCTTTTGGTCCAGATACGCTTGCCTCCCTCACCTTCCCAGAACTCAAACAATTGGTTGAGGGTATTCGCTTCATCGAGAAGATGAAAGCGCATCCCGTTGATAAAGATAGCATGGCACACGAGATGGAACCCCTCCATCAGTTATTCACCAAGAGTATTGTTGCTAAGGTTGCGTTGCCTGCTGGAACGATCCTACATAGCGATCACCTCGCTTTCAAAAAGCCCGGCACGGGGATTCCTTCCGCTCAACTATCTAGCGTGCTGGGTCGACGTTTGACCCGCGATATTGAAGCCGATCACCTGCTTGGTTTATCTGATATAGAAGACATTGCCTGAATGAACCGTCGCAAAATTTGTGTGGTCATTACTGCACGTGCCAGTTATAGTCGCTTCAAAACTGCTCTACAAGCCATCCAAGCCCACCCTGAATTAGAGCTTCAATTGGTGGTGGCAGCATCCGCCCTTTTGGATCGTTATGGGGAGGCGGTAAGCTACATTCAGAAAGATGGCTTTGAAATATCTGCTCATGTCTATATGGTGTTGGAAGGGAGCAACCTTACCTCAATGGCGAAAACCACTGGGGTGGGGTTATTAGAGTTAGCGACTGTCTTTGATAACCTCAAACCCGATGCCGTTGTCACTATTGCGGATCGGTATGAAACAATGGCAACGGCGATCGCCGCCAGTTATATGAACATTCCCTTAATTCATATTCAAGGCGGAGAGATCACCGGCTCTATTGATGAAAAGGTTCGGCATGCCATCACTAAACTAGCTGACCTGCACCTTGTCTCATCAGATCAATCGGCAGCTAGAGTAATCCGTATGGGAGAAGACCCAGAGCAGGTTATTAATACCGGGTGCCCCTCTATAGACATTGCTTTAGAAGTCTTTCAAGAAACCCCTAAACTGAGCTTTGATCCTTTCCTACGTTATGGCGGTGTTGGAAACCTATTTGACTTGTCACAAGGTTACGTGGTTGTCTTACAACATCCCGTCACAACCGAGTATCAACAGTCCCGTGAGCACATCACGGAAACGCTCTATGCCGTCCAAGATGTTCACTTGCCTGTGTTGTGGTTTTGGCCCAATGTCGATGCTGGATCAGATGGAACATCAAAAGGGATTCGAGCTTTTCGAGAGCGCGAGAACCCTACACAGTTTCATTTTTTCAAGCACATGAGTTCGGTGGATTTCCTAGAGCTAATTTACAATGCGAAAGTATTGGTAGGAAATTCTAGCACGGGGATTCGTGAGAGTGCTTATCTAGGTGTACCTGTCGTCAATATCGGTTCACGCCAAGAGGGACGAGACCGCGCAGAGAATGTCATAGATGTGGATTATGATCGTCACGAAATCCTAAAAGCCATTCAGATACAAATTGCGCATGGCAGGTATGCTTCAAGCACACTATACGGAGATGGCAAGTCTGGTAGTCGGATTGCACAGATTCTTGCTACCGCTGAATTTAAGATTGAAAAGCGTTTAAGATACACATGAAAATTCTTGGATTGATCCCTGCCAGAGGTGGCTCTAAACAAGTCCCCAAAAAGAACATCCGTATGTTGGGTGGTAAGCCACTGATTGCCTACACCCTTGAGGCAGTCCAACCGCTAAACAACCTTTTTTATCGCACTATCGTTTCCACCGACGATGAACAGATTGCGCAAATTGCCCGCGACTTTGGCGGAGATGTTCCCTTTATGAGACCATCTGAACTTGCCCAAGATCGCTCCCCTACGATTCCGTTGGTTCAACATGCTATCTTAGAGATCGAATCACGCGATCAAGTTAAGCTGGATTGGGTGATGCTTTTACAACCCACTGCCCCGCTTCGACGTACAGAGCATATCCTTGAAGCCATTCAACTGGCACAGGCGCACCCGTGCGATTCAGTCATCAGCTTAAGGCGTGTGTTTGCGGAGCATCCTATCTTGATGAAGAAGATTGAGAACGGGCGAGTTGTCTCGTATTGTATCGAGGAAAAAGAGGGAACTCGTCGGCAAGATTATGACCCCCCTGCCTATATGCGCAATGGTGCCATTTACTTAACCAAGCGTGATGTGGTCATTAATGATAATTCGCTGTGGGGGAAATCCATTTATCCGTTGGTGATGGATGAGGAAAGCTCCGTCAATATTGATTCGATGCTTGATTTTGAAATGGCGGAACTACTCATGAAAAAGCGTCAAGCATGATACGTATTCTCAATGCCGAATCATTAGAGTATAGCCCAGACGCTTTAGCCATCCTGCAAGAGATCGCAATAGTAGATTCATTTTCTGACCTCACTCCAGCAGACTTGTATACGCTCATTCCAAACTATGACGTTCTAATCACGCGCTTGGCATTTCAAATAGATGCCCGTTTAATGGATCATGCGGTGCGGCTTCATACCATCGTGACTGCCACGACCGGATTAAATCATATTGATTTGGCGTATGCCCAACATAAGCAGATCAAGGTTCTAAGCCTGAAGGGAGAGATTGAATTTCTACGGACGATTCCTTCCACAGCAGAACACACTTGGGCATTGCTTCTCAGTTTAGTGCGACACATTCCCCACGCTTATCAGTCAGTCTTAGATAATCAGTGGGATCGAGATCGCTTTCGTGGAAATCAGCTACTGGGCAAGCCATTAGGCATT
>Ga0172376_10008159_pt1 | contig 10991 bp, 10 predicted proteins | sample Lak35m_FD_121114 | JGI IMG/M metagenome (GOLD analysis project Ga0172376, IMG submission 121114) | Freshwater microbial communities from Kabuno Bay, South-Kivu, Congo - kab_092012_35m | ecosystem: Environmental > Aquatic > Freshwater > Lake | place: Democratic Republic of the Congo: South-Kivu... | reverse complement strand
TTCGGGTCTTTCACCGGACGCGACTCGATGCGCAGCGTGAGTGACTCCGTGCCATCCTTCGCGGTACCGAGTGCGTAGGTCACGCTTGCAAGGTCTGCCGCGTGCGACTTCGAACCTTCCCCGAATTCGCCATCTGCAATCGGGACGAAGGTCGCAGCGTTGCCCTCAACCTTCGCAAGCTTGAGGAACATCGGTTCCTTGCGACGATCATCAGTTTCAAAGCGGCCGTGGAGGTGTACTTGTCGAAGAACGACTGCATCTTTCGTTGCGACAAGTTGCGTGAATTCGAAGAACGCGGGGTTTCCGTCGGGGCGCGTCTGTCGGAAACTTCCGAGCATCGACTTGCCGCGTACCGGCATCCACATTTCTTCGCTCACCATGCCGTTTGGAAGTGTTGTGACCCAATGACCGATGAGGAACGAAAGTGGTGTGAGTGCGGCGTCTGGTGCAGCGGGTTCACGCGAGGGCCGCGCTTGACCAATGATCGGTGCAGCGGGCGCTGCTGGTGCTGGAGTAGGTGCTGCGCCGTCCTGCGCACGAACGCGTGGTTCCATGCAAAGTACCGCGGTCAGAATCGCAATCGTCCTAGTCATTCGAGTGATGCACTGCATCGTTACAAGGTAGCAGCAGTGTGAAAGTCGCGGAGGCGGTTTCGCGTCAGTCGTTTGCGGTGATCATGACCACAGCGAAGATGCCGATCAACGCGATCCAGAGAACGATCGCGAGCACGATGAAGAGAATCCCACGCATGACCGCGCGCGCGCGTTGCGCCGACACCACGATCGGCGTCGTGCCGCAGGAGAGACAAGCGTGTGCGGGCGAATCGGTGGTGGCGAGTGTGTCGCGGGAGAGGGGCGCTTTGCAGTTTCCGCAGATTGGTGCATGCGGATCACTGCGGCCACGAATCAAGATCGCAATGCCGTAGCCAATACATGCGGGTCCAAGAACGAAGAGCAACAAGTTGCTGAGGCTCACAACAGCGAACATCAGCGTGGTCCTACTCGGAATCGACGGGCTGTTGGCTGCTGTTTGCCTGAAGAGTCCCATGAAGAGCAGCACCGACGAGAGGACGGGCAGCGCCGTTGCGCCCAGCATCACAATCGACGATGCGACCAGTCCGACTTTCATCGATGGTGTACGCTCGCGTTGGAAGTAGCGAATCGCGCGTGCATCGGAAAGGTCCGCGCCACACTCCGGACAGTTCGTTGCGAGAGAACTCACCCGATCACCCGTCGCGTGGCCGCACTTTGCGCACGACGCGGGTGTCTGTGCCAGTTTGCCCCACCAGCAAAGAAAAAAGATCAGCCACGCAGCCATGGTGCATGGAATGAGGATCAGAAAGAGGCCGATCGCCAACATGTGCGCAATGTACAGCGCTGTATGTTGTCAACATACTTGGAAGTCGCATGAACCGTCGCATGAACCGACGCATGAACCGATACATGAACCGATACATGAACCGATACATGAACCGTCGCATGAACCGTCGCATGAACCGATACATGAACCGACGCATGGAGATTCTGGCGCTCGCGATCGCGACGATGATTGGCATCGCGACGCATGTGCATGCACAGGCAAGCAGCTCAGCGGCGACATCGACGCGCGAGACGTTTCCCGTGCAGGAGCGTCGCACCTGGCGCTTCGAGGAAGACCCGCGCGACGCATCCGGTGCGCGCGTCGGGGCGGTCGTCATCGACAACGAGTTCAGCGGCGCCCGCGTCAACGCGTGCGAACGCGTCGGGCCGTTCGACTACAAGATCGTGACGAGCCCGGAGAACCTTCCGATCAATCCGAGCCCGTGGTACGCGTTTCGCGTGCGTCGCGATGGAGTGGATGCGTCCGTGGCTCCGCGTGAGATCGTGGTGCGGATCGTGGTGACCTCAAGCAAGTCGCGGCCCTGGCCGCGCGTGTCGGTCGACGGCGGGCCGTTCGAACGCGCGCCGCACGAGCGCTACGAGGGAGGCGAGGGCGCGAAGGAATGTGTGCTGCGACTCTCGCTTGGCGAGAAGCCAGTCATCGTCGCGGCCAACGCCATGATCGGGATCGGCGAGATCGAGGGCTGGACCGACGGCATCGCGGCGCAATTCGGCGTGAAGCCGCGCGAAATCGGGCGATCGCGCGCGGGCCGGGAGATCCGCGCGTTCGAGTTTGGCGCGGCCGATGCGCGCGATCTTGTCGTCGTGATCGGTCGACAGCATCCGCCTGAAGTCTCGGGGACAGTCGGTTTCATGCGTTTCATCGAGACGCTCGCCGCCGACAGCGAAATCGCGCGCGGTTTCCGAGCGCGCTACCGCGTGTTGTGCGTGCCGCTTGTGAATCCAGACGGAGTCCACGAAGGCAACTGGCGCTCGACGCTCGGTCACGTCGATGCGAACCGCGACTGGCATGAGTTCACCGAGCCCGAGACGCGCGCGGTGCGCGATGCGATTCGCGCCTTCGCCGCCGTGCCCGGTGCGCGCGTGCGACTCCTTCTCGACTTTCACGCGACGTACAAGGACATCTTCTACGTGCCTCCGGAGACGACCCCGCTTGAGCCGCCGCACTTCGCGCGCGACTGGCTTGCGGCGATCATGGCGCGCTTTCCCGACTACGCGGTCGAATCAAGCGCCACCAACAACGTCGACGGGTGGACCTTCAAGCGCTGGGCGTTCGAGACGTTCGGCGCGCCGGGAATCACGTACGAACTGGGAACCTCCACGCCGCACGAGAAGATCGGCGCCATCGTGCCCGGCGCCGCCGAGGAGGCGATGCGGATACTCCTCGCGTTCGTCGAGCAAGCCGGAACCCCGCATGATGCATCGGGTGTGACTCCGAAGAACGGGGCGACTTCGCCCGCGCCCGCGGCGCGCTGAGTTCGATCAGCCGCAGGATCCCCAGGCCTCGAGCACGCGGCTCAGGTCGCTCGCGCCGACCGCGCCGTCGCCATCGAGGTCGGCGGGGTTGCCGATTCCGAGCGAGCCCCACGCGAGCAGGACGAGCGAGAGGTCGGCGGCACCCACCGTGCCGTTGCCGTCGAGATCGGCGGGGCACGGTGCGGCGAGCGACAGCGCGTACACCGCGCCGGCATTCGTGACGGGGAAATCGTGACGCTCCGCGCCTGTGACCAGCAGTGACCCCGCGAGCGAAGTCGATGCGCCGAGGCCATCGTTCGCAGCGCCCGTGGTCGCGGTGTACTTCGCGATTTCGACCAGCGCTTCCGCAGTGCCTTCGAAGACGTACACCGCACCCGCGCCCTGGCTCGCGCTGCTCGCACCGACCGCCACACGCAGCGTGCCGTCCGTCTGCTCGAGGACGGACACGCTCGCACCCAATCCATCGAGCGGCTGCCGATCACCTGCGACCAGCTTCGCGGTCTGCGTCCATGAGCCAGCGGTGCGACGGAAGACATAGGCGGCACCCTGGTCGCCGCCCGGTGGAAGATTGTCGTCGCCCACCGCACCGACAACGATGGTGGATCCATCGACTGCAACCGACGTGCCGAACCGATCACGGTACGCGGCGTCAGCGGCCATCAGCTTCGCGCGAAACACGAACGGCCCGGCGCCGCGCTTCATGCGCTCGAAGACGTAGACCGATCCGGTCGACTCGGCGATCACATCGGTCGCCGGTGTGGCGATCGCGAGCACGTCTCCGTCGATCGCGACGCGATATCCGAACGCATCGCCCGGGAGCGCATCGGGAGCATGCAGTTCCTGCGCGTGGGTCCAGCTTCCGCCGATCTCGCGATAGACGCTGACGGAACCGGCATCGGTCGCGGCATCGTCGTCGAGCCGCGCGGCGACGACCGCCGTGCGCGTCTCGGCATCGATCGCGGAAGCGAGCCCGGCCTCCATGAACTCGCTCGGGTTCGGTGGCACAAGCTTCGTGCGCTGCGCCCAGCCGCTCGGCCCGCGTTCGAAGACGTAGGCGGCGCCGGTCCAAGGTGCGGGCGTCAGAAGGCCCACGTTGGCCGCGCTCGCGATCAGAAGTTCGCCATCGAGCGCCACGCATTCGCCAAGGACATCGGCGGTCGCCGCGTCGCTTGCCGTCAGGAGCGCTGTGCGCGTCCACATGCCCGCCACGCGCTCGAAGATCGCGATGGCGCCCGCGCCGCCGATCGTTGCCGATCCCGAGGTATTGTCGTGCTCCGGCACGCCTGCCGCGATGCGCGTGCCATCGGTCGAGACCGATCGACCGAGGAAGTCGTCGGTGCGCGCGGCGTCGCCTTGCGAGATCCGCTCAAAGCCGGTTGCGGCGCCAGCGTTCGCACCAAGACTCGCAAGCACGGCTGCAAGCGTGGCGACCAACGGGCAGGGGAGTGGAGTAGGCGGGACCTGAGCGCGCATTTCCAGAAAGTAGTCCGCCTTTCCGGAAAGTCAACGTGCTTTGCCGAAGTCTGCGCGGGCCTTCCGATAGGCTCCCTGCTCATGATTCGGCGTCCGGCCGTTGCTCTCCACGCAGTGCTCGCGTTCGTAACGGCGGCGCTGGCCGTGATCGCCTTGACGGGCGCGGCGTGGGCCGTCGGCGGCGCGGCGCACGCGCAGTCGACGCTCGACGAAGTGCGCGCACGCGGCGTCCTCCGCTACGCGATCGATCCGGCGGGGGGCGCACCGTTCGCGATGCCGAAGGCGGATGATCCCGACACGCTCACCGGGTTCGAGATCGAGTTGATGGACGCGATCGGTCGCGCGCTCGATCTGCGCGTGGAGCCCGTCCTCGGCGACTGGCTCGCGCTTGTCGATCTCATGAAGTCCGGGCGCGCGGACCTCGCGATCAACGGCTTTGAGGTGACGGAGGAGCGCGCCGCCGAGGTCGACTTCAGCGTGCCGTACTACGTGTATGACCAGCAGCCGACGATCCGTGCGGCCGATCGAGCGCGTTTCAACGACTTTGCCGCCACGCGCGGCGGAGAGGACGGCGCGGGCACGTTCATACCTGTTGCAACGCTCAACGGAGCGGCGAGCGTTGATGTGCTGCTTGAGTTCGGTTGGCCACGCGAGGCGATCCGCGAGTACGACGACGGCCTCGCGCCGTACGCCGAGCTCAAGGCGAGCCGCGTCGACCTCGTGGTGCAGGACAGCGTGGTCGCGCAGTACTACGCGGGCGGCGACCCCGAACTTGTCAATCTTGCGCCGCTTGGGAAGACCGGCTTCTACGCCGCGCTCTTCCGCAAGGGCGACGACGCGCTGCGTGGCGAGTTCGACCGCGCGCTTGCGGGGCTGAAGTCGTCGGGCGAACTTGCCGCACTCTATCGGCGGTGGAAGATCTGGACGCCCGAGCAAGCTTCGATCGGGATCGTCGAGCGCGTGGGCGATGAAGCGGTGATTGGCACAAGCGACGTGACCGCCAGCGCCGATGGTGCCGCCGCCGCGCGCGCCTTCGCTTGGCCCGCGGTCCTCTGGGCACTCGCGAAAGCGTGCGTCAACACCATCGTTTTGACCGTGCTCGCGATGCCGCTCGCGGTTGCACTCGGCGTCGCGCTCGCGATCGCGATGCGATCACCGCGGCGTCGCGTCGTGTGGCCTGCGCGCACGTACGTCGCGGTGGTGCGCGGAACGCCGCTTCTGGTACAGCTCTATCTCGTCTACTACTCGCTGCCCGCGCTCGGGCTGTGGCTCGCGGGCGAGATGCCGAGCCTCGCCGCGATCCTCGACGTGCAGGCTGTGCTCACGTGGCCTGCGTTCTTGGTCGCGGTCATCGTTCTCGCGGGGAACTACGGCGCGTACGAAGCGGAAGTGCAGCGCGCGGGTCTCGACGCCGTGCCAGAAGGACAGCGTAGAGCAGCGTTTGCGCTGGGGCTTTCGCGTCGCACGACGCTCTGGAAGATCGAACTTCCACAGGGATTTCGCACGATGCTCCCCGCGACGATCAACGATCTCAACAGCATGATCAAGGACTCGAGCCTCGTGAGCCTGATCGCGGTGCCCGAACTCATGCAAGTGGCACTGGGGATCGGAAAGGCAACCTTCATGGTTCCCGCGGTGCTCGTCGCGGCGGCGGCGTACTACCTCGTCCTCTCGCTTGCGGCCGATTGGCTTGCGAAGCGGTTTGCTACGGCGCGTCGATTGAACGGACTCGCTGGCGGACGGCGCGGCGCGCTTGCTGGAGGTGCCCGATGAGCGGCCACGCATCGACCGCCGTGCCGATTCTTGAGTGCTCCGAACTTCGCAAGCGATGGCCGGACGGGTGCGTCGCGCTCGATGGCGCGTCGCTCGTACTCCACGAGCGTGAGGTCGTCGCAGTCGTCGGGCCGAACGGTTGCGGCAAGAGCACGCTGCTCGCGGCGCTCGCGGGCCTCGAGCCCGTCGACGCGGGCGACGTGCGGTTTCGCGACGGCCCTGTGGCACTCCCGCGCACCGGGGTTCGACCGACGAGTGACGACGAGGAATCCGCCCGTCGTCACCGACTTCGGATTGGCATCGTTTTCCAGTCGTACAGCCTGTTTCCGCATCTTTCGGTCGGCGAGAACTGCATGGCAGGTCCGCGGCACGGACTCGGTGTCGCGGCCGACGAGGCCGAGCGTCGCGCGCGCGCCGCGCTCGCGCGCGTCGGCATGGAGGAGGCCTTCGCGCGTCCGGCGACCGAACTCTCCGGCGGGCAGCAGCAGCGCGTGGCGATCGCGCGAGCGCTGGCAAACGACCCCGACGTTCTTCTCTTCGACGAGCCGACGAGCGCGCTCGACCCGCAGCGGACGCGCGAGGTCGGGGCGCTCGTCCGAAGCCTCGCGGCCGAACATCGTCGCGCGATGGTGCTGGTCGCACACGACCTCGATCTCGTGCGCGACGCTGCGGATCGTGTGGCACTCATGGATGCCGGGAGACTGGTGGCGAATCTGGCGGTCGAGGAGTTTTTCGCGACGTCGAATCCGGCGATCCGGCGGTTCGGGGAACACGGGAATTTTATCGACTGACCCTCCGGGATCGGGAACATCGCGTGGACCGAATGCGTCCGACGGTCATGCCCAGATCGTCCTCCTCCAGTCGTTGCGATGCTCCCGACTCGCGGATGCAAGCCCGTGCCGGCGGCGTTGGCCGCATCGTCGGCGGCATATCTGCCGGTACCGTCGCGCCCCTCCTCGCGCTCGCGCTGCCATCGGCAGCCCCGGCAGCGGTCCACGACACCGGATCGGCCTATCGCGAGGCCGATCTCACCTGGACCGCGCGACGGGATGACGTCGGATTCGGACTCGATGTCGCCGACGACGTGGGCCGTCCTCGGTTGGCGTGGACCGCGTCCGATCCGCTCCGCTGCGCACTCCGCCATCGTGTGCTCGACGGGCTGCGCCTCGAGGGGGGCGTCGCATTCGCTCCCGATTCCGACGCGTGGCGCCGCCTCATGCTCGAGGATGCGCCGACTGCCGAGCAGTTCGGTCGTTCGCAACTCTTCCGTCTCGATGCGACCGCTGAGCTGGTGGCAGAGTTGGGTGATCGACGAGCCGGAACGGCATGGCGCGTTGGGCTCGGCGGGGGATGGTCGCGTGCGGAGAGCGTGCTTGGCGCGGGACTGGCGCCCGACGGCGGATCGATGGGGCTCGACGGGTTTCTCGCCGAAGAGGCCTTGCACGAAGGCGCGGGAACAGCCTCCGACGAGTCGGGTGAGGGTGTCGTCTGGTTGCGGTTCAGTCGGGCGTTCTGAGGGGTCGGATTGGACTTCTACCCCGCCGACCGCACGACGATCGACATCCCCCCGGACTTACGCGGAGAGGTCAAGACAACTTCATCGGGTCTCGCCCGCGCTTTCATCGCCGTCTCGTAAACCCCGGCTCGGCTCACGCGGGCTGGGCCCTCGCGCGATTTCCGCCGGGGATGGTGTTGGCCGCCTCATCTGCAGCAGGGCGGGCGGTTCCGTTCACCTCGGCATCCGCTTCGACCCGGTACCACGCCACCGGTCTCGCACCATCGCCCTTGAGACGTCGCCGTGAGCCTCAGGTCCAATCCCATCGTCATCCGGCTGCGCAGCATTGGTCGCACCCTCGGCATCAATCCACTGATCGCGCGTGTCATCGGCGACAAGACCTACGAGGCGCGGTTCGATGAAGCGTTCCTCGCCGAGATCAGGGACGGCGACTGCGTGTGGGACGTCGGCGCGAATCGCGGCATCTACACCGAGAGCATCGCGGGACGGGTCGGTGCCTCCGGAAAGGTCGTTGCCTTCGAGCCGTCGCCGGCAAACTTCCCGGCCCTGAAGGCGCGCTGCGGTGCGCGAGGCAACGTGCAGTTCATGCAGTTGGCCCTCGGAAACTCAGAGGGCGTCGCCCGCATGGCGCTCGGAGCCGACGAGCTTGGCGCGACATCCCGCATCATGACTTCCGAAGCGCCGGCCGCGGCGTCCGGGAGCGACGCCGGTCTCGTCGAGGTTCCGATTCGTGCGGGCGCGAGCGTCGCGGCGTCGGGTCAGGTGCCATCGCCGCAGGTCGTCAAGATCGACGTCGAGGGCCACGAGCTGAACTGTCTGCTGGGTCTCGAGCCGCTGCTCCGCCGCGATGGCATCCGCGTGCTCGGCATCGAGGTCCACTTCGGCCTCCTCTCCGCGCGCGGCGAACCGGACACGCCGCGCCGCATCGAGTCGATGCTGTCGAAGGCCGGATACACCGTCCGCTGGGTGGACGCGAGCCACATCGTGGCGACGCGCGGAGCCTGAACTCGACGACCTGCCGAGCGGCGCAGCGTCGCCTGCGCGGTCTCAACAGGGTTCACCGCCGTGCGTGCACGAGACTCCTACGCCTGCTCATTTCTCGTACTGCGGTACGCGCGCGTCGGGGGCGCCGGCCCCAACATCATCTTCGGCGGCTCTCGTCCGGTGATCCGTATCTCGATCGTCTTGTAGTCGATCAGCCTGAACAGATCGGTGCGAAGCCGCGCCCAGATCAGTCCGACGCGGCCTGCCTTCCACGCGCCCTCGAAGACGAGGAGATAGAGGAAGTAGAGGATGTAGCGGCCAGGAAGCCGGAAGAAGTTCTTCTTCATCCACATCCGTCGCTGCAGCGGCGTGCCGAATAGCCGCGGCGTATCCGCCAGTTGTCCCTTTCGATAGCGAATCACCGCTTCGTCGGTCGTGTAGCGGTTCTGCTTGTAAAACCAGTGCTCGAGACTCGGGCTGTCGTAGTGCTCCAGTTCGGACGAGAGCGTCGCATGCCGCCCTTCGACGATCGGGTGCTCGTTCACCGAGACGTCGGTGAAGCGGCACGTGCCGGTCTTCCAGAGCCGCAGCAGCGTATGCCTGCTCGGGAGCGGTTTGCCCATGAACCAGAGGCGCCTCTAAATCACGATGCCGTCGTTGTCGCCGGATCGAATCGCAGCCTCGATGTCGCGCTTCAGTGCGTCGGTCAGCCGTTCGTCAGGATCGAGTTTCATCGTCCACGGAGCCTCGATCGGGAGATCGCGGACCGCGAAGTTCTACTGGTCTCCAAACCCGCGGAACTTGCGCTGCACTACGCGAACACCGTGGCGTAGCGCGATATCGACCGTGTCGTCCCGGCTGTAGCTGTCGAGCAGCCAGACCTCCTGAGCCCAACCCTTCAGGTCGGCGCAGACGTTGTCCAGGTTGTGACCCTCGTTGAGCGAGATCATCACCACCGCGACCGGTGCGCTGCCCGGCTGCCACCGACCTGAGGATCCTTCGTTGCTCGACGGTGCCATTTCGCGATGATGACATCGCGGACGTTGGCAGACCTGCGCAACCTCGCGGAGCCGACGAGCCGATACCCATGCTCCGGATGCGCGTAGTGCAGGTCATCCCCTCCATCGCACTCGAATCGAGTGGGCCGTCGTACTCGGTTCGCCGCCTGATGGAGTCGCTGCGCGCGACCGGCTGCGACGCCGAGATCCTGTCGGTCGGAGGGAGCGCGCAGGAGCCGGCGATGACACACGTCGAGCGCTTCCCGCTCGGGCCTGGTCCCGCGCGGCTTGGCATGTGCCCTGGGCTTGCGCGCGCGCTCGACGATCGCTGTCGCAAGCACACGGTCGACATCCTTCACAACCACGGCATGTGGCAGCTGAACGCCGTCTCGGCGGCCAAGGCCGGAGCACGCCACAAGGTGCCGGTCGTCTAATCGCCGCGCGGCGCGCTCTCGCCCTACGCATTCTCCCGTGGTTCCTCCACGAAGCGCATCTTCTGGCCTCTGTTCCAGAAGCGCGCGCTCGAACGCGCGAGCTGCTTCCATGCGACCGCACAGTCGGAGGCCGACGACATCCGGGGCTGGGGGTTCCGCCAGCCCATCACACTGATTCCTAACGGCATCGATCTGCCCGACCCGGCGATCCTCTCTTCCGAGCGCAAGCGCACACTGCTCTATCTCGGGCGTCTGCATCCGGTGAAGGGCATTCCCGATCTGCTCGAGGCCTGGCGACGGATCGCCGACCGCTTCCCGTCGTGGGACGTGAAGATCGCGGGCGATGACGCGGGCTATCACGGCAAGACCGGCTACCGCGCCGAGCTCGAGGCGCTCTCCGGCAAGCTCGAGTGTCCTCGGGTCCAGTTTGTCGGCGAGGTGAACGGGGCGGCGAAGTTCCGCCTTATGTCGGAGGCGCTGCTCTTCATCCTGCCGTCGCGCAGCGAGAACTTCGGGATCGCGGTCGCGGAGGCGCTTGCCGCAGGCACGGCATCGATCGTGACCCACGGCGCGCCGTGGGGTGGACTCGACGCCGAGCGCGCGGGCTGGTGGGTCGGTCAGTCGGTCGATGAAATCACCGCTGGTCTCGAGCGCGCGATGTCGCTTTCCGACGAGGAACTCGTCGCGATGGGCGCGCGCGGACGAAGCTGGATGCACCGCGATTTCTCGTGGGGTTCGATCGGAGAGCGGATGACGGCAACCTATCGCTGGCTCCTCGAAGGGGGCACGCGGCCGGAGTGCGTGCAGGTTTGAACGGAAGGATGCGCGTGGCCTCGGGTCGGCGCACGTCGGATGAACGCCATGGAACCACGCAGCCGAGCGACCGCCACGATCGACCGAACCTCGCTGGAGGTCTCGCGCATCGTGCTGGGCACGGGCTCGCTGCACCACCTCTTCA
>Ga0172376_10008156_pt1 | contig 10992 bp, 10 predicted proteins | sample Lak35m_FD_121114 | JGI IMG/M metagenome (GOLD analysis project Ga0172376, IMG submission 121114) | Freshwater microbial communities from Kabuno Bay, South-Kivu, Congo - kab_092012_35m | ecosystem: Environmental > Aquatic > Freshwater > Lake | place: Democratic Republic of the Congo: South-Kivu... | reverse complement strand
GAACTGGTGTTGCTGGACGTGATGATGCCTAAAAAGACCGGCTTTGAGGTCTGTCAGGAAGTGCGCGCGGACGAGCAGGTGCAGGACACCAAAATTTTGATGTTGACCGCCAAAGGACGTGATACCGATGTCGCCAAAGGGTTGGCGCTGGGCGCTGATGCCTATATGACCAAACCCTTTGCCACCCGGGAGCTGGTTGACAAAGTGGCGGAGATGCTGAGTCTGACCCGATGAGGTTGGATCGACGACTGTTGCTGGCCATCGCCGTGATCGGGGTGGCAACGCTGGTTTGGCTGGCGCTGACCATTGCGTTGATCTCGGCAACGCTGGCACCCGCGCAACGCGCACTGATTGCCGAACAATTGAGCCCTCGGTTGGCCCTGATCGGAATGACGTGGATGTTCGGTCTGGTGGTGATCGGTGCCACGTTGCGCTGGTTGATGCGGCGCTACGCCAGTGCGCCCGGACGTTTGCTGGAGCAGACGCAAGTGCTGTTGGCCGCGCCCCGGGCCGCACCGATGAACCATCATGGCACCCGGGAGACCACAGCCCTGTCAGAAGCGATCTTCCAGCTGGCCACGCAGCGCGATCATTTGCGTGACGACGTCACCACTCAGATCGCGTTGGCCAACCAGGGGGTGCAGCAAGAAAAGAATCGGCTGGCAGCCCTGATGGCCGAACTGACCCAAAGTGTGGTGGTCTGCAATCTGGACGGTCGCATCATTTTGTATAACAGTCGAGCACGATTGCAGTTCAAGGCGCTGTCACAGGCACCCACGCTGGCGGGTGGGAGTGAGCTGGTGGGAATCGGTCGTTCCATCTATGCGGTGTTTGATCGCCAGTTGGTGGCGCATGCGCTCGAATCGATTCAACAGCGTTTGAACCGGGGCGCGGCTAATCCATCGGCCCAGTTTGTCACGACCACGCAGGCTGGACAACTGCTCAAAGTCCAGATGGCACCGGTGCGCGAGGCACAGGAAGAGTTGGGTGTTGGCGAGATCAGCGGCTTTGTCTTGATGCTTGACAACGTGACGCGTGCCTTTGAGGAGGAACATCTGCGGGACCAGCTGTTGCATGGTTTGACCGAGGGCACACGTGCCTCGGTGGCCAATATCCAGGCGGCAGTGGACATGTTGGCCTACCCGGACCTCGAGGACGACATGCGTGAGCGTTTCCTTGGGGTGGTGCGCGAAGAGTTGGGTAGCATGAGCCACCGGATCACCGACATGGCCCACAAGGCAACTGAGGGCCTGAAGGCGCGTTGGCCCCTTGAGGAAATGTTGGGTTCCGACGTATTGCTGGCGGCGCAGCGTCGTATCGAAATGCGGAGTAAGCGCAACGTCACCCTGGAGAATCTGGACGCGTCGATCTGGCTGCGCGTGGATAGCTTCAGCCTGACGCAAGCGCTGGATTACCTGGCAATGCGTCTGGTGGAAGAGTTTGATGTCAAGTTTTTCCGATTGCGCTTGCAACCCACGGGTACTCGTGCCCAGCTTGACCTGATTTGGACTGGCCAGGCCATGAGCACCGAAACCGTGATGAGCTGGGAAATGGACGCCATGCGTTTTGGCGACGACAGCACGCCGCTGACGGTGCGCGATGTGGTCGAACGCCATGGCGGCGAAATGTGGTTCGAGCGCGAGCGCGTGCGGCACGAGGCGTTTTTTCGCTTTCTGTTGCCGTTGGTCAGCGCACAGGAGCAATTTGAAGCCACCCAAAACGAGCAAGACACAGCGCGACCAGAGTTCTACGACTTTGACCTGTTCCAGACCACCGATCAAAGCCAGGCATTGGAAGACCGCCTGCTCAGCGACTTGATCTACACCGTCTTTGATACGGAAACCACCGGACTGAATCCGTCCGAGGGTGATCAGATCATCCAGATTGGTGCAACCCGTTGTGTGAACGGCAAGCTGCTCAAACAGGAGTGTTTTGAGCAACTGGTCGATCCTGACCGACTGATTCCTGCGGCTACCATCCCGATCCACGGCATCACCCAGGACATGGTGCAGGGCAAGCCCCGCATTGCTCAGGTGTTGCCGGCGTTTCATGCCTTTGCGCAGGACACCGTGTTAGTGGCGCACAACGCGGCGTTTGACATGCGATTCTTGCAGTTGCAGGAGAAGAGCACCGGTCTGGTGTTCAACCATCCGGTACTTGACACGCTGCTGCTCTCGGCGGTAGTTCATCCCAACCAGGAATCACATCGGTTGGAGGCGATCGCAGAACGCTTCAATATCACGGTGCTGGGTCGTCACACGGCGCTGGGTGATGCACTGGTGACTGCTGAAGTCTGGTTGCGCCTGCTGCCGCTTCTGCAGGCTATGGGCATCACCACTTTGCGACAGGCGCGCGAGGCGGCGCAAAAGACGTATTACGCACGCTTGAAGTACTGACGTCTGTTGGTGTTGGGTCGGAGCGTTGCAGTTGGCAATCAGCTGTCGTGCAGGTTCAAACCGCAGCGCGCCGTCATCAACTTGGCCACAGGTTGTTGTGTTGCGTCATCCGAGTGGCATCAATTTTGCGGTTCCTCGGACGACTTGTTGTAGGTATTACGTTGAAAAAAGCCCGCCAGGTAGGTCACCTTGGCGGGCTTTGAATCATTGACTGGTCGGAATGAGAGGATTCGAACCTCCGACCCCTTCGTCCCGAACGAAGTGCGCTACCAGGCTGCGCTACATTCCGAAAATCCGTCGGCAAGACAATCAAGATTGACGGTCCAGCAACTGAGCCGCCAATTGTAGCAAAGCACTGGTGTATTCGTTTTCCGGAAGTTGATGGGCCGCTGTGATGGCGCGCGCTGCCTCTGCGCTGGCCGCTTGACGGGCTACATCCAGAGCCCCCGTAGATTTGACGATCTCGACTACTTGGTCAATCGTGCCGACGTCACCTTGCTCAATGGCGGTGCAGATCAGGTTGCGTTGTTGCTCGTTGCCGCGCTGCATGGCCGCAATCAGCGGCAGCGTGGTTTTGCCTTCGCGCAGGTCGTCGCCGAGGTTTTTGCCCATCACGGTGGCGTCGCCGGTGTAGTCCAGGACATCGTCGATGATCTGAAATGCGGTCCCCAGAGCTTGGCCGTAATTGGCGCAGGCAGTCTGTACTTCTCTGGTCGCCCCGGACAATATGGCCGCGACGTGTGCACTGGCCTCGAACAGCTTGGCGGTCTTGGAGCGGATGACCTGCACATACCCTGCTTCGTCCAGCGCCGGGTTGTGCATGTTCATCAACTGCATGACTTCGCCTTCGGCGATGACGTTGGTGGCGTCGGCCAGCACGCTCATCACTGCCATGCTTTGCGCGTCTACCATCATCTGGAAGGCGCGCGAATACAAAAAGTCACCCACCAGCACGCTGGCCGGGTTGCCAAAAGTTTCGTTGGCAGTGGCGTTGCCGCGGCGCAAGGACGAATCGTCGACCACGTCGTCGTGCAACAGCGTGGCGGTATGAATGAACTCCACAACGGCGGCTAGGTTAAAGCGCTGTGCGCCCTTGAAGCCCAGTGCACCACAGATCAGCAGCAGCAACGCCGGACGCAGACGCTTGCCCCCTGCGGAGATGATGTAGCGCGACACCTGCCCCACCAGTGGCACACCGGAATCAAGCCGTTGGGCGATGACGGCGTCCACCTCGCGCATGTCTGGTGCGATGATGGCCAACGGGGAGGAAGTCGGGGAAGGGGGGGCTTGCAAGGCGTTCAGTCTCAAATTTGCGGCGATTATAGAAAGCCCAATCGCTTGCCCGCGGGCTTCAAAGGCGCTTGCGACACAGACTGGCGTGGTGTTGTTCGGGTCAATCCTTGGCGGCGGCGGTCGATCGCGTTTCGAAGCATGGCAGAGCCGATAACCTGTTGATTTGTGTGATAATGCGCGGCTCTGCGGAAATCCGTTCGCAGATATTTTTTCAAGAGGTTCCTATGTACGCGGTCATAAAAACCGGTGGCAAACAATACAGAGTTGCTACCGGCGAAAAAATTAAAGTAGAACAGATTGCTGCGGACGTTGGCCAGGAGATCGTGTTGGACCAGGTTCTGGCTGTCGGTAGCGGCGCAGAGTTGAAGGTCGGCACGCCCTTGGTGTCCGGCGCATCGGTCAAAGCCACGGTGGTGGCGCACGGCAAGCACGACAAAGTCACCATCTTCAAGATGCGTCGGCGCAAGCACTATCAAAAACGGCAAGGACATCGTCAGCAATTCACCGAATTGCTGGTGGGCAGTATCTCGGCTTAAGGAGCAAGGATCATGGCACATAAAAAAGGCGGCGGCTCAACGCGTAACGGGCGTGATTCCAAGCCCAAGATGCTTGGTGTGAAGATGTTTGGTGGGCAATTGGTGAGCCCCGGCGCCATCATCGTGCGTCAGCGCGGTACCCAGTTTCACCCGGGTGCCAACGTCGGGATCGGCAGGGATCACACCTTGTTTGCTCTGGCAGAAGGGCACGTGTCGTTTGACACCAAGGGCGCTTTGAACCGGCACACGGTGAGTGTCACGCCCGCCTGATCGGCGACGCGTGTTCCCCCCACGCAAGACCCTGCGCCTGGCGCGGGGTTTTTCATTTGGAAATCTTGCGGGATAGACCAAAAATTACTCGCAGTGAATTTTTGCTCTGTCCCCAACTGTTCAAGACTTGCGGCACAAACCAAAAGTTACACACAGTGAATGCTTGCTCTGCCCATAACCGTTCAATTCCATGAAATTTGTTGATGAAGCCTGGATTGACGTCTCTGCAGGGGACGGGGGGGCAGGCTGCGTGTCGTTTCGCCACGAGAAGTACAAAGAGTTTGGTGGACCCAACGGCGGCGACGGCGGGCGCGGTGGCCATGTCTACGCCGTGGCGGACCCCAACCTCAACACCTTGGTGGATTACCGCTTTTCGCGCCGCTACGACGCACTACGTGGGCAACACGGCATGGGCTCGGACATGTTTGGCGCGGCGGGCGAAGACATCATGCTCAAGATGCCGGTGGGCACCATCATCAGTGACGCCGAAACCGGGAAGGTGCTTTTTGAGCTGCTCAAGCCGGGTGAGGTCATCACCATCGCCAAAGGCGGCGATGGGGGTTTTGGCAACTTGCGCTACAAGAGCGCCATCAACCGCGCACCGCGTCAACGTACGCCCGGCTGGCCAGGTGAAAAGCGTAGTCTGAAGCTTGAATTGAAAGTTCTGGCCGACGTGGGTCTGCTGGGTATGCCCAATGCGGGCAAGTCGACATTGATCACGGCGGTATCCAACGCGCGCCCGCGCATTGCCGACTACCCCTTCACCACCCTGCATCCGAACCTGGGCGTGGTCCGTGTCGGGCCGGAGCAGAGCTTTGTGGTGGCTGACCTGCCTGGGTTAATCGAAGGTGCAGCCGAAGGTGCCGGCTTGGGTCATCAGTTTTTGCGCCACTTGCAGCGCACGCGCTTGTTGCTGCACGTGGTCGACATGGCGCCGTTTGACGATACCGTGGACACCGTCGCGCAGGCCAAAGCGATCGTCAACGAGCTCAAGAAGTACGACAAGGCGCTGTATGACAAACCGCGCTGGCTGGTTCTGAACAAGCTGGACATGGTTCCTGCTGAAGAACGAGCCAAGCGTGTGAAAGACTTTGTCAAGCGCCTGCGCTTCAAAGGCCCGGTGTTCGAGATTTCGGCGCTCACGCGCGAGGGCTGTGAGGCTTTGATCAAGTCGGTGTACCAGCATATCAGCGCGCAGCAGCATCTGGAGCAACCGCCAGAGGTGGTGGACCCACGGTTTGCAGTCGCTTCTGACGTCTCCTGATAGTTGTTGAAAAGATAGCTGCTCATGCTTATTCCGCTTGGGCTAGAGTTAAATAATGTCTCAAGAATTTGACGCTTGTGTGCTAACCGATGCGCGTCGCGTGGTGGTCAAGGTGGGCTCCAGCCTGGTGACCAACGAGGGCAGGGGCTTGGACGAGAGCGCCATTGGCGAGTGGTCCAGACAACTGTCGGTGCTGGTGCGTCAGGGGCGTGAGGTCATCATGGTTTCCAGCGGCGCCATTGCTGAAGGCATGAAGCGTCTGGGTTGGCGGCAGCGCCCGCAAGAGGTCAATGAACTCCAGGCGGCTGCTGCTGTGGGCCAGATGGGCCTGGCGCAGATGTACGAAACCAAGCTGCGTGAAAACGGCCTGGGCAGCGCGCAGGTGTTGCTGACCCATGCAGACCTGGCCGACCGCGAGCGCTACCTCAATGCGCGCTCCACTTTGTTGACACTGCTCAAACTTGGCGTGGTGCCGGTCATCAATGAAAACGACACGGTGGTCAACGACGAAATCAAGTTCGGCGACAACGACACGCTGGGCGCGCTGGTGGCCAACCTGGTGGAAGCCGACGCACTGGTCATCCTGACCGACCAGCGTGGCCTGTACCGGGCCGATCCGCGCAAGGATCCGGCGGCAGAATTTGTCCAGGTGGCGCAGGCGGGGGATTCAGCATTGGAGGCGATGGCCGGCGGCGTGGGTTCCAGTCTGGGGCGCGGTGGCATGATCACCAAGATTTTGGCGGCCAAGCGCGCCGCAGGGTCGGGCGCATCCACCGTGATTGCCTGGGGGCGTGAGCCTGATGCACTGATACGGCTGTGTCAAGGCGAGTCGATCGGTACGTTGCTGGTGGCGCCCACGCAAAAGACCCAGGCGCGAAAACAATGGATTGCCGACCATTTGCAACTCAAGGGCTCGGTGGTGGTCGATGCGGGCGCGGTCGCCCGACTGCGCGACGGCGGCTCCAGCCTGCTGCCGATTGGCATGACCGCCGTAGAAGGTGAATTTTCGCGTGGCGATGTGATCGCCATTCGGGCGACGGATGGCGTAGAAATTGCGCGTGGGTTGGCCAACTACGCCAGCGCCGAGGCGCGTCTGATTTGCCGCAAGCCGTCAAGTCAGTTTGAGGCGTTGCTGGGCTACGCTGCCGAACCAGAGATGGTCCATCGAGACAACCTGGTGCTGGGGCGCTAGTCAGCACCAGGAGCTGGACCTTGAGCGCGTCACTTCATTTTGCGCACAACATCGGCCACTGAACTGGCGGTTGTGGCACCATCACATGCACCTTGGCGCGCAAAGACCAGCGCGTGTCGCGACGGCTGGTTGTCGTTCAAGGGGCGCCAAGCGGGTTGAAGTTCCGCACGCCAACTGCCGTCGCTCTGAAGACGTGCGTAACGTTTGACTTCAGACCTGGCGCACAAGATGCCCTCATAGAACGCCGATATCGCGCCGCTCTGGCTGCGCGCGACGACCACATAGCGCACGATACCGTCGGGGGTGATCAAAATCGTGGCGGGATCAATCCCGAAGGTCAGACTCACAAACGGCGGCATATCCAGCCGCAACAACCGATCCGTGTGGAAAGTTGGTGGGGTAGGGGCCTGGGACTCCTCCCAATCAGGGTTATCCAGCGGACCTTGTGCATGGCTCAGGGTGGCACCTCCCAGCGCCAACACGAGCACGCAAATATTCAGAAAATACTGGGACCAATACCGAAAGTTGTTACTCATGGGGCGGGTGGCTGTTGGGCTGAGGTTCGTAGGATGAACCGGGCGGCAATTCAAAACTCGCATCGGGCATATCGGTTGTGACTGGTGTCTTCAACACCGGTCGAAGCCCTTGACGCAAATAGCGATTGCGCTGGTCGTTGCGCGGCAGAAAGCGCGCCAGTTCATTGAGCGCAGCGACATACACCTCGCGCTTGAACTCGACCACGGCGTCCAGCGGAACCCAATAGTCGTTCCAGCGCCAGGCGTCAAATTCGGGGTGGTTGGTAGCGCGCAGGTTCAGGTCCCAGTCGTGCCCGACGAGCTGCAACAAAAACCAGATCTGCTTCTGGCCCTTGTAAAAACCCCGTGAGTCACGGCGGATAAAACGGTCTGGCACCTCGTAGCGCAACCAGTCGCGGGTGCGGGCCACAATGCGAATGTGTTCGCGCAGCAGCCCGATTTCTTCGTGCAGCTCCCGGATCATGGCCTGTTCCGGAGTTTCGCCCCGATCAATGCCACCCTGCGGAAACTGCCAGGAGTGCGTACGGATACGCTTGCCCCAAAACACCTGATTTTTCTGGTTGAGCAGGACGATGCCGACGTTGGGCCTATAGCCGTCCCGGTCAAGCATAATCAAACCCCAATTTTTAAATTGGTTCCATTATGCACAGCGTTTGCTTTGCATCAAGAGAAACAACCCTGATACTGCCTTGGATTCCGACCCATGAAAGCCTCCCAGTTTTTTATTTCAACCCTCAAGGAAGCGCCTGCAGACGCCGAGGTGGTCAGCCACAAGCTGATGATGCGTGCCGGCCTGATCAAGAAGCTGGGCGCCGGTATCTACACCCTGATGCCGATGGGCTTAAGGGTCGTGAAAAAGGTGGAAGCGATCGTGCGCGAAGAAATGAACCGTGCCGGTGCCGTGGAACTGACTATGCCGGTGATTCAGCCCGGTGAGCTGTGGCAGGAAACCGGTCGCTTTGACAAGATGGGCCCCGAGTTGCTGCGCATTCGCGACCGTCATGGCAATGACTTTGTGGTGCAGCCCACCAGTGAAGAGGTCGTGACCGACATTGCCCGCCAGGAAATTCGCAGCTACAAGCAATTGCCGAAAAATTTCTACCAGATTCAGACCAAATTCCGCGACGAGCGCCGCCCGCGTTTTGGCTTGATGCGCGGGCGCGAATTCATCATGAAAGACGCTTACAGTTTTGACCGTGACCAGGCTTCCGCCAAAGCCAGTTACCAGGTGATGGCCGGGGCGTATCGGCGCATCTTCGACCGCTTTGGTTTGCGGTACCGCGCGGTAGCGGCCGACAGCGGTGCTATTGGTGGTGATCTGAGCGAAGAGTTTCAGGTGATCGCAGCCACCGGCGAAGACGCCATCGTGTATTGCCCAGGTAGCGACTACGCGGCCAACATGGAAAAGGCCGAGGCGCTGGCGCCTGCGGGCCCGCGCCCGTCGGCAACGCAACCGTTGACCAGGACGCCCACCCCCGGCAAGAGCATCTGCGCCGACGTGGCCGAGTTGCTGGGCTTGCTGCTGGCGCAAACGGTCAAGTCACTGGTGCTGGCCACCGATACGCTGGATGAGCGTGGTGCAGTGGTCAAGACGCAAGTCTGGCTCTTGTTGCTGCGCGGCGACCACGACATGAACGAGGTCAAGGTCAGCAAGTTGCCAGGCCTGGGTGCGTTCCGCTTTGCCACCGTGGCCGAAATCGTCGACCACTTTGGCTGTGAACCCGGTTACCTGGGGCCATTGAACCTCAAAAAGCCCGTCAAGCTGGTGATCGACCGCGAGGTGGCCGTCATGGCCGACTGGGTGTGCGGCGCCAATGAAAAGGATTACCACCTGACCGGTGTGAACTGGGGCCGCGACCTGCCCGAGCCCGAGCTGGTGGCCGACTTGCGCAACGTGGTGGCAGGCGATGTGTCGCCCGACGGCAAGGGCGTGCTGGCGATCGAGCGCGGCATTGAAGTGGGCCATGTGTTTTACCTGGGCACCAAGTACAGCGCCGCCATGAACGCGACTTTTCTGGACACCGACGGCAAGCCCAAGTTGATGGAAATGGGCTGTTACGGCATCGGCATCACACGCTTGCCGGCGGCGGCCATCGAGCAAAACCACGACGAGCGCGGCATCATCTGGCCCGACGCCATTGCGCCGTTTACCGTGGTGATCTGCCCGATCAATGCCGAACGTTCGCCCGAGGTCAAGGCTGCGTCTGAAAAGCTGTACGCGGATTTGCTGGCTGCGGGTGTGGACGTGATTCTGGACGACCGGGGTGAACGGCCGGGTGCCATGTTTGCCGACTGGGAACTGCTTGGCGTGCCGCACCGGGTGAACATCGGTGACCGTGCACTCAAGGCGGGGCAGGTGGAATACCAGCACCGGCGCGACAGCGCAGCCACCGCGGTGGCGCTGGATGCCGCGCTGCCCATGTTGCTGGAGCGACTACGGGCGTGACGGGGTTCACAGGGCAAGGCACCGTGCGCGACAGACGCTCGGTACTTCTGGGTGTTTTAAGGCTCTCGCCAAGATTATTGCTGGGGTCTTCACTCTTTTTTTTAGAGCATTCCTGGGCCGGTGCGCAAATCGAAGAGCCGCTGATGGACTCGGTGCGCACAGCACTGGGCTCGGCCATTGCCAACGCGGCACCACCGGTGCCCGAGTTTGTAGACACCGATTCGCGCCTGGACTATCTGCGTTGGTTGGGCAAGATGAGCGAGCGTCTGAAACAGCGCAAACCCGACTTCGACACGCGCCGCGAGTTTTTGCAAACCGTCTGGTATGAAAGCAAACGCGCCGGGCTGGAGGTGTCGCTGGTACTGGGGCTGATCCAGGTGGAGAGCAACTTTCGCAAATTTGCCGTCAGCCCGGTGGGCGCGCGCGGCTACATGCAGGTGATGCCGTTCTGGAGCCGTTTGATTGGCGACGGCGACGCGGGCAAACTGTTTCACATGCAAACCAATCTGCGCTTTGGCTGCGTCATCCTGCGCCATTACCTGGATCGCGAAAAAGGCAACCTGTTTCTGGCACTGGGGCGATACAACGGCTCGCGCGGCAAGGCGGCCTACCCCAACGCGGTGGCCGCTGCGCAACGGCGCTGGAAATGATTTGAGCGCGCGGGTCAGGACAAAAAACCGATGCGCCCGCGCTCTGGTGGCGCGTCGGGCAAATCGCACGGACGCAGCGTGTCACGGCCGTCCAGCCGGGCATTGCCAAACGCTGTCATGAGTGCGCGGCGCATGTCGCGCGGACTCATCTCGGCCAGCGCACTGAGCACGTCATCACCCAGGGATGGCTCAAAATGCCGGCCCCAGTCATGCGAGCCACGGATTCTGCGGTAGAGCGATTCGGCAATCACCCGCGCCTGCTCCAGCGTGGGAGCGTCGATGTCGAACACGTTCATGCGGTTCAGGATCGGCTCAGGAATGCTGCGGGCGTCGTTGGCTGTCAGCACCCAGATCACCTGGCTTGCGTCGATGCCCACCTCGGCGAACTCGTCGACAAAGTGACTTGCCG
>Ga0172376_10008152_pt1 | contig 10993 bp, 6 predicted proteins | sample Lak35m_FD_121114 | JGI IMG/M metagenome (GOLD analysis project Ga0172376, IMG submission 121114) | Freshwater microbial communities from Kabuno Bay, South-Kivu, Congo - kab_092012_35m | ecosystem: Environmental > Aquatic > Freshwater > Lake | place: Democratic Republic of the Congo: South-Kivu... | reverse complement strand
CATTAACATGTGGAAGTTTAGTTGTAATATCAGGCACTAGCCAACCAGAGGCTATAGTAACTATTTCTGGAGAGACATGTGAAAACTTTTGTAATGGTTATATTCAGATAGCTTTAGACGGTGATTCGCCCTATGATATAACTTTAACGCGGGATGATAGTGGTATCATACAAAATACCCAAACGTTTAATAACACACCGAACACAGATAATGTGACAATAACAGGTTATACTAACAGCACTTTATCAATCAATTCACTATGTTCTGGTGATTATACATTGACCATAATGGATAGTAATGGCCAATCAGTAGTACCCATAAATATTTTTGTACCACCAGCGCCTTATACTAATGCCCAATTGGAGCTAACGTTAGCTAACTTCTCCCAAACAGGTAGCTTTAGTGCTAATACAGGTACATTGGTGGTATGCCCACCTATTAACCCACCAGCAGGTCAAAGCTACACATATCAACTCTATAGAGATGATACGTCCCTACCGCTACAGACGGTGACCAGTAGTAACCCATGTGCCCAATTTACCAACTTAGATTGTAACAGCGGTAACAACTATTATATTTCGTATAGAAATCACTTAGGTTGTAGATATCCAGCCAACTTGAACGAAAGGTTTCCAATAATTTTACCGCTAATCGGGTGTTAAAAAAAACTTTAGTTTTTCTATTTATTGATACATGTCGGACGATAGGTTAAAATATAGATTAAGAAGCACAGAATCACAGACTTCTGTTGATACCGATACGTTCATTAAACTGAACTTAGAAGGTAGTACTAGACTATTACCTACAAATGATATTAACACAGCAGTCAGTTCTGCCGAAGTGTTTAATAACGAAAGACAAAGAACTACTAAATATAGAATATTAGGTACAATAAAACCTATTATAAGTAATGTGTTATTTAATTTAACAGGTGAGAATAGTTGGGAAACTTTCAGCCAACTCAGGTTCACACAAGATCCTATTGATGTTATAAATTACAGCAACAATACAGGTGCAACTCCAACGCTTACTTTTGGTGAATCATATAAGAAACATCTAAAAGAACGAGATGGGTGGTTCGGTTATTATGAACCAGATTATCTATCAGATGGTCAATGTGACTACACATATATGGAACCAAAAAAACCTAGATTCTCGTTCAGGGACATAACTAGTAGAAAATGGGATATGACAATAACATACCCGTTCTCAGCTGACACGACACATGCTATGATTGATGGTGGGTTAAAAATCATAGGTGTTTTCGGTACCAATATTGGTGGTAGAACAAGAATAGGATTTTCCACACCAGTAAGACACAATTTGACCCAAAGGTCATTAGTATACATAGAAGATGTCGCTGGTCTTGATGTACTTAGCGGTAATACAGGTTATCATAGAGTGATAAGAATTGGTGATGATAACGGTAATAATAAGGAATACATATTCTCAATAGCTGTCGATTTTACAGGTCAAACTGTCACACCGAATTCGAAAATGCAAAGGGTATTAGGTGGCGTTAATCGGGGTTTTAAATCTAGATATTATTTCAGATTATTTAAAAAAATAACGACAGTTAATGACGGTATTAACAACGGTATCATAGAAAATGATGACTATGAAGTCTATCAAGCAGCATTCTCACAGACAGTATTCAATGATGAAGTATGTCAGGTTGTATTCAATGAAGATATCGATGTCGGTAAAGTGGTTGATAATTTAGGTAGACCATTGAGTGAGATATACTTAACGATAATTAAGACTAGAGATTACAACCAAATTAATCTACCATTCTTCACGCCTATACAAGCTGGTGTTGAATGTGGGTTTGTCACAGGTATATTGGATTATGATAACGTACCTGATATTAGAAGAATGAGAGATGGTTCACCAGCTGCTATAGGTACACAATACAGGTCATCACCAACACCTCTCACATCAGGTGTGACAATAAATGATGATTATTACTATGGTGACGTTGTTGAATTCAATGATTTTGAACAGATTGAACATGTATTAGGTGTTGTAGCGCATAGATTCAATACAGTAAATAGAATCAGTCAAGGTATAACTGGAACGACTTACACCATAAAAGGTCCGAGGCACGAAGGTTACATGTATTACCCTCATCATAAGATGCAGATACGACAATTCTCAAACTATGTTGAATCAGGTGATGCTGATACGATAGGTATTCCAGACTATGCGATTGATTTGGGTGATGGTAGATGGTTATGGAGGGATATGTTAGATATCGGAGTTAATAATGGGCAAGAGGTAACTTTGAATTATCCATTCTTAAATGGCGCTCATTATATCTATCAGAATTACTGTTTTCCAGTTAGAAGACAAGACCCTTATGGGTTATATGATTTATTGTATTTCGGCATGGAACAATTGACACAAAGAGCGCCATATGATATAATAGGTTCTGGCGTACCTAATAATTTTAATATTAACGAATCAGAGAATGCTTGTTGATAGGTACCAAATAAGACTACCAGAACCCACATCAACTGGGGTTACGATAAATATCCCCATCGATATGACATTTCAGCTTGTTGATCAATCTGATATTATTAAGCGCGACTTTGTTAAAAACGAGGTTGAGGCGGCAATAAATCCAATTTTTGATTACGAGAAGGTTAGATTTGAACCCGCTAGGAATGTATCTGCCAACTTCGCAGTACAAGTACCTAATGTGAGTTATGAACTTAATTTCTTAGATTCATCAGCAATACCACCTGATTATTATCAAGGCTTAGAAAACGGTGTATTGGTAGATAGAACTCACTACGGACAAATAGGGTTTACGAACGATGATATAAAATTCAGAAAGAACGGTCTGGTTAAATCGATATTAAGGTTAGAATTCTATGATACTGACATATTAACCAATCAAAGGCTGCTATTCTTTTTAACCCTAAGACCCAAAGTAACAGTAAATGATGTAAGCCCACCTAATACGACTTCGCCTTATGTTCAATCATATAGCGCTAACAGTAAAACGGTTAGGTTTGACTTAACTGATACATCATCAAACAGGTTCGGTAATTCTGAGGGATATAACATATATAGTTATAAGGATGAAGTAGGTATAAACCTACCTAAAGAAGTGTACATGAGAGCAATATTCAATAATGCTAAGACAGGTATCAGAACTAGGTTCATGACTGAATATAACACCCCAAACATAGCTTGGCCAATAGATGATTTCATGTCAAAAATATTTACAAAATATGTGTTACATAAAACCGTTTTAGGTTATTATTATGAAATAGATACGAGTTATAGCGCTAATGTCCAAACACCATCAATTTTTAATAGTAATACTTATGTCGTAAAATTATATGAAACTGCCGTAATATAATGGAAATTTTAAAACGAACAATATCATTAGATGACTTGATGACCAAACAAGAAGGTCTCAGCTATGGCATATTCACAGCGACATCAATATATATGAAGGTGAATCTGGTACAGACCATTGATGATATGGGGATTGTCACTAATTTACCATTCAAAAGATTTGGAGACCCATGCACATCATTCACTGGCGGACTCATCACCAAACATATTACATGTTATGACGGTTCGGGTACACCACCCAATACTGGTGAACTCACAGTTGAACCTTCAGGTGGTGTCGAACCATATACATATCAGTGGTCAAATAGTGGTACAGACGCTACGATAAGTAATCTAGGGCCAGGCATCTATGACGTGACCGTAACCGATGCTGAAGGTTGTCAAATCACGCTAAGGGGTACAGTTATGGTGAAAGAATCAGCAGACCCTGAGTTAATCGGTAACTTCACAAATAATCAATTCTATAGAATACTATCATCACAAGGCGGTAAACAATATATATCATCAACTGGTTATATCATTTCAGGTCAAGACTATAATTTAAATAGTTTAACTCAACCATATAATACAAATACTATAATATTATGCACTGGACAGAAGATTACGATATCTACTGCGATATCCTATAATAGTTATCTATGGAGTAACGGAAGTACATCGCCTAATATAACGGTAGAAGATGCTGGGACATACACTGTGACTGTCATAGATTCAGATGGTTGTGAAGGTACGTCAAGTATTACGATAGAATATATAACAATACCGCAACCAACAATAGGGTTTAATAAACAGCCCAGATCAGGTAACGGTACAATGGAGAATCCATATGTGTTCTGTGATAACCAATACCCAGTGTTACTCACATTGACCAATAATGCTTATTTTGACACTTGGGTATGGAACACTGGCTCTTCTAACCAACAAGCGTCCATACAACCAAACTTGACCTATGCGGCAGCTGGTTACGGTTTCAATATACCTTCAGGTTATGTTAGCTCAATATGTTGTCCAGTCGGAACCGCAAATTGTCAACCCATTCAAACACCGTTGGTGTGGATTAGATTCAGCAATATGCCAGCTGATGGGTGCGGGATAAATACAGGAGGTACAGGTGTCAGTGGTTAATATTTATATAAGAGATGCCAATTATACCATATAATATAAACAACTTAATATCTGACCTAACGGCCAGTGGCATTACCTTTCCCTTCATGTTCGGGATAACACCGAGCATGCTTGTGGCATCACCTGTCAATATAAGTGCATACCCCTATACTAGATTCAGCGGTGCCACTATAAACCAATGGTGGCAATCAGCAGGTTTTGTAACTGGTTTCACGAATGATAAATTGGATGAAGTCAGAACATATAGTCAGAACAACCCTTACATAGTCGGTTTTGACGTTGAAACCGATAACTACATCAATTATTTCGGACAACCTATATTAGGGGTAACGAGGGTCACTGATAATACCAACCCTATTGTATACGCGATAGACGCTGAGAGCCAACCTCCCTTTGATCTATTAATAGGTACGGATGGTCAGACAACTGGAATACGTTATAGAACTTATGATGATGAGACATATGAGATTGTAGACCTTGATGGTAATGTGACATATCTACCAAAAACAGAAATGAGATATGTTGGTGAGGGTTGGAATATGACCAACACAGAGTTGTATGCATATATAAGACGAGAATATCTTTTAGGTATTGTAAGTGAACCAGAAATTCAGAGTGATGTATTTATAGATAGAGGGCAAGTAACCGTATTAGAAAACCATCTCAGATTATCAGAGATACGAAGTTTAGATGCTTTACTTGACCACGGTAATGGTTATTATAATTTTAGTATTTAATATAAAAAACAAGTGAGCAGCGGAGTATACGGTATAAATAGACCTGCGGATGTAAGTCCAGAGGATTGTGAGGTTTGGGTGCATTATACACCCAGCAGGGACAGCATTGGTAATGCCACGGTGTCTTTATTGGACCCGACACAAGTCCTATTACAGATAGACAACCCCAACAAGGTGCAGTCCAATGTGACAACTGGTTTTGAGGTCTTCGGTGGTATGTATACATTAAGACTACCTGTAGCCCAGTTCAATCAGAGGGGCATATATACCATAATGATAAAACCCGTTGAAATCAGAACAAGAATAGTAGACTGCGGTGTTCTTTCGGCATTCCCTGATATTAAAGGTATACTTATCGACTTAGCTGACATACCCCCACAATACGTTAATAAATTCGAGAACAATAACTTAATCGGTTATAGAATTGAATATCTCAATACGAATACGAATGTTGCTGACGTTAAGATACGTAACTTTTTTAAGATAGTAACATCCAACAATAGGGCTGAACCAGTGAATCAGAACCTTACCAATACCAACCAGAAAGCTATCAGATACAATTTCAACGATAACTCCACATTGGTATTCTGTACGGTGTCACCAAGTTCAACGACTAACGTGAAACCCAATGTATTACCGTTCATAGGTCAACCTAATCAAGAAATCATCATAACCAATACGTATTTCAATCCGATAATGATTGAAATCGAAATGGTCGAACACGATATTGAGACCTTGGCTTATGGATTATTCGGTAATCAGACCAAAAGTCTTGAGGATGGTATCTATACGATATACAACTTTAACAATGATATCTACAAGCAATATAACTTGTATGAAATTAAAGATCAATTTACTGGAGAACCACTATTTGAGGTGCGTGAGGAAAGAAACAATATTGATTTCACTAAAACTTTTGATAATATAACTAACTTCTGATGGCTAATGGTAGAATTAAGGTTGCTGGTTACGCTCAGAAAATTTTCTACGAAAATGGTATCGAATACCGTAATTTTTCGGATTCTCTGGTGGGAAACCAATTCGCATCCAATGGTGGACTACCTCTTTTCACCATAGGTAACTTTGTTGTTACCACCAATATAGACCCAGCCAGTAGTTTCAACTATAACTTAGGGCCATACAGTCAGTTTTTTACTCTCGATAACCTTAACGTCAACGAAGGTGACTTATCCACATTATTGGATGATAACGCCAATGCCATATTAAGAATAGACCCAAGCAACCTATTATCACACGCTTATTTCGGGTCAGCAACAGAGTTCATAAGGGTGGCCTTGGAAAATATCATAATGAATTGGCCAGCATCAATTTATATGAATCCAATTGTCACGTTAGCCAATGGTAGTGAGGTGATATCATATACGGTCACCAATTACACATATGATGCGGTAGCTGATGCGGCCACGTTCAATATCCCATACCTATCAATAAACAATCAATACAATATAAATTATTTTGTTAACGGAAACATACTTAACACATTCAATGAAAATAACGGGTTAAGGAACTTGACCGTTAATTTTGCCGAATATGTTGTTGATTTTAACGGTGTTGAGTACCCATTACTATCATTGACACCGTTACCACAACCAAATACTGGTGAATTGACGGTGACTGTGGAAGGTAATCCTTTCGCCACAACTGGTAACACGGTTAACCAATACGTGGTCTATCACATTAAACCCAATAAGACCCAAAGAGATTCATTTTTCAATACGTTAGATGACTTCGAGAGCAATCTTCTGAATACTTTTATAATACCACAATATACCGTAACGTTAAAATACCCTGTAGAGGGTGACGATGGAACACAGTTGTTCCAGACCACCACATTGACGTGGCCAACCACAGATGGCTATAATCTAGATTTCGACACGCTTGATTACGACACCTACGTCACTCAACTTATAGAGATAGCTGAAAATGCTGACTTATCTAGGTCTGATTTGATTGCCAGATTTTTAACGAGCGATTCAATAAGTGATTTCGATTCAATACCCACTTTCTATGAGAATAGAGATGAAACATCTGGTGATAAGATAAAAAATGTTTTAAGGATATATGGTAGAAACTTTGATGACATTAAAAGATATATAGACGGTATAGCTTTTGCGAATACGGTCACCTACGATAAGGTAAATAATACACCTGATATAGTCCTTAAGAACATAGCTAGAACGATAGGTTGGGACTTGGTATCCAGCATACTTGAGAATAACCTGTTACAGAACTACATAACAACAGGTAGAAACACATATTCTGGTCACACTAGAGGCTACACACCACTAGAGGCAGAATATGAGATGTGGAGAAGGATTATAATGAATTCACCTTGGATATGGAAAGGTAAAGGCCATAGAAAAGTATTAGAGTTTTTAACAAAGTTTATTGGTGCGCCATCAGGCTTAATGGTGTTCAATGAACACGTATATGTGGCCGACCAACCACTTGACGCCAATCTGGTGCAAGATGCAATAGAATTAAACGGTCTAGATTCAGACTTATCTTTATATAATATAGATTCAGAAGGGTACCCAAAGACACTTGCAGACACACCAGACATGTATTTCCAAAAGAATGGTGGATGGTATCAAGAAACTGGTGGCCCTAATGCTTCAGTATATAAATTATACGGTAATAATCCGCACATAGGCCCTTATGACGGTGGTAAAAGTTATATAGACCAGTTCAGAGGTCTGATTCCTGATTTCCAACCAGTAACAATAACAGATGAAACATTCTTAACAGGAACAACAACATTGTTCACAAACTATAATCAGGGCACGTTGAATAACTATACTGGGGCAACATTTGTTGATTTGAGTAGCGAAGGTTTTGATATATCGGATTGTATAGTATTGGAAACTAATATAATACCAGACCCCAAACCAACCGATGAATTCACGGCCTGTGGTTGCGATATCGCAACGAATGACAGTAGTCTTAAGATAGATGTGGTCTATTCAGCAGCTACCATAGTGTGCGATAAACCTAATTTAACACCACCATCACTGGCTATTGATGCTGAAGGTGGTTATTATGTATACGAGTTTGAGTTAACAGATTTAGAAGGGACAACGTTAGGTAATTATAATGAAATATTTGTTCACCCAACATGCTGTGAGACTAACGTTGACTATGGTAATGGTTTCTCTATGGACTACCATGTGGTAGAATCAACACCTACTGACGAATTTTTGACATTACCAGAAGTGATAAGAAATAGTAGAACGGTCGTCAACACCTTCGGTGGTAACACATATTGGATATCAAATAGAGGTAAGATATGTTGTCAGAGGGATAGTAGTGACAGCACCAAACCTAATGAGGATTGTAACAATTTTGCAACTTGTAATTGGAGATTGGCTGGAGCATTCCCAAGCCCCACATTTGAACAAGCCACAATTGAGATAGGTGGTGAGAGGTATCTTAAATTCGTTGACCCGTCAGGAGCATTCAGAGTTGTATCACCGACTGGAACTAACTGCGCGTATTCAGTCCCAACACCGAGCGTATTTGACCCATTCACAGGTCAATTCGGATACGCTTGTAAAGTGACTATAAACACTTGGTCTATCATCGGTCAATCAGTATATGCACTCCGTAATGAAACATATAAAAGAAGATTCTTAGGAGAATTAGGGTGTGGTTCAGAGTTTATACTTGAAACGGAATCTTCAAACGAAGACGAATAATAAAATATTAAACTGATATTTATAATAAAACAAATAATGTCTTACCAGAATTGCGCTGCATTAATAGAACTTGCTGTAATAAATCAAGATTATGAAGACAACTTTACGTTAGTAAGGTTAGAATCTGGTGATATTGAAGTATACGTTACCGATTTATTAGGTGCTAATGAGTTAGGTGTGGAATTAAGCCTTAGCGAATACTGCTGTAGTTTATTGAATAGCGTAAATTACCCTTCAGTAACAGGATTCACCTACACATGGGATTCCAACTATGGTAAGTGTAAATGGTTACAGAGTGTTGATTGTAATAATTTACCGACTTTTAACGTGACATTAAACCCGCAAGGTAATTATGGGGCTATATTCGCAGTGGACTCAGGCGAGAACTGTGTTTTAGAGGTTAAATTCGACTATATGTTCCACTTTAACTGTGCAGATATCTTAGCGGTATCTGCAACAACAGTTAACACCCAGCTAGACTCATTATATGAAGAACTTGAAATACAAAATAAACTAATCAGCGATACACAAGCATTATTGGATGAGTTGGATGTCACATTTAGTTATGTGTTACCATATACAGTTACGTTAGATGGTGGCTTTCTCAATACTTTTTTATGTATAACTGAAGCAGGTATACCCTTACTAAGGGAAGTTATAGAAAACAGATTTCCGAATAGGCCTAATGCTTGGCAAGAATACCTAAGCGGGTCAATAACTGCTGAACAGTTAAATTTGTCTGGGGTGAGTATTAACTTTGTATTTGCCGCTTCATTAACAGAATCACAAGGATTATATTACACCATATGTAATAATGGTGGTGATTTAATCGAAGATAATGAAGCTTACTTATCAACTATTCAAACTAATAATCAGATAATTGCGGCAGCTCAAGCAGAAATAGATATTATACAAGCTCAGATTGATTTCATCTTGGCCAACAACCCTGACGCGTGTCTGACAGAAACAGATGTTTTTGAAAGATTGAATATCGGGATGTCAATCGACATACAGAATCCACAATCTGAATCATTGGTAGATACAATATTCTCACAACAGATATTCAATGTCGGTAGTGGTAATTTATTACAACACTTCATAAATAATACAGGTTCAACTGGATTCTATATAGGTGATTATAACGGTGTTGACTGCACCAGTACCGACTGTGATGCTCTGGCCAAAGTAATGGTCGACCAATTAATAGCACAAGGTGACGCGTTGAATTTATTCACTGGTGAAACCATAGGTCAGAAATTTAAAGAACTCACTAATCTTATCGGTGAGAACTACTTTGACTCTAATTGGTTGAGATTTGAAACAATTATAAACGACCCAATTGTAATCAGTGGTATAACTAACCAATTAGTCAATCTAAGCATACAAGTAATTGACCATTGCGCTAATTTCTCTATTCTAGTTGATAGAATTGAGATAAATAAGATATGTGAAAGGAAGGTCAATGACGACATAATAGTATCGACAAACCCTAGGTTCAACCTAACTAAAGTTATTGATAATAAGAAGTCTTGGGTAGCTAAAACAAGCCCTGAGAACAGGTTATATGAATTACCCCTTAGAGAAACGGATTACAATACAAATCATCATAGATTGGTGATAAACACCAAAGAGACCGATTTGAATATATCGATTGCCAACGGTATTGAAACGGATATATGGTGTTATGTCAATGAGAACCAATGTATTCTTAATTCATGTGAGACAACATCATATAGTGGGCTTACAGGGGTAACATGCTGCTGTGGTGACTTTACAGTTACAGCGACAACAATAACAGGCGGTACCGTTACATTACCACCAGAAGATGTTTTTTCTTGTGGCGCATCAATAGGTGATTCACTCAGTGGTGGAACAGTGTTCTGGATTAACCCTAATAATAGTTGTGACGTGCTTATAGTTAGTACGGTTAATCTTACTGGTACCAGTGTCAGTGGCCCGATAAGTAGCTTTAAATGGTCAGATACCTGCTTGGGTCAATACTTAGGGTTAACAAATGGCGGTATAGGTGGGGGTGAAACTAACACT
>Ga0172376_10008151_pt1 | contig 10993 bp, 8 predicted proteins | sample Lak35m_FD_121114 | JGI IMG/M metagenome (GOLD analysis project Ga0172376, IMG submission 121114) | Freshwater microbial communities from Kabuno Bay, South-Kivu, Congo - kab_092012_35m | ecosystem: Environmental > Aquatic > Freshwater > Lake | place: Democratic Republic of the Congo: South-Kivu... | reverse complement strand
TACCGTTTTTAACCACTGATACGGACTTGCAGGATGGACATGATGGCTTTGACTCTGACATTGCTTTAATCTGTAACAACCATCTAGATATTTTCCTTCATCCTTTCCTTTTTAGCACTACCCTTTTATATGTGCAAACGACCGTACCAAATGTAAACATAGGGTGTAGTTCTTGAGTAAACCTGTATTGCTTAATTGTAATCTGACTCTAAGCAACAGAGAAATATTGTTATAAATTTTAGATAGTCTTCACTTATGAGTCAGTTTAGCAAAAAATCTCAACTATTACAACCCACAGAAGCTTGGTTTGTGATTTCCCTATTCATTTTTGTAATTCTTATTCTGTTTTTTGCTGGTGGGATCGGGATTAGGATACTAGGAATTGTATTTCCTCTAGGCTCTTTTTTAGTTGCTTGGTATCTATATTTTCGTTATCCGTTTCTGTATATTGGATTCGTTTGGTGGTTGTTTTTCTTGACCCCTTTTGTGCGTCGTGTTGCTGATTTTAGAACAGGTACTTTTACTGACTCTAATCCAATTTTACTTGCTCCTACTGTAGCTATCCTAGTTACAGCAAATACAATGTATTGCAATATTCCTAAAGCTAGGGAGCAAAGCACAATCCCTTTTGTTTTAGCTATAGCAAGTGTGGTATATGGATACTGCGTTGGATTGTTAAATCCATCGACTACAGCTATGAAAGCAACAATTGCATTTTTAGGATGGCTAACACCCGTAATATTTGGATATCATTTATATGTTAACTGGCGGAGATATCCTGAATATAGCAAAGTAATTCAGAAAATATTTTTGTGGGGATGTCTGATTGTCGGGGTTTATGGCATCTATCAGTATGTAGTTGCGCCTGAATGGGATAGATTATGGCTAGTAGGTTCTAAAATGGACAGTAGTGCAGGTAGTCCTGTGCCTTATGGAATGCGAGTATGGAGTACGTTAAATTCGCCTGGACCTTTTGCTGACATGATGGCAACCGCTCTACTAGTACTATTTAGTTCCAAAAGTCCATTTGTTGCACCATCTGCAGTAGCAGGTATACTTTCATTTTTATTTAGTGCAGTTCGTACTGGTTGGCTAGGCTGGTTAGGGGGGATGATATTTTATATCTCTTCTTTAAAGTCTAAACAGCAAATTCGTTTAAGCGTAATACTTATAGCTATCTCTGTAATGGTTATTCCTTTAGCTACAATTGAGCCATTCTCGACAAATATTACAGCGAGGTTTAGTACATTAGGAGATGTGCAAAATGACAATAGCGCTCAAATTAGGCAAGCGATTTACCAAGGTTTTTTTGAAAGTGGAATATACAATCTTATTGGAGATGGTATTGGTGTCAATGACACTGTAGACGCTGGTATTTTATCGTTCATTTTAGATTTGGGATGGATTGGAACCTTACCTTATCTAGGAAGCCTCTTGATATGTGGCATCGTATTGTTTATAAATCTAAAAAAGTATTCTGATTTGTTCATCAATATTTCTTGTGCAGTTTTGATAAAGTCGATCGCCTTTTTCCTTGCGGCTCGCGCAACCGCAGGTATTCACGGAGTTTTAATCTGGACTTTTCTGAGTATGGGTATGGCTGGACAACAGTACTTAAAGTATTCAGATAGATTTATAAATAGATCTGATAAAACTGAAGTCAATCAGGTACTATAGCTATAAAAGCAACGAAAACCTATGAGAATTTGCATTGTAACCCATAATATTATCAAAGGTGATGGACAGGGGCGAGCCAACTACGAAATTGTTTTAGAAGCAATTCGTCGTGGTTATCAGATCACATTAGTTGCCATAAATGTTGCACCTGAATTACAAAAAAATAGTCAAGTTAATTGGGTTCCTATCTCTGTGAAGGGATGGTCAACAGCCCTGTTGAGTAATCTAGTGTTTTCTTGGAAAAGTCGCAATTGGTTGCAAAAGAATCACAGTATGTTTGATGTTTTGCAGGTCTATGGTTGTGTTACTAATTATGCTGCTGATATTAATACGTTCCAATTTGTGCATAGTGGTTGGTTGAAATCGCCTGCTCATACCTTTCAATTACGGAAGGATTTGTATGGTTTATATCAGTGGCTTTTTACGGCTTTAAACGCTCACTGGGAGAAACGAGCCTGTCAAAATTCAAAGGTTTTGGTGGCTGTATCTGAGGGCATTAAGCAAGATTTGATCGGTATCGGCGTTGCTCCAAATAAAATTCGGGTGATTTTAAATGGTGTTGATGTTGAGGAATTTGCACCTGAGTCTCGAGATCGCCATAAATTAGGATTGCCTAAAGATATAACCTTAGCTCTATTTGCAGGAGACATTAGAACTAATCGCAAAAACCTAGATACGGTTCTATATGCATTGGTTAATGTACCTAATTTGCACTTAGCAGTAGTTGGCAATGCTGAGAGAAGTCCCTATCCTCAATTGGCAATGCAACTAGGTCTGAGCGAACGAGTACATTTCTTGGGATTTCGACGCGATATTGCTGAGATTATGAAGGCAGTTGATTTTTTTGTGTTCCCATCACGCTATGAACCTTTTGGAATGGTGGTGAGTGAAGCGATGGCAACAGGGATGTCTGTAATTACTACGGCTGTATCAGGAGTTGCTGAGATTGTGACATCTGAATGTGGATTTGTTATATCTGACACAGAGGATGCAACCACTTTAGCTGAAGCAATGGCTAAATTAACTAGTGATCGCCTTCTAAGAGAGAAAATGGGGCGGGCTGCTAGGGCAATCGCTGAGCAGCATAGTTGGAAAAGTAAAGCTGAGCGTTATGTCGATCTCTTTGAAGACTCCTATAAAGAAAAAATTAAACTTCCATGAAAATATCTGTTGTTATTCCGACTTATCGCCGATCACAAGATTTAGAACGTTGTTTAAAGGCATTAAAAAAGCAAATTCGTCTTGTTGATGAACTATGGATTATTATTCGTGATACGGATGAAGAAACTTGGAAATTTTTAGAAGATTTTGAGCACGAGTCCTTACCCTTATTGACGGCAAGAGTGGCAGTGCCAGGGGTAGTTGCAGCGATGAATCTGGGACTTGACTCCGCCACTGGTGATATTGTCGCTTTTACCGATGATGATGCCGCACCACATCCTGATTGGCTCCAAAAAATAGAAGCTTACTACTTAATAGATGAGAAAATTGGGGGGGTTGGCGGTCGGGATTGGGTTTACCATGGCATGGAGCTAGAGAATGATGAGGCACAACTTGTAGTTGGCAAGCTGCAATGGTTTGGCCGCTTGATTGGGAATCATCATATTGGCATTGGTGAAGGTCGCGAAGTGGACGTGTTGAAGGGTGTAAATATGAGCTTTCGGCAAAAAGCGATCACTAATTTACGTTTTGATCGCAGAATGCTTGGTAATGGGGCGCAAGTTCATTTTGAAGTAGTTTTTTCCCTAGCTTTAAGACAACGTGGCTGGAAATTAATTTATGACTCCCGAATAGGGGTAGATCATTTTCGAGGCGATCGCTTTGATGAAGATCAACGTGATATGTTCAACCAAATTGCTTTGCAAAATGCTGTACATAACGAAACCCTAGCTTTATTGGAATATCTATCGCCGCTACAACGTTTAGTATTTTCGACTTGGGCGGTCGTGATCGGGACAAGAGATGCGCGAGGATTATTGCAATGGCTGAGATTTTTACCCAAGGAAGGTAAGTTATCTAGTCAGAAATTATGGGCTTGTTGGCTGGGGCGTTGGCAAGGATGGCAGACTTACAGGCTCAGTAAATAATTAAGGGTGTGCTGTTTCACCACACACCCTTAAGACATTCTTGTGTTGATGCGGCGCTTCGCGCCGTATCAACTAAAAGGAACGAAAATATGGATAACCTTTGGGCACACCCAATTCTGTGTCTAATTCAAAGTTGATAATGCCCCACCGAGGTTCTTTCTCTTCAGGAGGACTAAATTCTACGGTTAAACCATACAAGCTTTGGACATTGGAAATAATAGATGTATTTTCAAGATAAGGTTTAACTAAATCCACGTAGCGCATAGCAATAGTAACCTTAATCGCTCGATAACCTTGGGTATAGAGACGATCAATACTTTCATGAATTTCAAACCGAATTCCATCAGGATGAGTATGCTGCCTATACCATTCACCATTCCATAGCCGCCATTGGCGATCAGATTGCAGATGGACTAAATCTTTACAATTGGGTTGAACTTCAAAAGCTCCATGTCGTGGGCAAAGATATGTGTCAGTCAAAATCAAGGCAGGAATAACTTGCCGACAATGGGGACATTTAATTTCAGAACCAAAAATCGGATATTGCTGCACCGAGGTGACTATCCTCATGATTTATGTAAATGGATAAGATCCTTGCATTTGATCTTAACATGCTCATACTATAGCAATCCTAAATGATTTTGGAGAGTTCATCCTGAAGGAAGGATGGTTAGTAAAGCCAAGCCCAAAAATAAACCCAGAATCACATTTGGTGCATCATTTAGTGACTTGATCAATCTTTTACAGCAATTATCGATCAAACGAACCACAAGAAAATTTTTGAAAGTGTTGCAAAGCAACACTTTCAAAAATTTTCTTGGTTTGGGTTTGAGTGCGAAGCGCTGTAGGACAAGAATTACTGTTTATAGTTCAGATAACACACTCTAAAAATCTTGAACCCGTTACAATCTTAAAGTTAAGTTTTTAAAATCAACAAAATAAGTAAGGTTAGGATGGCAAAAGCCAACCCAAAAGCCCAGTGGGGATCAGTTTTAAGCCGTGCAAATCATGCAGAAAAGTATCTGCGGTGGTTTGTAGATTTTTGTCCCGTGCCGATCGCTATGTTTGATAGCAATCTCCATTACATATTAGTGAGTCAACCTTGGGCCAAAATGCTGGGTATCCCTCGCCTAAAGCTAGTTGGCACAAGCCTCTATGAATCACTGCCGAAGGCGATCGCCCATAAACATGGACTAGAGCGATGCTTAAGTGGTGGGCAGATGCATTACACTGCAGAAATAGAGATTACGGTTCAGGGTGAATCGGCAAACAGTTTTCAGTGGGATGTCCAACCTTGGTATACCGATGACGGGTCGGCGGGTGGAATCATTGTCTCTAGTCATGCTCTAGCTGAGTCTCAGGCAGAACTACTAAAAAATCAACTTGCCGAAGAAATTGCTGAACGTCAATATCTTGAAGATGCTTTTACAAAAATTGGCACAGCAATTGAAAGTGCCAATGATGCCATCTGCATTACTGATGGGTCAGGAAACCCGACTTATATCAATCTTGCCTTTAGCGACCTATTTACCTATAGCCTATCGGCTCTCCAGAAATCGAATTTGCAATCTCTATTTACAGATGGGCAAACTGCTAAGGTAATCCATGCGGCGGTGATGCGTGGTGGAACTTGGACAAGTGAACTGGAAATGCTTGATCGCAATAATCAGCGTATCCCTATATCCATAAAGGTTAATCCAGTCAAAAGTCCATCAGGTGAAGTGATTGGGACAGCTTATATTTGTACAAATATCCGCGATCGCAAAGCTGCTGAAGCTGAAATTAACAAAAGTTTTGCGGCTCTTGGTGCGACCCTTGAAGCCACAGCCGATGGCATTTTAGTACTAGATGCGATCGGCAATATTATTATCTGCAATCAAAAATTTGTGGATCTATGGCGAATTCCCGATCGCATTTTTGGTTCCCATGATGACTCACATATACTCCAATATGTAACTAAGAGAATTAGGTCGGCAAAATATTTGCAGAACTTTGGCAAAGGACTCAGTACTGACGAGAATAGCTTTGAGATTGTTGAATTAGATGATGGTCGCACTCTTGAATGTTATTCCCAACCCCAAAATGTTATGGATAGTTGTGCAGGGCGGGTATGGAGTTTGCGCGACATTACCGAAAGGCTCGAGGCTGAGGCTCTAGTCCGTGCATCCGAAGAAAAATATCGCCTGCAAGCCGAAAAACTTGAACATGCTTTGCAAGATCTAAAAAGTGCACAGTCACAACTAATTCAAGCTGAAAAAATGTCGGGGTTAGGGCAACTAGTGGCAGGAATAGCTCATGAAATTAACAATCCTGTGAATTTCATCTACGGAAATCTCTCCTATGCTGATACCTATACATCTGAGTTATTGAGTCTTGTGGAAATGTACCGCGCTTACTACCCAGAACCCATTGAAGCAGTGCAGACAAAGTTAGAGGATATTGATATTGATTTTCTTGCTAGTAATTTTGTGAAGTTGGTTTGTTCAATTCGGATTGGAGCCGAAAGAATTCAAAAAATTGTGCAATCACTCAATAAATTTTCGCGCAGTGACGAAGAAGGATGTAAATCTGTCGATATCCACGAGGGAATTGATAGCACTTTGATGATTTTGCAAAGTCGCCTTAAGGCTACACCACATCGCCCTGAGATTCTGATTGAAAAAAACTACGCCCAACTTCCTGAAGTAGAATGCTATGCAGGGCAACTGAATCAGGTATTTATGAATCTACTGACCAATGCGATCGATGCCCTTGAAGAAGATGCTCAAGCCAATGGAATTTGGCAGGTCGTTAATGAGAAGCCTCAGTGGACTAGAAAAGATGGCAAAGTTTCTAAAGTCTTGATTCAAACTGAGATTATTGCAGATCATCAAAATGTCGATCGCCTGTTCATTAAAATTTCTGACAATGGTAATGGCATTCCCGACGAGTTACGCAATCGCTTGTTTGATTTGTTTTTCACTACTAAGCCTGTGGGTAAGGGTACTGGCTTAGGGCTATCGATCGCCTATCAAATCATCACGGAAAATCATGGTGGTAAGCTGTCCTTTAGCTCAGAAGTGGGCAAAGGTACAGAATTTACGATTGAGATTCCTTTAAACCAAACTCAAAGATAGCTATGTACTTAAGTGCAACACTCAAAGCTCAAACCATTTAAAATATAAAACCCAAGAGTTAGTTAGCAGCGCTCTGCGCTGCTAACTAACTCTTGGGTTTTATGTCCTAATAAAAAGTGCTGTGATAAAACTATGCGATCGCAATGGGAATGTTTACTGCAAAACCTTGGCTGTTGGCAAGGCTCATTTACTCGTTTATCGATAAAGGGTGAAATATTAGAGGATGTCCCAAGCGAAACTAGTCTGGAACTTAAGTCTGACAATCAAACAGTCCGTCAGGTTGTGCGGCGGTTTTATGACGGCCAGCCACAGGACTTAGTATTGGAATATCGCACCCTCAATCGCAGCACCACCTTTTTTGAGAATGGCGCTTTTTCACAGGGAGCATTGCAATTTGCTCCCTATACAGAATTTGGGGCAGAGTTGGGCTTGATTTATGGCGATCGCCGTTTGCGTGTGGTTCTGCTCTATGACAAAGCTAGTCAACTTGATCGCCTTACCTTCATTCGTGAACATCTACCCAACAGCACCATACCCGAACGTCCAACCTTGACCCTAAATGATTTGTTAGGCAAATGGGAAGGCGAGGCAATTACGATCGCTGCTGATTGGTTAGAACCAGAAGTCATGTCAACAGTTACAGAATGGCAACTGGAAGGCAATCAAGTGATCATGTCTTTACAGATGCAAACACCAATTGGCGCAAAGAAGATAACCTCGATTGCGAGAATTGATCCACATAATCCCCAAATCCTCAACTTTGAGCAAGATGCTTTGCCAATCCAAACCTTGTTTTTACCAAATGGTGCATCGATAACTTGTCCTGTGGCGATCGCTACTCGTCAGCCATTTCGCTTATCTATTTCGTGGTTGATAGAATCAAACCTGCACCAGCGCATGATTCGTAGCTATGATCACAAAGGTGGATGGGTTAGCCTGACATTAGTGACTGAGCGCAAAGTGGGGTAGTCTGATTAGTGATTTGATTTGCTATACAAATTATTACTCTCTATAGGAAATTATATGGCAGACACCAGTCGCAAGCTTCTAGTTAAGCGCATCATTATCATGCTGCTTTTTTTAACGCTTTTTATTGGCGCATTTTCAGGTGCACTTTACTTTTACCAAAATGATCGCACACAGCGATCGGCGGATCTGATATTTGGTGATGACAAAGAACCAAATCGTCTTGATGTTGAAATTAGTTTACTAGGAGTAGATCCGATTAAATCTGATATCAATCTTAGGTTTGTTCCGATCCCACAAGGCTCTTATGCCAAAGATGCACGCCTCACTAAGGATCTTAAATTCTTTACAGGTATCGAAAGCGGTAAAGCTGAAGTTACCCTTGAAAAAAATCGTATCCCTGATGCTGTGACAGGCTCCTTATCTATAGCTAAAGGTCGAGTTAGCGACTATCCTTTTGATGTGCATAGTTCAGACTTCTATCTCTTTTTTACTAATCCTAAGGATGAAAAAGAAGAAATTCCCATGACAGTTGGTTTTTATGGAGCAATTTCTGGCTATAACATTGATGTTGATTACATTCCCAAAGCTGAATTTGAGTCTTCTGATAGCTACATTGGCTTGCGTGTAACAGTATCGCGATCGGTAATCACTAAGTCTTTCTCCATCTTCTTGATGGTGGCGATGTGGTTGATAGGCTTGGTGATCTTTACGATGACGATGATTGTGGTTTGGCAACCGCGTCCAATTGAGTTTGGGATGTTTACTCTCATTGCTGGTATGTTATTTGCCTTGCCTGCGGTGCGAAATCTTCAGCCCAATGTCCCTCCTCTTGGCGGTTTGTCCGACTTTCTCTCATTTTTCTGGGCTGAGTCTTTAGTAGCGATATCAATGCCAATTCTCTTTTTCACATGGCTAACACGCTATAAAAAGCCTAGTTGAGCAGCAATTGGAATCAAACGTAGGATGGGTTAGCGACCACGTAACCCATCACTTCTGTTTGAATGATGCGTTACTTTAACGTCAATTCGACGAATGCTCAAAATGGTAAAAATCGCAGAGCGATTTTTACCATTTTGAGCCATTTGCGCCGCGTGAAGCGCGGCGCAAATGGCGATATCGAATTCACATTACTTTACATTAACTGATTGATGCGTTACGTTGCACTAACGCATCCTACTACTACTAGCGCCAATCCCCAATTACCAGTCTCCAACTACTAATCCTTATGTCATTACCGCCAATCATTGAGCAAATGCTCACGCCAGACTTTTACGAACATCCCGTCACGAAACCTATTCAACTTCTACAAACGCATATTTCCTTTGTATTATTAACAGGGCAATACGCTTACAAGGTCAAGAAACCAATGAACTTTGGCTTCTTGGATTTCTCTACTTTAGATAAGCGTAAATATTTCTGTGAAGAAGAACTACGGCTGAATCGTCGTCTAGCACCTGATCTATATCTTTCGGTTTTGCCGATTATCGAAACAGAAGGCACATACCATTTTGATCAGACAGGGGCAGGCACACCCGTAGAATATGCGATCGCGATGCCAGAGTTTTCGCAAGAGGATCTACTCATTGAGATGTTTGCTTCGGGCAGGCTAACGGCTGACCATGTGAAACAAATTGGGGAACAATTGGCGATATTTCATCAAAATGCATTAACCAATGACCATATCAATAGCTTCGGCACAATGGAGGCTGTTCGGGCAGTTGCTAATGATAACTATGCTTCTACCGAGAAATATGTTGGGCTTGCTCAAACTGAGGAGCAACTTGCTCAAACCAGTTCCTATACCGATAAATTCTTCGCAGAGAATGCTGACTTATTTAGCGATCGCATTGCTAAGGGGAAAGTTCGCGAATGTCATGGCGATGTCCATTTAAAAAACATTTGTCTCTATCAAGATCAAATCCAGATTTTTGACTGTATCGAATTTAATGAGCCATTCCGCAATAGTGATGTGCTGTATGATGCTGCATTCCTGTTAATGGATTTGCAATTTCGGGGCAGAAGCGATCTTGCGAATATCTTTCTGAATACCTATCTAGAGCGCACTGGTGATTACGAAGGAGCCATACTACTACCTCTCCATTGCAGTATGCGTGCTTATATTCGCGCTAAGGTTACTTCCTTCTTACTCGATGATCCAAATATTCCTGCGGATGTAAAGGCTAACGCTCAAATGGAAGCCTCAGCATATTACAAACTAGCATGGGAATATACACAACCAAAACAAGGCAAGTTGATCATCATGTCGGGTGTATCTGGCTCTGGCAAAAGTACGACTGCAAGAGCGATCGCCTCTGAGCAAGATGCAATTTATCTGCGATCGGATGCCATTCGCAAGCAAATTGCAGGTATTGGCTTAATGGAACGGGGCAGTGACGACATTTACACGCCAGAGATGACTGCAAAAACCTATACTAGATTGGCGGAGTTAGGTGCTTTGTTAGCCAGCAAAGGCTTTACGGTAATTTTGGATGCGAAGTATGATCGCGTTAGTTTACGCAGTCAAGCGATCGCTGCTGCCCAAGCTAAAAACATCTCTGTAGAAATCATTTACTGTACTGCGCCTGTGGAAGTCTTGCAGCAACGATTACGCAATCGCGCTGCTGCTAACAATGACATTGCTGATGCGACGGTTGAGTTATTAGCCAGTCAGCAAGCCGCCTTTGAAGATTTCACGGCTGAGGAATTAGTCTTGGTTAAGAAAGCTTCGTGAGTATCGAATCACGCTATCTGTTTTACTCTGTCTCAATTTGATAAATACGAAATACATGCGAAAGACAGTTGTTTTATATGTCAGAAACAATTGTCTTTCATTTATTCAATACCTTAATTCGTAGGAGCGTTATCTTTATTAGCCCAAGGCATTTTGTCATAATTACCTTCCCATCTCAATTTATGCAGACGATTTGAATAACCCCCCTCATATTCAAATAAGCGCAACAGGCAAAGCTCTAAATACCATATACTTAATCGACATGCTTCAATTCGCTCTTCAGATGAGTATTTTGTAACTACTCAGGCTTAAATTTTAATAATATTTTCCAAGAAGTAATCAAGGAAGAAGTAGGATTTGATGAATAAAGCCAGAGCGAATCGTAATCGGCATGAAAGAAGGCACAACAAAGC